>Ga0209577_10001440_pt1 | contig 23534 bp, 20 predicted proteins | sample GraSoiAngelo_109_FD_185874 | JGI IMG/M metagenome (GOLD analysis project Ga0209577, IMG submission 185874) | Grasslands soil microbial communities from the Angelo Coastal Reserve, California, USA - 14_0903_12_20cm (SPAdes) (version 2) | ecosystem: Environmental > Terrestrial > Soil > Grasslands...
AATCGAAGTTGGGATCAGTCCCAACGATGCATCAATTTCCCTACAGAGGTTTATGTAGCCAATGGGATTAGAAATAGCCAGTGGACGCCGTAGTGTCCCACTCCTTGGAACGTTATGCTGGCATCCGTTTGACGTTGGTTGGTAGCCCAACAAGAAGGCGGAGCAGCACCGGCATGAGTGGCCGCTCGCCTCATCGACGTGGTATCGAAGACGGGCGGGAAGCTCGCGAGGAAAATAACCCCGTCCTAATAGGTCGCGAAGCTTCTTCATGTAGCCGCAACCCTGCTAATACTTCGGTACGCTGGGATCGACTTCGTTGGACCAGGCGGTGATGCCGCCTTTCAAATTGATCAAGTGGCCGGGGAAGCCGGCGCGTTGTAAGGCTTCGATCGCTTTGGCGCTGCGGCCGCCCATCTTGCAATGCACGATGGTTTCGCGTCCGGAATCGATTTCGTTCATGCGGTTGAGCACCTGACCGAGCGGGATCAACTTTGAGTTGGGAATCTGGCCGATTTCGTATTCGTGCGGCTCGCGCACGTCGATGATTTGAATGTCGTCGCCCTGGTCGAGGCGCTGTTTCAGTTCAGTAGCGGTGATTTCTTCCATAGTCGGTTTCGTTTCTGGCTGTTGAGTTATGCCGCAGAATTCTTCGTAATCGATTAATTCCTTAATTGTCGGATTGACGCCGCACACCGGGCAATCCGGATTCTTGCGTAGCTTCAATTCGCGAAAGCGCATCCGCCACGCGTCGAACAAGAGCAGCCGGTTAACCAAGATGTCCGGCGCGCCCAGGATGATCTTGATCGTTTCGTTCGCCTGAATTGCGCCGATGATTCCCGGCAGCACGCCGAGCACGCCACCCTCTGCGCATGACGGCACCAACCCGGGAGGCGGCGGTTCAGGATAAAGGCAACGATAGCACGGGCCACGTTCTGCCCAAAAGACGCTCGCCTGTCCTTCGAAGCGAAAAATCGAGCCATACACATTTGGCTTTCCCGTGAGCACGCACGCGTCGTTAACCAGATAGCGCGTCGGAAAATTGTCCGTGCCATCGACGATCACGTCGTAATTGACAAAGAGATTGAGCGCGTTCGCGCTGGTCAATTTCGTGTCGTGCGTTTCAATTTCGACGTGCGGATTGATGTCCTCAATTCGATCGCGCGCCGAGGCGATCTTGGGCCGGCCGACGTCCTTGGTGCCATGAATGATCTGCCGCTGTAGGTTCGACGCATCGACCACATCGAAATCCACCAAACCAAGCCGGCCCACACCCGCAGCCGCGAGATACATTCCCAGCGGCGCCCCCAAACCTCCGGTGCCGATCATCAGCACGCTCGCAGCTTTCAACTTCCTCTGGCCGGTCATGCCAACCTCAGGCATGATCAAATGGCGGCTGTAGCGCGCGACTTCTTCGTTCGAAAGCATTGGGAGCGCAGGTATCCCTGCCTCCGGTCCGCCGGCATCCTTACCGGCGATTTCGTCCAACACCGCCGCGCCCCCCGCAATCGAAGGCACAATCAAAATCGTATCGCCTTCCTTGACCGGCGTGTCCGGCCCGTCAGCATGACGAATGTCCTCGTCATTCACATACACATTCACGAAATTTCGCAACGCGTTCTGATCGTTGAAAAGATGGCGACGCAATTCACTATGCGTCGACGTCAACTTATCAAGCGCTTCGCCCGCGGTCGATGCGTTGACCTGAATCTCTGATTGACCGTCGGCGAATTGGCGCAGCGGAGTTGGTATGGTAATTGTGACTGGCATGATTTCAATCCTCTTCTAGTATCGCGTTTAGAGTCGGGCTACTGCCCGACCGGGCGGGCGGTAGCCCGCTCCTAAACTGTCATGTCGTGATTTGCTCTTCATTGAATCGCGATCTATCAGATTCCATTTCCCACGAACGCAAATCAGCCGCATGTCCTTTCTCGACCGCGACGACGATGTACGAATAACTCGGCCACGCGTGATCCAAATCGTATTTTGACGGCACGGCCCGATCGTCGGGATGGGAATGATAGAACCCTACGACGTCCAAACTCTTTTCGCGCGCGTACCTCTCGCCACGTACTAATTCCTCAGGCCGAATCAGAAAGCGATTGCGTTTCGCCGCCTCTTCGCGCGCGTTTGAAATAGCATAAGGCTCACTAACAACCTTTCTACCGTTCTCAAACCGTCCAATCAGCAGCCCGCAGCATTCAAACGGATAATCGCGCTCGCCATGGGCACGGATTTCCCTTAAATGTTCGTCAGCAATCTCAATCATCTTAAACCGACAGGATTTACAAGATTAACAAGATATTTCTCAAACATGCCATGGCCTCAATGTCACATCTTGTGAATCATGTTAATCCTGTCACAAATCCTAAGCTCCGAGCGCTTGCTCAATATCCGCAATGATATCTCTTATGTTTTCGATTCCAACCGAAATCCGCACCAGGCCATCAGTGATGCCCAGCTGCCGACGGCGCGCGGGGGACAAATCTCGGTGCGAAGCAGTTGCCGGATGCAAGACACTCGTAAACACGTCGCCGAGACTGGTCGATCGCACGCAGAGCTTCAGCGCGTCCATGAAGCCAAACGCCGCTTCCCGGCTGTTGTCTTTCAATTCGATCGAAATCAAGCCACCCATATGACACGCGCGCAAAATGCGATCCGCCACCTCTTGTCGATCGGCTGGCGCAAATCCCGGGTAGTACACGCAACCGATTCGCGAATGGTTGCTGAGACGCTCAGCCAGTGCGCGTGCATTTTCGCAGTGTCGATCCATGCGCACGGCGAGCGTTTTAACTCCGCGCAAAATCTCGTGCGCTTCCCACGGACTGAGCACGCCACCGACGAGTTTCATTACGCCTATCAAAGCCATGCTGTCGGCCGCGTCACCCGAGACCGCTATGCCGCCCATCGCGTCCGCATGACCGCTCAGAAATTTTGTCGCGCTGTGCACGACGAAATCCGCGCCATGCTTCAAAGGCTGACAGAGATATGGCGAGGCAAAAGTGTTGTCGATGATTAGACGCGCGCCAACTTCGCGCGCGATTTCCGCGCCAGCGTCGATATCGCAAACCTTAAGCAGCGGATTGGAGATCGTTTCGGCGATCAGAACGCGCGGCTTGATTTCACGAGCTTTTGAGCGTAATTCGTCGAGATTGGCGAAGTCGACCGTGACAGTCTTGATTCCGAATGAACCAAAGATTGTTTGCAACAGATTGGTCGTGGCGCCGTAAAGATCCTGCGACGCCAGCACTGTAGCTCCGGACGATAATTCGCACGAAATTAGCGAGGCGTGCAAAGCAGCCATGCCTGATGAATATGCACAGGCGGTCGCGCCGGCCTCAATTACTTGAATCGCAGTTTCAAGCGCCGTGACAGTTGGATTTCCGTAACGCGTGTAGATATAGCCGGGCAGTTCACCGCCGAATACCTTGTCGATCTCCTCCATCGACTCGTAGGTGTAGGTCGCGCTCGCGTAAATCGGAGTCGCGGTCGGTCGACCGGTAGGCGGTTGCTTTCGCTCACTGGCATGAACCAGTTGCGTCGCGATATCGAGATTGTCTTTATCGTCGGACATCACTCAGTCCAGAAACGTTCGCTGAAATATCTCTCGCCGCCATCGCAAAGAATCGTCACCACGACAGAGCCGGGCGGCAAACGGCGCGCGACGGAGAGCGCTGCCAAAACGTTCGCGCCTGAACTCACGCCTACAAATAAACCTTCCTCGCGCGCCATGCGTCGTGTCATTGCCTGCGCTTCCTCGGTCGCTACTTCGACTGTTTCGTCGGCCAGCCTCGGATCAAAAATTCCCGGCATCCTGGAAGTCGGCAAATGCTTTAATCCTTCGAGTCCGTGTATCGGCGAATCCGGCTCCATCGAAATCGCGCGTACCGTTGGATTCGACTCCTTTAATCTTCGCCCCACGCCGGTAAACGTGCCACACGTTCCGAGCCCGGCGACAAAATGCGTGACGCGTCTTTCGGTCTGCTCCCAGATTTCGCGGCCGGTGCCTTCGTAATGCGCGCGCCAGTTGGCATCGTTATTATACTGATCCGGGTAGAAATATTTTGCCCCATCGCGCGTCGCCATCTCGCGCGCGACCGTTTGCGCGCCGTCCGAGCCTTGCAACGGATCTGTTTCAATAACTTCCGCGCCGTGAATTCTCAGAATGCGCTTGCGTTCTTGGCTCGCGTTAGCGGGCAAACAAAGCGTCACCGCATATCCGCGCGCGGCGCCCAGCATCGCATAAGCAATTCCGGTATTTCCACTCGTCGCGTCCAGGATGACCTTGCCTGGGTAAAGCCGGCCGCTACGTTCTCCCTCGAGTATCATCGCCAGTGCGGCGCGGTCTTTAACGGATCCTCCAGGATTCAGATGCTCAGCCTTGACGAAGATCTCGACGCCGGTAGGAAGCTCACGGGCAACACGACGCAAGCCAAGCAAGGGCGTATTGCCAATCTGCGATTCCAGATCGTGAAAGTGAGGGGAACCCTCAACTTGAAAGGCAGTCCTTACTTTAGGTTCGGCAATCATGGGTGCAAAAACAAAACCGGCCGCGAACTCCTGAAGGTCGCGACCGGCTCGATTAACCTGTCTGGCGTGTTGGCTAAATCATAAGTTCACACGCACTCAAGGTTCGCCCGGTCGCTCCTCCGCAAGGAGAAGCCCCCATACAGGCGCACCAATAATAATAATACTTGCGTGTCATGGTTTTTGAAATGAACAGTCAAACTATAGGCGCAGGCCGAAAAGCGTGTCAAGCATCCCTGGTAAACTCCGTCTCCCTTCGGGAAAGGCTGGAGTGAGAGCCCAGGCGACGGCATGCAACCCACTCTTCATTTCTTACAGACACAGCGAAGCCTAATTACCTCAACGGATCGCTACGCTTCCTGGTTATCGACGCGAGTTAACGACATCCATCATGCTCGCAGCCGCAACCTATCTCCATCACGCGTGTTTTCTCGGCTTCGCGGCAATATTCGCTACAGTACTTGCTATCTTTCTCGGGCGGACAGTTACATGCCCCATGCGCGCACTTGGCACTTGGTTCGTCAGCCATGACAACAACCTCCTCTTCGGCGATATGATCGTCGGGCCTATTCAATTTTGGGGGTTAATCTAAGGCTATGCTAGGACGCATTGCGAGGTTAGGTCAAGAACGGACGTTGAGAAAACAGCGTTCAAGCTTTAACTTGCTTCCTCTCAGGAAAGCCAACCTGAAGGGTTCAACTCTCAACACCGGGTTACTTCAGCAAGCCTGAGAGCCAATGCATAATGTTCAGAGCCAATTGACGATTGTCGATGCCGGGACGATTCATGCCGAACTTCATGCCACCGGGTCCAGTCGTTTGCGCAGAGAGCATCGCGGCTTCACCGAGGACCACAGCCCGACCCTTGCCAAAGTTGAATGCAATTCCCTGGGCTCGGCCGGCTGCTGACATTGCCGCATTCTCAGGAACCTGAACCCGCACAGTCGTCGCGCCCGGCGGAAGATTCATGCCGTTCGGCGGTGGTAACTGTGTCTGCCCACCTTGGCGAGCTTTTTCAATGGCCGCTTGGATGTCAGCTTGTGAAGGCGGCGGTGTGTCCTTCGCGGTGTCGGCAAGCTTGAGCAGGACTGTACTTCCCGCGGGACCTTTGATTGACTGGCCCGTAAACGTCATTATGCGATTGATTCGTTCGCTGGCGTCACGGCCTTTTGTGATCGGATGGTCCATCAACAGGCCGTTGTCACGTGAATAGACAAGAAAACCTTGATTCCCGCTCTCTTTGTCGTAATTAAGGCTGTCAGAGGTGAAAGCGCTTCTCATGTCCACGCCAAAACGCTGCGCAAGAATCTGATTAGCAGCGCCCATGGGCGCATGGTCGGCGATCAAGAGCAAAGCGCCGCCACCTTTCACCCAGTCGCGCACTGCGTCGCATTCGGCCTCAGTAAATGCCGGATTGCCGGCTTCGGGTTGGTTTATTCTGGGCGCGCCCAGTGCATTTGAGATCACCAGAAGGTCGAAGCCTTTCAGAGTCTGCGCCGAAAACTTCTGCGTGTTGGGCATAACTTGATAACCGTCGTTCGTGATCAAATCAGCAAAAGGTTTGTAACGCCCACTCGCAGTGTGAAAGTTGTTGTGCGCTTCATCGAACAGCACCTTCGGGCCGTTCTTCGTGTAAGCCGGCTTCGTAACCTTGGCGTCAAAATTAGGATCGGCGACTTGTTGCGCCATTATTCCTGTAAATGAAAATAGAACCAGACAGCAGATATACCGAAAAGCGTTCATGGTGTTTGCTCGCATTCAGATTACTGAGCCACAAAGTTGTAAATAATTACGCCGTTAACTTTGATCGGCTGCCCCATGAGTCGCGTCGGAGTAAAACGAGACCGGCGCGCAGCTTCAACCGCCACCTCGCGAAGATTCTCAGATCCCTCAGTGGCTTTGGCCCAGATCACGAATCCTTGTTCATCGATCAGAACCTGAACCGTCACTTGGCCAGACTCATGAGCTTTCCTGGCCTCTCTTGGATATTTTGGGACGACAAGAGTCACGGCTTTCCCATTGAGAACTCCGCCCATGATAGGACTACCGCTTCGTGGCCAGGGTTCGGGCGGCATGGCTGAACGCACCCGCTCAAGTTCAGCGGCATTCGCTGGTGAATCCACGATGACATTACTCTCTTCATTGACGGCATTTGGTTCCCCCGCGACAAGTGAAGAGAAAAACTTCTGCGTATCGGAATTGTTTTCATCAGCTCCGACAACAACCAAAGCATAAAATGCTTTATCAGTTTCCAGCAGGCGAACGACTCCCGGATATTCGCCTAACGCGAGGCGATACTGTTTCGCTTGACCCGAGGCAGATGCCAAGTCGTGATCAAACGAAAGAATCGCTTGCGGTTCGCGGCCTCTAAGGCTCTTGTCAATCGCCGACGCAAAACTATTGAAGTTCGATAAATCGGGCACTCTGTCGGCCGTTGTCTTCACGAAAGAGGCAACCATGAAACGCTTGCCGGCGCTCAGTGAATAAAAAACTCGCTCATGAATAAAACCCTTATCGCCGAGCGGGATGAGACGGGACGATTCAACTGCTTGTGTCGGCATCATGACCGTGAACGACTCTCCAGCGGGCACAATCCTTTGCCATGACGCAGATTGCGCCAACGCAGACTGCGCGGCGACGATCAAAATCGCAGCACTACTGATTAATTTGATTGATCGCAAGGTCGTCCTTTCGATGAGGGTTAAGACCGTCAAGGTCTGAGACTCTTCAGACGCTCCGCCGCCAGCATCAACGTTTCGTCTTTCTTGCAGAAACAGAAACGAACTTGCTGCGAACCCAGCGCCGGATCGCTGTAGAAGCTCGAGCCGGGAACGCAGGCGACGCCGACTTCGCGAATTAGATGGCGCGTGAATTCAACATCGTCTTTGAAGCCGAATCCGCTGATATCGGTCATAATGTAATAGGCGCCGTCGGGCGAAAAGGTTCCAAAACCTGCTTTTTCTAGTTCGGGCAGAATCAGATCGCGGCGTGCGCGATAGTCAGCTTGCAATTGATCGTAGTAAGTGGGCGGCAACGATAAAGCGTACGCGCCCGCGGACTGCAGTGGCGCGGCTGCGCCCACGGTCAAGAAGTCGTGCACTTTGCGAATCGCGCTTGTTATTTCAGGGCTTGCGATACAGTAACCGACACGCCAACCGGTGACCGAATAGGTCTTCGACATTGAATTGACGATCACCGTGCGTTCGCGCATCCCAGGGATTTGAGCCATCGAGATGTGCTCGATCTCCGCCCCTGCGCGCGGATAAAGAATGTGTTCGTAGATCTCGTCGGTGAAACAGAGGGCGTCGAATTCGCGACAGAGTCCGCCGATAAACTCCATTTCCTCGCGATTGAAAACTTTGCCGGTCGGGTTGTTGGGATTGCAGATGATGATCGCTTTGGTTTTTGGATTGAACGCGGCGCGCAGCTCCGACGCGTCGAAACTCCAATCCGGCGCCCGCAAAGGCACGTAACGTGGGCGGGCGTCGGAAAGAATTGCGTCTGGCGCATAGTTCTCGTAGAAAGGCTCGAAGACGATTACCTCTTCGCCCGGATCGACAGTCGCCATCATGGCGGCGATCATTCCTTCGGTTGAGCCGCACGTGACCGTGATTTCAGTTTCCGGATCGATTTCAAATCCGAGATACCATTTCGTCTTCCGCGCAATAGCTTCGCGAAAGTCCTTCGCGCCCCAGGTAATCGCATACTGATTCACGTCGTCGGCGATCGCCTGCATCGCCACCCGCTTGATGTCCTCAGGCGCAGCGAAGTCCGGAAAACCCTGCGAGAGATTGACCGCGCTGTACTTCATCGCCTCGCGCGTCATCTCGCGAATGACGGATTCAGTGAATAGACTCGCTTTGCGGGAAACTCGATGCGATATCGAAGGTGCGATAGTAGCCATACCTTTGAGTTGAAATGGTGACCAGCGATGCTCTCACAAATGCTGTGACAGTTCAATAACCGTCATGTTCAGAGCCACAACCAGCCATCAGGCGTCTATCGTCCGCTCAGGCAAAAAAAGGAGCGTATGATGGCGAAGAAACACTTAGCGAATCCATTGCTCGTCCTACTATTGGTAACAACTTGCGCGCGGCCGTGCGCGGCGCAATCGGGCCGTGGGCGACAGCTACGTATCGCGGAAAGGCTGAACGGTCAAACTTCGGTCAGCGTCTCGGTTCCTGAGGACGCTGCGACGGTCGGCGATAACCGATTTTCAGTGCCGGGAAATATCACCAAGCGCCGGAACGCACGGTTGATTTACCACAATGACAGCGAAGAGCATCACCCCAATCGGGCGGATAAGAAAGCGGGTTGGATTCTGTTGGGGGTCTTCGCCTTCTTCATTGGAGCCGAGATAGCCAACGGCGGAGACTTCTGGGGACCGCGTTAGTTCGGAGACTCTGACTTTAGCTGATCCAGAATCGAACGGACGGCAGGAGCGAGCGAGCCATTCGGCGCCAGCCTCAAGTAGTTTTCATAGGCAGCAATCGCTTCTCTCTTATTTCCGGCCTTCTCATAAGCCGCGCCCAGCATTTCATAGATGACAGGTTCGGTATCTGATAGCTGGTTAATGGCGATCTGAAATTCCCGCGCAGCCAAATCGTACTGGCCTTTCTCTTCGTAAACGCGGCCGATGCCGACGTGCGCTTCCGGTTGGAAGCCGTGGCTTTCGCGAATGGCGCGATTGAACGCGCCGATTGCTTCGTCCGTCTGACCGGTTTCGCGATAGATGCGTCCTTCGACCGCAGACGCTTCGGGATAGTTCGCCCGATACCGACGCGCGCTTTCGATTTCAGCTAAGGCGCCGTTCGTGTCATTGAGATCCAAGAGAACCCGCGCGAGTCCGACGTGCGCAGCGGGGAAGGCCGCGCGCAGTTTCAGCGTTTGGCGATAAAGATCGGCGGCCTTCTGTCGTGCTTCGTCATCCCTCGCGGTTTCGCGCGCAGCTTCAGCTTGCTGAAACGTGAGCTCGGCTTCATCTGTGGTGCGCAAGAGCCGCACTTTGATTTCCCCGCGCTGCGCGGCCAATACCGGCACCGTCATTTCTTTGAAGCCGGCCGCCCGGACGCGCAGAGTGTGTTGACCGGACGAGAGTTTCGAGAGTACGAGTTTGCCGGTCTGATCCGTCATGCCGCGACGGATTTCATCCAGCCAGACGATTGCGTTCGGCTCGGCGACGACGACCAAAGTTCGGGCAGTATTGGCGTTATTCGCGACCTGAGTCACTTTCCGAGGTCGCTGTGCGTCCACAATGTTGCCGCAGGCTGCCAGCAGAAAGCCGGCCAACCAGAACCTGAATTTCATTTGCAGTACGTTTACCGCAAGCGAAGCGAGCCTGGCAAGATACTTTGCCAAAACCGAATCTTCTAAAACTGTTGCGTCACAACGCTCTCTGGGTGTAATCTTCGCCCGAAACAAAGGCAAGTAAGAGAATTCAACCGTTTTGCTTATATCCGTCTGTCTGCGCCGACTCGGTGACAATTGACCGGACGGATTAGCTTGGGAGGAACCTATGCTTATTGATTCAACTACTCATCTCGCAGTATTGGGAATGCTTCAGGGTGTTTTCAAAGTACCGAGCGGGGACGAGATTTCACATATCGCTCTGCGCTGGCTGCACTTCGTCGCCGGCATAACCTGGATTGGGCTGCTCTACTTTTTCAATCTCGTAAATGTTCCGCTGCAAAAGAAACTCGACCCTGACACAAAGAAAAAGGTCAATCCCGATTTGCTTCTGCCCTCGCTATGGTACTTTCGTTGGGGCGCGCTCGTTACTGTTTTGGCCGGCTTTACTTACTTCGCGCAGTACATTCTCCGCAACGACGTGCACACGGCGAACGGCAAAGGCGGGCACGTCAATGGATGGATATTGTTAATCGTCTGGATGGTGATTCCGATCGTCACTTTCGTAATCGAGTTTCTCATCATCAAAAAGGTTCCAGCCTTAATCAAAGACGGGCGAGTCTTTGCGGTTGTCGCTTTCATTCTGGTGGCGGCCATGTCATTCGTCGCGATTAAGTGGCTCGACTCCGGTCTAACCATGAACGGCGAACATCTCGCCAGCAACAAGTCGCTTTCGATCGGCGTTGGCGGCGGCTATGGCTTGATCATGCTGCTCAATGTTTGGGGCATCATCTGGCCCGCGAACAAACGAATTATCGCAGCCTTGACCGGCGGTCCGCCGGCCGCGCCGGAGCTTGCTCGCCAGGCCTTCATCGCTTCGCGTACCAACGCCTGGTTGTCGCTGCCTATGCTGCTGTTCATGGGAACGTCACACGGCGACTGGCTGATCTTCAGCGGGAAGTAACAAATCTAATCATTCGCGGACGAAGCCGATCCTTCTTTCTCGAAATCTGACCGGCGTATACGTGTATCTTCAATGACAGAAGTAGCACTCGATTCGACCACGTTCGATCCGGCGCGGTTAGCCGTACTCGACGATCCGTATCCCGTTTACCGATCTCTTCACGCTACCGGTCGGCCGGCAATATGGACGGCATCAGGCATCACCTGTGTCATCGGCTATGCCGCGGCAGACGCGGTGATGCGTGACAGCAGCTTCCGCTCCGGACCAATTGCGGAACGCTTTCATCAACTTCTTCCGAGCGGCCCCGCGCGCGACGAACTCTCGCATCGTATCAACTTTCTCGACGGCGAGGATCACACCCGCGTGCGCGGCCTGGTGCAGCGCGCATTCACCCCGGCGCGCGTGCGGGACCTGCGTCCTTTTGTTGAGAGCAAAGCCGAGGAGTTGCTTGACGCTGCGGAGCAGGCGCGCGCGCACAATGCGACCATGGATGTGAGGGCCAGTTTCGCGCATCCTCTTCCTTCGCTGGTCATCTCAGAGATGTTGGGTGTTCCGCTCGCGGATCGCGACCGGCTGACCGAGTGGACTGAGGCGGTGACGCCATTGCTGGGCGTCGAGATTCCGGAAGGAAAAATCGACCGTGCGCTTGACGCGTCGCGAGACTTCGCCGCTTATGCTGCCGAGTTACTTGAAGAGCGTCGTCGGCATCCTGGTAACGATCTTCTCACCGCTATGGTCGAGGTCACAGATGGGCACGAGCGGCTGAGTCGCGAAGAGTTGCTTTCGCTGGTCGTCACCCTTTACTCCGCGGGCCATCGCACTACTCGCGATCTTTTCTGTAACGGGTTGCTCAGCTTGCTGAGACATCCCGAACAATACACCGCGATAGTCGCCGATTCGTCGCTCGTGCCCGGCGCCATCAACGAGTTTCTCCGCTTCGAGACACCAACTCAGTACGTCGCGCGCGTTCCGGTGATGGATGTCGAGATCGCCGGTATCTCAGTCGCCGCCTTAACTCCAACACTCATTTTGCTGGCCGCAGCGAATCGCGATCCGGCTCATTTCTCTGAGCCTGACCGGTTTGATATTCGACGCTCCGAAGGCGCTTCGTTGTCTTTCGCTTCGGGGCCCCACCATTGTCTGGGCGCCGCGCTAGCGCGTATGGAAAGTGAAGTGATGTTGTCGGCGATCACGCGACGATGGCCGCACCTCGCGCTGGTTGAGCCAGCGCCGCGTTGGTGGAGTTCGGGACCATTTCGCGGCGTCGATCAACTCTGCGTACAAGTAGCATAGATTTTAGTCTGTGTAACAATCGCAGACCAAAGTCTACGTCACGGTAATGAAAGCGCGCTCCGGAACTTCCTGATTCCGGAGCGCGTTTGGTTGATTACACAGAGCAGCTTAATAGACGCCAGTTATTGCTGGCTACCTGTTACGGCTGCGCCACTTGTTCCTATCATCACGTCCTGGTTCGATCCTCCGAAAGTGACTCCCAGCAGCTGGGCCATGTTGTCTTTATCGATGGTTCTGAGCGACGTATTCTTTGCCTTATCACTACGCTGCTCAATATGCGCGGGCGCCGTTGCTTTGACCTTGCCGTTTCTGAGAATGCTCAGCGTGCCGGTGGCTTCGTCGAACTTGACTTCGTAGTCGCCGGCTTTAACGAGCGTGCCATTTACCATCATATCTTCCGGGAACGTCACCATCTTTTTTTCGCTTTTCCCTTTGTCGCCGGCATATGCGCCAATCGAAATCAGCGCGCACACCAGCAACGTTGCGAATGTCGTCTTCATGAAAGCTTTCATAACGATTTCCTCCCTCTCGTTGTAAACCGATTGGCCTTCCGTCAGCCTTACGTCAAATGGGCAATCGATTGTTATTCGTTTCTACCTGGTTGGAGATTCACGCACGATGAAAGGTTGCGTTGCAAAATAATCACATCGCCCGATCGTGTTAAAGTTGTGTTAGGAAGTTGTGAAGAGGTCTAAAAGTTTGGATAATTCGCTTACCACTTCGCGATATTTTCGGGATCGAGCCAACGACGCGTCAGGTCGCACCATAGCGCAAGACCCTGCCAGGAATTGAAGCGCGAATAGAAGCGAGCGATCTTCTTGTCGCTGGCCGTCCGTCCGTTGTTCCGAGCGCGAGCGAACTGCGCGCGCGTCCACGAATCCAACGCCAGACCGTCGTAACGTCCGAGCAACTTCAAAAGGTTCTCAGCGGAATAATTGCCGACCCCTTTGACGCTTTTCATTTCCTTCAAGAGTTCCTTCACAGGCAGATCGGTGGTGAGCCAATCTTCAACATTCAATGAACCCGAGGCGACCCGCTGCGATAGTTCCTGCAAGTAAGGCGCGCGATAGCCGGCGCGGATCTTGTCCTTGAAAAATTTCACTGACTCCTGGGCCATTGCTTCGGCGGAAGGGAACGACTTTCGCCCATCAACCGATTGAACCCCCAACTCATTCACCAGCCCGTTCACCATTTTTTCGGTCAGCGCCCACGAGCAGTTGGTCGTGCAAATCATCTTGACAAGATCTTCGAACACAGTGGGCGAGCGCAGGAGACGTCCGGCGCCTTCGTTGGCGATCCAGGCAAATTCCGGTTCAGCTTCCACCGCTTGATAGAACTCACTAAGGTCGTCATCCAGCCGGAACATGTGACGCACGTCGCGGGCGAGTTTCTGAGCTGCCTCACGCCCAAGGCGGCGCGAAACCACAACTTTGATCGCGCCATTTAGCGCCGAGATTTTTGCCGTGACCGGTTTGTCCGAACCCAGCACGCGGAACAGGGTCCAACTCTCCTTGTCGAACTCAAATGGCGGCAGCGCGCACCAGCCATGACTCAGCACCGTGCGGCGAAAATTAAAATTGTCGGGTGTTTTGATTGTGATATCCATGGCAATGTAAGAAGAAGTTATCCGAAGAGCCTGTACGCATCAAGTGCGGTCAAGATGAGACTTGACCAATGTCGGGTTCGGGCGCTAAACTCTAGGCACTTACCAAGATGAAAAAGGAAGGCTGTACTCGACGGTTCCTAATACTTGGTTCACGGCGAGCGAAGAGTCAACACCGAGACTTTCTACAGCCCAGGTGACTTAAGCACCGTTTCCGAAAACTGCTGCCGGAGCTTTCCGGCGCGCGCTCCGTCGCCCCGTAGGGAAAAGCCCACGGGGCGATGCCGTGTTTGGTGGCAGAAACCCGACCGTGAGCGAGGGTGCCGTCAAACATTATCAGACATCGCACCCTCCCTAACGGTCGGGTTTCTGAATCTGTCTCGGCCAGATCAGCGACGCCGCCACCGACGTCAGCAATACCGCAGCCACGATTCCGAGCGCAATGCCGATCGGAATTTCTCTGAAGGTCAGAACGTCTGGCACAAACGCATCGTATCCCAGCGAATGAAGCCCGGTCGCCAACACCTTCGTTATCAACGGCAAGAGCATCTTGACCCCAATAAAACCCAGCACAATGCCCAGACCGAATTTAAGATAGTGAAATTTTTCAACCACGCTGGCGAGCATAAAATAAAAAGTGCGCAAGCCCAGGATGGCAAAGACGTTTGAGGTGTAAACGATGAACCGATCGGTGGTAATCCCAAAGATTGCTGGAATCGAATCCACGGCAAAGACCAGGTCGGTGACTTCAACAACTATCAGGACCAGGAGCAGCAAAGTGCCAACGCGCTTTCCGTCTACCATGGTGAAGAATTTGCGGCGGTCGTACTGTCGAGTGATCGGAACATACCGCGTGACGAAGCGCACGATGACATTTTCGTCGGGTTCGATCGACGCCTGTTCTTCTCGAAACATCCGCACCGCCGTGTAAACCAGGAATATGCCGAAAAAATAGATGATCCAATGAAAGCGTTGGATCAATTCGGTGCCCAGAACAATCATCGTGATGCGCATCACCAAAGCGCCGAGCACGCCCCAATAAAGAACGCGATGCTGATATTTCGGAGGGACTCTAAAGTAGGAAAAGATCAGCAGAAAGACGAATAAATTATCGATCGAAAGCGCCAACTCGATCAGATAGCCGGTGAGAAACTCGAGCCCCTTCCGGTGCCGCTCCGGCCCGAACAATTCCCAACCCAAGGGATGGAAGAGGAGCGCGGCAAAGATCAGCGCCAATGCAATCCAGATGACGCTCCAGATGGCAGCATTCTTGAAAGTAATTTCGTGAGGTCTGCGGTTAAAGACGCCCAGGTCGATGGCCAGCATCGTGAGGATGAAAAGACAGAAGCCAATCCACGCCAGTGTCGAAGTCGCGAGCAGATGCATCTGCGCCTAAAATACCATTCGCGCTCAGCCTTTCTCTAGTTCAGACATCGGCTAAGCTTTTTCTGACGGTAATTTAGCTTGCGGACTGTTCATTATCTAATCTCGCGATCAACTCTGGCACATGCTCGGCTTCGTACCTTTCAACCAAGACACTCAGCACTTCCATCATCGAGGCCAGTTGATGATTCTCGTCTTCACCTACCTGGTCAATCAGACGATCCAGCAGAGCCACGATGCGGTTGTACTCGGCTTCTGTGTGCGGAACAAATACTGCTCCCGACAGCGACGACCAGGCGTTCGCGGCTCTCTTAACATCAAGGTCCTGCAAGATCATGCCGTCCACTTGAATTGATTGTATTCTTCGAGCGTTAGCTCTTGCCTACGGCAGTACGCCCTCCGGAATTTGCCACGGATGTAATTCAACGATCAGTCTTCCCGCCTTGACCATCGGATCGGTGGCGCAGAGAGATTGTGCTTCTTCCAATGAACCGACGCGAAAGACGAAGATGCCGCGGAGATCGCCGTTATCACCAAATGGTCCAGCCACGAGTAACTTCTTCATTGCGGCGAGCCGTTGAATATTCGCGATGTGTGCTTTTTGCAGCTCCTGAATTTCAGGATTCTTGTCGTCGCCCTCTTTGCGGTTGGGTCCTCTCTTCAGGAAAGCGAAATAGACAGGGTTCAATTTCAGCGGTGAATTTGCTTTCTTGAAAACATCCTCCGACCACCAGGGATGCATTTCGGGAACCATTAAGCCTGCCTTCACGGCCGGATCGGCATCGACCCAACTTTTCGCTTCTGCGGTTGATGAAGCTCGCAGAATAAAAATGCCGGCAAGATCCGTATCGTCATCGAATGGCCCTGTGATGACTGCTTTGCCGGAATCGAGCAGCGACAAAACGTTCGCGAGGTGTTGCTGGCGAATTTGCTTTCGTTCCGGCTCTTTGGTGCTGACCCATTCTGGCCCCTTCTTCATGATCGCCATCTGGAACTGAACGAGCCGGTGCTGTGGTTCTTGCGCAATTGAAAAGGAAGTAAGAACCAGGATTAATACGCCTAAAGCGGCAACAGTCTTCATAAATCAATCTCCATAGCCTGATATCTCAGGGAAACTCCACACTCAGAAACCTCAAGGTCGGGAAGGGGGGCTTGCCCCCGCTCCACCTCCAAGACTCCGGCGGGGGCAAGCCACCCTTCCCGACCTTGAGATTTCTCAGGTTGAAGTTTTTCCCAGCTTGACTCTAACTAATGGTCGCCGTCTTCGCGCAGGTAATCGCCGGCAAGCCTTCGGTGATCATCGTCCATGAGTCGCCGCCATTCTGCGAGCCAAACAGTTTGCCGCTGCGCGTCCCGAAGTAAAGACCCGTCGGATCGTTCGCGTCGGCTTTCATGTTGTCGCGCAAGATCGTTTCCAACGCATCCTCTTGCGGCAAACCTTCGGTCAGTGGATCCCATGAATCACCGGCGTTCTTGGTGCGATAGACACGCAGCTTGGCCTCTGGCGTGCAGCGAAACTCGTCTGACTCGATCGGAATTACGAAGACCGTGTTTGGATCGTGTGGATCGATTTCTATCGCGAAACCAAAATCCGATGGTACACCGTTTCCGATATCATTCCACGAATCTCCCGCATCGTCGCTGCGATAAATACCCCAGTGATGCTGCAAAAACATTCGATTCGGATTCGACGGATGGCTTACAACTTTGTGCACGCACTGGCCCCATTCGGGATACTGCTGATCGGGCGGCAGAAATTTCGCGCGGATGCCTTTATTACGCGGCTGCCAATTCTTGCCGCCATCGTCCGTGCGATACACACCTCCGGTTGAAATCGCGACGAACATCCGATCAGGATTTGACGGATCGGGAAGAATCGTATGCAGACAAAGTCCGCCACCGCCCGGCATCCATTGCGGGCGATGTGGATGATCGAACAGGCCGCGATTAAGCGACCAGGTCTCACCGGCATCGGTTGATTTGAAAAGCGCCGCCGGTTCGACGCCGCAATAGAGCGTATCCGCCTCGTTCGGGTGGCCCTCTGCGATTTGCCAGATCTGTTTCAGCGACACATCGCTGCCTTCCGGGAATTTTATGTTATAGGTTTCCGGATCGCTCCATGTCAGGCCAAAGTCAGTCGACGAACTCAGAAACGATCCCCAGAATGGACTGTTGACGGCGGCCCAAAGTCGATTGCGTCCGTTGCGTCCATCATGAGCCAAGGCATAGATGCTACGGCCGGGAAAGTATGGCCCGGCCTTCTCCCACTTTTCGCGCGCCGTGTCAGAGCGGAACAGAAACGCTCCCTTCATGGTGCCCACAAGCAGAAGGTTATCGCCTGAGCTGACGTTGATTTGATTTGTGGTTGGCATCGAGACTCCGAAAGAAAGTAAGCTTGCAAATCGATGCGCGATTATATCAGAACCGCCTGCGATAGCGGGTGGCTGATCTCTGATGTTGCTGGCGCTCCAAATGATTACGGAGCAACCGCCCGCTACCGCAGGCGGTTCTGACAGTTTATTGGATAGCAGCCAACCGGCTTTGCTTTTCGGCCATCCAAACGAGGCCCAGGTTGCCGCCACTTGCGCTAGCGGGTGGATATCAGTGGAAATATAATGCTAGTCGAGCGCAGGCGTGCTTAGGCATTGATTCGCAATTAAGCTTCTTAGATGTTCGTTATGTTTAGATCAAATATTCTCTCCAATCGCCCGTTTCAGTATTCAAATCTGAGATCTCGAATCTCAAATTTGAAATCTCAAATATCGGTATCAGCCATCGCGCTCGCATCGTCGGTCACGGCGCTCTGCCTTGGCTCAACTGCGTTTACGCAGCAATTGCCAGTGGCCGGCGCGCGTTACGATATTACTAACTATCGCATCGAGGTCCAGTTGAGCCCCAACGAGCACACCCTGCGGGCCGGCGCCGACGTCACGTTCGTGCCACTGGACGCCACGCGCTCGGTCGTCTTCGAATTGAATGGATCACTTCACGTCGACAGTGTCGAGAAGGACGGAAAGGCGTTGACCGGATTCGTACAAGACGCGGTAGGCGCGGGCGCCCTCGGGCCGAACGTGCGCATCGACTTGGGGCAGGTCGTGCCCGCGGCCCAGCCAGTGACCGTGCGAATTCGCTGGAGCGGGGCACTCGCTTCTCCGGAGGGCGGACCGCTGGCGAACAAACGCCTGGCTTATGTTGGGCCGGAAGGCTCTTATTTGATGTACGCGTCGCGGTGGTTTCCATTTCATGATTATGCCGCGGATCGCGCGACGTCGGACATCACCGTGATTGTGCCAACCGGGGTGCAGGTGGGCGGCATCAGCGACGAGCCGGTCACTCCACAGATTGATAAGACTGGTACAACCCGGTTTCGTTTCGTAAACAAGCAACCGGTCCTGGTCGGGAATTTTGTGGCCGGTCAGTACGTGGTCAAATCGCTGCGGTTTGGCAGGTATGAGTTGCAATTCTTCGTCAAGCCCGGCAGCGAAAACCGCATTGGCAATTTTGGCGAGTCAATGGGCCATGCTTTGGAATTTTACACGAAGCAATATGGCTCGCCCGCGTTCGGCTCGCGTTTCATCATTGCGCAAACCGACGACGAGACGATGGAAGCCTACTCGGGTCAGGGAATTCTCTTCCTGGCTTCCCGATTTTTTGATTCATCAAAGCCGACGTTGGAAGAGCGTCTACAGCGCGAAGTCGCCTATCAATGGTGGGGACAAACGATCGGGCTCAAGTCTTTCGACGACGCGTGGATTTCGCAAGGCCTGGCCGAATGGAGCGCCTTTGCTTTGCGCGAGGACACGCTCACAGGCGCTCAACTCGACTCGGCCCAACGCGAAGAGCAGGAGCGGGCGCTGACTTTCGAGCAGACCGCCTCGATTGCGCGGGCGCCGTCGGCTTTGGACGATCAATCAGCGGCCTATCAATCGATTGTGTTCTACAAGGGCGCGATGGTTTTTCGCATGCTGCGCGAAACACTCGGCAGGGAACAGTTCAATCAGTTACTGCGAAAATTCCTCGATCAGTATCGAAACAAAAGTGCTTCGGTCGATGACTTCGAGCGACTTACATCGCAGGTTGTGGGCAAGAACATGCGCTACTTTTTCGCGCAATGGGTGGAAGGCACGGGCGTGCCGGAATTCGGAGTCGACTATCAAATAATCCGCACGCGCGCCGGCAAGTTCCGCACGCGTGGAACGGTGCGCCAGAACGTCGAAAACCTGCAGCTGCCGGTTGAGTTGACTCTGCATTCGGAAGGCGACTCGCAAACGAAAGCGCTCTATCTCGAGGGCAAGAGCGAAGATTTCGATTTCGAGTCCAAAGGGCAGCCAATTAACGTCGAAGTCGATCCCAACGAAAAGATTCTGCGCATGTCCGACGATTTGAAGATCGCGATCGTCGCTCGGCGCGGCATCGAACTGTTCAAAGAGGGCCAGTATGCCGAGGCCCAGCAGCAACTCGAGTCCGCCCTTAAGCTCGACCGCAACAACGCGTGGGTTTATTACAATCTGGGCTTGATTTTTTTCGAACAGAAGAACTGGCAGCTAGCCTTAGATAACTTTCAGGCGGCGATTGACTCGGCCAGCAGCAAGCCTGAATGGATTGACACCTGGGCCCGCATCAAACGCGGCAACGCCTACGACGCCAAAGGCGATCGTGCCAAAGCCGTGAACGAATACAACAAGGCCTTGCAAATCGGCAGCAACTACGACCACGCCCAGGCAGTGGCGAAGAAGTTTATTGCTACGCCATACGATCCCAAGGCTTCCGCGGAACAGGCCCAGAACACGCCCGGCGACTCTGAGTGAACGACTGAGTGTTCCCGCGCTGCAACCGAAGCAGCCATTTCGATTGGTGGATGGAGCGGTCGCCCCTTGACGGCATCTTAGGCTTGTTTAGTTCTGACTGAAGCAACTCTGCGCGTGGTCCATCTGGCCAGGTTTTCGATTATCCAAACGCTGCCGACCGCAATAAATACCGTACTAAAGAACACTGGGAAGAGATAGTAGCGGTTCCAATCCAACGGCGTCATAAGGATCGGAGCGGAAGCGCTGAACGCGATCAGCAACAGGACCACGTTTCCTCCGGAACTCCTTTGCCCTCGCAGCCAGCCAGCTCCGACAAATCCACTCCACAATAAGCCAGCCACGCACAGGATGCCGTTGACAATCCAACTTTTCGTGAAGCTGAAGAAAGCATATTCATGAAAAACGCGATCTGCAATCACTAATAGTCGTCGAATCGCAGGGCCATCGATTCGCGCGGAAGGCATGGCTGCTTGCTGACGATCCATTTCAGAGATACGTTGTTGCACCATTTGCTCAGTCCGCCTTACCGGGTGACGATAGAGGTACGGGTTCAAAGCCACGAAAGTAAATGCAGCAGCGAGAATCAGGGCGACAACGGCGAACGTGCTAACGCTAAGCAACTGCAAGCTTGACATCGCGCTGCTTTGCACGAACGCGATTACCAGACAGAGACCCACACCGGCAACGAGGGAGGACGCTCCATTGAGCTTCGTCGCGGCCGCGATGCCAATAAACAATCCCATAATGACCAACCAAATCATGACTGGGACAAATCTCCTGCCCACGGCCTGATTGCGAGAGCTTGCGACTTGCAAACGACGGACGGCGCGATCACCCGCGAGCATCGCGACCATCGTGGCCGCCAATACAGGCGCCTCACCCATTGCTCGAAGCATGGTATCCGAGAAGTAAGGATTGAGTGCGAAAAAGCCGATTGTCAGATAGCCCGCGAGCCGCCCGAATGGATCTTTCACGAGGTAAAAGGCGATTAGACAGCAGATGATCGCCAGCAGGCACATTGGAAAACGCGACCACCAAAGAAGACCAGGACTGGGCTTGTGACCGCGCGCAACATTTTCTTCGTCGCTTAAGTTGAAGTTCCACGGCCGGTTTAGATCGCGAATACCATAGCCCCCAAGGCTCCGTCCAAGACCTACGACATAGCGGCCCACGGGTGGCTGCGTGAGGGTCTCGTAAGATTCATTCCAAACAGGCGAATCTAGTCTAGCGGATACGAACGCTTCAAAATAATAGCTCGTGGCGATCCACAAACTTTCGTCGCCGTGAAATTCCGCATTCTGAATGCGGGGGTAAAACATCGCGAAGAGGACGCATGCGATAGCGACTAGCTCCAGTGGCGGAGCGATGTCTCTGATAAAAGGTCGTTTGAGCGTTGGCTGTTGAGTCGGTCGCCTGGCCTTTTTACCTGTTCCAGGTTTTTTCGTTCTGGTCTTTGCCATCTTTTCAGCCCCCGCATCAGCCAGCGTTGCATAAGTCGGTCCATACTTTGCTTCGCTGCCGAGCCATTGCCGTCCATCTACAGTCACTTAGTCTGGTCATTAGCGCCTTGCGCCATGATGGTTGCAACTGGCAGAGAATGAAAATATCTTGCGGCCTGAGGAGGGTCAAGGAACGCAGCTAATGAACCAAATGGCGTAAGGAGGAATATATTGTAATCCTGACTGCCTAACCTCCGCAGGGCAATGGTAAGATTTCGACACATCGCAAGCGTTCCATGAATAAAAGATCAACTCACCAACCGTACGCACTAAGGCCCGAACAGAAGGTCGCCGCGCACACTCTCGATCGACATCTGTCCGTCAGCGCCGGGCCCGGCGCCGGCAAGACGCTGGTGCTGGTCGAGCGCTATTTGGAAATTCTTCGCACCAGGAAAGTCTCAGTCGATAACATCGTGGCGATTACTTTCACGAATCGCGCCGCCAACGAAATGCGCGAGCGTGTGCGCAAAGAGATCGACAATCTCCTCAAACAGACAGATGGAGACGAACGCCGGCGCTGGTTGCGCCATAAGCGCGCGCTGGAAGGTGCTTGTATCACGACGATTCACGGTTTTTGTTCGCGCGTGCTTCATGAGTTTCCCGTCGAGGCCGACATCGATCCGCAATTCACGTTGCTGGACGAGCATCGAGCGACGATGCTGCTGGAAGCGATGGTCGAGGAATCGCTCACCAATGCCATTCAGCACGGCGATGAAAAGATTGTGCAGTTGACGCTTGGAGCGAGCCGTGCCTCCCTCGCTGCGGCGCTCGTACAGCTTTATTGGAAGTACCATGGAGAAGGATTGTCGCCGGACCAAATCGAAAAACTCTCGGGAGAAAACCACGCTACCGAAGTGGATTATTTTGCTGCCCTCAAAGAACTGGACTCGGTCATGGCGGGTTTTCTCTCAGCCCGCAGATTGTCCGGTGATGCCGAAAAGAAGCGAGTCAAAGCTGAGCATGAATGGTTGCCGCTTCGAGCAATTCTCTCGCGGCCCACCGACAACCTATCGATTGCAGCTTATTGCCAGGCGATCGAGGACTTCCGCGAGGTGCGGCCAAGAAAGGGTAGCGCGCCGGGCGTCGAGCGTCTGGACGAATTGCTTTGGGGCTTGAAGTCCGGCGATCGAGTCTGCGGTAGAGTCCCGGCTTTGGGTTTTGATCTGCTCGCGAAAGATTACGCCATCAGTCTCGTCAAGGTGCTGCGTGACATCGAACGCCGGCTCGACGAAGAGAAGCAACGTCTGTCGGCGCTTGATTTTGACGATCTGCAACTGCGCACGCTGAAACTTTTGAAAACGCATCCAGAGGTGCTTACGCGCGTCGCGGAGCGCTATCGGTTCTTTCTAGTCGATGAGTTCCAGGACACTAACGGCTTGCAGCGCGATCTGATGAACAGTCTCGCATTGGACACTGGCGCGAACCTGTTCATAGTCGGCGATCGCAAGCAATCGATCTACGGCTTTCGCGGCGCCGACGTCGATGTATTTGCGGAGATAACCGCAGCAATTGAAGCAGCCGGCGGCGCACAGCAACCTCTGAATGTGAATTTTCGCAGTCAGAAACCTTTGCTTGAGGCTTTCAATTTTTTGTTCGAGGGAATCTTTAAGGCGCGCGCGGAAATCCCTCGCGACCAGTTACCTCAGCTTGGCTACGTCGAACATGAAGCGAGCATTGCCCAGCGACCCGCAGAGCACGAGCCGCCATTGGTCGAATTTCTGGTAAGTATTTTGCCGCCGGCAAGAAAATCGCACGACAAATTGGAAAGCACGCAGGAGGAACCAACCGATCGTTTTGACGCGCGCGAACGTGACGCGGCGCAGGTGGTCGAAAGAATCAATGCGCTCGTTAACGCTGGGATCGCGGACGTCTCGTCCGCACCTTCGACAAACTCAAGTTTGTCGGACAAGTTTAGATACGGCGACATTGCAATCCTTTTCCGCGCGCTAACCGGCGTTTGGGTTTACGAAAGCGCGCTGCGTCGCGCCGGCATTCCTTATTTGACTGTCCAAGGCAAAGGCTTCTATCAACGCGAAGAGATTACCGATCTGATTCAACTGCTGCGGTTTCTCGATAACACCACTGACGAATTGGCTCTGGCGGCGGTGCTGCGTT
>Ga0209577_10001441_pt1 | contig 23529 bp, 21 predicted proteins | sample GraSoiAngelo_109_FD_185874 | JGI IMG/M metagenome (GOLD analysis project Ga0209577, IMG submission 185874) | Grasslands soil microbial communities from the Angelo Coastal Reserve, California, USA - 14_0903_12_20cm (SPAdes) (version 2) | ecosystem: Environmental > Terrestrial > Soil > Grasslands...
TTCAGCGGCCACCGGCCCCGGATCTCGGTGCTGGTGAGCGCGATTGATCTCGGCGAGAACGAGACCGATCGCCGGCTCGTCATCCGGATCGTCCGCTAACCGCAGCATTTCGGGAAAAAGGTGGCCAAGCGTCCTGCCCAGTGGGGCCCACAGCCCCATAGGGCAGGACGCTTCGGACGAAACAGCCGGATCGCCCTCGTTCCTGCTTCCCGTGGGGCGCCGCCTGGGCCGACGGGGATCAGAGGATGATCGGCACCGCGCCGCCGTCCACGGACCACGCGGCGCCCGCCACGTCGGACGCGCGATCGGAGCAGAGGAACGCGATCACCGCGGCGACCTCCGCCTCGGTCCCGAAGCGCCCGAGCGGGATCTTCGCGCGGGCCTCGGCCAATGCCTCCTCGCGCTTTGCGCCGCTGCGCCGCGCGGCCTGATCGGCCAAGCCGCCCTCCTCCATCCACAGCGGCGACTCGATCGGCCCCGGCGCGACCGCGTTCACGAGCACGCCCTTCGCCGCGTAGGCGTCGGCGAACACGCGCGAGAGCGACAGCTGAGCGGCCTTGCTGACGGAGTAGGCGGAGTTGGAGCCGGACGGGCGCTTGCCCGACGACGAGCAGACGTTGACGATCCGGCCGAAGCCCCGCTCCGCCATCCGCGGCGCCGCGGCGCGCATCATGCGGAGCGAGGCCATCACGTGGAGCTCCCACTGGTGCTGCCAATCCGCGTCGGTCAGCTCGTCGAGCGGGACGACGCGGCTCGTGCCGGCGTTGTTCACGAGCGCGTCGACTTCGCCGAAGCGCTCCTCGCACGCGGCTACCGCGCGGTCCCCGGCCTCGGGCATGGTCACGTCGAGCGCGAGCGGCTCGGCCTTGCCACCCGCGGAGGCGCAGCTCTCCGCGGCCTCGGCGAGCCGTGCCTCGTCGCGCGCGACCAGCAGCACGTGCGCGCCCTCCTCGCACAGCGTCCGCGCCGTGGCCAGGCCTATCCCCCGGCTCGCCCCGGTGACGATGCAGGCCCTTCCCGCAAGGCCGAGATCCATCCGGTCATGATCCCAGCCCCGTCCCGTCCCCGCCCGAAGGAGCAGCCGTGAGGTCGCACACCGTCTACCGCACCTTCAACACCGAGCGCCGCCGGGAGTTCGTGCGCATCACAGACGACGTGCAGGCGGCCGTCGACGAGGCCGGGGTGAGCGAGGGAATGGCGCTCGTCTCGGCGATGCACATCACGGCGGGGGTCTGGGTGAACGACGACGAGCCGGGGATCCAGGCGGACGCGCTCGAGTGGCTCGACAAGCTGGCGCCGGCCACCTGGCAGCAGCCACCGAACGACGTCGCGCGCCAGCTGCTGCCGGATGGGGGCGACTACCGGCATCACCGCGGCGGCGAGGACAACGGGGACGCCCACCTCAAGAACCTGCTGGTGCACCACCAGGCGATCGTCCCGGTGACCGACGGGCGGCTCGACCTCGGGCCGTGGCAGGCGATCTTCTACACGGAGTTCGACGGCCAGCGCCCCAAGCGGCTGATCATCAAGGTGCTGGGCGAGTAGCGCTCGGCGTCACGTCGGCATTCGCGAGCCTGGGCATCCGCTCGCCGCGCAGGGCGGCGAGCAGGTTGTCGACGGCCAGGTCCGCCATGCCCTCGCGCGTCCTGCGCGTCGCGGAGCCGACGTGCGGCGTGACCACCACGTTCGGCAGGTCGAGCAGCGGGTGGTCCGCGGAGAGCGGCTCGGGGTCTGTCACGTCCAACCCGGCGCCCGCGATCCAGCCCTCGCCCAGGGCGCGCACGAGCGCGGCCGTGTCCACGATCTCGCCGCGCGCGGTGTTGACGAGCACTGCCGTGCCCTTCATCCGGCGCAACTCGTCCTCCCCGATCAGCGCGCGGGTTTCGGGGGTGAGCGGCACGTGAAGGCTCACGAAGTCGGAGCGCTCGAGCAGCTCCGCCAGCGGGAGCCCACCGGAACGAGCGGAGTGGAGCACCTCCATCGCGAAGCCCTCGGCGCGGCGCGCCAGGGCCGACCCGATCCGTCCCATCCCGACGATTCCGAGCGTGGCGCCGTTCACGTCCTCGCCCAGGAAGGCGCTCGGCTCCCATGGCGGCCACTCCCCGCGACGCACCAGCCCGTCGCCCTCCACGACCCTCCGCGCGACGGCCAGCATCAGCGCAAACGCCAGGTCCGCCGTCGTCTCGGTCAGCACGTCAGGCGTATGGCCGACCTGGATCCCCCGCTCGGTGGCGGCCGCCAGGTCGACGTTGTCAGTCCCGACCGCGTAGACCGAGATCGCGACCAGGCGCGGGCAGGCGTCCATCAGATCGGCGTCGATCGAGTCGCTCAGCAGGCAGAGGAGGCCGTCCGCCTCGCGCGCGGCGGCGCGGAGCTCAGCCGGCGGTGGCGGCCGGCGGTCCGGCCACACCTCGACGTCGTGCTCACTTCTCAGGCGCGCGAGCGCGCCACCCGGTAGCTCGCGAGTGACGAAGCAGCGCGCCAGCGCCTATCCGCTCTGCTGCGCACCCGAGGTCGCGACCGCGATCTCCTCGTGCTCGCCCTCGCAGAACTCCTCGACGATCTTCTCGTTGAAAGCCGGCAGGTCGTCGGGCTTGCGGCTCGTGACGAGGCCCTTCTCGACCACGCACTCCTCATCGACCCAATTGCCGCCCGCGTTTCGGATGTCGGTCTTCAAGCTGGGCCACGAGGTGACCTTCATGTTCCGGACGACGTCCGCCTCCACAAGCACCCACGGCCCGTGGCAGATCGCGCCGACCGGCTTGCCGGCCTCGAAGAACGCGCGCACGAACGCGACCGCGTCGTCGTCAGTCCGCAGGAAGTCCGGATTGGCGACGCCGCCAGGGAGAACCAGCCCGTCGTAATCGGACGCGTCGGCGTCCTTCACGCGACTGTCGACCTCGAACTTGTCGGCCTTGTTGAGGTGCTCGAATCCCTGGATCTCGCGCTCATCGAGGGAGATGAGGTGTGTCTCGGCGCCCTCGTCCTCCACGGCCTTCCGCGGGTCGGTCAGCTCGACCTGCTCCACGCCGTCGGTGGCCAGGAATGCAATCGTCTTCCCATCCAGCTTGCCCATCTCGCGCCTCCTTCTCGAGCTCTCCTCAAACGATTAGGTACCGCTTCGGGAGGCGCCTAAACGCCGCGCGTGCGTCCTCTGACTAGGCCCGGCCGGCGGTCAGGGCGGAGCTGTCGTCCCGCGGCCGCGACCGCTCCGAGCTGTCCTCGACCGAGTTCAGCAGGCTTTTGGCGATCTCGTCCGCGGAGCGCGCGCCAGCCGACCGGACGCGCGAGACGAGCTCCTCCGGGTCCCAGACGACATCGGGTGCCGAGGCGTCGGTCAGCCCATCCGTGTAGAGCACCACCGCATCGCCCGGCCCGAGCTCGACGACCTCGTCTTCGAGGTCCGGATCGGGCACCACGCCGATGAGCGTGCCGGGCTCTCCGACCTCCTCGATCTCGCCACCCGCGCGCACGATCACGGGCAGCGGATGCCCGCCGCTCGAGAAGCAGAGTCGAGCTGTGTCTCCCGCCAGCTCCAGCCGCACATAGAGCACGGTGCAGAAGCGCTTGTCGTCGCTGGCCCGGAGCATCGCCTCGTTCAGCTCGGCCAGGATCCGACTCGGCGAAAGCTCCCTCATCGCGCTCGTGCGGAGCGTGTAGCGAGCCTGCGCCGTGAGCTTGGCCGCGTCGGGTCCCTTGCCGCACACGTCGCCGACGATCGCCCCCCAGGTGCCGGGCCCGGTCTCGAAGAGGTCGTAGAAGTCGCCGCCGAGCTCGTATCCCTCGCCGGGCACTGCCTTGAACGCCCCGGCGACCTCGACGCCCGGGGGCTGGGACAGCTCGGCGGGCAGGAGGCTCTCCTGCAGCGTCTGCCTGATCTGGTCGCGGTCCCTGAAGAGGCGCGAGGCGTCGACCGCGAGCGCGCACCTGCCAGCCAGCTCCTGGGCAAGGGCGAGGTCCTCCTCGTCGAACCGGCGACCGGACTCCGCGCTCACGAGCGTGATGGCGCCGAGCATACGTGGCCCACGCGCCACCATCGGCACGATCATCGCCGACCGCATGCCGAGCGAGCGGACGGTCTCCAGCCAGAACTCGTCGGGGGCCGAGTCGACCAGCAGCTCGTCGGGGACGTGCGGCGTGAGCTCGGGCTGGCCCGTGCGCAGCACGTTCGGAACGCCCGTGGGCAGGTTCGGATCGACCGGATAGCGGCGCTGGAAGTCCAGGGCGACCTCCACCTTCGCGGGGTCGCTGTGCGCGACCGAGACGTGCTTGATCTCGCCGTTCTCGAGCACGTCGACCGCGCACCAATCGGCCACACGCGGGACGGCCAGGCGCGCCACGTTCGCGAGCGTGGCCTTGTAGTCGAGCGACGAGGCGAGGATCGCGCTCGCCTGCGAGAGGAACCGCTGCGCCTCGGTCGCCTTGTGGACCTCGGTGACGTCCTCCATCACGTTGATCGCGAGGATCGGCTTGCCGTCCTCGTCGACTACCGGCTCGGCCTTGATCCGGACCCAGCTGCGCCCGGGCACGCCACGGCGGCCGAACTGGACGAGCATCGGCTCCGGGGACCTCTGGCCCGCGAGCGCACGGCGGCCGGGGAGCTCGTCCAGGGCGACCGGCTCGCCCCGCTCGTCCAGGTACTCGAAGCGCGACACGATGTCGTCCACGGGCGTCGCGAGCAGCTCGTCGACGCTGTCGAAACCCAGCGTGCGCACGGCCGCGTGGTTCGCGTAGACGAGCTGACCGTCCGGACGCTGGGCCGTCACGGCGTCGGCCACCCCATCGAGGATCGCCTGCAGCTCGTCGCGCGAGGCACGCAACCCGGACTCCGCCCGGCTCAGCCTGACGTAGAGCTCGGCGTTGTCGAGCGCCACCGCCACCCGCGCCGCCAACGTCTCGCCCATGGCGAGGTCCGCCTCGTCGAACGTCCGTCCCGACTCCGCGGTGGCCATCGCCATCGCGCCGAGGACTCGACCGCGTGCAGCGAGGGGCACCACCATCGCCGAGCGCATGCCGAGCGCCCTGAGCAGCTTCATGTTCTCGTCGTCCTGGGAGATCGCGCGGAGCACGTCGTCATCGACCTCCCTGTACATGCGCGAGCGCCCCTCGCGGATCACCGCCGCGGGGCCCTCGTCGCGCCGAAGGTCGAGCGGGTAGCGGACCAGGAGCTCCCACGCCTGCCGCTGCCGCTCGGGGTCCTCGTGGACCGCGGCCACCTGGCGCACCCCGCCACCGTCGTCGCGCAGGAACACGAAGCACCAGTCGGCGAGCTCGGAGGCCGCGAGCTTCGCCACCTCGATCACCATCACCTCGGGGTCCAGCGACGCCTGCGTGATCTCCCCCACGCGCGCCACCAGCGCGTACCGGCGGCGAGCCGCCCACTCGCCGCGCCGGACGAAGGCGATCCAGGTTCCCAGGCCGGCGCCCAGCGCGACCACCCCGACACGGACCAGGTGCTCCCGGTGGAAGAAGACGTGGTCGGGGACGCCGAGCACGACGGCCACCGCCACCGAGTACGCCCCCACGAGCATGGTGGACCGCGGACGGGTGCCGATCGCGGCGACGATGGGCGGGGCAACCAGGAAGCTGATGAGCGTCGCGTCGGCGGCGGCCACGTCCATGGCGCCCAGCGCGGTCGCGAGCCCGAGAGCGGCCGCCAGCCAGATCCGGCGAAGGCGCTGGCGCGCCCGGCGTCCCGAATAGCCGGACCGAGACGGTCCCCAGCTCGCGGAGCCGGTCATCAGCGCCTCCTCATCGAGACGACTCTAACCGGCGCCCTGAGGGCGCTCGTCATCCTCGTCCTCGACGACTCCGAGCCGGTCCAGCAGCCCAGTGGTCTCGAGGATCCGCCGTGCGGGGCCGCGCCCGGAGACGATCGTGAGGCGGCGCCCGGCAGCCCGGGCGCGGTTGTAGGCGTTGACCAGGAGCGACAGGCCGGTCGAGTCGATGAACCGCAGCGCGCGGAGGTCGACGACGACGTGCGGCGGGGACGGATCGTCCACCTCGACCGCGAGCAGTCTTGTCTCGACCTCGGCCGCCGTCGAGAAGTCGAGCTCACCCGACAGCACCAGGCGCAGCGCCCCCTCCCTCTCCACGGTTTCCAAGCCGATGGGCAAGCGCCGCAAAGCCTACGCGCCGTCACGCGGCGCGGGCGGCACCCTACGACAGGGTCAGGCGCAGTTCGGCCACGGCTTCTTGCCCTCTCTCTTGTACAGCTTGAGAGCACGTCGATCCTGTTCCTCCTCCGAGGCCTTCGCCGGATCGCCGTGGCCGCCCACCGAGCGCCATGTCTCCATGTCGAACTGGTACTTGCCGCGGTAGCGCCCGCTCGGCGAGATGGCCTTGGGGTTCCCGCCCGACTCGCACTTCGCGATCTTCTTGAGCTCGGCGGGAAGCTTGACGTTCGAATGGCTCGAGTCCGGCGGGGCCGAGCCCCCGCTCGCGTAGGTCGCACCTCGGAGCTGAACCCGCATCGCCCTGGCCGTGGCGCGGTCTACCTCGCCCGTGGCCTTCAGGGGGTGCCGGCGTTGGAAGCGCTTCACGGCGGCCGCGGTCTCGTCGCCGTAGTAGCCGGTCGCCCGAACGTGCAGCTTGCGCTGCACCTCCTTCACCGGCGCGCCGGTGCTGCCGACCTTGAGCGTCTGGAAGGAGTCGTGGCTGGATGACTGCGTGGCGCTCGAGCTGGCGAGCGCGGTGGCGGGCGCCGCGCTCAGCGCGAGGAGCGCCGTGAGCAACGCCACGCGCCAAAGCGGGGCGGGTACGCGGAAATCGAAGGAATTGGTAGGCATCGAAGTCGTTCTCTGGTGCCTACGGGGTGAGCTGACGGGCTCGCGCTGAGAGAACTCGCGCTACGCCGCGATCATGCGGCGATTCGCCCCACGGACCGGACTCGCGCCCGGTCCAAATGGTTCCCCCGTTCCCGACCGCCTGGACGGTCGGAACTCGGCTGGGTCTCTACTGCCTGGCTACAGCTAAGCAGAACCTTCGGCGGATCGTCGCCAGACCCTCCCGGAAGCCATGGCCAGCCGTCCAGGAAGCGGATCCTGCCGCCGCCGGACCTCCTACCTTCAGGTCCCATACTCCCTGCTATCGCCTCTTGAAGCCGCGTCTCATCGCCATCGCAGCGGGTCTGGCCGTCAGCCTCGGCGTGCTGAGCCAGGCCGCGCCCTCGGAAGCCAGTCCGTCCCGCGCCGTTCGCTCGACCACCGTGCATCCGCGGCTCGCCTCCCGTGCCGCCGCCTCGGAGCGGCGGCGGCACGTCCGCCGTCGCCGCCGGGGCATCCGCCCCGTGCTCTCGGCGCACCCGTCGCGGGACCGCGCCCGCAAGCGCGCGGCCGAGCGTCGCTACCGGCGTGCGCTTCGCCGCGGCAGGCACGGGAAGGCCACGCCCACGCTCAGACGGATCGGCGTCTTCGGTTCCCTCAACACCCCCGGGCTGTCGGCCGGGAACGCCTCGCCGTCCGACTCGACCGGCGCGATCGGCCCGGCGAACTACCTGGAGGTCGTGAACAGCAGAGTCGCGGTGTTCGACCGCAACCTCCTCCCCGTGAACGCCTCGGGCCAGCCCGATCAGGCCGCGCTGGACGCCTTCGTCAACCTGCCTGGGTGGGACGTCGGCGACCCCCAGATCCAGTGGGACCAGCAGTCCCAGCGCTGGTACTACCTCACCTACGCGACCCAGGGGTCCACCAACGGGCTCGCCTACGGCTGGTCGAAGACGTCCGACCCCTCCGACCTCGGCTCGGGCGGGTGGTGCAAGCTCCTGCTCGACACCGGCGTGCTCTTCCCGGACTTCCCGAAGCTGGGACACGACGACGGGCACCTGATCTTCGGCGCCAACGCGTTCGGGACCGGACTCGGCGGGATCCCGACCGACCAGTTCGCGACGGCGCTCGTCTACACGGTTCCGAAGCCCGCCACGAACGACACGAGCTGCACCGCGGGCGCCGCCCAGCAGTTCCCGGCGGACACCACCAAGCCGCTCCCCGCGAACTCGGGCGCCCCGGACGACGCCGCGTTCGCCCCGGTCCCCGCCAACACGACGGACGCCTCGGCCGCCGGCTACGTCGTGGCCGCCGACTACCCCTCTGCGCTGAGCGTGTGGCAGGTGGTCGGCCAGGGCGCCCAGACCCAGCTCGTCCCCGCTGGAGAGGTCCCCGTCCCGCAGTTCGACTTCCCGGCGCAGGCGCCGCAGCCGGGCTCGGTCTACCAACTGGACACGATGGGCGCCCAGCTCACGCAGGCGGTCGGACACCGGGACCCGGATGCAGGCGCCCAGGCGGTGTGGACGCAGCACACCGTGGCGGGCGCGGGCGGCCGTTCGGTCATGCGCTGGTACGAGCTCGTGCCCTCGAACGTCCAGCAGCCGCTGCGCCAGGTGGGAACGGTGTCCGATCCCGTGAACTTCGTCTTCAACGGGGCGGTCTCGCCCGCGGGTGACGGTCGCGACGCTGCCGTGGAGTACAACGTGAGCGGCCCCGCACAGCCGGTCGCCATCCGTGCGCGAGCGCGGCCGGGAGGGGCCCCGGCGGGCTACATGGGCCAGGAGCTCGGCCTTGTCACGAGCTCCGCCGCCCTGCTCGACCACACATGCGGGCCCAGCACCGCAACGGCCGCGAACCCCGGGCTCTGCCGCTGGGGCGACTACTCGGGCGCGAGCCCCGATCCGCTGAACGACCGTGTCGTCTGGGGCACGAGCCAGTACAGCGGGGGCTCCGACTGGCTGTCTCGCAACTTCGCCATCCAGGTCCTGCCCGGTCCGATCGCGCAGGCCACGGGCTCGCCCAACCCGGTCACGACCGGGCAGGTCGTGACCTTCGACTCCTCGGGCACCACCGATCCTGACTCAGGCGTGGTCCACCACCTCTGGGACCTCGACGGCAACGGGACCTACGAGACCGACACCGGCTCCTCCTCGTTCGTCACCCACGTCTACTCCGCGGCCGGCACGGTGACCGTGAGGTTCCGCGCCCTCGACGCGAACGGAGAGCACGGCGACACGTCACTCATGCTCACGGTCAAGGCGCCGCCGCCGCCCGTCCGCCCGAGCGGGCCGAGCGCCGCCTGCCTGGCGGCCCGCAGGCGCGTGAACAAGCTGGTGCACCAGGTCCACTCTCTGCGCAGCCGCGTGAAGCACACGCGCAACCGACGGTCCCGGCGCCGCTACGCCAATCAGCTCAAGCAGCGGCGGGCTGACCTGGCCAAGGCGCAGAAGAGCGCGCTACAAACCTGCCGCTAGCGTTCAGCCGGCATGGAGCGCTGGACTCGACGGATAATCGCCCACCGCCGCAAGATCCTCCTCGCCTGGTTCGTCGTCCTCGTCCTGGGCGCTGCCGCGACCAGCGACCTGAGCCACCTCCTCAGCAACCGCTTCAGCGCTCCCGGCACCGAGGCAGAGAACGGCCGGCAGGTCCTGTCGCAGCGGATCGGCGAGAAGGGCGACGGCGACTTCACGCTCGTCCTGCAGTCCAGGCGCGGCTCGGCGGCCGCGCGCAGCCCGCGCTTCACCGCCGAGGCCGAGGCGGCGGCTCAGCGCGCCGCCAGCGTGATCAAGCGCGCAAAGCCCGGCCTCGTGCAGCAGGCCGGCCGCGGTGTCGTCTTCATCCAGATCGCGACGCCGCTCGGGGCCGTCGACGCCAGCCACAAGACGCACAAGATGCGAACGGCGATCGGCAAGCTGGCGGACGCGAAGACCTATCTGACCGGCTTCCCGGCGCTGCTCCAGGACACCAGGAAGATCAACAGCCAGGACCTGGCCCGCGGCGAGTCGATCGGCGTGCCGGTCGCGGTGCTGGTGCTCGCGTTCATGTTCGGCACGTTGGGGAGCGTGGTGATCCCCCTGATCTTCGCGGCGGTCACCATCCCCGTCGCGCTCGGGATCGTGTGGATCTTCGCCCACACGATGTCGATGGCGACCTACGTCACCCAGATCGTCGCCCTGATCGGTCTCGCGATCGCGATCGACTACTCGATGTTGGTCGTCTTCCGCTATCGGGAGGAGCTCCAGGCCGACGACGACCCGCACGCGGCGCTCACACGGACGATGGCGACGGCCGGTCGCGCCACGCTCTTCTCGGGGATGACCGTCGCGCTGGGGCTGGCGCTGCTGGTCCTCATGCCGCTTCCGTTCATGCGCTCGATGGGGATCGGCGGGCTGATGGTGCCCCTCGTGTCGCTCGCGGCGTCGGCCACCCTCCTGCCCGCCCTCCTGGCGGTGATGGGGCGAAGGGTGAACAGGCTCCGCTTCATCCCGCGGCGGATCCTTGAGAGCCGGGCGCGCGGCGACAGCGGGTTCTGGCACCGGCTGGCGCACTCGATCATGCGCCGCCCCGTCCCCTATCTCGCGGTCTCGGCCGCGGCGTTGATCGCCCTCGCGCTGTTCGCCACCCAGCTGCACATCACCGGCGGCGACAACCGCGGCGTGCCCAAGACCGTCGAGGCCACGAAGGGGCTCGGCCTGCTCGAGAGCACGATCGGGCCGGGGGCGCTGGCGCCGAATCAGATCGTGATCGACACCGGGCGGCCCGGCGGGGCCTTCACGCGGTCGACCATCGCCGCGGAGGCGCGTCTCGTGGGCAGCCTGCGGACCGACCGCGAGGTCAAGCCGGACACCATCGTCGCGCCGATCCTCCTGTACGGGGTCGGCCCCTACAGGCCCGCGCGGCCGACGATGAGCAAGCTGGTGCGCGCCGCGTTGATCGATCCAACCGGCCGCATCGTCCAGATTCGCGCGGCCGGCTTCCACGACATCGGCACGAACTCGGCGGGGGACCTGGTGAAGCGGATCCGGAACGACTACGTCCCCGCGGCCGGGTTCCGCGGCGACGTCTTCGTGACCGGCCAGCCGGCGTTCAACGTGGACGTGGTGAAGAAGGCGTACGGCGCGTTTCCCTGGCTCGTCGTCAGCGTCCTCGTGCTCACGTACCTGTTGCTCCTGCGCGCGTTCCGCTCTCTGTTCCTGCCGCTCAAGGCGGTGATCATGAACGTCCTGTCGGTGGGGACCACCTACGGCGTGCTGGTGCTCGTCTTCCAACACCACGCCGGCAAGGCGATCGGCCTCCAGGCCACCGGGCAGATCGACTTCTGGATCCCGATCTTCCTGTTCGCGATGCTGTTCGGGCTGTCGATGGACTACGAGGTCTTCCTGCTCTCGCGGATGCGCGAGGAGTGGGACAAGCGCCACCACAACGAGGAGGCCGTCGCCTACGGCCTCGAGCACACCGGCCGGATCATCACCGCGGCGGCGATCATCATGGTCGCGGCGTTCTCGGGCTTCATGGCCGGGAGCTTCGTGGGCCTGCAGGAGTTCGGCGTCGGGCTTGCCGCGGCGATATTCCTCGACGCCACGGTGGTGCGGATGATCCTCGTGCCGTCCTTCATGAAGATCATGGGCGACTGGAATTGGTACCTGCCGGAGCGCGTCCGCCGGGTGTTGCGGCTACGGCCTGGAGCTCCGGCGCCGGCGGTCTCGCCCGCGCCCGGCGACGGCGGCTCCTAGGCCGACCCGCCCGTTTGCAGGGGCTTTGGAGAGCCGCCGAGGCCAGCCCGCCGAGCCGGCTGGCGACTGCTAAAACGCACGCATGAACTTCACCTCGCTTATCACCCTTCCCGTGCGCCTCGGCGCCGAAGCCGCGCGCAGAACCATCGACCTCGTGACGGCCGCCGGCAGGCTCGTCGGCCTCGGCGGAGCCGGCGACGACCAGCCCGCCGCGGCTCCAAGGGAATCGTCGGCCGCGCGCCCGCGCCGCTCGCGCCCCGCCCCCTCGCCGAAGCGGAAGGCGGCCGCGTCCGGGTCGAGGAAGCCCTCGGGATCGCGATCGAAGGCGTCGAAGCCGCGCAGCTCGAGCGCGGCCAAGCCGCGCCGGACGCGGAGCGCCGGTTCGAGCGGGCCGAAGGCCGCAGCCGAATCGAGTCGGACCCAGGCCGCCGCTCCGGCCGAGCCCGCCGCTCCACGCGAGCCGACCGTGCCCGCCGCCCCAGCGGAGGCCCCCGGGCCGCCCGCCGGCGAGGCAGCGCCGCCCGAGACCGCTCCGGTCGAGCGCCCAGCGCCCGAGCCGGCCGCTCCCGCGCACGTGGAGTCGCCCTCCGAGCGCGAGGCCGAGCGCCCCTTCGGATTCCGCGAGCCCGAGCGGCGGTTCGTCCCCGGCGAGCCCCGCGGAAGCACCGAGGAGCGGGAGCCCGAGTCGCCGGAGCCCCCTCGGCGTGAGCCGTCGCCCGCCGAGCTCGCCGAGCGCGGCGAGGGACGCCAGCCCGCCCCGCTGGGCGCCACCGAGCCCGGCTCACGCGACCCCGGCAGCTGACCGGCCCCCAGGCTGGGCGCCGGTCGTTCGCTGTTCGATTGAGTCCCCTCTAGGGGACCAAATCGCACACTCGCGCTGACGCCGACCCGCAGTCGTCGCATGACACCGCGCCTATACTTACGTTCCGTAAGCATCTTCCGAAAGGTAAAGCGTGGAGATCCTCAGGCTCATATCGTTGGACGACACGGTCGTCTTCCCCCACATGGACGTCACGTTGGCGGTCGAGGTGGGCGACGACGAGCGCGTTCTGCTGATCCCCCACCACGACGGCGACTTCGCGAAGGTTGGCACCGTCGCCGAGGTCACCGACCTCGTGCGCCTGCCCGGCGGCGGCCATGCCGCGGCGCTGCGCGGGCTCCATCGCGGCGTGGCCGGCGCGGCCCACACGGGGCCGGACGGCGACCTGCGCGTGGAGGTCGAGCCGCACCCCGACGAGATCCCGGTCGACGGCCGCACCCGCGACCTCGAGCGCGAGTACCGCGCGGTTGTCGAGGAGATCCTCGAGCTGCGCGGAGACGACGGCCGCGTGGCCGCCTTCGTGCGGTCGATAACGGAGCCAGGCGCACTCGCGGACACGTCGGGCTACACGCCCGACCTCGGCTTCGAGCAGAAGGTCGAGCTCCTCGAGACCCTCGACGTCACCGAGCGGCTCGAGCTGGCCCTCCGCCTCCAGCGCGAGCGCCTGGCCGAGCTCGAGGTGCGCAAGCGCATCCGCGAGGACGTGCAGTCGGGCGCCGAGCGCCAGCAGCGCGAGTACTTCCTGCGGAAGCAGATGGAGTCGATCCGCCGCGAGCTGGGCGACGACGACGCCTCCGTGGTCGAGGAGTACCGCACCAAGATCGAGAAGGCCGGCATGCCAGAGACCGTTCGCGAGCAGGCCGAGCGCGAGCTCGAGCGCTTCGAGCGGATGGGCGAGCAGTCGGGCGAGGCCTCGATGATCCGCAGCTACCTCGACTGGCTGATCGCGGTCCCCTGGGGCGAGCGCTCGGAGGAGCGGCTCGACCCGGTTCACGCCCGCGAGGTCCTGGACGCCGACCACGCCGGCCTCGAGGACGTGAAGGACCGCATCGTCGAGTACCTGGCCGTCCGCAAGCTGCGGCAGGACCGCGGCATCGCCGAGGACCGCAAGTCCGGCGCAATCCTCACGCTGATCGGCCCGCCGGGCACCGGCAAGACCTCGGTGGGCGAGTCGATCGCCCGCTCGACCGGACGCGAGTTCGTGCGCATGTCGCTCGGTGGCGTCCGCGACGAGGCGGAGATCCGCGGCCACCGCCGTACCTACATCGGCGCGCTACCGGGCCGGCTGGTCCGGGCGCTCCGCGACGCCGGCACGATGAACCCGGTGATCATGCTCGACGAGGTCGACAAGGTCGGCGCCGACTGGCGCGGCGACCCCTCGGCGGCTTTGCTCGAGGTCCTGGACCCCGCGCAGAACCACTCGTTCCGCGACCACTACCTCGACGTCGAGCTCGACCTCTCAGAGGTCGTGTTCATCGCGACGGCGAACGTTGCCGACACGATCCCCGGTCCGCTGCTCGACCGCATGGAGGTCATCCGCTTCGACGGCTACACGGTCGACGAGAAGCTGGCCATCGCGCGCGGCTACCTGTGGCCGCGGCAGGTCGAGCGCAACGGGCTCCGCGAGGACGAGGTCTCGATCTCCGACGACCTGCTCAAGACCGTGGTGAGCGAGTACACCCGCGAGGCGGGCGTGCGGCAGCTCGAGCGCGAGCTCGGGACGCTGCTGCGCAAGGCGGCCACGCGGATCGCCTCGGATGAGGCCCACGCCCCCGTCGTCCTCGACAGCGAAGCCGTGCGCGACGCCCTCGGGCGCCAGCGCTTCTTCCAGGAGTCGGCGGTGCGCACGGCGGTGCCGGGCGTGGCCACCGGCCTGGCGGTCACGGGCACCGGCGGCGACGTCCTCTTCGTGGAGGCGACCGGCATGACCGGTCGGGGCGGAGCCGTGGGCGGAGCGGAGCTCGTCCTCACCGGCCAGCTCGGCGACGTGATGAAGGAGTCGGCGCGCATCGCGCTCTCCTATGTGCGCGGGCACTCCGGCGAGCTCGACATCGACGAGGACGCATTCGACGGTCGCGAGTTCCATGTGCACGTGCCCGCGGGCGCGATCCCGAAAGACGGCCCGAGCGCGGGCATCGCGCTGACCACGGCGCTGGCCTCGCTGATGTCGGGCCGGCCGGTGCGGCACACCGTCGGGATGACCGGCGAGGTGACGCTCCAGGGCCGCGTCCTGCCGATCGGCGGGCTCAAGCAGAAGGTGCTGGCCGCACACGCGGCGGGGCTGACCGACGTGATCCTCCCCGAGCGCAACCGCGGCGACCTCGACGACGTCCCCGAGGACGTGCGCGAGGAGATGTCCTTCCACCCGGTGATGACCGTCGGCGAGGCGCTCGATCTGGCGCTCGAGCCCGCCCGCGACGCAGGCGCGATCGCAGCGTAAGCCCGACTCGACCTAGCGCGCGACCGGCGGCCGGCGCACCAGCCAGCCGCTGGTCGCGAGGTCGGGGCAGTGCGGGATGCCGGCCCTGAAGTAGTCGTCGTGACCCGCGTCGAGCGCGGTCGGCTCCCAGGCCTTCCCACCCGCGTACATGAGGTCGTGCGGGCTGTCGGCGACGTGCCCGTGCGGGCGGAAGTGCGGAGCGCAGGCCGGGGCAAACCCGACCGTGTGGAGGATCTCGTGCAGCTCGCTCAGCTCGAGGTAGCCGGCGGCGCGACCCGGGCCGGCGAACCGCTGCGCGCCGCAGTCGTAGGAGCGGGCGCCGCCCTGCAGCGCGAAGGCGGCGACCGTCCCAGGCAGCATCGGCGGCCAGGCCCCGGTGCCGCACGACGACGTCGTCCGTCCGTCGTAGAAGACCGCCAGCACCTTGTTGGGCGCGTCGAACCCCATCCACCGGAGCTCGAACTGGATGAGGTTGCGGAGGTACTCGCCACGAGCGGCGCCGTCCGCGTCGGAGCTGGGCAGCCGCACGAAGCTCACGTCGAGCCGCCCGCGGTAGGTGTCGTAGGGGAGCGTCTTGCCGCCGCTGCGGGCCGCCAGCCAGCGGTTCATCGCGGCGGCGGCGTCGGCGATCTTCCCGCGCACGTCGAGCCGGCGGTCGCGCCCGTCGTGCGGGATCACGTACAGGAAGTGGACCTGCCGCCCCGATACGTCGTCGGGAAGGTCACGGTTGGGCCGCGTGGGGATGCTCGAGACCCTGACGTACTGGCGGGCAGCCCTGGGGCCGAGCGGGTGCAGCACGGGCGGCCGATTTCCGCCCACGCTCGGCACCAGCGTCAGGGCGAGCACCAGCGCGCACGCCGCCGCCAGGCCCACCAGGCGGCGCGCCGCGATGCGGCCCGTTAGATCCTGCAATCCGTTCGAGATGGCCTCCTTGCCCGCGGCTATCCTCGGTCAGGTGGACCAGGGCGACCCGATCTCCTACATGGTGCTCGCCAAGGGTACGCGGGTCGAGTCGTCGGACGGCGCGGAGGTCGGCACGGTGAAGGAGATCCTCCAGGTGCCGGAGAAGGACGTGTTCGACGGGATCGTGCTGCGGACCCCGTCGGGTGACCTGTTCGCCGACGCCGATGACGTGGGGCAGATCTACGAGAACCTCGTCGTGCTGAAGGTGAGCGCGGAGGGCGCGGCCCAGCTACCGAAGCCCGGTCCAAGCGCCGGGACGATGTCCGTCTCTCCGAGCGACGTGGCGGACTCGAACCTGCGCTACGGCGCGCGCAAGCTCTGGAGCCGGTTCCGAAGGTAGGTCAGTATCTGAGCCGGGTGCAAAACGTGACAATCGCGCCTCGGCGGACCGTCGTTGTCACCTTCTGCATGTATGGAATGCATAACGTGACAAGGAGGGCCCGGAGAGCCGCCGTTGTCACGTTATGCAGGCGGACCGCTGCCCCTTATTGCCTGCTTGGGGCGGCCCCCCGCGCAATCTCCTCGATCGTGCGACCGCTGAGGACCGACTCCGGCTGCGTGCTCGTGGGCCGTCGCCGAGCGTCGGCGCACTCGTCGCGGCGCTTCACGAGCAGCCACTGTGGCTTCTCGCCGGAGCGGATGCGCCGGAGCGACCAGCCGCCCCGGAGCTTGTGGCCCTCGAGCCAGAACGAGGCGTGCCCGGCGTCGAGCGCCTCGCCCATCGGCACCTCCTCTCCCTCGCGCTCCGTGAGGTTGCGATAGCTCCCGTTCTCCCAGACGATCACCGCGCCGGCGCCATAGCCGGCGGGTATCACGCCCTCGAAGTCGGCGTAGCGGATCGAGTGGTCCTCGACCTCCATCGCCAGCCGCTTGTCGCGCGGGTCGGTGGACGGCCCCTTCGGCACCGCCCACGAGCGGAGCACGCCGTCGACCTCCAGGCGGAAGTCGTAGTGAAGCGACGTGGCCGCGTGCTTCTGGATGACGAAGATCGGCCGCCGCCGCCGCGCCATCTCACGCCGCCGCGGCCAGCTCGCGAGCCACGACCCGGAGGTCGGCCGCGAACGCGGCGCGCTCGCTCTGGCGCGTCTCGTCGTCGGGCGCGCGCAGGATCGCCGACGGGTGGATCGTGGCCAGCACGAGCGGTGCAAGGTCCGAGTCCAGCGGCCGCCCTCGCTCGCGCGTCACACGGAACGACGAGCCGAGCAGGGCCTTGGCGGCGGTGGCGCCCAGGACGACCAGCGCCTCCGGTCCGACCGCCCGCAGCTCCTCGTCGAGCCACGGGCGGCAGGCCTCGATCTCGAAGCGCTTGGGAGTCTTGTGCAGCCGCCGTCGTCCGCGTTCCTCGAACTTGAAGTGCTTGACCACGTTCGTCACGTAGGCGTGGCGGCGATCGATGCCGACCTCGTCGAGCGCACGCGCCAGCTCGCGGCCGGCGGGACCGACGAACGGCCGTCCCTGCCGATCCTCCTGGTCGCCGGGCTGCTCGCCGACGAGCATCAGCCGCGCGCCCTTCGAGCCCTCGCCGAAGACGGTCTGGCTGGCGTCCCGCCAGAGATGACAGCCGCGGCAGTCGGCGGCGGCCTCCCGCAAGCTCTTGAGCGACCGTCGCTCGGGCAGGAACGGGGTGGCGTCGTTCGGCTCCGGCTCGACCATCGCTCGCACCTAGAGTGCCAGGCATGCCCAACTCGAGCCTCCGCGACCGGATGCTCGCCACCCCGGGGTCGGGCCGGGCGGCAACGGCCGCCGCGATGGCGCGCGTTGTCGCGAGCGCTGTATTCGTGGCCTTCGGCATCGGCAAGTTCACCTCGCACGGCACCGAGGTCGCGTCGTTCCGCGACTACGGCCTTCCGAGGCCGGACGCCTTCGTCTACGCGATCGGCGTGCTCGAGATCGGCGGCGGCCTGCTGCTGCTCGCCGGCCTCCTCACTCGACTCGCGGCCCTGGCCCTGTCCGGCGACATGGTCGGCGCGATCGCGGTGTCGGGGATCGGGCAGGGTGAGGGGATCAGCCTCACGCTGGCGCCCGCGCCGCTTCTCGCGATGCTCTTCCTCATCCGGACGGGCGGCGGCCGCTGGAGCGCGGATCGCGCGTTGCTGGAGCGCGGGCCTAGGTATCTTCGTGAACCGTGACCCCGTCGGTCCCACGAGACGAGCCCGAGGCGGCGAGCCAGGCCCTCGCTGATCCGCGCGTCCAGCGGCTGGTGGAGCGCGGCGAGGAGATGGGCTGCGTAAACCTCTCCGAGCTCTCCGAGCTGGTCCAGGAGCTCGACCTCGACGAGGAGGGCGCGCACGCGCTTCAGGAGCGGATCGAGGCGCGCGGCCTCGAGGTGAGCGACGACTGCGGACGCTCCGGAATCGAGGCGACGCGGTACGCGAACGAGGACATGGCGAGGGTCACGACCGATGCCCTCCAGCTCTTCCTGAACGAGGTGCGCCGGCATCCGCTGCTCACCGCGGACGAGGAGGTCGAGCTGGCGAAGCGGATCGAGCGCGGCGACCTCGAGGCCAAGGAGCAGATGATCAACTCGAACCTCCGCCTCGTCGTGTCGATCGCCAAGAAGTACCAGGGCAACGAGATGCCGCTGCTCGACCTGATCCAGGAGGGCATCCTTGGCCTGATCCGGGCCAGCGAGAAGTTCGACTGGCGCAAGGGTTACAAGTTCTCGACCTACGCCACCTTCTGGATCCGAGAGTCGATCCAGCGGGGCCTGGCCAACCGCGGCCGGACGATCCGGCTGCCCGTGCACATGGGCCAGCGCGAGCGCAAGATCGCGCGCGTCTCACGCGAGCTGGCGACGAGCCTCGGCCGCGACCCCACCGAGGAGGAGATCGCGAAGGCCGCCGAGCTCACGCTCGACGAGATCCACGAGCTCCAGGACGCCGCACGTACGGTCACGAGCCTCGACCGCCCCGTCGGCAACGAGGAGGAGACCGCGTTCGGCGACCTGCTCGAGGGCGACGCGCCGCGGCCCGAGGAGGAGGTCGAGATCAGCCTCCGCGAGGACGCGCTCCGGAGCGCGCTGGAGAGCCTTCCCGATCAGGAGCGCCAGGTCGTGAAGCTTCGATACGGGATCAACGGCGACCAGCCGACGCCGCTCCGGGAGACCGGGCGGCGCCTGGGGCTCTCCGCCGAGGGCGTGCGCAAGATCGAGTCGAAGGCGCTCGAGCGCCTCGCGATGACACGCGAGCTGGACGCTCTGCGAGAGGCTGCCTGAGCGGCCGGCGGCGCGAGAGGGGACCCGCGTGAAGATCGGCCTCGCGATGTTCTCGACGCACTACGCGATCCGACCGGCCGATCTCGGTCGCCTCGCGGAGGAGCACGGCTTCGACTCGCTGTTCCTCCCGGAGCACACGCACATTCCGGCAAGCCGCAGAACGCCGTACCCCGCCGGCGGCGAGCTGCCGAAGGAGTACTCCCACCTCTACGACCCGTTCGTGGCCCTCGCGACGGTCGTCGACGCCACCGAGCGCCTGCTCCTCGCCACCGGGATCTGCCTCGTCGTGGAGCGCGATCCGATCGTCACCGCCAAGGAGGTGGCGAGCCTCGACCACCTCTCCGGCGGTCGCTTCCTGTTCGGGGTCGGCGCGGGCTGGAACCGCGAGGAGATGGAGGACCACGGCACCGATCCACGGACCCGCTTCTCGCTGATGGCCGAGCGCGTCGAGGCGATGAAGGCGCTCTGGACGGACGACGAGGCCGAGTATCACGGGCGGCACGTCGACTTCGAGCCGAGCTGGTCGTGGCCGAAGCCGGTGCAGAAGCCGCATCCGCCGATCCTGGTCGGGGGCAACGGGGCAAAGGTCATCGACCGCGTGCTCCGGTTCGGCGACGAATGGATGCCGACCGTGGGGCGCGACCCCGGGATCGTCGACCGCTTCGGGGAGATGCGGCAGCGCGCTGAGGAGGCGGGCCGGGAGATTCCGATCACCGCCTCGGCCGCGCCGCGGGATCGCGACCACCTGGCGAAGCTGGCGGAAGCCGGTGCGCACCGCGCCGTCTGGTACGTGCCGCCGGAGCCGTATGAGGAGACCAAGGCACGCGTGAAGCGCGCGGCGGAGCTGCGCCGCGAGGTCGAGTCGCTCTAGGTCAGCCGCGCCCGTCGGTCGAGCCGGTGACGCCGAGGTCGGCCACGCCCACCCCCACAGATAGCATCAGCCGCCGTGGCGCACGCGGGGCAGGAGATCGCGAATCCGGTCACCGGCGAGCGCATCCGCTTCGTGCGCACAGCCGCCGACACAGGCGGTGAGCTGCTCGAGGTCGAGGACACCTGGCCGGTCGGTCGGCGACCGCCGCCGCACGTTCACCCGGAGATGGAGGAGCGCTGGGAGGTCGTCACCGGCGTCGCGCGCGTGCGGATCGAAGGCGCCGAGCACGAGCTCGGGCCGGGCGACGCCGTGGCGGCGCCGGCGGGTGCGGCGCACGTGGCCTGGAACCCTGGCCCCGAGAGGGCCGTGGTGACGATCAGCTTCCGCCCGGCGCTGCGCTGGGAGGAGTTCCTCGAACGCCTCTTCGTACTGGCGGAGGAGGGTCGCACCGACGAGCGCGGCACACCCGAGCCGGAGGCGCTGCGCGAGCTCATGACCGAGTTCAGGCGCGAGATCGCGCCGGCTCGATCCGACTGAGCGCCCGCGCAGCCCTCAGCGGCGGCGGGCCGTCCAGCGGATCAACCCGCTGTCGCACCGCAGCGCGGGCCGGCCGCCGTGCTTCGGTGCCGACACGCGCACACGCCAGGTGCCGGCGCCGCCGCTCGCCCCCAGCCTCCCGCGCAGCTCGAAGGTCGCCGTGCCCTTGCCGCCGCCCACGAAGGGTGTGGGCTCGTTGTCCACGAGCGCAAGCACCCCATCGGGGCGAAGCACGGCATTTGGAGTCCCGTCCCCGGACGAGAACCGGCCGCGTCCAATCCCGCCGCTCCCGCACGAGTAGCGATATGCGATCCACCATGTCACGGACTTCCCGCTCGAGGAGAGGGCGACCCGCCGGCGCTGGTCGGTCGATCCCTCGTAGTGCCCGAGGGGGACCGTGCGGGGGCGGGCCCGCGGGCCCGGGCCCTCGGCGGCGGGAACGATGCCGGACGCAGCGAGGCTCAGGAGCGCGATCGGAACCAGGCGAGCCATGCGGGACGGAGCTATAGCATCGTCGGATGGCGGAACTCAGCCGGCGCGATTTCGTTCGCGCCGCTGCGGGCGCTTCGGTCGGCCTGGCCGGCCTGGGCTTTGCGCCAGGGCTCCGCGCGGCGCTTGCCGCTCCCCCGCGCACCGGAAGGATCACCGACGTCGAGCACGTGGTGATCTTCATCCAGGAAAACCGATCCTTCGATCACTACTTCGGTACCTACCGCGGGGTACGCGGCTTCGACGATCCGCGGGCGATCAAGCTCCACGACGGCAGCGGGAAGACCGTCTTCGCGCAGCCCGGCTATCCGGCCACCGGCTACGGCGGGCACCTCCTGCCGTTCCACCTCGACTCGTTCCAGCACGGCGAGTGCACACACGACCTGACACACGACTGGGGCCCGCAGCACCGCGCATGGAACGGCGGCGCCATGGACGCCTTCGTCCGCGAGCACCTGAAGGCCGAGGGAACGGCGGACGGTCCGCTCACGATGGCGTACTACAGGCGCAGCGACCTCTCGTACTACTACGCGCTCGCCGACGCCTTCACGCTATGCGACGGCTACCACTGCTCGGTGATCGGCCCGACCGACCCGAACCAGCTGTACCTCGTCTCGGGGACGCTCGACCCGGCCGGCAAGCACGGCGGCCCGCTGCTCGAGACGCTCGGCTCGACCCGAACGCAGAGCTTCGGCTCCTTCTCCTGGACCACGATGCCGGAGCAGCTTCGCGCGCGCGGAGTGAGCTGGAAGGCCTATACGACGGCCGACAACTACAGCGCGCTCGGCGACACTCCGCTCCCGTTCTTCCGCCAGTACCAGCAGGATCCGGTGCTCGCGGCGGCCGCGTTCGGGAACGAGTTCCCGGACGAGTTCCAGGCTGACTGCGCGACCGGCAACCTGCCGCAGGTCAGCTGGATCTGGGGCCCGGTCGTGCAGAGCGAGCACCCGCCGGCGCCGACCGAGTGGGGCGAGTACACGACCGATCTGATCCTCAAGGCGCTGACGGGCAACCCGTCGCTGTGGGCGAAGACCGCGCTGCTGGTCAGCTGGGACGAGAACGGCGGCTTCTTCGATCACGTGCCGCCGCCGACCCCGCCGCCCGGCACGGCGGGCGAGTACGTCACCGCGCGGCCGCTGCCGTCGGCCGCCGAGGGCATCGCCGGCCCGATCGGGCTGGGCTTCCGCGTGCCGTTGCTTGTCGTGTCGCCTTTCAGCCGCGGCGGGTTCGTCTGCTCGGACAGGTTCGACCACACGTCGATCCTCCGCTTCCTCGAGGCGCGCTTCGGTGCGGAGGTCCCGAACCTCAGCGCCTGGCGCCGGTCCACGACGGGCGACCTGACCGCCGCCTTCAACTTCGCCGCGCCCGACAGCACCGTGCCGGCGCTGCCCGCCACCACGCTGGCGGACCAGCGCGTGGTCGGCCCCGGAGCCAACTGCCCGACCGAGCCCCTGAGCCTGGCCGGCGCACCGGTCCCGTCGTATCCCGTGCCGAAGAACAGCACGCCGCACCAGGAGCCCGGGAAGGCGCGCCGCCCGAGCGGAGCGCTCACGCGCGAGCGCTACGGACGGCGGCGGGAGGGCCCGCTCGGCGGCAAGAAGCGGCGGCGCTCGAAGCGCAAGCGCCGCGACTAGTCATCTACAGGCCTTGCAGCACCTCATGCGCTGCCCGCTCCCCCGAGCGGATCGCGCCGTCCATGTACCCCGGCCACAGCGCCGAGGTGCCGTCGCCCGCGAAGTGGAGCGGGCCGATCGGGCCAGCCGTGGCCGCACCGAGTGAGGTGAGCACGCCCGGCGGGTTGTAGGTGCCGTAGGCCCCGCGCGTGTAGATCTCGGTTGCCCAGACCATGTCGTGGTACGCGCGTGGGTTCCGCGCGGCGGCGCCGAAGTACCTGCCGAGCGCGTCCAGCGCGGCGGTACGCCGCCCGGCCGGAGAGGCGCCGTAGAGCTTGCGGCTGTCGTCGCCCTCCATGAACCCAACGAGCACGCCCGGGCGACCCGACGGCGGCGAGTTGTCGTACACGATCGCGAGCCCGCCGTCGGTGGAGACCACCGAGCCGTTCAGGCCGCGGGCGCGCCAGAACGGCGTGTCGTAGACGACGTTGACCTTGATCACCGAGCCCATCGGCTGGCGCTGGAGCACCTGGTCCTCCGCGGGCGGCAGCGGCGGGTTGTAGCGGATGCGCGCGAGCAGGGGCTTCGGCGGCGTGAGGACCGCGCGCCGGGCCTGGAAGTGGTCGTGGTCCGTTTCGATCGTCAGCACCGGCTTGCCCCAGCGGATCGCCAGGACCGGCGCGCGCAGGCGTACCGCCCGGCCGAGCTTGCGCGCGAGCCCCTTCGAAAGCTGCTGCGGCCCGCCGACGAACCGGATGCTCTGGGCCGAGCCGATCAACGTGTTGAAGTCGCCGCCGACGCCCTGGATCGCGGCGAGGAGGTCGAGCAGCGAGATCTGCTCGGCCTCGTCCCCGTAGACGCCCTTGATGGCGACCCGGGCGAGATCGCGCGCCTCCTGGGTGTGGTTCTGCGAGTCGATGAACGCCGCAACCGTCTGCTGGTCCCACTCGTGGGCGTGTGGCGCCTCCCACGGCCGCTCGACCGGCACCTCGGCGGCCATCTGGTTGAGCTGGAGGATCGTGGCCTCGAGCTCCACGAGCGCAGCCGGGTTGGCCGGCGGAATGTCGCCGCTGTACGCCTGGGAC
>Ga0209577_10001442_pt1 | contig 23522 bp, 24 predicted proteins | sample GraSoiAngelo_109_FD_185874 | JGI IMG/M metagenome (GOLD analysis project Ga0209577, IMG submission 185874) | Grasslands soil microbial communities from the Angelo Coastal Reserve, California, USA - 14_0903_12_20cm (SPAdes) (version 2) | ecosystem: Environmental > Terrestrial > Soil > Grasslands...
CATCGGACTCTACGCCCGCCGCTCGGGCCGCATCCGACAGGATGCCCGGCCGGCCGGTGTACCCAACTACACGGCCAACGAGTTCGAGCAGGTCCGCGACGCCAACAGCAGCCTGTGGCTCTCCGGGCCGCCGGCCCTGGCCTGGCGACAGGCCAGCAGCTTCCAGGTCTTCCCCGGGCCGCGCCGCGTCTACGGCGTGGGCACGGTGCTGGCGCCGGGCCAGTCCGTCACCGGCATCGACGCGACCAAGAAGCTCGACGGCACGCCCAGCGGGGTGCCGGCGGGTGCCACCGCCGCCTACTGCGCGATCAGCTCCTACCAGACGGGCGTGATCAGCCTCTACCCGGACGGCACCATCGACAACGGCATCGGTGCCTGGGCCTCCCAGGGCACCGCCGGCAACGGCGTCAACCAGGGATACAACTTCGTGCCCCTCAGCGCCGCCGGCAAGTTCTCCTTCACTAACTACTTCACCTCGAAGGCGATGTACTTCGACGTCTGGGGGTTCCTGTTCAACTAGCCGGCAAGCAGGCAGGCTGCTAGGGCGCGAAGATCCGGCAGAGGCCTTCGGCGAGGCGCTCCGGGTCCGCGCCCGGCTGATGCAGGAAGTGCCCGGTCGCCTCGTTGACGGCGCCGACCACCGCCCGCCCGAAGACGATCGGGTCGACGGCCGCGTAGAAGTCGTCGCGGTCCTCGGCCGCCCGCCGGACCTCCTCTTCGACCACCGCCGCGAAGCGCCCCTGGAGGTCGTGGCGGACGGCCTCGATCCGCTCCGAGACGCCGACCGACTCGATCAGCAGCACCCGCGCCAGCTCCCGCTGGCCGGCGCAGGCGTGGACGAAGGCCCGGATCCCGCGCCGCATCCGGTCCCGGTGGTCGGTCCCCTGGGCGGCCGCGGAGGTCACGGTGTGGATCAGGGAGCCGCCCTCGCGCGCCAGCAGGTCGCGGACGCAGTCCTCCTTGGACTCGAAGAACTCGTAGAAGCTGGTCTTGGAGGTCCGCGCCTGGGCGACGATCTGGTCGACGGAGGTGTCGTTGTAGCCGCGTTCGGCCAGGATGGTGAGGGTGGCCTCGAGCACCCGCCGGCGCCGGGACTCCCGCCGTTGCTCGCGCGCGCCGCTGGCGGTGCCGATCATCTCCGTCGAGGTCAGCCGGCCGCGATCGCCCGCGAGATGACCAGCCGCTGGATCTCGGAGGTCCCCTCGAAGAGGGTGTAGATCTTGGCGTCCCGGTGCCACTTTTCGACCGGGAAGTCCCGGATGTAGCCGTAGCCACCGAGGATCTGGATCGCGTCCTCGGTCACCTTGACGGCGACCTCGCCGCATTTGAGCTTCGCCATCGAGCCCTCGGCCAGCTTGAACTCGCCGCCGTGGCGGCCCATCCAGAGGGCGCGCCAGACCAGCATCCGGGCCGCCTCGATCTCGGTCGCCATGTCGGCCAGCTTGAAGGCGATGGCCTGGTTCTCGATGATCGGCTTCCCGAAGGCGATCCGCTCCTTGGCGTAGTCGCGGGCGAACTCGAAGGCGGCCCGGGCGATGCCGAGCGCCTGGGCGCCGACCACGGGGCGGGTCGTCTCGAAGGTCTTCAGCGCCACCGACGAACGCCCGTGCTCGCCGGTGCGCGCCCGGGCCAGCTTGGCCTCCAGCTTCTCCTCGCCGCCCAGCAGCTGGTCGGCGGGGACCACCACGTCGTCCAGGAGGATCTCTGCGGTGTGGGAGGCCCGGATGCCCATCTTCTTCTCCTTCTTGCCCTGGGTCAGGCCCTTGGCGCCCTTCCCGATCACGAAGGAGGCCTGGCCGCGGGTCCCCAGCTCCGGGTCCACCGCCGCCACCACGACGTGGACGTCGGCGATGCCGCCGTTGGTGATGAACACCTTCTGGCCGCTGAGGTGCCAGTCGCCGTTCTTCTTGACGGCTCGCGTTTTCATCGAGGAGACGTCGGAGCCGGCATTGGCCTCGGTCACCGCGAAGGCGCCCAGGACCGGGTTGTCGGGGGTGCCGTAGCAGGCCGGGATCCAGGTCGCGATCTGCTCGGGGGTGCCCTGGCCGAAGATCGCGGCGACCGGGAGCTGGGTCCCGGTGATGGCGAGGGCGATGCCGGCGCAGCCCCAGGTCAGCTCCTCGGCGACCAGGGCCGGCATCAGGCCGGTCTCGTCGGCATAGGTCTGCTGGATGAAGTCGACCGAGTAAAGGCCGACCTTGGCGGCTTTCTTGACGACGTCCCAGGGAAACTCCTCGGACTCGTCGTACTGGTGCGCGACGGGCCGGATCTCGCGCTCGGCGAAATCGTGGACCCAGTCACGGATCTCTCGCTGCTCGTCGGTGAGATCAAACGAAAGCATCTCGGCTCCTAGGTTCGCTTTTTGACGGGTGGCGCAAGACAGTACGCGTACGTACCGTTCTGCTCTTCTGACCTTACGCCCCGGCTCCTGGCGGCGTCAAGCGGACAGCTTCAGCCAGCGCCTCAGGGAGCGAGCGACCACCCCCGGCGGGCTGGCGCTCTTGGTCATCCAGCCCAGGATGCCGAGCCGCCGGGCCCGGTCATGCATGGACTGGCCGAGCTCGGAGTTGGAGAGGACCGCCACCGGCAGGTGGCGCACGGCGGGCAGCGCCCGGATCCGCTCCAGCACCTCGATCCCATCCATCCCGGGCAGCATCACGTCCAGGAGGACCAGGTCGAAGTCACGCTCGCGGAGGAGCTGGAGCGCGCGCAGGCCCGTCGGGGCGATCGTCACCTCGTAGCCGGAACGGTCAAGCCCGAGCCGGTACATGTCGGCGATCGCCTCGTCGTCCTCGACGTACAGGATCCGCGGCCGGTACCCCACCGAACCGGCAACCTACAAAAGGGGGGCGACGATCCAACGACAACATTCGAGGCGGATCTTCAGCTTCGGCTGCGATTCACCTCGTCGAGGAGCTTGGTCAACCCGTACACGGTCTTGAGAGAAGGCACCGCGACGCCCTCTCCCTCCGCCAGCTCGATCACCGCTCCCAGCAGCGCGTCGATCTCCAGCGGTCGCTTCAGCTCCAGATCCTGGAGCATGGAGGTGCGGTGGTCGCCGGTGGCAGCGGCGCCCTCCAGGCGCTTCTCGACGCTCAGGGGCAGCTCGACGCCGAGCGCCCGGGTGACGGCCTCCACCTCCTCCATCAGGGTCCGGACCAGGTCCCGCGTGGCCGGCGAGGTCGTGATCTGGCGCAGGCTCGCCCGGGTCAGTGCGCTGACCGGGTTCAGGGTCGCGTTGCCGAGCAGCTTGAGCCAGATCTCGGCCCGGATCCGGGTCTGCACCGGAGCCTTCAGGCCCGCCTTGACGAGTGCCGAGGAGATGGCCTGGACGCGCTCGCTGCGGCTTCCGTCGGGCTCCCCGAGGCTGAAGCGGCTGCCCTCCAGGTGCTCGATCACGCCCGGCTCGACGACGTTCGTCGCCGGGTAGACCACGCAGCCGACGACCGCCCGGTAGGGGATGCTCCGCGCGATCACGCCACCCGGGTCGACCGATTCCAGGTGGCGGTCCTCGAAGTACCACCAGGGGATGCCGTTCTGCGCGCTGACCACCACCGCCCCCGCTCCCAGGGCCGCACCCAGGGCCGGCGCCAGGGCGGGGAGCGCGTGGGCCTTGAGGGTCAGGAAGACGACCTCCGCGGCGCGGATGGCCCCCAGGTCGTCGGTGCACTCCGGGTGAGCCGTGAACTCCCCCTCCCCACTCCGCACCGTGACGCCGCGCTCGCGCATCGCTGCCAGGTGCGGCCCACGGGCGACCAGCAGCACCGCCTCGCCCGCCCGAGCGAGGTGCGCGCCCAAGAACCCGCCGGTCGCGCCGGCGCCGACGACGGCAAACCTCACTTCTCGGTGAGCGCCTCCGCCACCGAGCGCCGCTGGATCTTGCCCGTTGCGGTCCGCGGGATGGCTTCCACGATGTAGAGCTTGCGGGGCACCTTGTAGTCCGCCAGCCGCTCCCGGGCGAAGGCCAGCAGCTCCTTCTCGGCGATCGGCTCCTTCAGGACCACGGCCGCCGCCACCTCCTCGCCCCAGGCCGGGTGCGGGGAGCCGAAGGCGACCGCCTCGCCGACCGCGGGATGCTGAAGGAGGACCTCGTCGATCTCCCGGGGCGCGATCTTCTCGCCGCCGCGGTTGATCATCTCCTTCAGGCGGCCGACCAGGGCCAGGTAGCCGTCGGCGTCGAGCACCCCCTGGTCGCCGGTCCGGAACCAGCCCTCGGTGAAGGCCGCCGCGTCGGCCTGCGGGTTGTCCGCGTAGCCGTCGATGACGCTCGGACCGCGGATCACCACCTCGCCTACCAGGTTCTCTGCCAGGAGCTCGCCGGCTTCGCCGAGGATGCCGATCTCGACGCCGGTTTCCTTCCCGACCGTCCCCGGCCGCCGGTCCTCCGGCGGAAGTGGGTTGGAGGCCATCTGGTGCGAGGCCTCGGTCATCCCGTAGGCCTCCAGGACGGGGGCGCCGAAGCGGTCCTCCAGCTGGCGCATGGTCTCCGGCGAGAGTGCCGAGGAGCTGGAGCGGATGAAGCGCAGCCTGTCGGCCCCCGGCGGCCGCTCGCCCCGGTTTCGCAGCAGCAGGAGCTGGTGGATGGTCGGCACCGCCGAATACCAGGTGGCCCTGTGCTCGGTGGCGGTCGGCCAGAAGGTCATCGGGTCGAAGCGGGGCGGGACCACGACCGTTCCGCCCGACCTCAGTGTGGCCATGACCGAAGCCATCAGCCCGTGGATGTGGAAGAGCGGCATGACGCAGAGCGCGACATCCTCCGCGCCCAGCCGGTAGGTCGCCGCGATGTTGTCGGTCGAGGCGGCCAGGTTGCGCTGCCGGAGCGGAACCAGCTTGGGCCGGCTGGTGGTGCCGCTGGTGTGGAGGACGAGGGCGACGTCGTCACCGTGGGGCGCCGCCGTGGTCCGGCGGGGGTCGCTGGGGTGCTCGCTCTCCAGGACCAGCTGGCCGTGGTGGTCGATGCGCGCCTCGATCAAGGCGACGTCCTCGGGCAGAGCGCGGCGGGCGGCCTCGCCCTCGCCGCGCGGCACCACCAGGGCACGTGCGGCCGTGTCCTGCAGGTAGAAGCGGAACTCCTCCTCCTTGTAGGCGGGGTTGAGCGGCGCCGCCGTGCCGACCACCGCCGCGGCCAGGAAGAGAACCACCGACTCGGCGCTGTTGGGCAGCACCAGGGCGACCCGGTCCCCTCGGCCGAGCCCGTGCTGGGCGAGGCGGTCGGCGGCCATCGAGACCTGCTCCCGGAGCTGGCCGTAGCTCAGCTGGGGACCGCCCGGCACCACCAGCGCTGGGTCCTTGGCGGCACCGTGCTCGAGCGCCTTGAGGAGCGTGCCCCCGCTCATCGTGAGGTCAGTCTACTTTTCGGGCTTCCGGGCGCTGCGGGTGGCCCAGATCCGGTAGGCGCTGTAGAGGAGCAGGACCCCGAACAGCCGGACGAGCAGGGTCCTCGGCAGGTGGACGGCGACCAGGGACCCGGCCAGCACGCCCGGGATCCCGCCGGCGGCCAACCAGGGGATGGCCCGGCGGTCGACGTTGCCGTCCCGGTCGTGGGCGAGGGCGCCGGCGAGCGCGGTCGGGATGATCGCCGCCAGCGAGGTCCCCTGCGCGAGGTGCTGGCTGAAGCCGAAGCCGAGCACCATCAGGGGGACGAGCAGGATCCCACCGCCGATCCCCATCGTCCCGCTGACGAGCCCGACCAGGAAGCCGCTGAGCACGGCGAGCGAGGAGCGGACGAGCTCGCTCATGGCAGCAGCAGCTCCTTCAGGCCGACGACCAGGAGCAGACCGGCGATGGCGATCTTGAGCTGGCGCTCCGGAATCCGGTTCAGGACCCGGGCGCCCAGGTAGGCGCCCAGCACGCTGCCGACCACCAGCAGCAAGGCAAAGCCGAGGTCGACCTGGTGGCTCGTTCCCTGGAAGTAGTAGATGAGGGCGCCGACGGTCGCGATCGGGATCAGAGCGGCCAGCGAGGTCCCATTGGCGCGGTACTGGTCGAGGCCCGCCCAGAGCACGAGCAGAGGTACGAGCAGGAACCCGCCGCCGACCCCAAGCAGCCCGCTCAGCACCCCGGCCACCCCGCCGATGGCCGCCAGCCGCGCCGGCCGGGAGGCCGTCAGGACTCGGTGGTCGGCGGGGGTGGCGGCGCGGGTGGCGTCGCCGGCGGCGTCGCCGTGACGGCGTGGTGCCGGAAGCTCATGTCGGCGGCCGCCGCCAGCTTGTCCTTCTTCGGCTTCTTCTTCTTTTTGTCTTCGCGCCCGCGGTTGTCTCTGCCTTTGGCCATAGCGTCCGAATTCTAGAGGGCGGCCGGGCAAGCCCTCCAGCTATTCGAGGTCCAGGACCAGCTCGCGCAAAAAGGACTCGACGTCGGTCACCAGCCCGATCGACTGCCAGGAGCCGCGGTCGGCCAGCTTGGTCACCACGGCCGGGTTCATATCCACGCACACGGTGCGGACCGCGGCCGGGAGCATGTTCCCGGTCGCGATCGAGTGGAGCATGGTCGAGAGCATCAGGCACATCCGTACTCCGGGGATCCGTTCACGCATCGCGTCCTGGGCCTGGATCATGTCGGTGATCACCTCGGGCAGCGGGCCGTCGTCGCGGACGCTGCCCGCCAGCACCACCTCTACGCCGTGGTCGAGGCAGCTCTTCATGACGCCCGTCTTGATCTCACCGCTGTCGACCAGTGCCTTGATCGAACCCGCGGCCCGCACCCGGTTGATCGCCCGCATGTGGTGCTCGTGGCCCGATTCGATGGGGAGGCCGCTCTCCAGGTTGACGCCCAGTGAGGTTCCGAGCAGGGCGGCCTCCACGTCGTGGGTGGCCAGCGCGTTGCCGGCGAAGAGCACCTGCACGTAGCCCAGCTCGATGAGTCGCGACAGGTAGCGCGCCGACCCGGTGTGGATCACCGCCGGCCCGCCCACCACCAGGATCCGGCCCTGCTCGGCCCGGATCTGGCGCATCTCGGCAGCGATCTGCTGGATCAGCAGCTTCTTCGGCTTCTCGATCGAGACCTCGCTGCTCATGAACCCGAAGATCTCGACCTGGCGCGAACGCTCCAGCGGCAGGAGCCGGATCCCGGAGTGCCCGACCACGACCTGGAGGCCCGGGTGAGCCTGCGAGAAGGGCAGGCACCAGGCCCGGCCCGCAGCCACGTCGACGGCGATCGCGCAGTCCATCTCCTGGCGCTCGACGGTGACCCAGCGCTTGTCGGGCAGGAGCACCAGCGTGGCCAGGTTGCTGCTGGAGTAGAAGCCCTCCGGGTAGACGCCGTCACGCTGGATCTCCGCCAGCGTGACCGGGTGGTCGTCGGCCACCGCCGCGCCCAGCTCCTTCGCCTTGCGGACGATCCGGTCCAGCTTCTCGGGGCTGTCGGCGGCGACCTGCAGGCGGCAGAAGGAGGTGTCGGTCTTGTGCTGGCCGACGCGCAGCTCCTCGACCGTGAAGTTCCCTCCCTCGTCCATGACCATGTCCATGATCGAAGGCAGCATCAGGGAGTCGATGATGTGGCCCTCCAGGACCAGGAGGGCGGTGCTGCGGCCCTCGCTCATGCCGCCGCCACAACGGCCCGCATCCGCTCGCGGAGGGCTTTTGCCTCGGCACCCGGGTCAGCCGCGTAGAGGACCGAACGGCTGGCGTTGACCAGGCAGGCGGCCGGGTCCCCGTTCCAGGCTGCCCGCAGCGAGGCCTCGAGGTCGCCGCCCTGGGCGCCGATGCCGGGCAGCAGGAAGGGCAGCGAGCTCGCTGCCCGCAGTTCGGCGACCTCTGCCGGCGCGGTGGTGCCGGCGACCAGGCCGACGTTCCCGGCAGCGTTGACGCGCCCGGCCAGGGCGGCCACCTGGAGGTAGAGCGGCCTGCCGCCCGCTTCGAGGTGCTGGAGGTCTGCCGCGCCCGGGTTGGAGGTCCGGCAGACGACGTACACGCCGCGATCGACGTGGCCGGTGAACTCGGCCAGCGAGTCGGCACCGTGGTAGGCGTGGACGGTCAGGGCGTCCATCCCCAAGGCGTCGAAGGCGGCCCGGGCGTAGGCGGCGCTGGTGTGACCGACGTCCGCCCGCTTGGCGTCGAAGATGAAGAGCGTGCCTGCGGCGGCCCCCTGCCGGACCTCGAGGAGGGCCTTCCAGCCGTCCGGGCCGTACTGCTCCCAGAAGGCGGAGTTCGGCTTGTAGGCGGCGGCGAACTCCGCGGTCTGCTCGATGACCCCGGCGCAGAAGCGCGCGGCTCCGGCCGCCCCACCCGGGATTCGCTCCGGCTCCGGGTCGAGGCCGACACAGAGCACCGAATCGCGCTCGCGCGCCACCCCTCGCAGGCGATCGAAGAAGCCCTCGGCCATGCCGAGAGCAAGCTTATCGGGGTCGGTCTGAACGGCCGCCTATACGGCCAGCTTCGGCCTGGACCTGGCGGACCGCCAGCGCGGACCGGGGTCGGGCAGGAAGCGGAGCCTGGGTGCGACCAGGAAATCGCCCCGCGCCTGGAGGGCGGCCAACCCGCCCGGGAGCGGGCCGTCGCTCAATAGGACCACCGACGCCAGCGCGGTCGCCTCCGTGGCTCGCACCGCCAGCAGGATCCTCTCGGCGCCCTCCCTGACGGTCAGCAGGTCGACGATCAGGAGCTGCGGCGGCTGGGCGGGGGCGGCGGCCAGCAGCTCGCCCAGCGACTGGACGATGAGCAGCTGGTAGTCGTAGAAACGGTCCGCCAGGAACGCCAGGGCGCTCGCGCGGTGTCGCGTCAGCAGGGCCGCGACCGGAGGATCCGGGCTTCGGTAGCCGCTCATTTCCTTCAGCTGATAGTGCCCCTAGAAGGGCACTAACTCAACTACCCCGCGCCGCCATCCTGCTCTCGACCTGCCGACGCTTGCGCTGCCGCATCCGGCAGTAGGAGCAGACCTCGCCGGTGGTGGGCTGTCCGCATTCGCGGCACTCCCGGATCAGGGCCGGCTCTTGCCGTCCCGCCAGCGCCTTGCGGCCGCCGCGCAGGAAGCCGACCAGGAAGCGCTGTTTCAGGCCCGGCTGGCGTTCCTCGAGCGCGTTCAGCAGGTCCTTGTACTCGAGCGACTTCGCCCCGACCGCCATCGGGCACTCCTCGAGGATGTAGTCGATGCGCTCGATCACGGCGTAGGCGGCCGTGTCCCGCTCCGCCAGCCGGAACAGCGGCTTGACCTTGCGCGCCAGCTTGGGGTGCGTCGAGGCCAGCACCGGGCCCTGGCGGCCGAGGAAATCCGTCTGCCAGTGGATGACGTTGCCGAAGAGGGTGGCGGCCTCGTCGTCGAGGTTGTGCCCGGTCGCCACCACGTCGTAGCCGAGGTCGACCGCGACCTTGTTGAAGTGGTAGCGCTTGACCGTGCCGCAGGCGGCGCAGGGCTTGCCTTCGCGCTGGTTGCGCAGCTGGGGGACGACGAAGCCGTACTCCTCTTTCAGGTCGACCTGGTGGAGCGCCAGCCCGTGCTTGGCGGCGAACCGCTCCGACGCCGACTGCGAGTGCTGGGAGTAATTGCCGATCCCGAGCCGGATGTACATGCCGTCGGCCTGGTAGCCCAGCTGCAGCAGCGCGTGCCAGAGGGCCAGGCTGTCCTTGCCACCCGAGATCGCGACCAGCACCTTGTCGTCCCGGCCGAACATGCCCTCCGACTCGATCGCCCGCTGGACCTGGTTGCGGAACCAGCCGGGGTAGCAGCCGGAGCAGAAGGCGGAGCGGTGGCGGCGGACCTCGACGTTGGCGGGCGCCTTGCAGCGGATGCAGCGCACTCAGCCCTGCCCGCCCGAGATGACCGGCCAGATCTCGACCTCGTCCGTCGACTTCAGCTGTACGTCGCGGGTCAGGATCTGGTCGGAACGGATCACCAGGTACGCGTCCTGGTGCAGCTTCAGCTCCTTCAGGAGCTGGCCGACGTCAGCCGCCGCCGCCTCGCGAATCTCGCGAGCGGGAAGGATGGTGACCTTCACAACGCCAGTTTCCCTCGTTTAGGCTTCCGGCCGTGCGAATGCGCGAGGTGAACGCCACCCCGGCCGTGGTGCTGGGCGTGCTGAGCATGTTCCTCGCGCTCCTGGGACCTTTCGCACTGCGGGCCGGCCTCCGCTCGCTGCGCCAGATCAACGCCCACCCCGGGGTCCTGACGGGGACGGGCTCGGCCCTCTTCGGGATCATCGCGGGCGCCGCCTCGACCGTCTTCCTGGTTGCCGGCCTCGCCTGGTTCGTCGCGGTGGGCGTGTTCTGAGAAACCTTTTCAGGCGACTTCCGGGAGCGCTGCTGGTGGTCCTGCTGGCCACCGTCAGCTATCCGGGCGCCGACCTGGTCGGCCTGGCGACCAGGTGGGCGCAGCCGCCGCGAGCGGCCGTCGTCGCACAGACCGGCGTCCTCTCCTGGCTGCACGTCGAGCACCCGCGGGGCGGCACACCCTTCATCGCCGACGCGTCGGGCCGGCGCGTCGAGCTGCGCGGGACCGTCGCCGCCGGGCTGGTCGACTACTGGTCCGGGAGCAGCGACGTCCAGTCGGAGCCGCCGCCCTTCTTCCCCATCGATCCGTCCGCCTACACGACCGGCTGCCCGACCAACTTCCTCACCATCCGGGTGCCACCCCTCTGCCAGGACGATTTGGCCGAGATGCACGCGCTCGGCTTCAACGTGGTCCGGCTGGCGCTCAGCTGGAGCCTGCTCGAGCCCCAGCCTGGCAGCTACAGCGCCCAGTACCTTGACCGCATCGCGCAGGTCGTCGGCTGGGCGCGCGAGCAGGGGATCTACGTGATCCTCGACATGCACGAGAACGCGTACTCGCGCTACATCCCGCGCCCAAGCCGCCTGGTCGAGCCGGGCGCCAGCTTCCCCTCGCTCTTCGACCAGACCGGGGCGCCCAAGTGGGCCACCGTGACCGACAACCTCCCTGGCGACAAGCTCCTCGGCCAGCGCGAGGTCAGCCTCTCGGTCGGCGCCGCCTTCACCAACTTCTGGTTCGACACCAAGGTCCACGGCAAGGGCCTGCAGGAGTGGTACATCGGCGCGGTCGCCGCGCTCGCCCGCCGGTTCGGGAGCGACAGCACGGTCGCCGGCTACGGCGTCTTCAACGAGCCCTGGCCGGGCTTCGTGATCCCGCCGACGGCGGACGACCTGCTCATCTATCCCTTCTACCGGCGGCTCATCGACGCCCTGACCGGCGCCCATGACGGACTCCGCTGCAGCTCCGCCCTGCCCCTCTTCCCCATCTGCGGCCACCCCGACCTCGGAATCGGCGCCGCGCGCCAGATCTTCTTCCTGGAGGCCGACCACGTCCGCGAGCTGACCGATCTGCCGACGACGCTGGACCTGCCGATCAGCTCCTACCCGAACCTGGCCTTCTCGATCCACCCCTACACGCATAAGTACACGGTCGACGCGCTGGCCGGGCTGAAGCCCGACCACAGCCCCTACCCGATCGGCGGCTACCAGCAGTCCTACGCAACCGGCCAGGCCGAGGCCCGGTCGCTCGGCGGCGCGCTCTTCGTCAGCGAGTTCGGCAACGAGCCCGAGCTGGACGCGTCCCTGCTGACCAACGAGCTGAAGCAGCAGGACGCCTACGCCACCGGCTCCACCTACTGGCCCTGGAAGGAGAACTGCGGCGGCAGCACCTGGGGCGTCTACAACGGTCCCCTGGGCAACATCAAGAACGCCTTCTGCGCCCACCAGCAGCCGGCCGGCAAGATCCCGCTCGGCCCGCAGGCCCAGAACGGCTGCTTGCGCCAGTCGAAGGAGCGGCTGCTGGCCCGCCCCACCCTGAACGCGATCCCGGGCGGCAGCTTGCGCTACAGCTACGACCCGGCGACCGGCTCCTTCAGCCTCACCGCGGTCGCGCCGGCCGGCAACCAGCTCGCTGCCCTGGTGACCATCCCGCGGGAGATCGCCGGCGCCACCAGCCGGCCCGCCACAGCCCGCCCCGACGGCAGCCGCACGGTCACCTTCACGCCCCTCGGCTCGTATTCGCTCAAGATCGCGCCGGCTCCCCTGCGCCTGACCGGCTGTTAGTAGGAGACTTGCACCCGTGGAGACCTCCCCGCGGGTAATCCGGGTGGCGCTCGCGCAGATCAACACCGTGGTCGGAGATTTGACGGGCAACGCCGACCGGATCCTCGAGTGGATCGGTGACGCCCGCTCCCAGGGCGCCGACCTGGTCGTCTTCCCCGAGCTCTCCCTGACCGGCTACCCGCCCGAGGACCTCCTCCTCAAGCCCAGCTTCATCCGCGACAACCTCCGCCAGCTGGAACGCGTGGTTGCCGCCAGCCAGGGGCTGGCCGTGGTCGTCGGCTTCGTCGACATGGACACCGACATCTACAACGCGGCGGCCTTCGCGGCCGGCGGCGAGCTGCAGGGCGTCTACCACAAGTACTACCTGCCCAACTACGGCGTCTTCGACGAGGAGCGCTACTTCCAGCGCGGCCAGCGGGCGCCGATCTTCGTCTACCAGGGAGTCCGGATCGGCGTCACCGTCTGCGAGGACGCCTGGTACCCGAGCGGGCCGGTCTCGATCCAGGCGCTGCACGGGGCGGAGCTGCTGGTCAACATCAACGGCTCGCCCTACTACCACGGCAAGCGCGACGTCCGCGAGACGATGATCCGGACCCGGGCCATGGACTCGCGAGCGTTCATGGCCTGGGTGAACACCGTCGGCGGGCAGGACGAGCTGGTCTTCGACGGCAACAGCGTCATGTTCGGCCCCGAGGGCCAGGTGATCGCGCACGCGCCGTCCTTCGAGGAGACGCTGCTGGTCGGGGACCTGGACGTCGGCTCCGTGTTCGGCGAGCGCCTGCATGACACGCGGCTGCGCCGCGAGGCGCAGGAGCGCCAGCACCTCGAGATGCAGTTCAGCGAGGTGGTCGTCAGCGAGAAGCCGCGCGCAGCCCGCCGGTGGTTGCGGGCCCCCATCGCCGAGCCGCTGGAGGGGCCCGAGGAGATCTACGCCGCCGTCGTCAGCGGCACCCGCGACTACGTGCGTAAGAACGGGTTCGCCAAGACCGTGCTCGGGCTCTCGGGCGGCATCGACTCGGCCCTGACCGCGGCCATCGCCGCCGACGCGCTGGGCGCTCAGAACGTGATCGGCGTCCTGCTGCCTTCGCGCTTCACCTCGGCCGAGAACCTGGAGGACGCGGCGGAGTGCGCGGAGGCGCTCGGGATCCAGCTGCTGGAGGTCCCGATCGAGCCCGCCCACCGCGCTTACGAGGAGATGCTGCGCCCGGTCTTCGACGGCGCTCCGGGGGGGGGAGGCCGCGCGCAGGCTGCGCCGAGCACGGCCGACAGGGGGGTGCTCCCCCCTCAACCCGGCGTGGCCGAGGAGAACATCCAGCCCAGGATCCGCGGCAACATCCTGATGGCGCTCTCCAACAAGTACGGCTACCTGCTGCTCACCACCGGCAACAAGTCCGAGATCGCGACCGGCTACTGCACGCTCTACGGCGACATGGCCGGCGGCTTCGCGGTCTTGAAGGACCTCTTCAAGACCCAGGTCTACGAACTGAGCCGCTACCGCAATTCCATCGACGGCAAAGTGATCCCGGGGCGGATTCTGGAGAAGCCGCCCTCGGCGGAGCTGCGGGCGGACCAAAAGGACACCGACAGCCTGCCGCCTTACGAGCTGCTGGACCCGATCCTGAAGGCCTACGTCGAGGACGACCGGAGCTACGAGGAGATGGTCGCGGCGGGGCACGACCCGGCGACGGTCACGCGCGTCATCCAGCTGGTCGACCGCAGCGAGTACAAGCGCCGCCAGGCGCCGCCGGGCGTCAAGATCACGCCCCGCGCCTTCGGCCGCGACCGGCGGATGCCGCTCACCAACCGCTACGCCGCGGATGGGCACGCCAAGAGGTCACGGCCGACTCGCAAAAGCACCCGCGATAATTGACCGCGGACCTCACCTTCCAGCAACAGGGGGGTAGCCGCGCGCAGGCTTTGCCGAGCACGGCGAACAGGGGGGACTCCCCCCTCAAAAAATTGGAGTATCCATGGCTTCGAGCTACGACCTAGCGGTGATCGGCGGCGGCCCGGGCGGCTATGTGTCCGCCATCCGGGCCGCGCAGCTCGGCGCCCGGGTCGTGGTGGTCGAGAAGGACAGCCTGGGCGGCACCTGCCTCAACGTCGGCTGCATCCCCACCAAGTCGCTGCTGACCTCGGCCGAGCTCTACGCCCTGGCCGGGCGGGGGTCCGAGTTCGGCGTCGAGGCCAAGGAGCTGCGCTTCAACTTCGCGGCTGCTCAAGAGCGCAAGGCGAAGGTCGTAGCCACCCTCGTCAACGGCGTCGGCTCCCTCTTCAAGGCCGCCGGCGTCGAGAGCCGGAAGGGGACCGCGACGCTCAAAGGCAAGGGTCGGATCGCCATCGGGAAGGAGGAGATCAACGCCAAGGACATCCTCGTCGCCACCGGCTCGGTGCCGGCCCGGATCCCGATCAAGGGAGTCGAGCACACCCTGGACTCCACCGCGATCCTGGAGCTCACCCGCGTCCCCGAGCGCCTGGCCGTGATCGGCGGCGGCGTGGTGGGCATGGAGTTCGCCTCCCTCTACGCCGAGCTGGGCAGCCAGGTGACGGTGCTGGAGATGCTGCCGCGGATCCTCCCCATGGTCGAGGCGGACATCTCCAACCTCTACCGCCGGCACCTGGAGAAGCTGGGCGGAAAGATCCACACCGAGGCCAAGGTCGAGGGAGTCGTCAAGGACGGCCGGGGCTTCAAGGTCCGCTTCGGCATCGGTGGCGAAGGAGCCGAGACCGGCGCGGAGGTGGTGCTGCTGGCCGCGGGTCGCACGCCCTACACCGACGGACTCGGTCTTGACGCGGCGGGTGTCGAGCTGGACGGCCGGCGCGTCAAAGTCGACGACCACCTGCGGACCAGCGCCGCCGGCGTCTGGGCCTGCGGCGACGTCATCGGCGGCATCATGCTCGCGCACGTCGCGTCCTACGAGGGTATCTGCGCGGTGGAGAACATCGCCGGCGGCGGCGACCGCGTTCCTGACTACCACGCCGCGCCGAACTGCATCTACACCGACCCCGAGATCGCCAACGTCGGGCTCGGCGAGACCGAGGCCCGCGAGCGCGGCATCCAGGTCAAGGTCGGACGCTTCCCGCTCCAGGCCAGCGCCCGCGCGCTGACGCTCGGGCAGGCCGAGGGCATGGTCAAGGTGATCGCGGAGGCGGGCAGCGAGCGCCTGCTCGGCGTCCAGATGATCGGGCCCCGCGTCACGGACCTGGTCGCGGAGGCGACGCTCGCCATCCAGCGGAACCTGACCATCCACGACCTCGAGCTCACCATGCACGCCCACCCGACCATGGCGGAGTCGCTGCTGCAGGCCGCGCTGGCAGCGGACGGCCGGGCGATCGAGATCCCCAACCGCAAGCCGAGAGCCGAAGCCGCGCCGGCCGCCGCCGCGCGCTCGGCCGAACCCAAGGAGGAGAGCTCCGTGGCACGCTCCGTAGAGGAGAGGGAAAGCACCCCGGCCGGCAACGGCCGGCCGGCCAAGCCGCCGCCCGTCCAGACCGATCCCAGCCTCAAGCTGGAGCGAAAGAACCGCGACGAGCTGATGCGGCTCTACCGGCAGATGTACTTCATCCGGCGCTTCGAGGAGCGCTGCCAGGAGATGTACACGCGCGCCAAGATCGGCGGCTACTGCCACCTCAACATCGGCGAGGAGGCCACCGTGGTCGGCGGCATCGCGGCCCTGAAAGGCGGCGACTACATCTACACCAGCTACCGCGAGCACGGGCACGCGATCGCGCGCGGAGTCGACCCCAAAGCCGTCATGGCCGAGCTCTTCGGACGCGAGACCGGCACCTCTCACGGGCGCGGCGGCTCGATGCACATCTATGACGCGGAGTACCGCTTCATGGGCGGCTACGGGATCGTCGGCGGGCACCTGCCGCTGGCTGTCGGCGCGGGCTTCGCGATCAAGTACGAGAAGGCGAAGGATGTCGTCTTCTGCATGTTCGGCGACGGCGCCACCAACATCGGCGCCTTCCACGAGTCGCTCAACTTCGCGGCCGTGTTCAAGCTGCCGGTGGTCTGGTTCTGCATCAACAACAAGTACGGGATGGGCACGTCGGTCGAGCGCGCATCCGCCGTGCCGGACATGTACAAGAAGGCCTGTGCCTACGACATGGAGGCGATCCAGGTCGACGGCATGAACGTGCTCGACGTGCTGCACCAGACCGGCGAGATCGTCGAGAAGACACGCAAGGATTCGAAGCCGCGCTTCATCGAAGCCGTCACCTACCGTTTCAAGGGGCACTCCGTCGTCGACCCCGACAAATACCGCGACGAGAAGGAGAAGGAGGAGCACCGCAAGTCCGACCCGGTCAGCTTCTTCGAGACCGAGCTGGGCGGCGCCAAGATCGCGACGCCCGACGACTTCCGGAAGCTCAAGGCGGAGGTGGAGAAGGAGGTCGAGGCGGTCATCGAGTATGCGGACCAGAGCCCCAACCCGGACCTGAAGGAGCTCCACAAATACGTCTACGCGGGCGAGTGGGAGGCCAGGGGCTGATGGCGGAGATGCTCTACCGCGCCGCCCTCCGGGAGGCGCTGATCGAGGAGATGGACCGAGACCCCAAGGTCTACGTCATGGGCGAGGACATCGGGCGCTTCGGCGGCGCCTACCGCGTCACCGACGGGCTGCTCGACAAGTACGGCGAGATGCGCGTCGTCGACACGCCGATCGCCGAGGAGGTGATCGTCGGCTGCGCGATCGGCTCGGCGATGCTGGGCCTGAAGCCGGTCGTGGAGATGATGACCGTCAACTTCTCGCTGGTCGCCTTCGACCAGATCGTCCAGAACGCGGCCAAGATCCGCTATATGTTCGGCGGCCAGGCCACGGTCGGCCTGGTGATCCGGATGCCGGGCGGCGCCGGCCACCAGCTCTCCGCCCAGCACTCGCACAGCTTTGAGGCGCTGTACGGGATGATCCCCGGCCTGCTGGTGGTGGCGCCGACCACGCCCGAGGATGCCAAGGGCCTGCTCAAGTCGGCCATCCGGACGCCCAACCCGGTCATGTTCCTGGAGTCGATGAGCCTCTACAACATGAAGGGCGAGGTGCCCGGGGAGGAGTACCTCACCCCGATCGGCAAGGCCGCCATCAGGCGGGAGGGCAAGGACCTCACCATCGTTGCCGTCTCCCGCCAGGCCGTGCTGGCCCAGCTGGCCGCGCAGAAGCTTGAGGAGGAGGACGTCGACGCCGAGGTCATCGACCTCCGCTCCATCCGCCCCCTCGACTGGCAGCCGATCGTGGACTCGGTCAAGAAGACCAACCGGCTGCTGGTGGTCGAAGAGGGCTGGCCGACCTACGGCGTCTCCGCGGAGATCGCGGCCGGGGTCCAGAAGCGGGCCTTCGACTACCTGGACGGGCCGGTCGAGCGGATCGGCGGCGCCGAGGTGCCGATGCCCTACAACCAGCAGCTGGAGAAGACCGCCATCCCCTCCAGCGACGACATCATCCGGCGGGCGCTGGAAATGGTTGGCAAGAAGGTGCCGGCCTGATGTCGGACGTCAACATGCCGAAGCTCTCCGACACGATGGAGGAGGGCACCGTCATCGAGTGGAAGAAGCAGACCGGCGACGCCGTCAAGAAGGGCGACGTGCTGGCCGAGGTCGAGTCCGACAAGGCCAGCTTCGAGCTCGAGGCTGACGCCGACGGCGTGCTCAGCATCGTGGTCGACGCGGGCACGCCGGTGCCGGTCGGCGACCTGATCGCGAACATCGGCAAGGAAGGAGAAGCGCCCGCCCAGAAGGCAGCTCCGAAGGCGGAGGCCAAGCCGGAGCCCGAGACTGCAAGGCCCGAACCCGCCGAACCCGAATCCGCCGTCGAGGAGCCGGAGGAGGAGCCGCAGCTACCGGCGGCGCAGGTGGAGACCCCGAGCGACGGCGCCCGCATCAAGGCGTCCCCGATCGCCGCCCGGCTGGCCGCCGAGATGGGCGTCAACCTGGCCCAGCTCAAGGGCAGCGGGCCCGAGGGCCGGATCGTCAAGGAGGACGTGCTCGCCGCCGCCAAGCAGGGCTCGGCCGGCCGGAGGCCGTCAGCGTCCCCGCGGGGGCCGGCCCGCACCGGCCCGGACGTCGAGCACGAGGAGCTGACCCGGATCCAGACCATCGTGGCCCGGCGGATGGTCGAGTCGAAGACCACCGTCCCCCACTTCTACCTGACCACCAAGGTTCGGATGGACGAGGCCGTGCGCGTCCAGAAGCAGCTCCGGGAGAGCGTTTCCGGCGCCGAGAAGCTGACCATCTCCGACCTCGTGATGCGCGCCTGCGCGATCGCGCTCCGCCGGCACCCCGAGGTCAACGCCTCCTGGGGCGGCGACCACATAGAACTGAAGCGGCGGATCAACATCGGCTTCGCCGTCGCCCAGCCCAAGGGGTTGGTGGTTCCGGTCCTGAAGGACGTCGACGCCAAGGACCTGGTCCAGATCTCCATCGAGTCGCGGCAGCTGATCGAGCGAGCCCGGGCCGGCAAGCCCTCGCCACAGGACCTGGAGGGCGGGACCTTCAGCCTCTCCAACCTGGGCATGTTCGGCGTCACCGAGTTCGCCGCGGTCGTCAACGTGCCCGAGGCGGCCATCCTCGCCGTCGGCGTCGTCGCCGACGAGCCGGTGGTGGAGGAGGGCCGGGTCGTGCCTGGCAAGACCATGAAGATGACGCTCTCGGTCGACCACCGGGTCCTCTACGGGGCCAACGGCGCCCAGTTCCTGGCCGAGGTCAAGGGGCTGCTCGAGAACCCGGTCAGCCTGGTGCTCCCTCCCGGCGAATGACTCCGCGCGAGGTCGCATCGCGGATCGACGCCGCCGCCACGGCCATCGAGGCCGAGCTGGGCACGATGCCCGACGTGCTCGCCTCCTGGCACCCGGCCGAGGGAGAGTGGTGCGTCAAGGAGGTCCTCGCCCACCTGGTCCAGTCCGAAAGGCTCGGTTTCGCCGGCCGGGTCCGCGAGATCCTGGCGGCCGACGAGCCGCCTCTCAAGGCCACGCCGGAAGTGCCTCCTGCCTGCGGCGAGAACCTCGAGCAGCTGCTGGCCAGGTTTCGCGAGCAGCGGGCCACCAGCGTCGAACTGGTGGCGGCGCTGAAGCCGGCCGACCTGGAGCGGGGCGGCATCCACGAGCGGGTGGGCCGGCTGACCATCAACGACCTGCTCCACGAGTGGGTCCACCACGACCGGGCGCACCAGAAGCAGATCCTGAGCAACGTGCAGGCCTTCGTCTGGCCGGAGATGGGCGGCGCCCAGGCCTTCAGCCAATGAGCAGCCGGCGGGCCGAGGTCCTGGCAGCGGAGTTCGAGGCGGCCAACGAGCTCTTCGCCGTCTACCTGGAACGTCTCGGCCCGGAGGAGTGGCTGGCGCCGACCAAGGCCGACGACGAGGAGCTGCGGCCGGTCGGCGTGGTCGCGCTCCACGTGGCCGAGTCCCACCTCGGCATCAACGCCCGCGTGACCGCGCTGGCCGCCGGCACCGAGGTCCCCGCCCGCCGTCCGGAGATCTTCGCCGAGCGCAACGCCCGCCACGCCGAGGCCAACCCGGAGCCCGACCAGGTGGAGACGATCGCCCTCCTGCGCCGGAACGGCTCCCTGGTCGCGGCGCGCTTTCGCGCCCTGACCGATGAGGAGCTGGACCGTCCAGGCGAGGTCAGCGGTGAGCCGGCCACCGCCGAGACCGAGTTCAGCGGGCGCCAGATGACCCACCTCCGCTCGCACTTCGCGAGCATCCGGGGCGGCGCGGCGAGCTAAGTCAATAGCAACGAATGCCGGCAAAGGCGCCCATGGGAGGGCTGCGATGGGCGCCTTTTCCGGCACTCGTGATGTGAATCGCCGATGCGCCGAACTAGAGGCCGGCAGGCAGGGTCAAGCGGAGGCGGAGCTTCGAGCCATCCAGCTCGGCCCAGAGCTTGCCGCCCAGCGCCGCCGCCAGCTCCCGGCTGATGGAGAGGCCCAGGCCGACGCCCGCCGCCGACGCGGAGCGAGAGGGGTCGCCCCGGTAGAAGCGGTCGAACATCCTCTCCGGGTCGGGCGCGTCGTGGTCCACGCCGTTGGCGACCGAGATCTCGACGCTCATCAACTCGTTGTGAACGGCCACCTCCACCGGCGTGCCCTCGCTGGCGTACTTGACGGCGTTGTCGAGGAGGTTGTCCACGATCTGGTGCAGCCGCTCGGGGTCGGCGCGGATCGCGCGCAGGCCGGGCGGCGTCTCCAACTTCAGCTCCAGGCCGCGCTGGTCGGCTCGCGGCCGGACGATCTCCAGCTCCTGCTCCAGCAGCGCCTTCAGGTCGACGTCGGCCGGGTGGATGGGCATCTGCCCGGCCTCGACCCGGGCCAGGTCCAGCAGCTCCTGTGACATCCGGAGCACCCGCTGCGCCTCCTCGTGGATGATCTCGGCCGCTCGGGCCCGCTCCTTGGGCGTCTCCAGGCTGCCGTCGACCAGAGCCTGGCTGAACCCGATCAGGCTCGTGAGCGGCGTCTTGAGCTCGTGGGAGACATTGGCCAGGAAGTCACGCTGCAGGGTCCGCGCGCGCTCCACCGCCTCCGCCATGCGGTTGAAGGACCGGGCCACCACCCCGATCTCGTCCCGGCTCCGGATGCTCACCCGGCGGGCGTAGTTGCCGGCGGCCAGGTCCTCGGCAGCGCGGGCCAGCTCCGACAGCGGCCGCGCGAAGGCGCGGCTCAGCAACAGGGCCAGGGCCAGGGCGACCGCCAGCGCGATCAGGCCCGCCTCGATCAAGCGCGGCAGCAGCTCCTGCAGCGCCAGCGCGTTGATCGAGGCCGAGGACCTGACCAGGACCACCCGGCCGGCCCCGAGAGGGTCCCGTTTCGGTGCCAGCGCGGCGCCGGAGGCGATGTACGGCTGGCCGTCCAGGAGGATGTTGCCCTCGGCGACCGTGTCGGCCTGGAGCTGCCGGGATCGCAAGAGCTGGATTCGGCTGCCGACGGCGTCGTTCCCGGCCGAGTCGAACAGGACCAGGTTCTGGTTGGAGAGCAGGAGCAGCCGGGTGGCGGCGCCGACCGGCAGCAGGTTGGAGACGCGGTCCTCGAAGAGCGTCCCGTTGGCGAGCTTCGTGCCCACGCAGCCGGTGCTGGCCGGCGCGGCCTGTGGGGTCTGACACTCCGCCCGGAGGACGTCGTGGCGGACCGAGATCACGTCCCGGTCCAGGTCCAGCTGGGCGTTGTCGAACTCCAGGGTCCGGACCAGGACCAGGCTCAGGACGCCGCTGGTCAGCAGGCTGACACCGACGATGCCGGCCGCCGCGAGCAGCAGCCGGTTCCGAAGGCTCAAGCAGCCTTGACTTCGAGGCGGTAGCCGACCCCCCAGACGGTGTCGATGGAGGGATCGGTCACCCCGGCGGAGGCGAGCTTCTCGCGGACCTGCTGCACGTGCACGTCCACGGTCCGGGTATAGCCCGGGAAGTCGTAGCCCCAGACCAGGTCGAGCAGTTCAGTCCGCTGGTAGACGCGACCCGGGTGGCGCGCCAGCAGCGCCAGCAGGTCGAACTCCTTGGGCCGGAGCTGGACTCGCTTCTCACCCTGCCGCACCTCGTGCCGGGCGAGGTCGATCTCGAGGCCGCCGGCCCTGATGACCTCCGGCTGGTCGGGCTCCTGGCGGGTGCGCCGGAGCAGCGCCTTGGCCCGGGCGACCAGCTCCTGGGGGTGAAACGGCTTGGTCAGGTAGTCGTCGGCCCCCAGCTCCAGCCCGACCACCTTGTCGGTGACCTCGTCACGCGCGGTGAGCATGATGATCGGCACCTGGCTCTGCTTGCGGATCTCCTTGCAGATGCTCAGGCCGTCCAGGCCGGGCAGCATGATGTCGAGGACCACCAGGTCCGGCTTGCCCTGGTTGAAGCGGGCGAGGGCCTGGGCGCCGTCGGCGACCGAGTCGACCTGGTATCCCTCGCGGCTCAGGTAGAGGCGCGCCAGCTCCAGGATGTGCTCCTCGTCGTCGACGACGAGGACCTTCTCGCTACTCATTGGGATTCAGCGGATCACCGGTGTGTGAACGTGGGCCGCAATTGGTGCCATGTAAATGTAAACGCGCTAGGCGCGCCTGGCGGTCCGAGGCTCCGTGCCGGCGCGGAGCCGCTGCAGGTTGTCCCGATGGCTCCACCAGACGAGGGCGGCGAGCAAGAGTGCGAAGGCCGCCTGACGCAGGTCGAAGGTCACCAATAAGACCCAGACCGGAAGCAGCGCGGCGCCAGTCAGCGAGGCGACGGAATTGGTTCGGTGCCAGACCCAACTCGACAGGCTGAGGACGAGCGACATCCCAAGCGCGAGTGGCCACAATACCAACGCCGCCCCGCCGGTCGTCGCCACGCCGCGACCGCCCTGGGCCATCAGGAAGATCGAGTAGACCTGACCGAGCACGGTGGCCAGGACGATCGCGTCGACGCCGACGGCGGAAGGCGCGAACCGGAGACCCAGGTAGGCCATCAGCGCCCCCTTGCCCGCGTCGATGGCGGCGACGGCCACCGACGGCCAGAAGCCCAGCGCGCGGTAGGTGTTGGTGGCCCCGACCCGCCCGCTGCCGATCAGCCGGGGGTCGACGCCGGCGAGCTTCCCAAAGACCAGCCCGGTCGGCACTGCGCCGAGCAGGTACCCAGCCGGGACCAGGACGGCGAGGGCGATCACTTCTTGGGTCTGGTCGTCCGGCGGGCCTCCTTCTTCTCGGGTCGGAGCACCAGCCGGAGCGGGTTGCCCTGGAAGCCGAATCGCTCCCGGAGGCGGTTCTCGAGGTAGCGGCGGTAGGAGAAGTGGAGCAGGTTGACGTCATTGACGAAGAGCACGATCGTGGGCGCGTCGGATTCCGCTTGGGTGGCGAAGCTCAGCGACATCCGCTTGCCCTTGTAGCTGGGCGGCGGCCGCTCTGTCATCACCTCGCGCAGGACCCGGTTGAGCTCGTTGGTGGGGATCCGGGTCCGGCGGAGGCCGACCACCTCCAGCGCCGCCGGCAGCAGCTTGCCCACGCCCGCGCCGGTCTTGGCCGAGACCAGCACCACCGGCGCGTGGGGCACGAACTTGAAAGCCTGGGCGATCCGCGTTCTCCAGGCGGCGGCGGTGCGCTCCGGTCCCTCCACCAGGTCCACCTTGTTGATCACGAAGACCAGCCCCTTCCCCGCCTCCAGCGCGTAGCTGGCGACGTGCTGGTCCTGGGTCAGGATGCCGGTCGGCGCCTCCATGACCAGCAGGACCGCGTCGGCCCGCTCCATGGCTTTGATGCCGCGCAGGAGGCTGAACCGCTCCAGCCGGTCACGGGCGGCGGCTCGGCGGCGGATGCCGGCCGTGTCGACCAGCACCACCGGCAGGCCGTCGAAGCTGAGCACCGTGTCCACCGGGTCCCGGGTCGTTCCGGGGACGTCGCTGACCAGGGCGCGCTCGTCGCCGAGCAGCTGGTTGAGCAGCGAGGACTTCCCGACGTTGGGGCGGCCCATGATCGCGAGCCTGGCGACGCCCTCCTCGTCCGGGCTCTCGACCGGCGTCTCGGGAAGGGCCTCGAGCAGGCGGTCGAGAAGGTCGTCGACCCCGATGCCATGCTCGGCGGAGACGAGCAGCACCTCCTTGAAGCCGAG
>Ga0209577_10001443_pt1 | contig 23507 bp, 16 predicted proteins | sample GraSoiAngelo_109_FD_185874 | JGI IMG/M metagenome (GOLD analysis project Ga0209577, IMG submission 185874) | Grasslands soil microbial communities from the Angelo Coastal Reserve, California, USA - 14_0903_12_20cm (SPAdes) (version 2) | ecosystem: Environmental > Terrestrial > Soil > Grasslands...
GATGCAGCTTGCCGGGAAGTACACGTTCTGAATAGAGCAGACTTTTGAATGAAAGTGAATCAGCTGGCTGATCGACCGTGACACGAATAAGCGTGCTGTCAGGAATCTTGTTTCTATCCACCTATAGCCTGGCTCAGCTCAGCGCGTCGCCAGAGTTGGCGGTATCCGTGCCGGTGGCCAACATGTATTCCCGGGCCAGTGAAGACTCTGACGTTGTCTCGCAGGCAATTTACGGCAGTGATGTGAAAGTGCTGGAGGAAGCCTCCGGGTGGGCGAAGGTGCGCACTCCGGACGACTACACGGGATGGATGCGGCTCGATGTGACACTGCGAGGCGCGAACGGGGCTCCTTACGCTACTTCGGCCAGGACAGTTCAGGTCAATAGTCTACTTGCGAATCTATATCGCGAAACCGACGTGACCGCGCACCGTCCTGTGCTGAGTGTTCCGTTTGAAACGCGTCTTGAGGTCGAGAAAGAAGGCGCGGGCGACGATGCCGGCTGGTTGGAGGTGCGGCTCGTGGACGGGCAGAAAGCATGGATTCAGGACGGAGACGTGAATACGAATACACGGCCTCTGACCATCGAGGAATCCATTGCACTTGGCAAGCGCTTCCTGGGCGTGACCTATCTTTGGGGTGGACGCTCGAGCCTGGGCTACGATTGCTCCGGATTCACCCAGATGCTGGTGCGCAGCCGGGGCATCAATATGCCTCGCGACGCAGACTTGCAGGCCGCATGGAGTGGTGTAATTGCGGTGGATCGCAAGCATCTGCGGGTGGGAGATCTCCTCTTCTTTGGGAGCGCGCCCGATCACATCACGCACACCGGCATGTTCATTGGTCATGGCGAGTTCATCCATGACACCACGCATGGTCATCCCGGAGTTCAGATCAGCCGGTTGCGGGATCAGCCCTGGACGCGGCTGCTGGTGGCGTCACGAAGGGTCAAATGAATCGCCGCGAGTGGATGAAAGTTGCGACGCTGGCAGGAGCGGCCGTCGCTTGTGAGCCGCACGCTGGCTCGGCTGAGGCATACATGGATCGGGACGGGTGCCAAGTGCAGACGTCCATCACACGCCTGAAACTTCGGCATACGTGGACCACCACCATGTCTTCGAGCGAGTATCGCGATACTCTCTCCTTGCGTTTGGTGAGCCAAGGCATTACTGGGGTGGGAGAAGGCGCGCCGATCATTCGCTATCATGAGACCGCGGAGGGCGCCCGTGATGCGGTCGAGTCTCTGCGTCCGTGGCTCATCTCTGCCGATCCGTGGCAATTTCAAAAACTAATGGCCAGCGTCTTTCATCGGATTGATGGCCAGTATGCGGCCAAGGCAGCCATCGATATTGCCGTGCTCGATTGGGTGGGCAGGAAACTCGGTGTTCCGCTGTATCGCTATTTCGGACTGGACGCGGCGGATGCCCCGGTGACCACGTTTTCGATCGGCATCGATACACCGGACATTACCCGAGAAAAAGTGCGCGAGGCCAAAGACTTCCCCGTCCTGAAGATCAAGGTGGGTCTGGATACAGATGAGGTGACGGTGGAAGCGGTGCGCAGTGTAACCACCAAGCCGCTGCGCGTGGATGCCAATGAGGGTTGGAAAAATAAAGAAGAGGCAGTGCGGAAGATCAACTGGCTGGAATCGCAAGGGGTGGAATTTGTGGAGCAACCCATGCCGGCCGCGATGCTGGAAGAGACGCGTTGGGTACGAGGCCACGTGCACATCCCGATTATTGCGGACGAGGCTTGCCTGAGCGCTGCCGCGGTGCCACACCTCGTGAATGCCTATGACGGCATAAACGTGAAGCTCGATAAATGTGGCGGCATCCAGGAAGCGAAGCGCTGCATCGATGTGGCGAAATCGCTGGGAATGAAAACCATGCTTGGCTGTATGGTGTCGAGTTCGGTCAGCGTTACGGCCGCGGCGCACCTGTCGCCGCTCGTCGACTACGCCGACCTGGACGGGAACCTGCTGATCTCGAATGACCCGTATGCGGGAGTGCGAGTGCAGAACGGAAAACTCATCCTTCCTGACAAGCCAGGGCTGGGACTCAGTCCAGCGTGAGCGGCCATGCTCCGAGCAAGCTGCAGGATTGTGGCAACGCGCCTTCATTCGCGCTCTCTTCGCAACCCTCTGATTCATATCGCTCGAGATTTCCCCAGAATGCACGCGGTACACTGCGTGGACGATTTCATCTCTTGCTGGAGAAAGTATTGTGAAAGCTATCTTCTTTTTTCTTTGCCTGGTTTCGGTAAGTTTTACGGCCCAGGCCGCGGCCCAGACGGCGCTCAACCCAAAACAACAGGCTTTGTGGGAGAAACTTGGGTCGACCATACGCGAGGCCGACCACAATCTGGATGGCGTTCTAGGAGTGGCAATCGAGGATCTGACGAGCGGGCAGAAATTCTTTCTGCACGAAGACGAAGTTTTCGCTCAGGCGAGTTCCATCAAGATTACAGTCCTGGCGGAGCTTTATCGTCAAAATCAAGAAGCCAGTCAAGGCGCATCTGGGAAAGCGAAGCTCACGGATCTGTACACGGTCGAAGCGAGCGATTTGGTTCGCGACAGCGACATCATGGGCGGCCTTACTCCCTCGGTCACAAAAATCACCAACCGCGACCTGGCCACGATGATGGTCGCGGTCAGTGATAACTCCGCGACCAATGTCCTCATTGATCATGTGGGCATGGAAAACGTGAATCGGCTGCTGGACAGCCTGGGACTGCCCCACACGCGGCTTCGCCGAAAAATGATGGACCTGAAAGCCGCAGGCGAAGGCCGGGAAAATGTGTCGACACCGCGAGAAATGATGATCCTGCTCGAGCAGATTTATCGCGGGAAGGTGCTAAACCAGGAAATGACAAACGACTTCCTGAAGGTCCTCAGCACGCACAAGGACAGCTGGATTTCGCGAGATTTGCCGGAAGGACTACGGGTAGCCGATAAGCCTGGTTCTCTCGAAGGCGTGCGCAACGACTCGGGAATCGTCTTTGCCCAGAATCGTCCGTATGTGATTTGCATTATGACGAGCTATCTGCAGAAGGAGCGCGACGGAGAGGATATGATCGCGCGCATCTCGGCGGCAGCTTACCGGATGTTCGATCGCATGGGGCGGGCATCGGAGTATGGCCGTGTGGTGTCGCCCAACGACACGAGCCACTGAGCGACTCTTCTGTCAGCAAACAAGATTCTTCTCAGTGAGGTCGCAGGTTATTCGACAACCAAATTGTCAACACGAAATCTGCCGGTTACGACGCCGACCCGAGAGGACTAGAGGTGTGTTGGAGCCGACGATCGGACTTGAACCGATGACCTGCCGATTACGAATCGGCTGCTCTACCAACTGAGCTACGTCGGCCTTTCAACAACTTGCAGGCTTTCTTTATTCCGTCCAATATCCGATTGCTATTATCGGCACGTCACGAGGGAACCTTGATTCACGCGATAAAAGCCATATCGAGAATACCACTCACGCTATGCTGGCGGGAAGAAGTGCGTCAGCTTTCTTGCCCTACGGTTTGCAGAGCCAGTTTCTCTTCACCAGCAGACTTGGGTGGTCGCGAACACATCATCGAGACGGGTGGCTGCCATCTGTGCAGGCTCGAAGATTGCCTGATGCATGTAGCGGTTATAACTAGTTGCAGAAGCGCCCTCGATCACGCAACCGAGAACAATGTAGCCGTAGCTGGTGTACAGCATCTTGGTTCCGGGTTCAAACTCCAAGGGATCGCTGGCGAATTGAGTCAAAGCTTCCTTGCTGCTCAGAAGCGCGTTTCTCGGTACTGATGTCGGCCCAGTCATTCGGTCGCTCCAGTCTATCGGCCTGAGCTCGGCCTTGCTGAGAGCATGTCGCAGCAACCAAACACATCACAATCAGGGTCGAGAAAACGTAGGGAGCCTCACCAGATTGACGTGAAGGAGGCAAATGGGTGTAAAATTTGGCCCGCTTGGGAGCTCAATTCGGAAATTCCGCCAAGCTCAAGTGCACTTGCACCGGAGGTTTAGCATGCGCGTACACACACAACTCGCTGGCCTGCTCGTTTTCGCGCTCATTGCCCCGATACTGACTTCCGCTGCAACGACAAATGCAACAGTCCCGTTTAACAACGTTCCACTAACCACCGCCCAAGGCAGCAGCGAACCGTCGATTTCCATTGGCTCCGATGGCACGATGGCCATCGACGCGCTCGGCTGGCTGTTTCCCTTTGGCACGCAGTTGTGGACCGGGCACTACGGCAGCACACCCACGCTACGAGGCGCGGTTGACTCCGCCATTCAAAAAGCGAACGCCGTCGAGTTCGGCGGCGGCGATGCCGATGTCAGCATCAGCTCGGATGGAACCCTGCACCTGACGACGCTCGTCATTCTGATTAACAAGCCCTTCCGGGCAGCCCAGATCGCCGTTTCAGCTATCAACTGCGGTCAGGCCAGTTCCGCTAATATCACTTGCGCCGCACAAATTGTCGACCTTGCCGGCAACGACCGTCCTTGGATCACGACGGATGGATCAATCATTTACATCAGCTACCATGATGCCAAGAACTCCAGCCTGATTCGGGTGCAGCGCTCCGAGAATAGTGGCGTGTCCTGGACCCGGGTTGGCGATCCTGTGGTGGGCCAGGGTGCGACTACTGGATCTTCAACCTTCAATAACATTGCAGGTCCCATCGTCGCTGATTCGGCTAGCCATGCCGTTTATGATGTTTACGCCGCTGGCCAGACGGGTATCACCAAGGCGAAAACCACCGATTTTCGCAAGGTGTTTGTCTCGCGTAGTTTCGATTTCGGAAAATCCTGGACGGCGGCGCTGGTTTACTCCGGCCCCGCCGGCACCACCAACGGGAATGTTTTTCCTGTCGTCGCGACTGATCCGGTCACCCACGCGGTTTACGCGAGCTGGTCGGATGGGTCGAATACGTTCTTTTCCGCCTCGACGGACAACGGCGCAACCTGGTCGCCTGCCGTCATCGTGAACATCGCGCCTGCCACCACTGCCATTTTCCCGTGGATCGCAGCCTACAATGGCACCGTCGATGTCGTCTATTACGGCACCTCCAGCAGCAGCAACACGAACACCGCATCCTGGAACGTGTACTTCGCGCAAACTACCAACAATGGGGCCAGCTTTATTCAGAGCGTGGTTGACAGTACCGCGAATCACACCGGAGTGATCTGCACCCAAGGAACCGCATGCGCGCCGGGCACACGCAACTTGCTCGACCTCTTCGAAGTTGCCATTGACCCGCCGACAGGAAAGGCGGCGATCGTATATGTCAACGATTTGCTCACCCCTGTTGTAAGCGGCAATAGGCTGCCACAAACAGTGCTGGCGCAACAGTAGTCGTATTGCCGCCGTCCACGAGACGGTGCTGGATCCGCGCGTATGGCAATGACGTTCGCGCCACACGAGACTTCGCCACGGTGGCCATGCTGTTGGATTGCGGCTTGCGCAGACACTGAGATCAGGAGGATGGCGGCGCGACTGTAGGCTTGGCAAATCTGTTTTCTTCAATCGGGATAGATTGCTGCATCTGTTCGATCTGAATTGTGAATCGTCCGTTAGGACGCGCGACAGTCCACCGAAACGGGGTCTTTACCCCACCCTCCGAACGATAATCTGCAAACTCTATCTGTGTGGGATTTCGTCCGACCGGCGTCTCCGTGTAGCGCTGCATCCGCAGCAACAATCCGGACTCTTCGTCAAAATAAAGTTCTACTGGCAGTTGGCGTTCCCGTATGCCCAACACGACATAGGCCTGCTTGCCATTGAGCAGTTCCCTTTTCTGTACTCGCAATTCCCTGAAGATTTGCTTGAGATAAGTGGGGAAGAAGAGTTCCGCGTCCAGCTTCGCAGCATCCAGTTCTGAAGGACCCATCTCGTGCGGCGCCCGGCCTGCCGTGCTCAGCCACCCTTCTGCGCCGTTGATGCCAGTGACGCTGTCCCCGCCAGGAAAGCCCACCGTGGTTATTCGTCTTGCCGGTGCTTGAGCAAGAACTTCAACGGGAAAGCTCTTCGCGCCGACCGTCAGGGTTCCCTTCTGAATGCGGGTTGAAATCTTGGCCACGGCTTCAGCCCCGCCGATCGCCTGAAGGTACTTTGCAACGATCTGTTCCGCGGCCGGCAGGCCGGTGGTTTCCTCAGGGCGCGTCTTTTCTTCTTCAGCAACTTTGACATCGTCCTGGTTGACGCTGGGAATGATCAAGGGTTTGCGGGCACCGCGATGACATGCAAAACATGTGACTTCCTGATGGCCCTCGAAGTTGTCCTTATTGATGGTGAACATCATCCGCATCATCTTTCGCGCTGTCTGCTTGGTTTCCTTGTCATCCTTGTCGAAAGCATTCTCGATGTGACAAAAATCGCATTGGACGCCTAAGGAGGCTGCGATGAACTGCATGGCCGGAATGAACTGGTCGGCGGGTACTCCTTTTAAAACCTGTATGTTTTTGTAAACCTGCTCGCTAGTCTTGGGAATCGCGTGGGCAGAATTCTGCGCGGTTTGAGCCTGCAACCCGCCCGCACAGACGAGAAGTGGGATGGATACAAGTGTGCGGAGCAGAACTTTTTTCACGCGCATGTCGTTACCTCGGTCGCTGCTAATTCTCGACAGGAAGGCTTCGGAGTTCTGGCGCTGGCAGCGCATCGAGATCTGGACGATAGCCTCTCGCCGCGAAATAGAGTACATAGACATGGCAAAGGAATGGAACCACAAAGGCGTAGCGGATATTGCTCATATCTGAGATGTAGCCCATGATGGCTGGAAATACGGCGCCTCCGATGATCGACATCACTAATAAGGATGAGCCCAGCTTGGTGTAGGCACCGAGATGCTTGAGGCTCAGAGCAAAGATGGTCGGGAAGAAAATCGAATGAAAGAAGCCCAGCAGCACCAGTGCCCACATGGGGGCCACTCCGGTTCCCAGCAGTACGACTGTCAGGCAAGTCAGGGCCGAGACTCCGAAGAACGAAAGCAGACGGGACGCAGCAATATGCTTCATGATGGCGGAGCCGGCAAACCTGCCAATCATGAATCCCAGGAGATGCAGCTTGAGATAATTGGCGGCATGTTTCTCCGGAAGTCCGGTCATGCTGTACTGTGCAAAACGGATGACAAAACTGGCGACGCCTACTTGAGCGCCTACATAGAAGAACTGCGCCGCTACGCCTTTCAATAGATGCTTGTATGGCCACAGACCACGCAGACCGACAGCCTCGCTGGGCGCTCCCGCATCGCCTTCCTCTTCACGGACTTCAGGCAGCTTGGAGAAGAAGATGAGCGCAGCGACAGCGAGGAAAAGTCCCGCGATGACCAGGTAGGGTGTTTTGACCGTGGACGCTTCGGCAATCTCGTAGGCGTGCAATTGCTCCGGCGTCATCGCGGCTAACTGTGCGCGCGAATACTCGACTCCAGTAAGGATGAACGCAGCGCCCACGATGGGCGTAACCACGGCACCCACGGAGTTGAAAGATTGCGCCAGGTTCAAGCGACGCTCAGAACTCTCCGGAGGGCCAAGGATAGTTACGTAGGGATTGGCCGCCACCTCCAGAATGCCCTGGCCGCAGGCCATAATAAAGAGTGCGAACAGGAAAAACATGTACAGCCTGATCGATGCTGCTGGAATGAATAAGAGTGCTCCAATGGCACACGTCAGCAGCCCGACTAGAATCCCTCGCTTGTAACCGATCTTCTCCATCAACCACCCAGCCGGCAGCGCGGCCAGGAAGTAGCCACCGAAAAACGCAGTTTGTATCAGGGACGACCGAAAGTCGGTAAGGTGAAATGCTTTCTTGAGGTGGGGAATGAGGATGTCATTCAGATTGACGCCGAAAGCCCAAAGGAAAAATAGGCTGGTCACCAGGATCAGCGGCACCACATAGCGGCGCTCCGTAATCGGGACCGTCGGTTTGGTCATATTTCTCCTGTCAGGTTAAAGCGCGATCCAAATGCACATAACCGCCGTCTACAAACAGGTGCTGGCCAGTAATGTGGCTGGCCTTTAAGGAAATAAGAAAGACCACCATGGCCGCAATCTCATCTGGCGTTGTCATTCGCTTTTCAAACGGAATTTTGGCGACGACGCTGTTCAGTTTTTCCTGCGGAGCGGGAAAGGTCTCGAGCCATTGCTGATAGAGTGGCGTCATCACCTCGGCGGGGATGACGGCGTTTACCCGGATGCTGTAGGGGAGGAGTTCGGCAGCCCACTCCCGCGTCATTCCAAGGATGGCGCCCTTGGACGCAACGTATCCCGACGTGCCGCCTTGACCCGTAAGAGCGGTTTTCGAACTGATGTTCACGATCGAGCCACGGCTTCGCTTCAAGTGCGGCACGCAGTAGTGCGCCATGTTGTAGTAATGCAGCAGATTGCGCTCGAGCGAGTGCACAAACTCTTTGGGATTGCCGTGCTCGAGGCCGACCTTGTCATTGATGCCTGCGTTGTTCACCAGCGCATCGATGTGGCCGAAACTCGCAAGCGTCTGTTCGACGATCACGTTGCAATTGTCGGCTGAGGCAAGGTCCATGGTAATGAAGCTGGCCTCCAGCCCCTGGGAGCGTAAATCGTCGTGGAATTGCTGGCATGCCGATGCATCTCGATCGACGGCGACCGCAATGGCGCCCTCTTCCGCGGACATCCTGGTGATAGCCGCGCCGATGCCTTTCGCGCCACCGGTCACGAGCACAACTTTGTTCTTGAGCTGGAGGTCCATGGAGAGCGCGGCTCTGGTCGTGAACTCTAATCTTCGCAGCAGTTATCTAGTTCTAGCCGCGAAGATTTAAGAAACCTCCGTCGATAGGGTAATCGGAACCTGTGATGAACGAGGCTTCATCAGAACAAAGAAAGAGAGCAAGGGCGGCGATCTCTTCGGGTTGGGCCATTCTGCCGATGGGCTGTGACTTTTCCAACTTCTCAAACATCTCCTGCTCCTTGCCGGGATAATTGCGGTGCAGGAATCCATCCACGAAAGGCGTGTGGACTCTGGCCGGAGAAATACAATTGCAGCGAATCTTGTGGCCCAGATAGTCCTTGGCAACCGAGTACGTCATGGCGACCACCGCGCCCTTGCTCATGGAGTAGGCAAAGCGATCCGCCAGACCCGAGGTACCTGCGATCGACGCCATGTTCACAATGATGCCGCCTCCGTTCGCTTTCATGTGTGCTACGGAGGCGCACATGCAGTTGTAAATGCCTTTGACGTTAACGGAAAAAACTTTGTCGAAATCCTCTTCCGTGGTGCTCTCCAGATTGCCAACGTGCGAGATTCCCGCGTTGTTGATCAGAATGTGGAGGTCGCCGTCCTCGAGTATCTTGTTGAATGTGGCGTTCACGGCACTGGGTTGGGACACGTCGCAGCCGTAAGCCTTTGCGTTTCCACCGGTAGCCCGAATTTCGGAGGCGACGGCATCGGCAGCTTTTTCGTCGATGTCGAGCAAGCGTACGCAGGCACCGCTGGCGGCAAATCGTTGCGCAACCGCGCGCCCAATGCCGCTGGCCGCCCCCGTAACTACGGCGAGCTTGCCATCCAGGCGAAACGTGTGTGAATTCCCTTTCAGAAAGCCCTCCCTCCACGATGCGAACCATTTCAGACTACTTCGACTGCTCCTGATGTGCTTGCTCGAAGACCGCCAACGCGTTTTGCGCATCGGTGTCGCCGGGCGCCAATTGCAACGCAGTGCGCAATTCCTTCTTCGCCTCACCGAGATTACCGGTGCGACCATAAAACAATCCGAGATTCTTGTGCAGGTGAGCGCTTTGTGGACAATTACCGCAAAGCTGAATGGCCTCGTTCATCTGCGCCAGCGCCTGAGGCCAATTTTGTGCGTTTGCCGCCTCTAGAGCAAAGTTGCCCAGTTCCGAAACCCGATCAGCGATCTGCTGATTTTTCTGGAGCGCTTCGAAGCGATCCTGATACTGCTTCGCATCGGGATCATGAATCTTGTTCAGAGCCTTGGCCAGGTTGAACAAGGCTTGTGAGTGATTGGGGTCAGCCTGAACCGCCGCTTTCCAATGCTGAATGGCGGCAGCGGTCTCGCCTGCGTGTTCCAGGCTCTGACCCAGAAGATATTGAGCATCAGCATTGTCGGGTTGCAATGCGACTACTTTCTGCAGCAGTTCGGTGGACCGTTCTGGCTGGTGTTCCTGTTTTGCAGTCAGAGCGAGGAAATAGAGCGCGCCGGCATCATTCGGCTGGAGTCGAACGGCCGTTTCCAGTTCCTGCCGCGCATCCTCATACTTGCCGGTTTCGAAGTAGAAGCGTCCCAGGTTGTAATGAGCCGCGGCGAGCTTGGGATCAAGTCGCGCCGCCTCGGAAAACTCCTTGAATCCGCCGGGTCGGTCGAACTGATCAACCAGAGCGATGCCCAGATTGAGATGCGTCTGGGCGGAATTGGGCGCGAGGGTTACGGCTTTCTGGAAGCTCTTCACGGCGTCAGGTCCGCGCTCGGTTTTAGCTTGGAGCATTCCCAGGGCAGCGTAGGCATCGGCATCGTCGGGAGCCACTTGAATGGCCGTGCGAAATTGCTGCTCTGCCTCAGGCAGCCTTCCTTGCTGCGCCAGGAGAAGGCCGAGGTTGACGTATGACTTGCTGTACTTGGGATCGTTCTTGATGGCTCGCTGAAAAAGCGCTGCCGCCTCTTCGTTCTTGCCTTGCTGGCTGTAGACGACGCCGAGGTTGCTTTGCGCTTCGGCAAATGTGGGATCGATGGTTAGTGTCTTCTTGAAACGCTGCTCGGCTTCGCCTTGATTCCCATTGCGCAAGGCGATCAGGCCCAACTGATTCTGCGCCACTGCGATATTCGGATCCAACTCGATGGTCTTCTGCAACTCCCGCCGCTCCGACGCGACGTCTCCTAGCCTGTCCAGAGCGAGCGAGAGATTGTAGTGAAGCTTCGCGTCGCGAGGATTGAGCTGGACGGCTTTGCGATAACTTTCGGCCGCCGCCTTCGGATCGCCCGCCGAGAGAGACTGGCTCGCATTTGCGTTGAGTCTGGCGATGGTGCTGTCATTGTCCGCCGCGGATTTCAGCGACGACAGCTTAGCTCGTTCTGCTTGAGCGGCTTCTTTGTTGCCAGTTTTTTCGAGCAGGGTCCCCAATGCATCGTGAATCTCAGGGTCAGATGGACGAATGCGCTCGGCGGCTTGCAACTGCGCGATTGCCGCATGTGCTTGCCCCCGGTCCGCTAACAGTTTTGCTAGATTTAATCGAATTGCCGCGTCCTTTGGATCAAGATCGACGGCGTGCTGGAAGGAGGTCACGGCCGCATCCAATTTTGAAAGTCCCTGGTATGCCAGGCCCAAGGCATTGAACCCTTGGGCATCCTTCGATTGGTGGCGCGTGTAATCCACAAGAACGGGTGTCGCGTCGGAATATTTCTCCATAGAAATCAGCAGCTGGCCCAGAGCAAGTCTGCCGACATCCTTGCCTTCATCAAGCCGCAGCGTTTCCTGGAACTCCGCGACCGCAGCTTCCTGATCGGCGGACTGTCCCTTCCTTACGAGGAGCAATCCAAGACTAAGATGCGCATCAGCAGAAGCAGGTTGAGCCGCCACGAGTTCTTTCAGGGTTGCCAAGGCCTTCTCCGTCTCGCCGTCAGCTTCATAAGCGTTAGCCAAAGCAACTTGCAGCAATTGCGCTTGATCGGCAGGAGGCGCTTGCTTGATCGCATCCTGCAAGGACTCGACTGCCATCTGCGGCTTGCCCGCGGCGATCAAGACCCGACTGAGTTTGACGGCTCCGGGAGCGAAGTGCGGATCGATTTTCAGGGTCTCACGAAGTTGTTCTTCGGCGAACCCGAACTTCTTTTCCTCCTCGTACAGGGTGGCGAGAGCGAAATGGGAGCTGACCGAGTCCGGTTTCTGTTGAATTGCGGTCTGCAGCTCGCGCGTGGCCCCCGATCGATCGCCCTTGGTAAGAAGCGTTATCGCCAGGTTGTAGTGAGCCTCCCAGTTTGGATTCTCCAACTTGATGGCTGTTTCAAAGGCCTTGATAGCACACCAAACCCGATCTTCCTGGGCGTATAGAACTCCCAGCGTGTTGTACGCTCCAGCCGTGGGGTGTTCGTGTACTGTCTCGAGTAGAGCATTGATCTTCTCGGAAGGGCGGCTCTGCTTCAGACACGTTTTCGGCAGGAAAGGTGGACGGGGCGCGGAAACTGCATTCCCGGGCGCCGTACTTTGCGCAACCGCTGAGAGTGCGCACGCTAGTATTATGAGGACGCTCAAATGCAAGAACAGACAACTTGCAAATCGAGCCCGTTCTGTCCTAGCAGCCAACATCTCCACTGGCCTTCAGGGTTCAGTCACTCCGCCTTCCACCAAGCTGCGCGGTACCGAGGCGCAACGCGTCACCATGCTACGGCACACAGGCAACCTACAGTCTAGCGTCTGAGAAAGCGATGCTGCTGGACCACAAGTGAAAGACTCCCCCGGCAGTCTTTAAGAAACGTGGGGCGGACGAAGCCTTTGTGAAGACTGAGCACGCCCCGCCTCACTGTCCTCTCCTGTTTTGAGCATCCCCGCTGGGATGCCGTCAGAAGTAAAGCTTGAGCCCGAATTGTAGCTGTCGAGGCACGTTAGCCGCGTGCGTCACCTTGCCGAAATTGGAATTCTCAAGACTTGTGACCGGCACGGCCCACACGGGTGTGTTGGTCGCATTGAACATCTCGAACCGGAACTCCATGCGGACGCGTTCTGTAAAAGAGAATTGTCGGAAGATGGATAGGTCCAAGTTCTTGTTCCAGTCGGAGCGCAGGGAGTCCCGGCCTAAGTTCCCAAATGTGTCCTTTGCGGGGACTTGAAAAGAAGCAACGTTAATCCATCCATCGGGTCCCTTGCTGCCGGGATAGAAGCTTCCTACCACATTAGCTCGCTCATAGCCGTAACCATTGCCGTAGTTGTAGTTGCCGGTTTCGGCGATGTCTTTGCCACTTCCCACGTCAAACGGCGTTCCCGAACTGAACGAGAGGACGCCATTAAGGTTCCAGCCTCCTACCAACGCATTCACAACGCGATTGTCGGACGACCATGCGCCACCCTTGCCGAAAGGCAAAGCATATACCCACGCAGCGGAAAAGATTTGTGGCAGGTCGGTGGCGGCGGGCCCCCTGTCCCCCCGCAGATTGTAGGGGTTCTGGGTAGAGCAGCCTTCCACTCCATACCAGCCCGTACAGCCTTCGTCGATACTCTTGGACCATGTGTAGGAAATCAGGTAGGTGAGGCCGTGCTGTTGCTTGCCGTTCAACGACATCTGCAGCGCGTTGTACTTGCTATTCCCGGTGCTTCGATCATAGGCGGTCGGCCCGATGTAAGGGAAAGGCGCTCCGCAGTTGGTCGCCGTCGCGCTCGTGGGATCGTAGGGTGTACAGGCTTTATTGGCGTTTCCACCCGCGACCATGGCCACGTTGTAAGCCCCGCCAATATCCAAGCGTCTGCCAACCGACCCGACGTAGTTCGCAGTCAGCACCGAGTTCGAAGTTACCTGTTGCTGCACACCCACATTCCACTGATCGGAATACGGTCTCTTCAAATAGGGATCCGCAAACCACGTGGATTGGTTGAAGGGAGTGGCGCCGGTGATGGGACTTCCGCTGCCGAGACCGAATGGATCTTCCGCCGTCCTATTCGGAGCGGAGCCGACGGCATTCATATTGCTGGCTCCGAGCTGGTCGAGGCTCGGCCAAGTGCCTTCATAGTTCTGCGCGGTTTGCGTAATCGCTGCCCAGTTGTCGTAAAACCTTCCATAGCCGGCGCGTATCACAGTGTTGGGCAGCAGCTGATAGGCAGCGCCGATTCTTGGCTGGATATTGCTTTTATCCGTATGGTAAATCGCAGTTCCGCCCAGAGGCGTAACGATCACATGAGGTGGGAGAGTACCGCCAGGTATGCAGGGCGCGGCATTGGTCTGTGCGCACGACGGAGCGTTGCGAGCCAGAATGTAAGTTCCATCCCGGAAATTCATATCTCCAACGAAGTTGTTCGCATTCTTGTTGTCCCCATAGATGCCGATCAATGTGAGGTCGTACCGCACCCCTAGATTCACGCTCAGCTTGCTGGTCACCTTCCACTGATCCATGCCGTAAAACCCGTCGACCCAGCCCGAGTGTTCGGTTTCAATAACATTGCGGCGTCCCGCGCTCGTCGGAATCCCCAGAAGGAATGACGCCAGGGCGTTGCCGCCAGCCAATGAGGGGCTCGCTGTATTGGCAGCTGCGAACTGAACGTTCGAGTTCAAGTACAAAGCGTTGGCATTGTTGGTGGCAAAATTTGCACCGGCCTTGAAGGTGTGACGCCCGATAGTTTTTGTGAAGTCACCCCCGTACTCCCAGATGTCGGACACGTGGGTATTGTCGACTTGCGCGGCACCGTGCGCGCTGGGATTGGAATTTCCGATATATCCCTGAATGACCACATCCGGAATCATCACAACGCCACTTCTGAAATTTCCAGCGAAGTTCGGGGAAAATCCGACCTGTGTACCGAAGGAAGGAGCAGCATTGGCGAAGTGAGAACCCTGGTCGATATTCACGCTGTTGCGTCCAAAATGGAATTCAGCCAGTGTGCTGCCCGAAAAAAGGTGGGTGTAGTTCGCACCTACGTTATAGCCATTCGTGACCTGCTCGTGCAGAAGTCCTATAAAACCACCGGACCCGGAGACGGGCTGGCGGAAACTCGTATAGCGCGCCCAAACATAGTCATGTTGACTGAACTGGTGATCGAGACGAGCACCCCCTTCGTCCTGACGCGTGATGTTCTTGGTGGTGTCCAGACCATTCACCGATGAACCCGTGACATTCGGCGCCGGGAACAACTTGTTTGCGTAGTTGACCATGTTCTGGTCAATCATGGTGGCGGGAATTTTGTTGCAAGGCGTGCCTCCCGAAGCCTGAATATTGCTTGGGGCTGGCTCGGGATTTCCCAAGGAGTCGCACAGAAATGGTTTCCCGCTGGTGTCGTACGGATTGTAAATTTGCCCGGCAATCCCGGTGAGGTCGCCGGCTAACTGCGCTGTAGTGGGCGTGATGTACTGGTTGGAGGCCGCCGTGTGGTTTCGAAATCCTTCGTAACTGAGAAAGAAGAAGGTTTTCTTTTGGTGTTCGCCAGGAATAGGGAGGAAACCACCGAACGTGACGCCAAATTGATTCTGCTGGAACCCAGGCTGGTTGGAGGACCGAGCCTGCTCGCTGGTCGGCAGCAACGGGTAGATTAGTCCAGCATCGAAAGCTTTGTTTCGCAGGAACTCCCACGCCGACCCGTGAAAGTGCGACGTACCTGATTTCGTCACCACGTTGATGACACCGCCCAGCACTCCGCCAAAGGAAGCGTCGTCGTTATGCGACTGGACCTTGAACTCCTGGATATCATCGACGATCGGCGGAATCGCATAGGTGCTGCCAAACGAGCCCTGGTCATTGATTCCGTCCAAAAGGAACAGGTTGCTGCGGTTGGTCTGGCCGTTTACTGACGGGTAAGAAAACGTTCCGATGGGATTCGACCACACGCCACCGCTGGTGGCGGAATTCTGCGAGACATTTACCGTGCTCACGCCTGGCGTCAGGTTTAGCAGTTGCGTAAAATTGCGGCCGTTCAAGGGCAGGTCGTTGACCTGCTCCCTGACAACGGCAACGCCAAGCTCAGACGTCGACGTTTCCAGTGTGACGGGATTGTCTTGCACCTCGACGACTTCGTTGACCGCTCCGGCTTTCAGCGTGAAGTCATAGGTGGCGGTTTGGTTCACCAACAGGATGAGGCCCGTCTTCACCGCGGGACCGAAGCCGTTCATGGTTACTTTTAAATCGTAATTACCGGGTAGCACGTTGGTCATGACGTAAGACCCGACGCTGTTGGTGGTCGCTGAGCGATCCAGGTTCGTGTCGCGGTTATGCAACACGACAGTCGCGTCGACGATAACCGCGCCCGCCGAATCACGCACTGTTCCGTTGATGGCTGCCGTCGCCTGGGCCCAGGCGGGCGATGCCGAGAGTGTAAACACCAATGCCGCCGCGAACAACGTCAGCACCACAATCCACCGCTCATACGTGTCGGAAAAAACCTGGCGTGTCATGGTAGATCCTCCTCACACGAGGTCGCGCTCGGGCCTCTGCGGCATAGTGCCGCAGCTTTCAGCGGTCGGTTTGTACTCGATGGACAGCGGACCCACACAATTGGCCCGCTAAGAAACCCCACGCTGCACAAGCTTCTAGCATTGCTTTTCAAATGTTGTCAATCAAAAACTTTCATTATTGCGAATTGCGTTTCATCTATTGAAACAATCTGCTAGTGTTTCCAGGGCAGAATCGTGTTAATGTTCTGCATATTGAAACAGCATTTCGCTCCAGAGATGCTGCTACCCAGGTCTCGAAATCTCAAGTGGGGCGTGCAGTCGCAGGAGAAATGCAATGCCACGAGTCGCGAAATCAAGCCCGGGTGCAGCGCCTGTCGGGGTAATCTCGAAAGTCTTGCGGATTCTCGAAGCTCTCCAGGGTTCTTCCGGCGGGTTGTCGCTGAAAGCAATCTGCGATCGGACCGGGATACACAAAAGCACGGCGCACCGCTTCCTGAAGCATCTGGAGCACGAACGTTATCTCATCCGCACGGAAGCAGGCGCATACCTGATCGGTCCGCGCCTGTCGCAATTATCGCCACGCGGAAACCAGGAAGCGACGCTGCAGGCAGTGGCCCGGCCAATTCTCTGGGAATTGTGGAAGTCCACTCAGGAGACCGTCAACCTGGCGGTGCTCGATCAGGGCACCGTGCTCTACGTGGATGTCATCGAGAGCCCTCACGAGTTCCGACTTTCGTCGCGTGTCGGCACGCGCCGCTCGGTTCACGTGACGGCGCTTGGCAAGGCACTGGCGGCGTTTCTGCCCGCCGAGCTACGAGAAAGTATTTTGGGATCGATCGCTTTCCAACCCGCGACGCCGAGAACCATTGGGAACCTGGTGCAGTTTCGGCAGGAGCTCGATAAAATTCGGCGGCAGGGATATGCGGTCGACGACGAAGAGGCCGTCCAGGGCGCGCGTTGTGTGAGCGCACCGATCCTCAAATCCGACGGAGAACCGATTGCTGCCGTAAGTGTCTCCGGACCTGTGACCAGAGTTAGTCCGAATCAGGTCGCTGCTCTTGCGGGAGCAGTTACGTCCGCAGCCCGCGCCATTTCGGTGGCGATGGGGTTTTCACAGCGAGACTCCGATGTTGTAAACCATCGCCGTCCCAAGAGAGTTGCTTCCGTTCGAAGTTAGCCTACGAGAATTTGCCGTGGCCTCAATTGTTCATCCCTCCTGCGGCAGTCCCGCAACGGTTCAGGAGAGTTCGGAACTCATCGTCTTGTGGAAACCTCTGCACTCCCTGAGCCGCAACTGCACAGGCCGATTTCCCTTCGTTGAGAGCGAAATACACTTTTGTGGCACGTCTATAGAGTTCGGCATCGTAGGGAGCTGATACCATCCCCTGCCGCAGAACGTCGACAGCCTCAGACAGGCGCTTGGCTGCGACTAGTAGATCTGCGAGTTCCTCAAAGTCAGACGGATTGGTCGCACCACGATGTAGCGCATCCTGGAGATATCGAATCGCCAGCGACGCTCCTTCGGGATTATGTCTCTGCAGCGCCGCGTCAGCCAAAGCCTCCAGTACGTAAACGTTGTCAGCATGAGTTGCCTTGAGTTGTTGTGCTACTGACCAGTAGCGCGCACGATACTCCGGATGCGCTAGGATGATTTGAGCATAAGCCTGCAGTTGCGTCAGAAGGGGCGGTGCGTTCTGCTTTGTCGGATCTGCGCTCAGATGCACCAGGTCAGAAAGCTGAGGAGTGGTCATGTGGAAGGCAGCGTCTGGAAATGCTTCCTCGGCTTGGGCAACGATTCGGTGGTTGGTGAGTACCGAATGAGAGATGACAGTTACATTCCGCTTAGGCATGTGGCAGCCTGCGCAATCATCGGGAGGCGTCTTGTGCTGCCGCAGAGAGAGCGGCAAAGCACAGCTTTTCTCGGTGTGGCAGGCAAGGCATTTCTTTCGAAAGTATTCCGGCGCGTCAGTGGGCGAAGGCTGCACGTGAGGATCGTGGCAACTGATGCAACTCAATCGTCCACTGCTTCGCAGATAACACTTGCTGAGTCGCATGGACAAGTAATGCTCCAACAGGTCATCTTTGGGAGCCGAGTCACGCCCAAACGGAACCAGGAAAATGCCGAGGCTATCGTCGAGTTCAGCGCCGGGACGAAAATCTCGATAAGTCTTTCCTGCCTGCAACACGCGCGCATCCCCGCTTTGGTGGCATGACATGCAGATGTTGTCGGCCAACCAGGACGACAGCTTGGCGGGGTTCGTGATCGAACCCATGGGCGATCCCATCTCCGCCGCGGCGATGTGCGCCTCACCTGGGCCGTGACAGTTCTCGCAGCCGATCGCGAGTTCGGCGAAGGGCGGGTCTTGGAAGCGGCCGTTTCCGTCCATGATCGGACGGGGCTGCCCGCTGTGACAAGCGATGCAGCCCGCGAGAATCGGCCGATCAAAACCATAGTCTCCGAACTCGTACCCGGGCGAGAGCGCCCACTGGCGTGGCTTTGCATAAAGCGAAAGCGGTGCTTCGAACAGGTACTCATCGCGCTTCACGATAGCGCCGCTTCCGTTCGCGCCAGAGCCAATGATCCATTCCACTTTGTGGGTTGCACGAAAAACATCTTTCCCGTTGTCCGCAGTCTCGTATTCGCTCTGGTAAAGGCTTCCATCGCGGACATAGATTTCGAAGTGACGATTGAGCTTGGGGTCGAAGATGCTTGCCGACGTCGGGATCCTCTCAAGGAGCGCAGGAGTGATCTCCGACATCGAGCGGGCCATGTCGGTTCGCGAAAAAGACTCGTAGATGCTGGGATGACACTTGGCACAGGCTCGGGAGCCGACATATCCGGCGTTCTGGCCTGAGAGAGGCACCGTGAGTCCTGCCAGGACGGCGATCAGGAGGAGACGCCAGAGCATTCAGCGCACTCTAGTCCACAATGCGCTTTGTAAGCAACGGGCCGAAGCTTTCAACTTGAGAGATAAGGCTCTATAGGATCTTGACGGTGCAGTTTTCGATGAAGTCCCAGTCCCAATCGACCCCAATGCCCGGGACCTCCGGGACGTGAGCGTAGCCCTCCGAATCGATCTCAATAGGACGCTTCATCCCAAACTCCATGTAAGACGTTGGGTAAAGCAGTTCCAGGAACTCGCAATTCGAGATGGCAGCGCAGCAATGCAGATTCACAATCTCGAGTGGATGGTAGATCGTCGTGTGTAGCTCGCATCGTACCCCGAAGGACTCGGCCAGATGCGCAGTTTTCATGACCGGCGTGACTCCACCCTTCCAGGAGACATCGGTTCGCACGATGTCGACAACGGCATCGGAAATACACTGTGCAGTGGAGTAGTGGGAACCTGCAAGAACCTCGGTTCCACAGATAGGAATATCGAGTTTGCCGGTGAGTTTTTTCAATCCGTAGAAGTTGACATCGGAGAGTGGCTCCTCCAACCAGTAATAACTCCAGCGCTCGAGTTCACGCCCGACCCGAAGGGCTTCTTCGTAGGAGTACGCTGCGACTGGATCTGCCATCAACTTGAAGCCCGGACCGACCGCCTCCCGGCAGGCACGGTAGGCTGCGAGATCAAAATCCACTCTGCCTGGCGGATGCAGCTTATAGCCGTGCCAGCCGCGGGCCTTCACTTCCAGCGCCTGCTTCGCATAATCCTCGGGCGACTCGAGGACGAAAGAGCTGGCATAAATCGGAACCTTGTTGCGGTAAGCACCGAGGAGTTTGTACAGGGGCAAGCTGGCGATCTGGCCCGCGATATCCCAGAGGCAGATATCGAACGGCCCGTAGGAATAGATGGGAACGTGATTCCACCAGCGATCGTAGGTGCGAAACTCCTGCCAGAGTCGCTCGCGAAACAAGGGATCCTTTCCTGTAAAAAAAGGCTTCAGGGCTGAGCTGGCAATCGCTCCGGCCATCTCTGCGCCGCGCCCTGCGAATCCGAAGGAGTGACCCGTAATGCCGGAGTCGGTCTTTATCGAGATAACCAGGAAATCGAAGTTCGACTTTCCGCCGACCCGCATTTCGCCGTCCAACATCGCTTCCCGCGTGTTACGACAGGCTCGCACTTCGATGGATTCGATGATCAAATGCAGAATTCCTCAGGGCGTTCTATGCGCACGCTTCGAAATGTCGTGACTGTACTCAATGCGTCTTTGGGTGTCAACGAACGTGCTTCTTGGCTCTGCACTGCTTTGAACCAGGAAAATACCCCGGTCATTGAGGAATGAATGGGCCGGACTCGCTCGCGCGACTCCCTTCTGCGAATGGGCAGATTGCACGCCCTGTTGGGCTGGCAGTAATTTTCCTTGACCTAAGGAGCTGAGATGGTTCATTTTCTCCGCTCGCTGTTCCAAACAAAATTTAAGGCGTTCGGTTGTTCAAACGATAGGAGCCCATGAGCGGAAATGTTCTTTCGGGACTTGCGGTAGTGGTGCTTGCCGGCCTTCTCAACGGAAGCTTTGCGGCGCCAATGAAGCGAATCACCGGATGGCGATGGGAGAACAGCTGGCTGATCTTCGCCCTTTCGGGACTGGTCGTGTTTCCCTGGATTATTAACTTCGCCACCGTGCCGAACGTTCCGGACATTTACGCGGGCGCGTCAGCATCAACGCTGCTCAAGGTGGTTTTGTTTGGATTGCTGTGGGGCGTAGGCGCCACCTTGTTTGGCCTGGGAATCAGTCGCGTCGGAATGGCGCTCGGATTTGCGCTCATTCTGGGCATAACGGCGTCCTTTGGCTCGCTGTTCCCATTGGCGATCCTTCATTCCGAGCAACTCGGCACGAAACGTGGGCTGGCCCTGATCGCAGGCACCATCGTCATGATTGTGGGGCTCGTGTTTCTGGCGCTCGCCGGGCGAACGCGCGAACGTGATTTGGGAACGGCCGACGGTGTTCGTTCCGGCTTCACTGTCGGATTAGTGATCTGCATTTTTTCCGGAATCTTCTCCTCGATGTTGAACTTCAGTTTCGTCTTCGGCGATGAACTCCGGCTACGTGCTCTCCAGGCCGGAGCAAGCAGTGCTATGGCTGCAAATCCGGTTTGGGCGCTTACCGTGACCGGTGGGTTTGTTGCAAATTTTATTTACTGCGTGTATCTGCTGAACAAGAATCGTACCTGGTCGGCATTCCACGAAGGAAATGCATTCGCGAACTGGCCGCTCGGGCTCTCCATGGGACTGCTGTGGTTCGGCGGCACGGTCGTTTACGGGATCGGTGCCACTGTACTCGGCGCGCTGGGAGGAATCGTCGGCTGGCCCATTTTCATGACCATCGACATCATCGCCGCGCTTTTCTGGGGTGCGGTCACTGGTGAATGGAGCGGCGCGAGTCGCCGGGCTCTGGCCTACAACTGGATTGGCGTCGGTATTCTTCTGGTAGCGATTGCGGTTATTTCGGCGGGAAACGCAACGTAATACCGTCAGGCAATGACGGAGAACTAGGAGTTATCTCATAAAGCAACCAACCGTGTAAGCTCCGGTCTCCTTAGGGGCTAAAGCCCCAAGTTTTAAGTGGCTCTGAACGGCGCGGCTGAAGCCGCGCCCTTTCAAAACCGATTTATGAGATAGCTTCTAGTGTGCATTTGCATTTGGCCGCTCAATGTGCACAGAACTGGGCCCACGAGTCTTGCTCTTATCCACGCCGCCACCCTCCCGGACAACGTAGTACTGGTTCGCGGGCAGATCGGAAAGCGTTTCGACCAGCCCGCTGGGCCAGCGAATCACGATCTTCTCCGCTCTTGTGGACTTGCCCAATCCGAAATGCAGCCGAAGGTCGCTCTGCGAGATATATCCATCCCCGCTGCGTACTTCTTTCTCATGTTTATCGCTGCCGTGCTCCAGAGTCACCACCGCACCCAAGGCCGCACGGTTTGATTTCACACCAATCAATTGCAAGCTGATCCAGTTTTCGATCGGCGCAGTGTTGTAGTAGAGCGACGGCGGCTCGTTCATGTTACTCACCAGAGCTTCCTGATGACCATCATTGAACAAATCGCCGAGCGCCATGCCGCGGCCCGAGTGCGACTCACTCAGCGCCGACCCTGCTTCGGCAGTGATGTTAGCGAATGTGCCATCGCGGAGGTTGTAATACGCAGCCTTTGGCTCGCGATAACTCGTACCCAGCGCCTTGCCGTCTACCTCGGGATACACGTGGCCATTGGCGATCAGGAGATCAGGCCACCCGCTGTTATCGAAGTCGTAGAACTGCACTCCCCATCCAAGCCAGCTTTTGATCTTGCCCAGGCCAGCGCTGTAGGTGACGTCATCAAAATTGTTCTCGCCGCGATTCCGGTAGAGCGTCGGGGTGTCGTCGCTGAAATTGGTTTTGACGATGTCCTGAAACCCGCTGTGCGTGAAATCGTCGGCGGCAAGGCCCATGCCCGCCTGCTCCGATCCATCCTCGTTGTACGCCACGCCGGCTTTCTTGCCGATCTCTGCGAAGGTCCCATTGTGATTGTTGTGGTAAAGAAGGCTGGCTGTAGAGTCGCAGGCAACATAAATATCCGGCCATCCGTCATGATCAAAATCTTCGGTCAGCGAGGTGAAGCCATAGCACGCAGATGCATTGCGGATTCCCGACTTTTGCGAGACATCCGAGAACGTGCCATCTCCGTTGTTGTGATAGAGCGCGTTCACTCCCGGCTTGAGACCTCGCGGGCCGCACATCACATTAATTCCTTTCCATTGACACCAGCGTCCCTGACCGGGTCGAGGAACCGAGTCGTAGCTGAAGTCGACGTAGCGCACTAAGAAAATATCGACCTTGCCGTCGCGGTCGTAATCGACGAAGCTGCAGCCAGTGCTCCACTCATCGCGCGCAGTCTTGAGCCCGGCTTTCGCCGTCACGTCGGTAAAGGTGCCATCGCCGTTATTTCGATAAAGCGTGTTTTGTCCCCAGTACGTAACCAACAAATCAAGGTAGCCATCATTGTCGAAGTCGCCGACGCATCCACCTTGTCCCCAGCCGGAATGCATCAGTCCGGCCCGCGCGGTCACATCGGTAAAAGTTCCGTCGTGGTTGTTGTGATAGAGATGCGCAGTGGGCGCCTTGTTGTCAGGGAGCCCCTCAATGGTCGAGCCATTGGGAAGGTAGATGTCCGACCAACCGTCATTGTCATAGTCGAAAATGATGGCGCCGTTCCCGGTGGTTTCGATGATGAATTCCTTGTGGGTATCGCCGCCGTAGACGTTGAGCGCAGTAAGTCCTGCCTGTCGGGCGATGTCTTCGAAGTGAATTTGGGGCGGCTTTACTGTGGGTGATGTGTGCTTGGGAAGCTGCGTTGTCTGCGGAGCTAGATCAGGCCTCATGACAGAGAGGACGACAAAAAGCAACAGGGACCGGGACCGTTTGACTCTGGTAAGCAGAAACACACGAATATCTTAAAGCAGAAATCGCCAACCCTTCGGCGTGGTCTTACCTGCCAGATAAGAATGCCGGCTCTATCGC
>Ga0209577_10001444_pt1 | contig 23493 bp, 19 predicted proteins | sample GraSoiAngelo_109_FD_185874 | JGI IMG/M metagenome (GOLD analysis project Ga0209577, IMG submission 185874) | Grasslands soil microbial communities from the Angelo Coastal Reserve, California, USA - 14_0903_12_20cm (SPAdes) (version 2) | ecosystem: Environmental > Terrestrial > Soil > Grasslands...
CAGAGGACCGAGGACGGAAGACGGACGGCGGCGGATTGCAGTCAGGGATCATTTTACGAAAGTCGCAATCCGTGCCTTCGTCGGCATGACATAATTGTCTCGTGCCTCGGACAGATAACGCCGCAGTAATGTCTTGGCCTTGTAGCTGACAGTTTCCCTATGTTGCCCATTTGCACTGAGATCGTGAAATTTTATGCTGACTGTCCTGCTTTCGCCGGGATTCAGTTCGATCTCAAAGGCGACGTGACCTTCGGCGAGATTCCACGCGATCTGATCGGATTCGGCGCGGATTTCTTTGATGGCCGAAGGATCGGATTCGCGCCTTCTTACGACGAATCGCTTCTGCTTTTCGGAACGATTCTTTACCCGTAGTTCCGTTCCGTACATCTCCACTGCCACCACCCCCATTGAGAGTTCTCTCTGGCGACAACTGCACCGCACGACTTCTCCCAAGCTGCGCCATGACAACGGACATTTCAGCGCATTGAGTTTGTCGATGAATTCCACGAGGCGCGTGTATCCATCGCGGCAGAAATCGTGGTGGATAACGACGAGGCAGGGTTTCCCGAGAAGAACGTCGAAGGCAAAGTTCTCTACACCTTGTGAAGGGTATCGTCGCGTAAAGATGGGAAAGGAGCCGTAACCCATCACGGCGACGTCCCACACATCGGAAACTCTGACCATTGTGGTTTGCGGCGCGGTGCCGATCACCTCCGTGTTGACCACGGCGGTGAAGTTGGAATGCTTCAACACATCAATAGCAGTTTCTGAAAACACACCCTGCGGAAAAACCATGATTCGCTCATGACGAAGTCCCGTTTTCGATGCATGACCGAACATGCGATCCGTCGCCTGCCGAGCCTTGCTGCGCAGCCGGTCTCGATCGTGGCTGCCAAACTCCGCCCCAGTATGGTCGCAGCCATGAATTGAAAGTGAGTATTTCTCCGGGTTTTCCTTGAATAATCTGGCTACCTCGGGATTGCTTCTACGCCAATTCCAGGGAATGAACGCGATATTGGTCGAAAACCGGTGGTGCTCCATCAAATCCAGAAGCTCTCGAAAGTTGACGAAGCCGTACCTGTGCTTCAACAGAGGATCATCAATCACCAGGCAAGCGTTTGCTTCTGGAGCGGCCCAGCAAGTCTTGACGAAAGCCCATTTGATATAGAGCACGACCGGCACTGCGGAGCGAATATGGTCGCGGACGTCAAAATTGCCTGCGCTGAGTTGAGCATCAAGGTCAACGATCCTTGTAAAGGCGGAAAGGAAGATGGGCACCGTGTGGCGTTCGATCTTCACAAAAGTTGCGCCGTGGTCGGTCGAAATAATGGCCCCGGTGTTCCTGTTTGACGTTGCAAAAAGGAGGGGACCTCCGAGAGCGGTCGTGGTCGGGGGTATGCGCATTCCGCTCATGGCCCCGCAAAACTCGACATGACGGTCTGACACGACCCACTCGCGAATGTCTCCGTTCACTTCACGAAGCGATGCCTGGCTGTCGTCCGTTATACGCCTGATTAATTTCTGGAGCACGCTGGAATCTTTGTCCGCATAGACGAAGGCCGAATGAGCACGCTCCTGCCAAAGGCGAATACCGTCGGCGCTGTGCTCCAACTCTTCGATCAATTCTAGGAAAACGTCGGCGGAGCAAAACAACCTCGATTTCAAGGCGCTTTCATGGGCGATGCCATCCTGAGACAAGAATTCGGCTGTGGTCAAAGTGCGCCATGTGACGCCAAAAAAACAAAGCACTTTGGCCACGTTGCCATTTTCCAGCGAGACGCCGCTGCCTGTCAAAAGTATGGCTTGCTCACCCATGAAAATTTTCTCACGTGCGAACCGGAGTGCTTACGTTAGTGGCTTTCTTGATACCACCAACGATCTCATCGCCCGGGAGTTGGCGATCGTATTCAGCAAAGGCGACATCCGGCTGAGAAATCCGCACATGAATCCACCGGCGGAGTGCGGAATCCAACAGAAATGCTCTTTTCGCAGCACGTCGAAGCCCACTTTCCTAAACGGGGCTGCATATTCCTCCAGCGAAGGAAGATAGCACTCCTTCTCGTTCTGTTTGCGGAACCGATTTTTCAATGCGCTCCGAAACAACGGAAACCGATCGTTCATATCGATGGCCACACAAATTCCTCCTGGTACCAACAAATCGAAAATGCCTTGGGTGCAAGCCAACTCCTTTGCAGCGCGATGACAGTATCGAATTGTGTTTACGCCAAGAACGAAGTGAAATGAGTCTTTCAACTCGGACTTCGGTCTCCGCATCGACTCCGACAGGTCGTCGATTAGAGTTTCGTTCTTCGCGACATGGAATTCGACTTTGCGCTGCTCTTCGTCTCCGAGGTAATTTTCCGCCTCACGCCTCGCTGCGTCGATGAGGACTGGAGAGAAATCGGCGCCGAGCGCGCTTTCCAACTGAATCCCTTCCCGGCCCAGCACCGAGATCAGGTGCAAAAGATTCATCCCGCCTCCACAACCGAATTCCAGCACGCGAATCCCATCTTGCTTGACTCGTTGAGGCAGGCGGTTAAGGGCTTCGAGATATACCGTCTTATAATCTTGATCGAGGAGATAACTGATCCCGAAACCAGCAGTGGCTTTGGTGTATTTCAAGATCGCGTCCTGTGACGTGTACTCACGAAAGAACGCATCCGTCTCGACAGAGGCGTTAGTTGCGGCGGAAATCATTTTTTCGATTGAGTCGGCTGAACGCAGAAATCCTGGCCGCTTCAGGGTCGGGTATGGCTCTCGGTCGGCGTAAGGCGAAAGCTATCCACCTTCTTGAATCTTCGGAGGATGCGAAAAATCGCTCGCAGCTTTCTCATCTGTTCCCGCCGATTAAAATGCATCAGCTCGGGAGTTACAGCGCGCTTCATCCGCCGCATCGCCGCCCAGCAATAACCAAAGAGCAGGGCCAGGCCGCCTATGAACACCGGTTTCTTTGTCATCCGATAAGCCACGCGAAACAATTGCCAAATCGGGGAACCTCCGAGGTAGTAGTCTTTTTCCCCATAGGAAAAAAGCGCCCGCAAGGCCCCCTTCTCAGCAGTGCCCAGCGTGCGGTGATGATGATATCGTTTTTCGGAGAAGGATCGAACTTTCCATCCCTTCATCCGCGCTGTCATCACTGCAATCCAGTCAATCCCTCCAGCTCGGTTCGGGACATAGCCACCGATCTCCTGAAAACATCGGTATCGGAAAAGCTGACATGACCCGGCCACGTAATTTTCCCCTTCGAAACTGTCTTTGCTTGAATCGTAATCTCCGTTCTGCGTGAAAGGCGTTCCAGCCACGCCGAGCTCTGGGTCTTCGGAAAATTTCCGCATTAGAAATTCCATGTAATGAGGCTCGAAGGAAGCATCGGCATCCAGATTCCCCATTATGTCGAACTCAAGCGAATTAACCCGCTCTAAACCAGTGTTAACGGCGTGCGCTTTCGAAGCGAAATTGCGGTCACGATCCTGTACTCGGCGAACCAGTTCAATCCAGTGATGGCGCTTGGCGTAGCTCTCGACGATTTCCGCGGTGTGGTCCGTGGAACCATCATCTACAATAACCCAGCGTTCGGGCAGGACCGTCTGGACAACCATCGACTCAAGCGTCTTTTCGATGAAAGCTTCCTCGTTGCGCGCAGGCGTAATGAGAACGTATTTCATAAGTCAGAAGTCAGAAGGCAGATGACTGAAGGCAGAGGGCAGGCGTTAAATTTCTCCCTGCGCATAGACTAAGTCCCGGTCCTCTTCTGGATGAATCGCTTCAGATCGCTCGATCGAATCCAGTTCAGGCTTGGGATAATCCAGTGCGATGAGATAAAAAACGAACCAAACGGGATGAAGCGCCTTAAAAGAGGCCTCCGTCCAGTTGTAAACCACAACGGCGGCAAGAAAACCCAGCCGAAACCGACCCCACTCGAAGTTTAGCCAAAGCTCCCGACGCGCTTTCCAAAATGTTGCGATCAGCAAGCCGACCAACAAAGACAGTCCAACCAGTCCCAGGCTCAAATAGGTTTCAAGATAGCCATTGTGAGCCTGGTTGGGCTGCCACCAGCGCGATTCCGCGAACTTTTGGTACCGCTCTCCCAACCAAAAACTTTCAAAACCCGCGCCGAAGATCGGATTGATTTTGACTTTCAGAACATCTTCCCAAAGTAGGGTCCTGTCGGTCAGGGTCGGGGTTTTGCCTAGAAGCTCAATCACACGACCAGAAATTCCAAAGGTTGCATCTGCCAGAACGTAGATAACTATTCCCGCTATCACGTAGGTGCCGATCAATCTCTTGTTCACGAACCCCAGGTCAAGGAGTGCCATGACAAACGCGCCGAGTAACAGTGAGAGTAGGGAAGTTGAACTATGTGCCGTCCAAAGAAGCCACGAAATCATAATCAGGAAACCCGCAATTAGGAGAAGCTCGTTTCGCCGGGCTTTGCGCTTTTCGGTTCGCCGAGTCTGCAGCAAATGCCAGTAGAAGAAGAAGCCCAGAATTAAACAATCGTAACCCAGGGCGTTCTTGTTCGTGGTGATACCGGTGTTAACAGCCCCGCCGCTCCATTGATCAAATCCTCGTCCCCACTCAGGATAGTATTTAATAAACAGGACCGAGACCGGGATGATGACGTAGGCGCATCTTTTCATCAACCTGGTCAGAGCTTCTTCAGGATCGGGTTCGGTAAGAAGAATGAGGGCCATGATGGGATGACCAAGTATCTTGATCAACCGCTTGAAAGCCACGAATGGAAAGTCGGACCAGACGATGGAAATAAAACAATATAGAAGAAATATTGTGAGCCATTTATTGTTCCGCACAATTTCCAAAAGACTGGCTTGCCTCTGGTGAAGGACGTAAAGGCCCCCCACGATCAGTACGAAGTACACGCACGCATCGAGGGGGCTTCCCTCCTCCAGCGTAACGGCGCCCATGTGCAAACCGAACAGACTCAGCCATTCCGAAACGGCTCTCGTCGTGATAATCAGGAACCAGATGAGCGGAATCCAGAGTGCACCGCTAATGTTGGGTTTTTCCCGAATGTCACGTCGGAAAAGAAAGATGACAAAAGCGACTGTTAGAGACAGTGCGACGATGGGTGGGGTATGCATCAGATGGAGTCAGAGATCGGAGATCAGAGGTCAGAGATCACAAGGCAGAGGACGGAGGGCGGGAGACAGGCGTTCCGTTAAATCGAAGAGTTACAACGTCAAAGAGTGGGGTAAATCGTTAAATTGTTAAAACGTTAAAACGGGTGAGGAGGTAGGAGGACCGAAAACATAAGTCGGATGTCAGAGATCAAACGTCGGAAGATGAAGAGGGAAGACTGAGATCAAACCCATGCATAACTGCCGACCTCCAGGCGCTGCAAGATAGAGTAGAACTCGTCACTCATTAGATATTCTGCTTCATGATCAGCGACCGGATGCGTCATGAGCTCGACATTGTTTGACTTCGCCAACGCTGCTACTCGCTCTAGTTTCTCATCGCGAATGCACTGCGTCAGATCAAAGAAATAATCCGGAAGCTGGTATCTCCGAGCCAGCCAGCGATCCACAAACGTCCGGTAGGTCCGGTTAAGTAGGCTTTTTTCATCGGGCCAGAATGAGAAATTCCGGCGCATTTTCATGCCGGTTGGAATCACTTTGCTCAGAAGCACGTTAGCGCACAGATGCATATGATGATGTCCGTCGATGTGCGATGGCGGCCCGTCGAATAAACGCACGAACTCCCTGGCCTGTGCTTCGTATGAATAGGCGAATTCTTTCCGCAGAAATGGATTATACACGAGCTGTGCGTACTTGTTCCCCATAAGGTAGCGGATAGTCCTTCCATGACAGTGATCTAAGTCGACGTAGTTCTTTCCCGTGAACGGCTCAGCAAAGTTAAGATGCAATCCGACGGCCAATTCGTTTTCTCTTGCCAGCTCGGCGGCGCGCTCGGAATCCTCCATGAAAACCATCGCGCTGACCGACGTGATTCTCCCTTCCTGATAGCATCTGAGAGCCGCGTCGGTCTCGGCGCGCGAACGGCCCCAATCGTCAGCGTTGATGATGAGCATTCGATTCCAGCCACCCATCCGGGCCAAGATTTTTCTGCTTCAAAGCATTCGACTGCACGATGGCCTGCAAAAGACCTGAAGGAAATTTTTGCAGCAGGATGTCGATATTGGGCATCACGCAGTGGCCGCCAATCGCGCCCGGAAAGTATTTGACCGGCGGAAAGAATTTAATTTCATCGTAGAACGACACAACTTCGTCGTAATTGATGCCGAGTTTTACACAATACCGTTCAACCTCCTGTGCCCAGGCAATCATCAGGCCGAAGTAGGTGGTTTCGGTAAGCTTGGCAATTTCCGTGGCTTCAGGAGAACTGAGCAGCCGGGTTTTCATCCCTAATCTCTCGAAATGTTCGACAGCGCGCCGTCCTGACTGCTGGTCAAGCGCGCCGACAAATTTTGTGTAATGGAGCATCTCCGCCTGCATTCGGGCGTGCTTCCCCCGAATTGGGCTGTTTACGACGTCTGTTTCGGATTCAACCGCAATGCTGCGGGTGGTCCCGGGAGCTACCGTGCTATTGATTATGCTAAGAGCAGGTCGATAGCGGTGAATGTATTCCACCACCTGTCCAACGAACTTGTCGTTCTGAAATGGGAAGCAAACATGCATAACGTCGCATCGGGACACCGATGCGGGCAGATTGATATCTACGCCGAAGGTCTGATGCTTGTTCTTAACAATCTCCATCAATGCATTGCCGACCTCTCCAAGGCCCACGACGATCACAATTTGCTTCACGTCTGTCCTCCTTGCCGCGCCGTAGTCCCCCATTGCGGATGTAGGCGGGTGATCTCTGACATCTGATCTCCGATCTCTGATTTCAAAGCCGTCGCAGGAGCCGCGCCGGGCTTCCCACATAAACACCAGACTCGGTGATATCCTTGGTTACCATCGCGCCGGCGCCGATTACAACCTTATCACAAATCACGACCGGGAGAACAGTCGCATTCGTTCCGATGCTGACATGGTTGCCAAGTTTAGTGGGACGCCAGAGATCGCGGCTTGGCGCCGGAGATCCATCAACAAATAGATCGTTGATGAACATCGCTCCGTGCGAGATGAAGCAGTCGTCCCCGATCGTGAGGAGCTCACAAAGAAAGGCATGCGATTGGATGCGGCATCGCTTTCCGATTTTCACTCCCTTCTGAATTTCGACGAAAGGGCCGACGAAAGAGTCGTCATCGATCTTGCAACCATAGAGATTCACCGGTTGCACAACGGTGACGTTGTTCCCGAATTCGACGTCAACAATAGCGATCGTGCGAAGCTCAGGCTCGTTCATTGAAAGAGCGTTGAATGGGAACAGTGCGAGAAAGGGGAATCAGAAGACAGAGGACAGAGGGCGGAGATCAGATGTGAGAAGTGAAAAGTGAAAAGTGAGAAGTCAGAGGTGAGAAGGTAGATTTCAGTTTCCTGATTTCAAATTTCAAACTCAGCAGAATTGTTAAATTCGATGTCGACGAAATTGGTATGACATTTTGTTTGTTTGGGATCGGCATTCGGTCGGGCAGGCGGTTTGTGGACCCTAAGTCTTAATCCCGGTAGAGCGGCGTCAGTGTGATCAATCGATACTTTCACCCGGACCGAATCGCCTTCGTAAATCACGCTTTCAATAACCGCCGACCGGCGCTTTCTAAACCACGAGACCGCCTGCGAGGCAGTTGGAAACCAGGCGCCTCTGCTCTTCAAGTCCTCGATCAACCCCACGTAGAAATCGTCCCACAATCTTTCAGGGGCAAGACTGCGATCATGCCAGTTGACGGTTAAGACGCCACCGAAGCGCACCGCGTTCTCTACGATGGGCTTCACCACGGCCCTGGCTTGTTTAGGAGATAAGTCGAGGTACGACGGATAGAATAGAGCCGTATCCATCACGTGCATCGGCAATTCGAGCATCCGCTCAACCTCGAAAGGCCTGAACACCTGCGTGGTACCGGCACGATAGCCGACGGTCTCATTATAGCCGGCTGTCGAATCGTAGGAAAACCCGGCTTTATCAAGAATGGCCGGCGCTTTTTCGTCAAAGAAAAGCCAGTGCATACGCACGCCGATTTCCGATGCCCCGGTTACGTTCCGAACACTCTCAAGCTCCACACGGCCCTTCGCGCCATCTCGCCATGCGTCGATTCCATGGAGGCCAATCTCACGTTGCTTGCGGAGCAGACGGTTAACCTGAGGCACAATTTCCGAAATCTGGTAGCGGGTGGCACGTCTTGAAGGTTGCCGGCCGCCAGCGTCCTGGCCTGGTTCTCCTTTGCTCGGTATTAAGAAAAACGTAGAAGTAACATCTTTTTCAATTTCAAGGTAGCGATCGAGATCGTTCCAAAAATCCTTCGCCAACCCGAGATGGACAAAAGGCAGCGAAAAAGCTGCCATCCAATTGACCGCAACCTGTCTTAGCGACTTCCTGCCTCTACAAAAATGGATTACAGAACCGATCAGAGCGCGGTAGAGAAACCCGAACATCGTGTGGTCGCACTTGTAATTTCGGATTGCCAAGTGATCGACATCGTGGGTCAGGCAGACAACAAAATTGTATCCGGAAGGAAGAGGGGGAATTTCAAGCAGCGGGATCGCGCAGCCAGTGATCAAGTCGCGGAGCAGAGCGATATGCAATTCCAGAGCTGGTATTGCGGCATGGGCTGGAGGCTGGCCGCGCGTGAGCAAGCGGCGAATTTCCCCGAACAAATCAAAACCAATGCGCACGAACGTTTGTCCATTTTCAGCAATTTCCACGGCCACGGATGCTTGATCGCCTTCGTCAACAAGCTCGTGAGCGGCCCGACCTGTGAATGTGAGACAATTCCCATAAATCGGAATTCGCTTGTCCTTACAAGAGATGATGCAGTCCGAACGCCGGGAACGGATTTCAATTCCTTTTTCCCGATCAAACAATTTCGGCCGGTCGTCATAAATCAGAACCAGTTTCGCAGAGCTGCGCGGAGGCTCGGCATTAGAACAAATTAGCCCATCGTAATGCGGGCCTCCGCGGTAGAACTCCCAAGGCGTCTTGAATAATTCAAAGAACTCTCTGACGACCGAACTTTGAGCAGTGTCTGCGAGGACGCCGATCATTCTTCAAGACGCGCCCGCGCTCAGAGGAGCTCGCTAATAGAATCCAGGAGGTTTAATTTCTCCTGACTCCATTTGTGGGCAAGATATACCTCTTGTCCCCGTTTCACGATTTGCTCGACGACGTGAGGATGGGAATAGGCGAACTCGATCTTACGGGCCAGATCGTCGGCGTCTCCCAGCTTAAAGAAAACCAGGTCTTCATCTCCGAAATAGTCCTGGATCCCTTTAGCTTGCGGAGCGATGACGAGTTTACCCAGGGCAAGGTACTCAAAAATACGCGTTGGAGTGTTTAGCTCGGTAAAAATATTACGATGATTGGGAATGATACCGAGATCGCAATTCTGAATTGCTTCGACGATTTGATTGACGCTCCTCGCACCCAGGTAATGGATAGTGTCCTGCAGGGCCCGTTGCCGCGCCGATTCCATGACTTCCTCAAAAAAAGGGGTCCGTTCACCGCAAACCTTAAGTTTCACGGCAGGGATACGTTTTCTCACGGTTTCGAGAGCATCTACCGCCAGGTCAAATCCATTTCGTCTGACCAGCGAGCCGTGATAAAGAATGACGAACGGTTTGTCAGGATCACTTCCATTTTTATTTGAAGCCATCAGTTGCAGCGGCCGGAATTGGAAAATGTCGTCATCCGGTGAGTTCATTACCACATCGATCTTCTGAGGCGGACAACTGCGAGAGGAATAGATTTTCTTGCAAGCCAGGTTGACCGTGAGCACGAGGTCGGCAAAGCCGAGGCTCCATTTCTCGAGGCGCTTGAGAACGCGAACACTGAGACTCTCCTCCGGAAGGTTGAAAATGGTCTGCATTAGCTCAGGCATTGGGTCGTGCAGATCCAAAATAATCTTTGCTCCGAGTAGCTTCGGAACCAGCGCACTAAAGACCAATGCATCCGGCATGTTGTGCACGTGCACAAAGTCATACTTCCGCGTCAAAGACCGAAAGGCCAGATAAGCAAACGAGGTTAAGATGAAAGCGGCGTACTGATCAACGTACCTTCTCTTGTCGCCACGGTGCCGTTTCCGCCGAACACGGAATACGTTGACGCCGTTGATTGTCTCGCGCGTTGGCTCATTCTCGTTCTCCCGCAGGCAGATTAAATCGACGGTCACGCCTTCCTTGACGAGAGCTTCGGCAGCTCGGCGCGGCCGAGGGTCGGCCGGATAATAAGAATACAAAAGCACAGCCGCTCGTTTGCCACGAAGTCGCCATCTATTGCCGAAACCGGGATGCGGTCCGGCCGGTCCCACTCGCGCGTGGCTCTGGGACATGGAGCTACTCTGTAACACGTGAGCCGCGACTTGCTTGGGAAGAGCCGACCAATATTTGGCGGAATATTTTGAGCGAATGTATTCCAAAAACTCACGATAGAGTTCTATTGGATACTCCGCCCCCTTTTGTCCCGACCCGTTCGAGGCCATATAGTCAGGATGACTATCGACCAAGGCCATGCCACTGTGCTCGGCAATCCAGTCGAGCTTTCGGCACCATATCTCCGGCGAGTCCTCCCGTAGAAGCAAGAAGAGGGTGAAATCCTGAGAGAGCGTGTAGGGAAGTTCAACATACCCCTGCGGAGAACCGTGAACCGTGAATTGTGAACCGTGAATCGTCGAAGCGTCGGAGGACGGATCTGATCTCTGCGCTCTTGGCGCTGGTACCCAAAAGGGAAAGATTGTTTGACACCCTTCTGGCTGTGGCTCGAAAGGATCGGTGTCGAACGTCGAGGCGTCGTATCCAATCTCCAGTTCGTGCAACCAATCCAGCTTGCGCAGCATGAACGCCGATCTGAAGCCTGTGGCCCCCCACTCGGAGAGATAGCGGTTGATCCGCGCGGCCCTCTGCCTAAACCCGCGTCGGGACCGGTAGAGTCTTCCGTCGTGCTTAAGATCGTGGACGCCCACTTCGAAGCCATTGCGCACGAGTTCTTCTCTCAAGTCCCCGGGGGTCGCATATCCTCCCTCCGGAATAAAATTGAATGAGGAGCGGAATCCTAGCTCGAGCTCGAGTTGCATCAAATCCCTGCACCTATCCAGACCCACCTGACTTTCGACGTCGTGTGTCAGGACGACGGCGAACTTCTTGCCATCGGGCCACCCTGGCCAACCGTCAGGCACGCGTTCGGACCCGGGCATGATCGGCCAGACGCCTTTGACTCGCTCGCGCATGCGCAAGGCGAATTTCCGGCGAATAGCACGGCGCATTCCCACAGGCACGAACGGTTTGGCAGCGTAATAAATCTTATTTCGTATCACAGCGATCTATCGGAAAGAATAAAGGCGACGCGTGAACAAACTCGGGGCAGTTATGCCACGTACATTCACCGTCCGAAATATGGAATGATCGAATTGGCGCGCGTTATTCGCGCCGAGACCAGTTTACAGTTCGCCGTCCACCCACCTTGGAGCGTAGGAGCGAACCTTGTTAAGAAGCACGGAAACGTTGTCTCGTCCGGCGATGAGCGCTTTATAGCCCCGCTTGACAGCGTCACGATTATCTTTGCCTGCCTGGACCATGACCAGAAGCTTGTCCAGAAAGGTTGCCATCCCCAAAGTGGGGCTAGTCTGGCCGAGGGGCGGCATGTCAAAGATAATGTAATCGAAATCGCTGGCCTTAAGATTCGGCATGAGGTCAAAGAATTTCTTCAGACCAAGCTGCGCGGGTCCAGCATTGGGCGGCGCCACGGTCGCAAGATAGAGATTCTCCGCAGCGGAATCCATGGCGCCGAGGCCGGCTGGTTGGAGAGCTGCGCTCAAAGAGTAGGCTGGCTTGCCTCTAAAGAAGGAATGAACATCCTGCGGCCCCAAATTTACGTCCACCAGGAGCACCTTGCCGTCCCCGGTTTCAGAAAGAGCGGCGGCCAGGCCAGCTGCAAGTGTGGAAGTTCCCGCAGCTTCTGAGAACCCGGTAACACCAACAAGCTTTGGCCGGTGCGTTAAGTTATTGAGCTCAAAATGGAGGCTAACACGGTCGCGGATTGCCTCACAGTAGGGCCGGATAAAGTGATCGGCCGCCCATGGAGCCAGGTTCTTGCGCTCGGTATCCTTCGCAACTAATGCCGAAGCCTTACCATTTTTCCGCCAGGGCAAACGCGACCGGCCGCTTGCATTATCGGGTATTGAGAGCAGCGGTGCAGCACCAACTAACTTTTCCAGTTCAAGCGGACGGCGGACTGTCCGATTCAATACGAGTTCGCTCAGCAACGCGAGCGCGAAGCCGAGCGCCAGCCCGCCACCAGCAAGCCCGACAGCGACTTTGTTTCGCGGCGTGGTCACGATGATCGGCGGTGACGGCTGCTGCACCGCACTAATATTCGGAATTTTCGATGGATCGAGCGCCTCATCAACGCGCGCTTTTTCGAGGGTACCCTCAAAATATTTGTAATTAGTTTCTTCCAGCTCCTTCTGTCGCTCGAGACTGGCCATCTGGGGCGCGATCTCAGTAAGGTTTTTGATCTGTTCCCGGATATCCGTAAGACGGGAGACAAGCGCTTCCTTTTTCGCTGCTATGCCAGCGAGGTGAGCCGTTTCCGAAGCGAGGTCGGGCTCTTTAGACGAGCCAATCGGGCCCACTTTGGACGGGAGCTCTGGATACTTCTCTTCGAGATCGCGACGCTGATTCTCGCAATCGTCGATCTCGGTCTGGTTCGCTTTAACCAGTTGATTTTGCGGCGTGTACTTGGAAAGCAAATCCAGCTTGGCCTGACGTAACTTCGGCAATTGCGAGACAAGGACTTGGTACTGCTGGACGACGTCGCTGGGAACTTCTTCGCTGGAGGAGCCAGCCTTGCCCGGCTTCGCGCCCGTTGTTCGAGAGGAATTAGGCGGCGTGGCACCGGAATCTGCACGTTTTTCGGAGCTGGCGGGTTTGGGATTCAGTTCCGGGAGCGCTCCCCCCAACTGCACAACCCGAGCTTGCGCTTCCGCCAGTTCCGATTCTGCATTATGTAGCTGTTCCTCGGTTCTGGCCGCTTCGTTAACAAGAGCCGTAGTGGTGTCGGCGAAGGAAATGATTCCGGCCTTTGCTTTCAGAGCCTTCAAGGCGTCTTCCGTCTGGTTTAGCCGCGTGCGGACCTGGTCGGTTTGTTGAGTTACGAAATCGAATGCGCCCGTGGAACGGTGCACCTCGAGATGTTTGTTGAAGTAGCGGTTTACCATTTCGTTCAAGACAAGAGTGGTAACCTGTGGGTCGTGATTTTTATAGGAAACAAAAATGATATTGCTTCCTTTGTGAATATTCACGTCGAGTCCGGCCACAATAGTCCTGGCCGCTGCTTCTTTAGTCGGCGCGCGTGCAGACGGTAGCAGCCGCTTGGGTCCAATCGCTTCAGCCGTCTGCACCGCCAGGTCCCAGCTTGTCAGGATTTCCGCTTCAGAGCCGAGAACGTTTTCCGAGGCCTGATCCAGAGCGGCCGAACCGCGCGTATTGTCGATCGGATCGACCGCGCTTCTCTCCAGAACGTAGCGCACAAGCAGCTTGGCTTGCGATTCGTAAACAGGGGGATAAAAAAAGTAAACGGTCGCTGCCGCCACCCAGCCGGCCACGGCGCAAACCAGGATTTTCCATTTGTTCTTGAACAAAGCGAATAAGATATCGTTCCGATTCAAGCTAGACTGTTCAACTTCCGGTCGCAGCTCTCGCATCCGAGGTAGGCTGTGATCGGGTCTTCGGCTGAGCGCTTCTAAGGGAGGTTCCGGCATGTCCGAGAATCTAGATTTCCGTTCTAATCGAGGTGCGGGTAGATAACGGCGCCAGCGAATCGGTTAAGCACCAGCGGCAATTTGCGAAAAACGTTATTATGAAAACCCGAGCCGTTGTGCCCGCCACTTTTCCATGCCCCGGCTCCGATATCAAATTTAAAGTATTCGATCGCCTCCTCTACAGTGCCCCACCCCAGTTTGAATCGCCTTAACCCATGGTTGTCGAGGGAGGTCCGGCCGAAATGCAACATGCTGGCACCGCCCTCCATCAGGAGCTTGATCCCTTCCCACATGACTAAATTGCTCCCTCGAAATTCCTGGAAGAGATCGTTGGAGGCACCGAATTTGTAGAGCGCCTTTTTGCCGAACTGAAAAAAAACAGCGGCGGCGAAGGTTCGCGATCCACGTTTGGCGAGAACGACAAAGCCCTGGCCGGCTCCGATGATTTCTTTGTATATATTGAGGAAGAATGACAACGGTTGTGGCGGAAGGCCATGGCGCCGGCGCGTTCTCATGTGAAGTTGGTAGAATTCCAACAGTGCGTCGCGCGTTTTGGTCACGTGAACCTGCACTCCACTCTTTTTGGCCTTACGAATGGCGCAGCGCACAGGACTTGCCATTCGGGCAAGTAGTTCTTCGCTGCTGCCGGACAGGGAGAGCTCGTGCCCGTAGAATTGGATGACGGGAACCGCGGCTGCCGGTAAGATTTTCTGTCCGCCGCGAACTTCAAAGTATTCCCAATTTCTCTCGCGGCCCAGCTCCGATAGTTTCTGCAGGATACCTTCCGCTTCACTTCTATTAAACATGAGCGGGCTGCAGAAATCGCTGAAAGGAAGAGAAACCCCTCTGCAACCGGTGAAAGGACTCCGAACCTCCATCATCGGAACCAAGGCCAGCAATTCGCCCCGCCGGGAAAAGTGGAGATAAACCGGCTTATGGCGATAAGTCTTGCACAGCACCTTCGCCCAGGAAGCACTGTGAAAGAAGTTGCTGTCGGGATGCGAAACCACGAGGCCATCCCAATCCGCATCACAAAGCGGATCAAGGATTTTTACCTCGATTACAGAAGGGGGCTGGTCGCTCATGCCAAGTCCGCCTGCGTCTCGCAGGCTTTGTATTCCTTCCGCGCTGCGACCATACGATAGATTTTGGCGAAAATAACCCGCGCCTTCTTTTTTTAGATGAGCACACCCGCGGCGACCGCCTCTTTCACGGAGAGTGCGACCATCTCAACTTGCTCCCTGGTCAATTCCGGGAACATAGGCAACGAGATGAATTCCCTGGCAATTTCTTCCGAAATCGGGAACGCCCCATTTTTGTACCCGAGGCTTTCGTAAGCTGTTTGTAGATGGATTGGAACGGGATAATGGACTCCGCATTGAATTCCCTTTTCCTTCAGAAGCCACATTAGCTGTTCCCTATCCTGAACACGGATTGCGTAGATGTGATAAACATGCCGGGCGTTAGGCGCCTCAAAAGGTGTTATGACCCCATCCATGCCGCCGAAGATCCGGCTATATTGCAAGGCATGGGCGCGCCGGAGTGAATTGCCGCGCTCCAACTGCTTAAGTTTGACGCTGAGAACGGCCGCTTGAATCCCGTCCATCCGGCAATTCCAACCGATCATGGTGTGGCGATATTTGCGCACTTGCCCGTGGTCCCGAAGAATGCGGATTTTCTCCTGCAATTGAAAGTCATCGGTTACGACCGCGCCCGCCTCGCCAAACGCACCCAGGTTCTTGCCGGGATAAAAGCTGAAACATCCGGCGTGACCAAGCGTGCCGGCCTTTCGGCCTTTATATTCGGCTCCATGAGCTTGGGCGGCGTCCTCGATGACAAAAAGGTTATGCTCGCGCGAGAATTCCAAAATCGGGTCCATGTCTGCTGTCTGCCCAAAAAGATGCACCGGAATGATCGCCTTAGTTCTAGCCGTGACAGCCTTCTCCAGCCGGGCCGGGTCCATCGTGTAGGTTCTCTCATCGACATCGACAAACACCGGTCGAGCTGAGCAGTAGGTAATCGCTTCCGCAGTAGCCATGAATGTGCTGGGTACGGTTATGACTTCGTCGCCAGGCCCCACGCCACAGGCCAGAAGTGCGAGCCAGAGCGCCTCAGTGCCACTGCCGAGCCCAACCGCATATTGAGAATGACTGAAAGCCGCGAAGTCTGCTTCGAATTTTTCAACAAACGGCCCGCCCGCAAACGCACCGCTGTCAATCACCTGGCCGATCGCACGATCAAGCTCATTTCGCAGAGCAGCGTGATGAACATTCAGATCGAGAAATGGAACTCTAATGTGCATTTCTTTGGCAGAGATTCCCGGAATTAGGCGGACGCCTGTGCCGCGGTAATGCTGTCAGCGGCACCTCCTGCCGCATCGACGGCTCTCAGGCCCTTTGTCGCTTGGAAAACTGATGTTCCTTCAACAGATTGCGGGAAAATTACCGGAGCGCCATTCGCCTTGAGCGAGGCGGAAGCAGCTTCGAGGATTCTTACGAGTTCGAGTCCGTGGCGACCACTGGTCAGTGGCTGGATGTTCTTCTCGATGCAATCGGCAAAATGCTGGCATGCTACTTTTAGAGGTTCTTCCTGTTGGAGGTGCGGGATGTAACTATCCCCATAATGATAGGAGTACTGAAACTCGGCGAATGTGTCGTAATGCGGAGGACGCTCGACCCGGACATCATAGACTCGGATTTTTTCGTGCGTTTGCAGATCGTCATAAACAATCATCCGGTGTGTGCCGACGATGGTCATTTCGCGGATTTTTCTTGGCTCCAGCCAACTGCTTTGGATGGTAGCAAAACGCTTGTTTCGAAACGAGAGTGACATGTTTGTCACATCTTCGGTGCCGGGAGTCAGATGCGCGTTTCCCTGGCAATTAATCGTCGTCGGAAACTCCCCTAAAACATGCAGGATGATGGAGATGTCGTGTGGCGCCAGGTCCCAAGCGACGTTAATGTCCTTTTGGAAGAGGCCCAAATTGAGGCGCCGCGAATTGATGTAACGGATGTCGCCCAAATCCCCGGCCTGGACAATTTCAACGATCTTACGCACAGGCGACGAATAGAGAAATATGTGGTCAACCATCAAGACCAGATCCTTGCTTTCAGCGATCTCAATCAATTCTTCACATTCGGCGGAAGTCGATGCCATCGGCTTCTCGATGAAGGTATGCTTACCGGCGTTTAAGCTGGCCTTGGCCAAAGCATGATGATGCTTAACCGGAGTAGCAATAACCACGGCGTCCAATTCCGAACCGTTAAGGAATTGCTGGTGATCGGTTAGGTACTCGACATCGGGATATAGCCTGCGCATGTGTTTCAGGCGGACTTCATTCACATCGCAGACCGCTTTAAGATGACAGTTAGAAAGGTTCTGGAAGTTACGAACAAGAAGTGGTCCCCAATATCCGCAGCCGACCACGCCCACAGCGATTGATTTTCTCATATTTTCCTCGTCGCTTCGTTCAGGCTTTCAGCTTGGGTGCGGAACGCGAAGCGCGACGCCCTGCGCGACTCGAGCGTTTGTCCGATCAAAGCGGGAATGGTCTTGAGCAGGATGGTTAGATCAAGCCAAAGCGACATATTGTTCGCGTAAAACAGATCCATCGCAATCATTTCGTTAAAAGTCGTTTTATTTTTCCCGTTCACCTGCCAATAACCGGTCAGTCCTGGCGGCGCGTTGACTCGTCGCTGCTGCCACACTTTATAAGCTCGAAATTCATGGGGCAGGCACGGACGCGGACCGACGAGGTTCATTTCTCTGCGGAGCACATTGAAAATCTGGGGCAATTCATCCAGACCACTGACGCGCAGGAAGCGCCCCCCCTTGATAAGACGGGAATCACCTTCGGCATCGAGTTTCGTCATTGGGCAATTAAGTCGCATCAAGGACGCGAAATACTCTTCGTGTGTTCGAGTCTCAGCGTTAACTTTCATTGTCCGGAACTTGAAGATCATGAAACGATCTCGGCGATAACCGACGCGCTCTTGACGATAAAAAACAGGTCCGGGCGAAGTGCTCTTGATCCAAAGCATGAGCAAGATCATCAGTGGCACCCAGATTGGCAGCGTGAGAAAAATGCAGGTCAGATCGAGAATTCGTTTCCAGCGGGGGATGTGAAAAAGCTCCGCGCCGTTCAACTGCGCACCGTCAAATATCCATTGTGGGTTGGCCCATGGAAATCTGGGCGGAAGAGGCGTTGTGCGATCCACCGGCTCGGACAATTCGCGTGCCCCGTTTGCCAGGTCAGAACCAGAACTCGCCACGGACTCTGAAGAGGCCAGTTTCTCGATCGTCTCGCGCGGGAAAGCTGGAAGGTCACCTGACGAAATTGCGCCGTTTGATTCATCGTTAAGTGATAGCTCCACATCCCGGGTGCTTTGTGTCGCTTCATCGACCTTGCGAAGAGTGATCTTGCGTCTGAGAGATTGCTCTTGGGACCCGGGCAAGCTGCCGCCCTTGGTCGGTCGCGCAATTTTGCGGACGAAACCTTTCATTCTAATTTTTTAACTCTTCTGGGCGGCTCTGACCGGCCCGAGCAGAGCAGGATTATTTTGGCGGAACCGAGGTGAAATTGTACACCAAGCCCTGTCCGGGACATCTCACCCGGCTTCGACGAAAATGGGAAAACGGAGTTCTCAAAAATCCACTAAAAAACATCCCGGAAGGCGAACTTCTCGCTGGTCGAATTCCAAAACCTTCCAGCGAGCGCCGAAGATCCACCATCCGTTCCCGGGTGAAACTGTTTGCTCTCATCAATTGAATGTCTCGGGGGGTGACCTTTGTATCAAATTTGCATAGAATAGGCTAATACCTTGTTTCTTGTTGAGAAATGCTTGCGGGCTATAAGCGGCAAATGTGGGCCCCGAATAGAGTTCGCGAAATCGCGGCAACCCGTTCCATCGCAAGTCGCAGTCCATGTTACGGTTCCGTATCCGGTCGCGCATTAACTTTTGCGAAATCGGAGAAGGCCGACCGCTGGCTGGCAGAGGCAGGTCAAGAACTTCGGGGCGTCCTACAAATTTTTGCAGGTAGGACAGTTAGGTCTATCCGATCCCGGGTAAAGGAATAGCTCTTACTCTTCGCAAACGAGTCATGCTTTTTAGCTATACAACCGAAACGCGTTTATGTTAAGATCTCTTTCCGCAAATATGGAACTGCGTCATCTTCGATATTTCGTGGCTGTTGCCGATGCGCTCAGCTTTACAAAAGGTGCACAAAAACTGCATCTGTCGCAGCCGTCACTTACCCGTCAGATCAAAGATTTGGAAGAAGGCATCGATGTGCGGCTGTTCGATCGCACCAAGCGACGAGTCAGCCTTACGGAACAGGGAAAGTTCTTTTTGGCAGATGCGAAGCGTGTTCTCGCGCACAGCACCGAGATCATCCAAGCCGTCCAGCGTTTAAACGGCCGCGAGATGCTTCGTCTTAATATCGGCTACGTCGCCAATCTTTTCTACAGCGTGCTTCCGGGCAGCCTCGACGCATTCGAACACTTGTTTCCCACGGTCTCGATCAATCTCTTCGACATGACGTGCGGCGACCAGTTTCGTGCGCTGGAAGATGGCAAAATTGATGTCGGTTTCGTCGGATTCCAAGAACCGAATGAGGAATCCAATTTGGAGTTTCGGCAGATTGCCTCGTACAAAACGGTCGCGGCGCTGGCAAAAAATAATCCTTTCGCCAAAAAAAAAGTAATCAAACTGAGAAACCTAAAGCCGATGTTTTTTATTAGCCTGTCGGAGGCAAGTTATCCTGGTTATCGCGGGTGGTTGATCGCAACCTGCCGGGAAGCCGGCTTTAAGCCCAAAATTCTGCAGGAGGCCAATGCGGAACGAACACTGATCGACGCGGTAGAATCGGGATTGGGCGTCGCTCTCTTGCCCGATCAGATTAAGAAACTCTCCGGTGAGAATGTCTCGTTCCGCCCCATCAGCCCGCTGGTTGTGTCCGAATCGTGCATTGCCTGGAAAAAAAAGAACGCTTCGGCGGCGCTCAAAGCCTACCTACAGACCGTCAGTGCTCTCGCGACGAGAAAGCGCTGATATGATTCGTTTTACTCTTCGGTTTCACGCTTCGAGATGGGCGATCATCAAAATGTTCGTATTAAGCAGCTGAGCTATGGAGCAATTTGTTTTCGCCGCCAGCGCCGCATCGATAAAGTGATTTTGAGTGGCGTTTGGAATTTTGGCGCAAACCTCGAGCTCGATCCGGGTGAGTGTCCATCTGCCTTTTGATTCTTCCAGCGTAGCGACTGCCGTTGTCTCGATCCGCTCGGGATGGAGTCCCGAGCGCTCCAACTCATCGGAGAGGGTCATGGAAAAACATCCTCCCAGTGAGGCGGCAATCAGTTCTTCCAGGTTAGTCCATTTCCTTTCTTTTCCGTTCTTTTCTTTTCCGTTCGCTCTTTCAAATCGCGTCCGAAAAGAGTACTTCGTGTCGCGAAGCGCGCCACTTTCCGTGCTCAGTGTGCCTGTTCCCTCACGCAGGTTTCCTTCCCAAATCACTGAAGCTTTACGATTCATTAAATGAGTGGTACGCAAAAGCAGCCTGTCCGCGGACCGGCTGCTCGTAGAACAGAATCACGGCGGACTTTAAGAATTGAATTTTTTCTTCGGTTTAGCCAGGAAGGCCAGGCCAAGACCCTGAAGCAAGACCGTGTCTGGGACTTTGCCTGGAGGGCTGGTAATGTTACTTCCCGAAACATATTTGGAAATCGTGCGCATCACCACCGAAGATCCGCCCGAAGACGTTGGCACTGATCAGTTCCGTTAAAGGTGTTGCACGCCAAGCAGCTAGCTAGTGATGTGCCAACCAAAGGGCCGTTTATGATTTCGACTCCTAAGTTTCTGATTGACAGCCTATTAAGTCTCAAAAGTTTTGGGTCCTACTTTTTACTAGATGCGAGCAATTGTAAACTAAGCCGACAACTTAATGCAGGGCCCACGACATAAGACTCATTCGTAAGTAGTAGAGTGGCAACTGAAAGCAAATGAAAAACCTATTGCAATTGCAAGACAGTAATGAAATCCGACGGATCGAATTGGTCTGAGAAACCGCCAAACTACGCGATCTTAGCCAGCTGGAGCTAAAATTTAAGCCGCCTGGCCTGCCCGGTTGCCCCGTGCCACCTCCTGAATAATCGAATCGAGCTTGTTCAGGGCGCTGGTTTGCTTCCAAAAGGCGTTGGCTGCCCTCCAAAGCCTAAATCGGACAAGCCTAAAACCGTGATCAATATCGGTTCGCTGGCGCGCGGTATCGTCAAACCTGCTCCGCGATTTGCCAGCGCCGTGCCAGCGACCGCGGAAAATCATTTTTTGAGAACATTCTTCGAAATACCAAGCGATCCTGCAATATATTCCAAGCCAGTCTCGCCACCACGGTCGAAAAGAATCTTGAGAAACTTAATCGCGGTTTCGTCGAGCCCTTGTTGCTCTGGACTAAGGCTGGCAAGTTGTTGCTTAAGGTTTTCTATCTGCTTTTTGAGGTTCGTATTCTCCGTTTGCAGAACCGATTTCTCGTGCTCCAACGTAGCAATCTTCTCCGAAAGCAACGTTTTTGTTGTTTTCATTTTTTGTTGAAGTTGGATCGTTCACTGCATGAACTGCTATCCAGTTCCCCGCGGAACCGGGGAACCATCCGCACGAGGCGCTTTGAACAGCGGCCTAACTTCGGCTGACTCGGGGCTCCAGTTGGATCTGGAGATCGCGTAAAGCGGCGGTCCCAGCGTAGATTCAGCCGCACGGGCTTGTTCAGTCCGCGCCGAAGATGCGTTGAAACGTCGGGTGACGTAATCGAGGACGTTTTACGAAGTCCAAAAATAATTGTCGAGCTTTATTTACGTGTAGTGCATAACCTCACATATGCCCACTACCGCTTATGAGCCAATTGCAGCGCAATTGCCCATCGGCTTGGCTTGCAGTTGTCGGAAAAGCTCTCCTGGTAAATTTCTTCATTCCCGCGAACGCCTCTTACGACAATTTCACTAATGCCCGCACACCACAAAACCGCGATTCGTAAGAGTTGGTTGAACTTAGCTGCGTCCAGCCTCTTTTTGAGCCGGGCGCAATACTGATTAACGGTTTTCAGGGAAATCTTCAACTTCGCAGCGATCTCCGAGATTGTTTTGCCATCACCAAGGAGCCGAAAAACCTCGGCCTCACGTTGGCCCAGCGTTGCCCTCGTGTAAATCTGGTTCACAACAAGGTTGCTTCTAATTCGAGGAACGTGGTCAAAAGCTCGTCAGATTCGACGATGAATCGGCGTCCGTCGCCGCAGTGGGTGTCAACGATGTAATGCCAGCCGTGTTACGTCGCCGTGCGGCAGGAGCCGCACATCCAACCAAACGCAGCGATCTTGTTAGCGATGACTTCCCAGTATTTCACTTCGCCGATGCCGCCCGTGTTCACGGCTCCTGAAAACTCCCGCCGTGCTCGTGCGTTTCGATCACGTTGCCAGCTTCATCGAAAACGCGAATTACAGCATCATGTGAGCGGCTGCGAAATTTCGCGTAGCCAATCGCGTTGCTGACACCGTCACGTTCGCCATACCACAACGTGGCAACACGTCGGAGATTAAATCGACGCCGCGCTTATCCTTGCGCGGTCGGACTTCGTAAATGTGTTTCGTTTGATCCGAAACCAATCTGGTAGCGTTTTACCAAGCAAACGATCGAATCGACGAGCTCAATCTTGTCCCAAAAGTTGCGACTAAACCGCGGTTGGCCTTCGTCCCGTGGATTGCCCAACTAATAGTTGACCAACGCTACCAGCGGCCCGCGATTTTTGTGCTCGACAAATAAATAGCGTCTTTGGCAGACTCTTCACCTTGTGACGAACAGAATTCGCAACACGGCAGCCGCGCTCCTTTTTCTCGGCTGCCTTGTCACTCTTACATCGGCTTTTAATTTGCCCAACAGATCGCCGGATCTGGCGTCGCGATTGGGCTCCGTCCGCAGAGCCACAAAGCTTGCGCAAGAACGCACTGCGCTGACATTCGCCGATCGGGTCGCTTATCAACAAGCAATTGAAGAAGTTTACTGGCGCCACCGCATCTGGCCAAAGGAGCGTCTCGATCCCAAGCCTTCACTGGATGAAGTCATGCCTCCTGCGCAGCTGAAAAAGAAAGTTGAAGACTATTTGCGCAATTCTCAAGCGGTGGAGGATTACTGGGAAGAGCCGCTTACTGCTGAGCAATTGCAGGCAGAGATGGAGCGCATGGCCAAACACACGAAGCAGCCCGAGGTGTTGCGCGAACTCTTCGAAGCGCTGGACAACGATCCTTATGTGATCGCAGAGTGTTTGGCCAGACCGACGCTATCGGAACGCTTGGTTTCTAACTTGCACACTGCGCAGATCAACAAGGGAGTGTTGAGACAGGAGGTGATGGTAGAGGCGAGCGGTTATAGGCTTCCCACAATATCGGAAGGGGCGAACGGATGCACAGATGATACCTGGGCAGCGACCAACATCACCAACGCGCCCTCTGGCCGAACCCGTCACACGGCAGTGTGGACCGGTAGTGAAATGATCATCTGGGGTGGAACTGATGGCATCAGCTTTTTTGACACCGGCGGGAGATACAATCCCAGCACGGATAGTTGGATAGCCACTACCACCACCAACGTGCCCTCTGGCCGATACTATCACACGGCG
>Ga0209577_10001446_pt1 | contig 23478 bp, 21 predicted proteins | sample GraSoiAngelo_109_FD_185874 | JGI IMG/M metagenome (GOLD analysis project Ga0209577, IMG submission 185874) | Grasslands soil microbial communities from the Angelo Coastal Reserve, California, USA - 14_0903_12_20cm (SPAdes) (version 2) | ecosystem: Environmental > Terrestrial > Soil > Grasslands...
CCGCCGGCGGCGCTTGCGGCCGGGCCGCCGGTGCGGCTTCGGGCCCGGCGCGAGCCGCGCGGCGTAGTCCGCGAACCCCAGCGTCGTGGTGCCCTGCGGTGGCCGCCGGCTCGGAGGGCAGCCGGGAGTCGATTGGGGCAGCCGCTCCCCGCAGTCATCCCAGAAGCTCGCCCAGGGGACGCCGCCCGGGCCGATCGCGACGCTCACGTAGTCGAGGCCGAGGCCGTGACTCGACCCGCTCGAGCCCGAGTCGAGCGGGGCCTGCGAGGGGTCGTTGATGGTGGCGCTCCAGAACAGTGGCCGCCGGGCGAGCACGTCGCTCGACTCCGTGATGTAGCCGTCGAACCCGTTGCGCCCGGTCGCCTTCCCGAGATAGGAGAACGCGACGTGCCCGGGAGCGGCCACGTCGAAGCCGAAGTGGGTGCGGAGCCCCTGGACCCCGGGCGCGAGCACGTCGAGCGGCCGGCTCCAGCTCCGGCCGGCGTCGGTCGAGGTGGAGAGGTACAGCCTGCCGGGCGCGTAGCCGCCGTTGGGGTCGGGGTTCCCGGGATTGGTCCAGGCGAGGTACAGGTTCCCGCGGGCGTCCGTTCGCAGCTCGGCCGAGCCGGTGTTGCCGGGACCGACGTTCGGGATCTCGAACGGGACCTGCGCGTAGATCGGCCACGTCGCGCCCTCGTCGGCGGAGCGGATCAGGAACGTCCTGCCCGCGCAGAACAGCAGCTCGTAGAGCCTGCCCTGAGGATCGGGCGCAGCCCAGGGCGAGAAGTCCGGGCTCTCCTGCCGGCCCCCGCACTGCGGGTGCGTCGCGCGCGGTGAGCCGAAGAATCCCTGCCCCGCGACGACCCACGTCTGGCCGCCGTCGAGCGACTTCTGGCACAGGTCGCCCTCGAACGAGCTCGAGACGTCGCGCCCGACGCTGTCGTACTCCCCGCAGGCATAGACCACCGTCGGGTAGTCGCTGGTCGTGCTGGTCCGCGGCGTGGCGGTCGTGACCTGCGTCCACTCGCCTCCGAAGCCGACCGGCAGCAGCGAGTAGCCCCAGGTGGCGCCGTCGTCGTCGGTCCAGATCACGGCCTCGCTCGGGAGGTCGGGATCGGCCCAGAACAGCCGGCCGGTGCTCCGGTCCATGAAGAACTTGTCGTCGATCTGGTCCCAGGCGGGCCACCCGGGGCGCCCCAGCGGGTTCGACGGTAGGTGGAGGTTCGGCGAGATCGGCAGCACGAAGCTCCACGTCCGGCCCTCGTCGGTGGTCCGCGCGAACCCCGAGTTCCCTCCGAGGAAGTACTGCGTCTGCACGCCGGCGGTCGTCTGCACCGCGGGGGCGTAGAACACGGACCCGCTGTTCGTAACGGCGATCGCCGACTCGCCGCCGGCGTAGCCCGTCTGCATCCCGCACGGAACCGGAGCCCCGGAGGGCTGCGGCCGTGCCGGGATGCCACCTGAGTGGTGGGCGACGGCGTGGCGGTTCGACGCGCAGCCCGGGCCGGCCGCGGTCGCCGTGGCCGGAGCGACCACGAACGCGGCGATCGCGGCGACCAGGGTCCGCTTCATCGATGCCTCCGCCGCCGCTTGTGCGCTCTGGGGCCGGAGGCGAGGTGCCCGACGACGCCGATCCGCTCGTTCGGGCAGGCGGCGGTGAACGCGCAGTGGAATGCCGCCCACGGCTGACCGCTGGCCGCGAACGAGACGGTGTTGAAGAACAGCCGGTTGCCGAACGACGTCGACTGGCTGGTGTCGATCAGCGGGGTGCGGGGGTCGTTGACGGGTGCGGCCCACCACAGCGCGCGCCGCGCGAGGGCGTCGCTCGTCTCGGACAGCCACCCGTCGACGAGCTTGCTCCCGCTGGTGTTGGCCAGGTAGGAGATCGCCACCTGCCCGCGATTGCGCGCCGCGATCGCGATCGTCTGAGCGTCGCTTACCCCGGGCGGAGCCACGGCGACCGGCGGGGACCAGTGTGCGCCGTGATCCCGGGAGACCGAGAGCTCCGGGATCCCGGTGCCGTCGATCGCCTCCGTCGACGGGTTCGGGCCGCTCCCGGCCGGCTGCGACGGCCGACCCGGGACAGCCTCGATCCAGGCCAGGTACACGTTCCCGGTCGAGTCGACCGCGACCGACGTGGTGTACAGGTCCTGGACGTCCTCGCTCCCGATGTGCACCAGCTGCCAGCTTCCGCCCTCGTCGCGGCTCACCGCCATCGACAACTCGCCGCACTGGAACACCGGGAAGTACAGGTAGCCCTCCCGCCCAACCGCGCCGGGGCGCGCGGCGTGCTCGGTCTTGCAGCCCGGCTTGGGCGGCGGGTCGGGGAAGCTGCCGGTGAAGCCGAAGCTCGTGCCCCCGTCGAGCGAGCGGTAGCACCACAGGTTGCTGGGCGACAGGTCGCTGGCGTTCGCGCAGTAGTAGACGACGTGCGGATAGCCGGAGCTCCTCGCGCCTGCGGCGGGGGCGGGGCCCTCGAGCACGCTCTCGGAGCCCATCGCCGGGCAGCCCACCGCTGGATTGGTCGCCCACGTCCGTCCCCCGTCGTCGCTCCAGGAGATCTCCGCGCCGCACAGGTCGGGCAGCACGGTGGCGAACCAGATCCGCTGCGTCTGCGGATCGACGGACATCCACGGAGGGACGTCCAGGATGTGGTTGGCGTCACCCGGGAGGATCGCCCGCCAGCTCGCGCCGCCGTTGTCCGAGGCCGCGATCTCCGCCGGGCCGCGATCGTCGAGCGGGGCCGGATAGGAGTTTTCGACCAGCGGCGCGTACAGGATCCTCCCGGAGCGCAGCACATCCACGTCCGCCGACTCGCTCGAGCGCTGGTCGATGACCGCGAGGCAGGGGATCGGGCGCCGGGCCGGTTGGGGCTTCAGTGCGCGGGTGCCGCCCGCCCGGTACGCGACCGCCGGACGCGAGCGCGCGCAGCCGCTGCGCAGGCCCGCCGCGCGGGCGTCCGAGCCGCGCGCGTCCGCCGCCACGAGCCCGTCCACTGCCGCGACCACCGCCACCGCGCACAACGTCACAAGCACGGCGCGCACCCATCTACCTCCGCTTCCCGCAGCCCCACACGAACCGCGTCACGCGACGCGCAAGCACCAGCCGCCGGCCTCGCCGGGCGTACTCCCACAGCCGCACGCGATGGCGAGCAGAGCCCGACAGGCCGCCGATGCGCACAAACCGCACCGAGCGGCGCCGGACGACCTCGACCCGGCGCCGGTCCACGTATACGACCACACGAACGACGGCCCGCCCGTGGAAGCGCCGCACCCGGAGGCGAACGCCGGACGAGCGCGCGCAGGCTGTGAGCCTGCTCTGACCCCGCAAGGGAGCGCCCGGCCCGACCACCGCGTCCGGCGAGGTATCGATCGAGACGTACGAGTACTGCCCCGTCCACCCGTCGTCGGACGACAGCGCCGAGCACCCGTCGCGCAAGTCCTCGCAATCCACCCCACGCCCGCTGGCCAGGTGGAAGTCGAGCCGCGAGTAGTAGTAGAAGGAGAACGCGTTGCCGTCGCGCCCCGGATCGACCGACGCCTCGGTCGGATCGTGCAGCCAGCGGGTGGTCAGGAGCTCTCGATCCCCCAGGGGCGAGTGCTTGACGTACTTGTCGAACCAAGCGGTCGTGTACCAGGCGATCATGTCGGCGCCCCGAAGCGACGCGCCGAACGCCTGGTTGGGAATGAAGCTGAAGTCCAGGTGCGACCCGCCGCGGATGATGATCTCTCCCGTGTCGATCCCGGCCTTGGAGTAGTTGAGCGACCACGTCGACTTCCCGTTCGGGTCGGGCAGCGACGCGTTGGGCGCCGGCGGCAGCCCGTAGTCGGCCGACATCCCGAGCGCCGGCTTGGTCAAGCGCACCGTGGTGCGCGCCGAGGGATCCGCGGGGCAGCCCGCCTCGCCGATCGTGCGCGAAGACATCCCCGGGGCGGCGCCAGGGACGGGGGCGTCGTTCGGGCCCGGCCCTCCGAGGTCGTCCCAGGCCACGATCGCCTTCACGCGCGGATCCCACTGGCCGATGTAGGACACGCCCGCGGCTCCGTACGAATGCCCGGCGATCCCGAGTTGTGAGGGGTCGAGGAGCTGCCAGAACGGGTTGTACGCGGCGTCGAGCCCCTCCTTGACCCGGCGGTTCTGCTTGGCGGCGTGGCTCGTGCCGGTGGTGCAGCTTGCCACCGGCTCGTATCGATGAGAGGGCGTCGACAGGAAGAAGTCGATCGCGTCCTCGGTGCCGTCGTAGAACGGCCGCCCGTCGGTCTGAGCTGGATAGCCCTCGTTGCGATCGGCTCCCTCGCCGTAGGTGTCGCTCATTCCCTGGCCCTGCGGGTCGAACGTCAGCACCACGTACCCTGCCTTGGCGAGCGTCTGGGCGGCGAACCAGTAGAGCTGCTCGTCGGCCTGAACCGATCCGTTGGTGATCACGATCCCGGGGCGCCTGGCCGGCCCCGCGACCGTCGCCCACACGTGGCCCGACAGGGTCGCGCCGTCGCGCGCCGTGAACAGCACGGGCCGGACGATCCCGTACCCGCTCGAGGCCCAGTCGTTCAGCCGGATGTCACCGGCGCAGCCGTTGCCGTGGTTCCAGCACACGTCGTCGGTGAAGTTGCGCTCCGGGTCGGCGGCGGCGGTCATCTGCCCGTCGATCCAGCCCTGCACGCTGTCCGCCGCCAGCTCGGACTGGTACTGCGGCGTGTCGTAGATCGCCTGGCGCTCCTGGGTGATCGAGAAGTTCTGCGCCTCGAGGACCGGGTTGAACGCGGCCGGGGGCTTGGCCGGCGCCGGCGTGGCCCCGAGCGCGGCAACCACCAGCACGGCCCCTGACATCCATGCACGAACCCTGCCGCTCACCGCGATCCTCCCTTGGTACGAACTGCCGCCGAGAACCTGGACACTCCCGGCGGCCTGACGCAGACTACCCCGAACATGCTGCATATGGGCCGGATGCGGCGCAACGTGGGGCGGCACGTTCCTGTCCGACCTGGACTGTGCAAGTGCACAACCAGGGGCGATACTTCCCGGGATGCAGGTCGCCGCTCGAGGGGATGTGATCCGCCGGATCGTGGGACGCACGGATCTGGACGAGTTCGCCGATCGCGTGCTCGACTCGTTCTGGGACCGCCCGGAGTTCCAGCGGCTTCATCCCCCGCGCGAGGCGGTCAGGTCCTGGGTTCGCTGGAACCTCGAGCTGGTCACGCGGTGGCTCGTGGAGAGCCGCCCGCCGAGCGAGTCCGAGCTCGAGGTGTTCCGCGAGCACGCGCGTACTCGCGCCGCCGAGGGCACGCCCGCCGACGTCGTGCCGGCCAACTTCCGCAGCGGCGCTCGATTCGCCTGGCGAGCCCTGCTCGAGGCCGCGACCGAGGAGGAGCGTCCGGCGCTGCTCGAGAGCGCCGACCTGCTGTTCGAATACGTGGACCGCGTGTCGAGGATCTACTCAGAGGCCTACGAGGAGTTCGCAACGCTGCAGTCGGCGTCCGCCGGGGAGGGGGCGGCCCGGGCTCTCCTGCGCCGGATCGCCGCGGACGAAGCGCCGCTACCGGAGGACCACCAGCTCGCCGAGCGGATCGGGTTCCAGGTGGACCGCGCGGCGCGGCCGTTCGTGGTGGCCGCGCCCCGGCGCACCGTCGAGTACCACGGCGAGCTCGCCGCCGCCCTGCGGCGGCGCAGGACGCTGGCGGTCTCCGAAGGCCGGCGAGTGATCGGGCTCGCGGGCGCAAGACCCAGCTGGGAGGGGCTTGAGCTCGACCGCCGCGCGCTCACGGCGCAGGGACCTCCCGCCATCGGGATCGAACGCGGGCGCGGACTCGACGAACTGTGCGACGCGGTGGACGTGGCCATGGCCCGGGGAGACACGGGCTCGATCTCGCTCGACGACTACCTCCCGGAGCTGCTGATGCGACGCTCGCCACGGATCGTCGCGCGGATCGCCGATCGCGTCTACGGGCCGCTCGACCCGGAGCTGGCGCACACCCTCGACGTGCTGATCGAGCACAACTTCGAGCGCGCTCGGACCGCTGCCGCGCTACCCGTGCACCGCAACACCCTGCGCGACCGGATCAACCGGATCTCCGGGATCACGGGCGTCAACCTCGACTCCGCCCGGGGCCGGGGGCTGGCCTGGCTCGCGTGGATCAAGCGCAGCGCAGCTGCCGGCTGAGCACGTTTCGCTCCAACTAACGACGTGTTGCAAGTTGATTAGGGAGGCAGGGTTCGGCGACGCTGGCGGAAAATCTCAAATAGATTGCCCGGGCGGGAAAACACCATGCGGAGGAGGAACGTATGAGACGTACGCGTATCGCCTTGGTGGCGGTATCTGCGGTACTCGCAGCAGTCGTCGTCGCTGCGTGCGGCAGCTCGAGCAGCTCGAGCAGTTCGAGCGGCTCCGCCAGCACCTCGGGTAAGAACGGCGGCACTATCACCATCGTGTCCGGGACCGCGCCGCAGTCCGCGGACCAGGGCCTCGACTTCACGACCCAGGGCAACGAGCTCTACTCGGTCGTCAACACGCCGCTGTTGACCTTCGTACGCGGCGTTCAGGGGACGGCCGGGAGCAAGGTCATCCCCGGGCTGGCCACGGGTCTGCCGACGGTCTCCGACGGAGGCAAGACGTACACGTTCACGCTGCGATCCGGCCTGAAGTACTCGAACGGGCAGGCGATCAAGGCCAGCGATGTCGTCTACGCCCTGGAGCGCGACCTCAAGATCCCGTCGCAGGCAGCCTCGTTCATCAGCGGCTACATCGCCGGCGCCGATGCCTACGCCAAGGGCAAGGCCAAGACGATCTCGGGCGTCACGACGGACAACTCGACCGGCAAGATCACGGTGCATCTACTGACGCCGTTCGAGCCGATCGTCGACATCTTCGCCCTTCCCATGACGGCGCCGGTGCCTACGAGCACGGGCATGAAGAACCTGGCGAGCACCGGGACGATCGGCGACGGGCCCTACAAGTGGGGTCAGATCACAGCGAACCAGAGCTACACGCTGGTCAAGAACTCGGCCTTCGACGTTCCCGGCCTGGCCAAGGGGCACGCCGACACGATCGTCTACAAGGTCAACTCCAACGTGCTGGCCAACGCCGAGCAGGTGCTCAACAACCAGGCCGACGTCTTCGACCCGGGCGACACGCTGCCGGCTTCGGTCCTGCCGCAGATCCAGTCCCAGGCATCCAGCCGCTACCAGGCGATGCCGCTCAACTCGACCTGGTGGTTCTTCTTCGGGGTCAACCAGAAGCCGTTCAACAACCTGGCCGCACGCCAGGCAGTGCTGGCGGGGCTGGACATGCGGGCCCTGTCCCGGCTGGACAGCGGATTCATGACCCCGGACTGCCACCTGATTCCGTTCGGCATCGTCGGCCACTCGAGTCCCTCGAGCTGTCCGTACCACGCGCCTAACGGGCCGCCCAACATGACCGAGGCCAAGCAGCTCATGGCCAAGTCCGGCATGACCGGCCAGCCGGTGACGGTATACGGCGAGGAGCGGAGTCCGCGGAAGCAGTACCTGGACTACTTCACGTCGCTCCTGAACTCGCTTGGGTTCAAGGCGACGGAGAAGGTGATCAACTCGAGCGTGTACTTCACCACGATCGGGGCTCCGACCTCGAAGCCGCAGTTTGGCTTCGCCGACTGGAACCAGGACTTCCCGCATCCGTGGGACTTCATGAACCTGTTCACCACGTCGGCCGGCTCGTCGTTGAACTACGGGTACGTGAGCGACCCGCACTGGGACTCGCAGGTCACGGCGCTCCAGCAGAAGACACCGGAGAGCGTGGCAAGCCAGTGGCAGGCGCTCGACCAGTACGGCGTCAGCAAGGCCTACTACGCGGCCTACGGCCACGAAAGCAAGCCGAAGTTCTATTCGAACCGGCTGAACTTCGCGGGCGGGACGCTGTCGGTGCAGTGGCTGACCGACTTGACCAGCCTCCAGTTGAAGTAATCCAGCGGTCCGCTGGGAGGCCGTCCCCGGACGGCCTCCCGGCGCCTGCTGGTAGAAGCGGGTATAAGCTCGTGCGGAGGAGATGGCTGTAGACCCTGTCATCACGCCGGGTGCGGCCCAACGGGCCGAGGTCATCCCGGCGGAGGCGGAGGCGCGCGACTACACGCCCGCCATCGGACCATGGAAGCTGGCCCTCCGGCGGCTGCGGCGCAACCGGGTGGCGATGGTGTTCGCCGGCATCTTCCTGGCGATCGTGGTGGTGTGCGTTCTCGCTCCCGTCTACGCCAAGCACGTCGCGCACATCGCCCCGAACCAGGACAACGTCACGGGCACGATCAAGGTCGGCGGGCACGTCAAGGACGTCGTCTCCCCGCAGGGGCTGCCGATCGGCCCTATCTGGCAGTCCCACTACTTCTTCGGCGCCGACCAGGAGGGGCGCGACGTCGCCGTCAGGCTTCTCTACGGCGGCCGTACGTCGCTCGAGATCGGGCTGCTGGCGACCGCGATCATCATCATCTTCGGAACCCTGTTCGGCTTGCTGGCCGGCTACCTCCGGGGCCCCGTCGACGCCGTGCTGCGACCGCTCATGGAGCTGATCTGGTCGTTTCCGCCGGTGATCCTCGGGGTCGCGGTGGGAACCGCGCTGGCGCTGGGTGGGATCGGCCCGATCAAGGGCAACTCGCTGCTGATCCCTGCCTTCATCATCGGGGTGATCTACATCCCCTACCTGGGCAAACCGATCCGGGGCGAGGTATTGCGCCTGCGTGAGCAGGACTTCGTCGAGGCGGCCCGGGCTCAGGGCATGGGGCCATGGCGGATCATGATCTCGGAGATCCTGCCCAACGCCGCCTCGACGATCATCGTGTTCGTCCCGATGATGCTCGCCTACGCGATCCTGCTCGAGGCCTACCTGTCGTTTCTGGGAGCCGGCGTACAGGCACCCAACGCGTCGTGGGGGACTCTGCTCTCAGACGGGATCCAAATCATCGATACGACGCCGCACCTCGCCCTGATTCCCGGGGCGATGCTCGTGCTGTGCGTGCTGAGCATCAACGTGGTGGGCGACGGCGTGCGTGACGCGCTCGACCCGCGCGCGCAGGTCCGGATCAAGACCTGATGGCCAGGTTCCTCGTCCGGCGGACACTTTCTGCGGTGGCGCTCCTGTTCGCCGTCTCGGTGGTGGTGTTCGGGATCTTCGAGATCATCCCCAGCTACAACCCGGCTCGGGCGATCGCGGGGCGCAACGCAAACGCGGCGACGGTGCAGGAAGTTGCCCACAAGTTCGGTTTGGACAAGCCCGTCTACGCCCAGTACGCCAACACGATGAAGCTGATCTTCAGCGGTGAGATCATCGACTATCAGAACGACCTCAATGTCGTCGACCAGTTCCGCCAGCGCTTTCCGGCGACGCTGTCGCTGGTCATCCCGGCGGCCATCCTGTGGATGCTCGCGGCGATCGTGCTGGGCTCGATCAGCGCGCTGAAAGCGGGCAAGTTCGCCGACCGGGCGCTCATGGTGCTGGCCATCCTGGGGGTATCGATACCGATCTTCCTCCTGGCCGCGGTCCTGCTGTACCTGTTGGCGTTCAAGACGACGATCTTTCCCAATACGGGCTACGTGGCGATCGGCGACAGCCCGAGCCAGTGGGCGTATCACCTGATCCTCCCGTGGTTCTGCATCGCCGTGCTGTCGGTCGGGTTCTACTCGCGGGTACTGCGCTCGAACCTCCTCGACATGGTCAACCAGGACTTCGTGCGCACCGCCCGGGCCAAGGGCCTGTCGCAGCGGAAGGTGTTCAGGCGCCATGTCCTGCGCAATTCGCTGATGCCCATCATCACGATGTTCGGGCTCGACTTCGCCACGCTCATCGGAGGCGCTGCCCTGGTCACCGAAGCTGTGTTCAACATCCCTGGCATCGGCCAGTACGAGGCGCAGGCGATCGGCAACCTCGACGTGCCGCCGATTCTCGTGGGCGCCATGTTCACCGGGTTCTTCGTCGTCCTGTTCGGCGCCGTCGCGGACATCGTCTATGCCCTGCTCGACCCGCGCGTGCGCCTCACCGGCTGATGGCTGAACGACTGCTCGACGTCACGGAGCTCGAGGTCTCGTTCCAGACCGAGGACGGCCTGGTGCGCGCCGTGGACGACGTGTCATTCACGCTTGACCGGGGCGAGGTCTTGGCGATCGTCGGTGAATCGGGCTCCGGCAAGTCGGTGACGGTGATGACCCTGATGGGCCTCACCCGGTCGCCCAACTCGCGCTTCGGCGGGTCGGCCAAGCTGAGCGATACCGAACTTACGACCGCCTCGGAACAGGAACTGCAGCGGATCCGGGGCAAGGAGATCGCGATGATCTTCCAGGACCCGATTTCCTCGCTCAGCCCGGTGCACCGGATCGGCGACCAGATCGTCGAGCAGATCCGTGCCCACGAGAAGATCAGCAAGCCGGCGGCCCTGGACCGCGCCGTCGAGCTGATGGAGCGGGTGGGCATCCCGCGCGCCCGCGATCGGGTCCGCGCATACCCGCATGAGTTCTCCGGAGGCATGCGCCAGCGGGCGATGATCGCGATGGCGCTGTCCCTCTCGCCGAGCGTGCTGATCGCCGACGAGCCCACCACTGCGCTCGACGTGACGATCCAGGCGCAGATCCTCGAGGAGGTCAAGCAACTACGCGGCGGGGACAGCGGCGTGCTGTTCGTGACCCATGACCTGGGGGTGGTGGCCGACATCGCCGACCGGGTGATCGTCATGTATGGCGGCCGCGTGGTCGAGCAAGGGACGCTCGATGAGATCTTCTACGACCCCCAGCACCCCTACACCTGGGGGCTTCTGGGGTCGATCACGCGCATGGATCGCGACCCGCCGAAGCGCCTCCCGGCGATCCCCGGCGTCCCGCCTTCACTCGTCAATCCCCCTGAGGGCTGCCACTTCCGGCCGCGCTGCCCGCACGCGTTCGAGCGCTGCGGCGAAGTGCCGCCGCTCCAGGGCCGGATTCCCGAGGCGCCGGAGCACCTGGATCGCTGCTGGCTCGATCTCTCGGAGAAGCGGGAGAAGCGTGAGGTGAACGGGCGCATCGGCCTGGTCAGGGACACGGTCGTCGCATGAGCGCCGACGCATCCGGGAACGGCCGCGCGCAGCTGGTCGAGGCGGAGCATCTCAAGCTCTACTTCCCGATCAAGAAGGGGGTGCTGATCGACCGGACGATCGGTCACGTCCACGCCGTTGACGACGTATCGCTCAGCCTGACTGAGGGAGAGACGCTCGGCATCGTCGGCGAGTCGGGTAGCGGAAAGACCACGCTGGCGCGCTGCATCGTGCGGCTGCTCGAGCCCACCGACGGGACGCTGCGGTTCCGCGGCCAGGACATCACCCATCTGGGACGCCGGGCCCTCGAGCCGATGCGGCAGGAGGCCCAGATCGTCTTTCAGGATCCCGTGTCGTCGCTCAACCCGCGCAAACGGGTCGGTCAGATCGTGGGCATCCCCATGCGTCTGCACGGCATCGACAAGGACAAGATCGGCCCTCGCGTGCGGGAGCTGCTCGACCGCGTCGGCCTCAACCCCGAGCACGTCAACCGCTTCCCGCACGAGTTCTCCGGCGGACAGCGCCAGCGCATCGGCGTGGCGCGCGCGCTCGCGGTCGATCCGCGCCTGATCGTTCTCGACGAGCCGGTGTCGGCGCTCGACGTATCGATCCAGGCTCAGGTGATCAATCTGCTCGATGACCTGCAGGATGACTTCGGCCTGTCCTACGTGTTCATTGCCCACGATCTGTCGGTGGTGCGTCACGTCTCGGACAGGATCGGCGTCATGTACCTGGGAAAGCTGGTCGAGCTCTCGCCGGCCCAGGAGCTGTATGTCAAACCGATCCACCCATATACGGAGGCTCTCCTCGCCGCGATCCCGGTTCCGGACCCCACGGAGAACCGGGCCCGCGAGCGAATCGTCCTGAGCGGCGAGCCGCCCAACCCGATTGATCCTCCGAGCGGTTGCCGGTTCCACACCCGCTGTCCACGCGCAACCGAGATCTGCTCACAGGTCGAGCCGCCATTGGCGGAATACGCGAACGGTCATGCCGCGGCCTGCCACCATCCCCAGCACGTCTCCGAACAGGAGATCGCCGCCGCCACCTACTCGAGTCTCAGCCCGCGGAGCGCCGGGCGCCTGATGCCGAGCGGGGAGGAAGCCCCCCTGGACGGGGGCGGAGCGAAGACCGCCGGGGCGGACAGCGGGGCGGCCGCGGCCGAGGCGGAGCATGCTCGTCCGGAGCAGGCTGGGTAAAGCGCCTGGGCTCGCCCTGGCCATGGCCTGCATCGGGCTCGCCGCCTGCGGCGGCGCCGCCGGGCCGAAGCTGCCGATCGCCACGCGGGTCTGCCGCGACGACCTTCACGCCGTCCGGCGCATGGTGGGCGCGGCGAGTCTGCAAATCGCCAACCGGGACCCGGCGAACATCGAGTGCGTGGTCTCGAGCGGCGGCCTTCGGCTGCACGTCGTCGCCCAGGCCAACGCGCAGGCCTGGACCGAGTTCGACACCCTCGTCGTGCACCAGGCACAGGGATTCGAGGGCTCGACCGCGAACTCCGCCAGCATGCCCCAAGACCTCGCCGGGCTCGGCTACAACGCGGCGTGGATCCCTGCGGACAGCAAGCTGCTCGCCACCAACGGGAGCCAATCGCAGGGTGGCAGCTTCGTGACGGTCGCGGCCGCCGGCAGCCCGCCCCCCGGGACCTCCAAGCTCCGCCTCGCGCAAGCGGTCGCCACCGCGACCCTGGCCTCCGCCCCGCGCGGTCCGAATCCCGGGCCTCCGCCGAGCTGAAGGCCCGTGCGTCGCACCAGGATGATGGTGGTGGTGCTAGGACTCGCCGCGGCGGCGGCAGGCTGCGGAACGCCCCCGCCGTCTCCTGGCACGCTCGCCGAGAATTACGTGAACGCCCTCGCCGCGGGCAATTACGCGGGTGCCTGCTCGATCCTCTCCGGGGCCGCCCAGCAGGCGCTCCGCGCAGCGATGAAATCGTCAGCCGGCTGCTCGGTCCTTTTGGCCCGCTGCCTCCCGACCCGGGCGACCGTCCTCCAGCGCGATCAGGTCCAGTTGTTCTACTCCACCGTCGACGAGCGGATCACCGGGTCGCGCGCGACAGTCGCGACGAGTGGCACGGCGGTGGCCAGAAGGGTGAAGCAGGTGACGCTGGTCCGCCGGCACGGGGTCTGGCAGCTGATCTCGTACGGTAAGCAGCGCTGTACGGCCGGCCGCGCGCGGTCGCGTGCTCCCACGGCATGAGGCAGTCCGGCTCACATGTGGGTGAGCCGCTCGCCCTCCTGCTGCTTCCGGCCAAGCTCGAGGAGTTCGAGCTTGCCGCCCATGTCCGGGGCCTGCTGAGGATCCCGCGCGTGGCGGCGCTCGAGCCAGGACGGATGCGGATCCCACGCTTGCTGCGCCAGAGTGCACCCGTCCGCGCCGCCAGACGGCTGCGTCTCCCGGGGGAGCCACGGGTCATCGTGCTCTACCGCCCGGAGCAGTACCCGCTGGCGCGAGCGCTGTGTGCCCGCTACCCGGAGGCCGAGCTGTGGTACATCCGCCCCGCCTCGCCGGCCCCCGAGGCCGAGGGCGCCTCCGCCGAGCTCATCGACCTCGACCGGCTCGCCGCCGAGCGAGCCGGAGAGGAGCGGGTGGGGGCCCAAGGGGCCGAGCTGAGCCAGGTCGAGGAGCGGCTGCTCGTCCGGTTGCAGGAGCTCGAGGTGATCAGCTCTCGCCCGTTCGTCCCCGGCGCGCGGGTCCAGGGGTTCAGGGCCCGCGGGGTGTAGGGGCCTTTGAGCTTCGGCATAAGGCCTCGGGCACGCAAACTAAGGCCGGCGGGGCGCAAACCGGCTGCTTGTTCCCGATGTGCCGGGAGAGGTCTCAGCTCATGCTGGATGCATCGAAGTGGCAACCGCACAAGGAGCCGAAGATGCATCCGAATCTCACCGCCGCCATCGCCGAGGCGCGCACCGCTGAGCTGGTCGCACGCGCGGCCCGCGTTCGTCCGTCCGACCCCGTAGAGCGCCCCCGGGGGAGTCGCAAGTCACGCGTCCTTCGCGTCTCCATCGGGCGATACCTCAGTCGCGGCCGGCGGGTCGACGAGCCGGCAGTTCGAGGGGGCGCGACCTCAGGCTGAGCGTCCACGCCAGCGCGATCAGCAGGGCTCCGGCTCCGAACACGATCCACGCCCCGGGATCGCTCGAGGAGGGAGCCCCGGCGCCCCCGCCCACGCCGCTCGGCAGGGCGATCGGGTGCCCGGACACGGCCGCGAGGCGCTGAGTCGCGGTCAGCGTGGCTTCGCCCAGCCCCGCGACCGAGCCCGGCGCCCGCAGGGCGGCGACGGCCGACGGCGCGGCCGGCGCGCGCGAGGCCCCGTCGTAGAGCGCGAACCCGTTCGGCATCGCGACCAGTAGCGGGCCCCGGAACACGAGCGACAGCTCCTGGCCGAGGAACCGGGCGTACTCGGAGGGCCGGCGCCACAGCTCGGTCACCGAGCCGAGGTCCGCGGGGGACGCGATGACCGCGACGCGGAGGCGCAGCCCGGCGCGCCGCGCCGCGTCTAGCAGCGCCACCAGCTCCCGCTGACGCCCGGCCGAGATCCCCGCATCCTGTGGCAGGAACAACGACTGCGTGGCCAGCACGTCGCTGGCGGGATCCCCGTCCCCCCGGGCCGGACCGGGCCACGCGGCGGCCACGCCGAGCGCCGCGAACAGGGCGATGACCGCCGCCAGAGCGCCACCACGCGAGAATCCGGCTGAGTGGTGAGTGATGAGCGCCAGTCTAGGTCTCGGGCGGCTCGCGTCCTCGCGCTCGCTGCCGTCTGGGTGCTGGCGGCGCTTCCCGCGACCGCTCAGGCTCACGGACCCGTCGCGCCGTACGCCACGAGCTATCTGGCCAAGGTCGCCGCCGCTCCGGCGGACATCCAGGCGAAGGTGGAGGACGGCGACCAGCGGATGTGGCTGGACGCGCGCGCGGTCCCACTCCTCGTCGTGTTCGACTACCGCGGCGCGCCCTACCTGCGGTTCACGACCGATGGGGTCGCGGTCAACCGCGGCTCGGCGATGTTCTACCTGAACCAGACCCCCGCTCAGACGCCGCCCCGGGGGCTGAATCCCGCGGCGGCGCCGAGGTGGGAGCACGTGACCGGCGCGCGCGAGTACTCATGGCACGACGGGAGGCTCCACGCCCTGGCCACGGTCGCGCTCCAGCCCGGGACGTCGTTCGTCGGGACGTGGCGGATCCCGATCTCGATCGATGGTCGGCGCACCGCGATCTCCGGCGGCCTCTGGCACGCGACCGACCCATCGATCGTGTGGTTCTGGCCGATCGTCGTGCTGCTGGCGTGTGCGCTCGCGGCGGCGCGCGTGCGCAGCCGCCGGCTGGACGTGCCCGTCTCGCGCGTGCTTGCGCTGGCCGCGCTGGTCGCGACCGGGACGCTCGCCGCCGGCGCCGAGCTCTACGGCCGCCCGCACGTGGTCGCCGGGCAGCTGGTTGTCCTGGGGCTGGTCCTGGCGTTCGTCGCATACGGGCTGATCCGCGTGCTGCTGGGACGTGCGGGCAGCTTTCACCTGTTCGTGATCTCGTTCGTCGCGCTGTGGGCGGGCGGCGCGCTGGTCACGGTGCTTCTGAACGGATACGTGCTGATGGTGGTGTCCGGGTTCGTGGCGCGGGCCGCGGTGGTGCTGGCGCTGGGATGCGGCGGTGGGTTGTTCCTGGTGCTGCTGGCTCGGATGGACCGGACGGAGGATGCTCCGTCGAACGCCATTGATGCCGTCACCGAACCGGCCGTCCGGTAGCTTTCGGGCGAGATGCCGGGGCTTTTCCAGCGCCGCCTCCTGATCGCACGGCTCGCGCCGCTGGCGTTGATGCCGGCGTCCGCGTTCGCCGTCCACCAACTCCGCTACTGGCTCGCGTACGGGGGCCGGGCGGGGGCGATGCTCGAGCGACAGGGCCATGCATATCTCCATTCGCTGGTGCCCTGGACGGTGCTGCTTTTGGCGATCGCCGCCGGCATGTTCCTGCGGGCGCTCGGCCGCGCCTTCGGCGGGCAGTGCTCGGCGAGGCGCTACACGGTCTCGTTCGCCGTGCTGTGGGCCGCGTGCGCGGCCTCGCTGATCGCCATCTACGCCTCCCAGGAGCTGCTCGAGTCGCTGGTCGCGACCGGCCACCCGGCAGGGGTGGCCGGCATCTTCGGCTACGGCGGCCTGTGGTCGATCCCGGCGTCGGTGTGCGTCGGGCTGGTCCTCGCGGCGCTCCTGCACGGCGCCAGGTGGGCGCTGATCTCGACCGCGGAGCGCCACGCCGCGGCGCTCGTCGCGGCACCCCGGCGGAGCGCCACCGCGCGCCGCCCGTACGACGTCCTCCTGCCCCGGCTCGCCCCCGTCTCGGCGGGATGGTCGGGGCGCGGTCCTCCTCGCTGATTCCGGCGCGCGGCCCCGCGCCTATGCCGCCGCGCGTGCTTGAAGCGAACGAACCGCAACCGAGGAGGAATCAGAGACGTGAACGCATCTTCGATGCGGCGACGCACACTCGTCGTGCTCGCCGCCGTAGCCGCAACGCTGATCGTGCCGGCGGCGGCGGCCGCGCACGCCCGGATCAGCCCCGCCGTGTCCCTGTCGAACCAGCTGCAGCTCTACAGCCTGGCCGTCCCGACAGAGAAGAACGGGCTGACCACGACGAAGGTCGTGATGACGGTCCCGGCGGGGTTCGGGGTCGATTCGTTCGTGCCGCCGCCCGCCGGATGGCGCATGCAGGTGCAGCAGAGCGGCTCGGGTGACAGCGCCGTCGTGACGAAGGTGACCTGGACCGGCGGTCGCACGCCGACCGGCGAGGACTCGCTGTTCCAGTTCCTGGCTCAGCCGGCCTCGGCCAAGGCGTACACCTTCCAGGTCCAGCAGACCTACTCGGACGGCTCGATCGTCAACTGGGCGGGCCCCGAGTCCTCCGACTCGCCGGCCCCGACGATCGAGGCCGCGAGCTCGCTCGGTGGAGGCGGCGTCTCCGCGCTGACGATCGTCGCGCTGGTCGTCGGGGGCCTCGGATTGCTGGCGGGCGGCTTCGCGCTGATCGGCGGCTCGAGGGGGCGCGAGATGGCATGAGCCGCCGGGGGCGGATCGCGATCGTGCTCGCCGCCCTGGCGGCGCTGTTCGCGCTGCCCAGCGCGGCGTCGGCGCACGCCTACCTGATCAGGACCGTCCCCGCCGCGAGCGGGGTGCTCAACGGCCCGCCGCCCAACGTGCAGCTCACCTACGACGAGGCGGTCGAGCCGCGGTTCGCGATCATCTCGGTCACCGACGCGGCCGGCCGGCAGGAGGCCACCGGTCCGGCGCATCGCTCCCCGGCGAATCCCGACACGCTGGTGGTGCCGCTGCGCCCGCACCTGCCGGAGGGCTGGTACCTGATCTACTGGCGGGCGATCTCGGTCGATGGCCACCCGGTCCAGGGGGCGTTCACGTACGCGGTGGGCCCCGATCCGGGGCCCGCGCCTCAGTTCAAGGTCCCGAGCGTGTCCGCGACCGCGACCAAGGCGAACCTGCTGATCGCGCGGTGGGTGATGTTCCTGTCGGTGATGGCGGCGATCGGGTTGTTCGTGCTGCGGGTCCTGATCGCCCGCCCGCTGGTCCGGCGCGTGCGCGGGACGAGCCTGCGGAACGTGTCGGTCGCGTTCGTGGTGGCCTCGGTGGTCGGGCTGATCGCGATCCCGGTGTACCTGGACTTCACCACCGCCAACGACTCGCTCCGGTCGGTGTTCGACCTCAGCGCACTCGTGCCGCTGTTCCGGGTGACCGCGTTCGGACGGGCGATCGTGGACCTGGAGCTGTGCTTCGCGCTGTTCTGCGTGGCCGGGTGGATCGCCGTGTGGGTCGACCGGCCCGAGCGCGAGCGCCGGTCCGTCGCCGAGCTCGCCGCGACGACCGGCGCTCTGCTGTCAGCCGCGGCCGTGCTGATCGTCCCCGGGGCGGCGGGTCATCCGGGCCAGACCTCGCCCCGTGGGCTGGTGATGGGGTTCGATTGGCTGCACCTCGCCGCGGGTTCCGTCTGGCTCGGCGGATTGATCGGGCTGCTGCTGATCTGGACCGGCCTGCCGGCCGGGCGCCGGGTCGATGGGCTGGCGACGGTGGTGCCCCGATTCTCCAACGTGGCCCTCGGATCCGTGATCGTGCTCGCCGCCACCGGCATCGGCGAGACGCTCGAGCACATGCCGTTGGTGGACGCCCTGTGGGGCACCGGCTTCGGAGTCGCGATCCTCGTGAAGGCCGGGTTGCTGTGCGTCGCGATCGTGCTCGCCTCGGGCAACCTGCTGCGCTCAAAGCCCGCGCTCGCCGCCGCGCGCGGGCGAGCGGACGCCGGCGAGCCCGCCGCCCGCCTGCTGCGCGGCCTGATGAGCGGCGAGGTCGCGATCGTCGCCGGGGTGGTGTTCGCGGCCGCGCTACTGTCGAGCCTGGCGCCGCCCCCGCCCGCGTACGCGCTCCGGAGCTCGGCGCTGGCTCAGGTCGGTCCGGGTCGCGTAGCCAAGACGGTCGTGCGCAACGGCTACGTGCTCCGGGTGCTCGTCTCGCCGAACAAGGCCGCCGCGCCCGACTCGTTCGCGCTGCGACTCACCAGGCACGGGCAACCGGTGCGGGGCGCCAACATCACGCTCACGTTCAACCACACCGAGATGCAGATGCCCCAGCAGGAGTATCAGCTCAGGGAGATCCGGCCCGGGGTGTACTCGCGCGCCGCGCCGGCCCTGGTCATGGTCGGCAAGTGGGCGCTCAGCTTTCAGATCACGCCAACCGGCGGACAGCCGTTCACCGCGTTGATCCTCGACCAGGCCAACGGATGAGGAGGTTTGACTTGAAGATCCACCTACCTGCGTGGGGGGCGAGTGTGGCGGCCGCGTGCGCAGCCGTGGCGGTGACCGGCTGCGGCGCGGGCGGCGGGGGCACGGTGAGCGTGCCCAAGGTCGCGCCCGCCAGGGTGTTTGCGCTGGCGGGATTCGAGCCTGCCGCGCCGGTGGCACCGCACCACCCCGTGACCGTGTCGTTCGCGGTCCGCTTGCCCAGCGGCAAGCCGCTCACGACGTACAGGATGGGGTCCGGGCCTCACACCGGAGTGCACCTGATCATCGTGCGCGACGATCTCGCCTACATCATTCATGAGCATCCGCCGGTCGGCCCGGCCGGCTTTCTGAGGCAGACCGTGACGTTCCCCGCTCCGGGGCCCTACCACGTGCTCGTCGACGTATACCCGCAGCTCGCCGGGGTACTGCCGAACTTCCAGCTGACTCAGACGATCCACGTGAGCGGCCCCTATCGCCCACAACCGCTGCCGCGGTTCAACGCCGACCAGGTCGTCGACGGCTACCACTTCGCGATGCAGGGGCGCCCGAGCCTGCACGCGATCCAGGCGCAGTTCATGCACGTCGAGGTGACCGACTCCTCCGGGCGCCCCGTGACGTTCACGCCCTGGTTCGGCGCCCTCGCGCACGCGATCTTCTTCCAGCAGGGGTCGCTCGCCTACTTCCACACCCACATCTGCGCCCCCGACGCTCTCAACTGCGGGAGCCTCCCGGGCGTCCGCGCGAGCGCGATCACGGGCCGGTCGTCGTCTCCCGGAAAGCTCACCATCGGAACGCTGCTCCCCGCGCCCGGGACCTGGCGGCTGTTCCTGCAGATGAAGGCGGGCGGTCGAGTGGTGACCGCCCCATTCACGATCAAGGTGGCACCGTGAACGGCGAGGAGACGGGCGCGCGGGGCGTGCGGCTGCGGTTGTTCGCGGCCGCGGTGGCGCTCGCGGCGGGCATCGTGGCGCTGGTGGTGGTGATCCAGCTCGTGCGGAGCGTAATCGGCTGATGCCGCGCAGCACGATCGTCGCCTGGCTTCTGGTCGCGGCGCTCGCGCCGGCGCTCGCGCCTGCGCCGGCGCTCGCCGACGCCGATCCCGCCAGCGACGTGCTGCTCGGCACGAGCGTGTTCTACCCCTACAGCCCTCCGGTCTCCGGCAGCCTGCAGAAGCAGCTCAACGCCGAGGCCGCGGCCGCCGCCCGCGCGCACTTCCCGATCAAGATCGCGATCATCGCCTCGCCGGTCGACCTGGGGGCGCTGCCGACCATGTTCGCCAAGCCTCAGCAGTACGCGACCTTCCTCGACCAGGAGATCAGCTTCAACGGCAAGCAGTCGTTGCTAGTCGTGATGGCAAACGGATACGGGTCTGCGGGTCTTCCAGCGCCGGCGACCGCGGCGGTCGGCTCGCTTCCGAGACCGTCCGGGCACACCGGCGAGGCGCTCGCCCAGGCCGCCCTGGCCGCGGTCCCGAAGCTCGCGTCGGCCGCCGGTCACCCGATCGGCGGCGTCTCTGCCGCCTCGCCCGGCGGCTCGGGGGGCGGCTCGTCCACGCTGCTGATCGTGATCGTCGCCGTCGTCGCCGTGCTGGCCGCGGCGCTCGTGATCGGGATCCGGCGGCGCGCCGCGGCGCGGTGAGCCGCCCGACGGCCGGGCTCGTCCTCGGGATTTGTGCGCTCGCCGGATGCGGCTCGAGCGCCACGCCCTCCAGGAGCCCGGCGCTTCCGCGCGCGCTGGTCCAGGAGTCCCGCCCGGTCGGAAGGGGTCCGCGCTTCCAGCCCCCGGTGAGCGGGCCGGTACCGGCCCGCTGCACCCGCCGCCTGGGGGCTCGAGCCGGAGTGCACGTGGAGCTGTTCGCGGCCGACCGGGTGGTGATCGTCCCCGCGGGCATCGGGACCCTGCCGCCCCGGACGAGCCTGTCGGGACGGATCACCTCCGCCCGCTGCTACGGCGACCTCGTCACGCTCGAGCCGACCGGGCTGGTGCTGGTCCGCGCCGGCCTGCGGCCGCGCCTCGCGGATCTCTTCGAGGCCTGGGGTCAGCCGCTCTCGCGCGTCCGTCTGGGCCCGTTCGAGGCCCCGGGGGGCGCCCGGGTGCTCGTGTTCGTGAACGGCAGGCGCCAGCCCGGCTCGCCCCGAGACGTATCCCTCAGCCCGCACGGGGTGATCGTTCTCGAGGTGGGGCCTTACGTCCCGCCGCACGTCTCCTACCGGTTCCCGCCGGGCACATAGGGGCGGGTAAGGGGTCGCCCGCCGGAACTAAGGCCCCACCCCCTTACATCGACTCCGTTCTCCCGATGTGCGAGGGGAGGTCTCAGCTCATCCTGTTCTCAGTGCAAACGACCGACAGGAGCGACTCATGCATCCGACACTTAGCTTCGAAGTCGCCGCCTCCCGCGCGGAGGAAGCCAGGCGCGTTGCCGAGGCCCGTTACGCCCAGCCGCGGCTTGGGGCCCGTTCACATCGACCGCGAGTCTCACTCTGGCGATACTTCCGTCGTGGCCACGAGACTCACCAGCAATCACTTCGTGGGACGCCGGGCCGAGCTGGAGGAGCTCGTCGAGGCGTCGCGCGGAGCCGCTGAGGAGGCGCGTCCGTCGCTGGTCTTGCTCGGAGGCGACTCCGGTGTGGGCAAGACCAGGCTCGTAGGAGAGCTCGAACGACGGCTCGCGGACGAGGGGGCCGAGGTCCTCCGTGGCGAGGCCGTGGAGCAGGGGCAGGGCGAGCTTCCGTTCGCGCCGCTGACGAGTGCGCTCCGTCCGCTCGTGCGCGGCAAGCATCCGGCCTTCGACGCGCTCGGTCCCGGCAGCCGCGCCGAGCTCGCGGCACTGCTGCCGGGGCTGGAGGAGGTCGACAACGGCCGGCCCGGCGAGCGGCACGACCCGTCGGCGCAGCTTCGGCTGTTCGAGGCGCTGCTCGAGCTGTTCGAAGTGATCAGCGAGCAGCAGCCGCTGGTCCTGATTCTCGAGGACGTCCACTGGGCGGACCGCTCGACCCGGACATTCGCGGCATTCATGGCCCGGAGCCTGCGCCACGAGCGCATCCTGGTCGTGCTCACCTACCGCACCGACGAGCTTCACCGTCGCCATCCGCTCCGGCCGCTGCTGGCTGAGCTCGAGCGGCTCGAGCACGTTAGGCGCATCGAGCTGGCCCCCTTCGACCGCGCCGAGCTGACCGAGGTGCTGGCCGACATCCTCGACGCCGAGCCGGACCGGGCGCTCGTCGAGCGGCTGTTCGCGCGCAGCGAGGGAAACGCCCTGTACACAGAGGAGCTGCTCGCCGCCGGTCTCGACGGCCGTGGCGCCACGCCGCAGAGCCTGCGGGACGCGTTCCTGTTGCGCATCGAGCGCCTGTCCGAAGAGGCCCAACAGGCCGCCCGGACGATCGCCGCGGGGCGCCGCCTCGACGAGCAGATGATCGGCGCAGTCACCGGCATCGATCCGGCGCGGCTCCAGGTGGCGCTGCGCGAGGCCATCGCCGAGCACGTGCTCGTCACCGGCGAGGACGACCGGTTCCTGTTCCGTCATGCGCTGCTCCGCGAGGCGCTGTACGACGACCTGCTCCCAGGCGAGCGCGGCGAGCTGCATCTGGCGCTGGCGCGAGCGCTGGAGGCGCGCTGCGGAGACGACGACGAGCAGGAGGCCGAGCTGGCGGCCGCGATCGCCGGCCACTACGCGGCCGCCGGGGATCAGCCGGCCGCGCTGCGGTCCACCGTCCGCGCGGCGCTCGCCGCCCGTGACGTGCACGCCTACGGCGAGGCCGCGGACCTGGCCGAGCGGGCGCTCGACCTCTGGCCGCGAGTCCCGGAGGCGCGAGACACCATCCCGCTGGGCCGGGTCGACCTGCTCGAGCTCGCGGCCGAGGCGCACTCCGTGGCCGGGGATCGCTCCCGCGCGGAGACGCTGCTCGAGACCGCGCTCGGCGAGGTCGACCCGGAGTCCGATCAGCGGCGCTACGCGAGCCTGCTGGCCCGCAAGGCCCGCATCCAGTGGTCGCTCAACCGCGGGCTCGAGGGGATCCGCACCGCCGAGCGCGCCCTGTCGCTGCTGCCCGCCGATGAGACCACCGCGGAGCGGGCTTCGCTGATGGCGTGGCTGGCCCGCACGAGATTCCTCCGCGGGCGCTACCGCGGCGCGATCGACGAAGGCAACGCGGCGCTCCAGGCGGCAACGGACGCAGGCGATCGCCACACCGAGGGGGAGGCCCTCAACACCCTGGGCATGGCCCACATCAGCGTCGGCAACGTCGACGACGGGGTGGCGCAGCTTCGCCGCTCGATCGAGATCGGAAAAGAGACGCACGACCTCGACAACCTCGGATACGCCTACTCGAACCTGGCCGAGATGCTCGCCCTGCACGCCGCCCGGACCAGCGAGGGAATCGAGGTCGCACAGGAGGGGCTCGCCACGATCCCCCGGCGGATGCCCCGCCTGCACGACTGGCTGATGCTCACCGTCGCGCAGCTGTCGTTCGAGGCCGGCGATTGGGACGCGGCGCGGGCGCACCTGGCGCCACCGGCTGCCCGGCGGTCGAGCTCGCTCGACCGGGACCCGTTCTTCCGCCTGCTGCTCGAGGCGGACGTCGCGCTCGGCGAGGGCGAGAACGAGCTCGCCGCCCGACGACTCGACGAGGCCGAGCCGTTCGTGGAGCAGTCCACGGAGCCACAGTGGATCGGGTGGTTCGGCGCGCTGAGGGGCGAGCAGCTCCGCCGCGCCTATGAGCTGCT
>Ga0209577_10001447_pt1 | contig 23478 bp, 18 predicted proteins | sample GraSoiAngelo_109_FD_185874 | JGI IMG/M metagenome (GOLD analysis project Ga0209577, IMG submission 185874) | Grasslands soil microbial communities from the Angelo Coastal Reserve, California, USA - 14_0903_12_20cm (SPAdes) (version 2) | ecosystem: Environmental > Terrestrial > Soil > Grasslands...
GGCGAAGATGCGGTCGACCTGCTCGTAGTCCAGGCGTGCATCCGAGGAGATCACCGAGCGGTAGAACGAGCTGCGCACGGCGCGCGGCCCCTCGAGGTCCATCTCGGCTGTCACCGCAAGGCGCTCGCGCTGCGGAACCAGCGAGCAGGCGTCGTTGGAGAGCGCGTGCGGCAGCATCGGCTCGACCGATCCCGGGACGTACACGCTCGTCGCCCGCCGGCGCGCCTCGGTGTCGAGCGCCGATCCCTCGTGCACGTACGCCGTCACGTCCGCGATGTGCACCCACACGCGGATCGCACCGTCCGGCAGCGCTTGTGCGGAGACCGCGTCGTCGAAATCGCGCGCGCTGACCGGGTCGATCGTGAAAGTCGGAAGCGCCGTGAGATCCCGCCGGCCGTCGAGGTCGCCGCCGACCTCCAGGCGGCGATCGCGGAGGCGGTTGGCTTCGCGCTCGACCGCGCGCTCGAATCGCCGCGCGAGGCCGTGCTGGCGCATCAGCGCCTCGATCGCGTCGCGCGCGCGTTCGCGCTTGGCTGGCGGCCACACGACGCGCGCCCCGGCGGCCGGCTCGACGCGACGTGTCTCGCGCCCGCTACGCGAGCCGCCTTGGGGCCCTGCGCGCCCACCACGGCGGGGGCGGCCGCCCGGCGGCGTCACGTCACTTTCGCGGCGAGCGTATGCAGCGCGACTTCGAGCCCGCGCGCCGTGTCGACGCCCTTCTTCACGAGCACTTCGGGGATCACGCCCGCCCCCTGCTTGACGCCGCCGCCGCCGAGGTTGCGCCCACTCGGCGTGAAGTACTCGCCGACGGTGATGTCGAGGGCACCGCCGTTGGCGAGCGGCTCCTCCTCCTGAAAGACGCCCTTGCCGAACGTGTGCGCGCCGACGACCGTCGCTCGGCGATGGTCCTGGAGCGCGGCCGCGACGATCTCCGATGCCGACGCCGTGTTGCCGTCGACGAGCACCACCAGCGGTATCGAGCTCGAGATCGCGTCGCCTGCCGCGGTGATCACCTCGGTCGGCTGCGAGCGCCCGCGCGTCGTCACGATCACGCCGCTCGGCACGAAGATGCTCGCGACGAGCCGCGCCTCGTCGACCAGGCCGCCGCCGTTCGCGCGCAGGTCGAGGATGATCCCGCGCGCGCCCTCGCGCAGCACGCCTTCGACCGCCGTCCGAACTTCCCCGTGCGAGCCCGGACTGAACGTGGCGAGCGCGACGACCCCGAGCTTGACCTTGGCGACGGTCTTCACCGTCGAAGCCACCACCGGCTCGGAGATCGTCGCGCGCGTCAGCCGCACGGTTCGCGTCGGCCCTACACCGTGGGTGCGCAAACCGAGTACGACATCGGTCCCCGGCGGGCCCTTGACGAGCATCGTCGAGGACGCTTCGGGCAGACCCGCGATCGAGCGCCCGTTGACCGACACGATCACTTCACCCGGCTTGAGATGTGCGCGCGCGGCGGGCGAGGCGTCGAACACGCGAACGATTTCGAGACCCTCGCGTGTGCCGCCGACGTCCACGCCGATGCCGGTAAAGCTCGGAGGCTCGCTGAATTCGCGGAATTCGCTCGGCGAGAGGTAGTGCGAGAAGCGGTCGTGCAGGCTCGCAACCGCGCCCGCGATCGACGCCCCGGCGAGCTGGCCCTTTGCCACGGGGCGGTAGTAATCGCTCGAGATCCGGTCGAGCGCATCGTTGACGACGCGCGTCGAGTGGTCCGCGACGAACGCGTTGCGCGCGAACCCGGGCAGATCCGATGGATGCCCTCCGAGCCACACGCCCGCAACGAGGACCGCCAGCAGCGATATCGCGACGGCGAGGATCGAGCGCCAGTCGAACGACGGCGGGCGCGACGGGGAGGGCATGGGGCCCAGACTAAGGGTCGCGCCATCGGGAGGCGCCGCGGCGCGGGCGAGGGCGCGCTAGAGGCGCGGCGCGCGCACGGGTCTCCCCCACGCCCTCGGGCGTCGCCGCGGCGCAGGCCACGGCGCGCTGATGCCGCGCCGCGCACGCGGGGGCCGGTCACGCCGTCGGGAGGCGGACCGCGCAGGCGCGGGCGCCCGGAGCCCTAAAAGACGCGGCGTGTGCAGGGGTCCCCGGACCCGTGCGGAGGCGGTTATCGTGGGGGCTCGAGCGATGGCCAGCATCGAGACCACGACCGTCCCCGCGAATGAGCTACCCGTGCACCGGGTCGCGATTCCCGGCACGCGCGCGCTCACGGTCCTCGTCGCGTTCGACGCGGGCGCGCGCAACGAGCGCCCCGAGGAGAACGGGATGGCTCACTTTCTCGAGCACCTCGTGTTCAAGGGAGGCGAGAGCTACCCGACGTACAAGGACGTCAACGAGACGGCCGAGCGCCTCGGCGGCGTGCTCAACGCGTACACGAGCCACGACCTTGTCGCCTTCCACATCACCGTCAGGGCGGAGAGCGCGGCGGCCGCGATCGATCTCATCTGCGACTTCGTCGCACGGCCGCGCCTGGATCCCGACGAGCTCGATCGCGAGCGCGGCGTCGTCATCCAGGAGATAAACCGCGCATACGACCAGCCCTCGACCGTCGCCGAGTACCTCATCGACCGCGCGGCGTTCGGCGAGCACCCGCTCGGCCGGACGGTGCTCGGACCCGAGGAGAACCTGCGCAGCTTCACACGCGAGGGCATCGTCGCGTTTCGCGAGCGCCGCTGGGCCGGCGACCGCGGCGGCGCGTTCCTAGTTGGCAACCTCGAGCACCTGCCGGGCGAGGACGAGCTCATGGAGCTGTTCGCGCGCTTTCCCGCGCTGCCCGACCCGGCCCCGTATGAGCCCGCGCCGGAGTTCGCGCCGCAGACGCTCGTCGACGAGCGCGACACCAACCAGTCGCACCTGCGCATGATCTACCGCCCCGACGTGGACGTCGCTTCGCTGCGCGAACGCGCGGCGCTGTCGATCTACGCGACCCTCCTCGGCGGGTCGATGGGCTCGCGCCTGTTCGAGGAGATCCGCGAGAAGCGCGGCCTGTGCTACTCGGTGTACGCCGCCGACCACGCCTTTGCCGACGTCCCGATCCTGCAGCTCGGGTCCGGCCTCGAGTCGGCGAAGTGCACCGAGGCCTACGGGCGCATGCGCGAGATCGTGAGCGAGCTGCGCGAGCAGGGGCCGACCGAGGAGGAGGTCGCGCGCGCCCGCGCATACGCGGCGGGCCGACTCGTGCTCGCGTTCGAGAACACCAACGCCGTCGCCCGCTACGGCGCCAATCAGGCGATCGTGCGAGGGGAGTCGATCGATCCCGACGGGGCGATCGCGGCCCTCGATGCGGTCACCTACGACGAGGTGCGCGAGGTCGCCGCGGGCGTCGCCGACCGGCTCGCCATCGGGGTCGTCGGCCCACACACCGCCGACGAGTTCTAGAGAGGACGCGCGCCGCGCGGCCGCGTGGCTAGCCGATCGCGACCATGCGATCGATCGGAACGCGCGCGCGGCTGGCGACATCCGCGGGCACGCGCACCTCGTAGCGCAGCGCGCGCAGCGAATCGCGCAGCTTCGGCAGCGTGATCATCTTCATGTACATGCACGAAGCCTCGGGGTTCGCGGGGATGAAGTCGACATCCGGCGCGGCCATCGCGAGCGGGTAGAGCATGCCCGTCTCGGTCGCCACGATCGCCTCGCGCCGCTCGCCGCCGCCAGACGTCGCCTCCGCTGCGCGCTCGTCGCGCTCGGCCTCGCGGGCGTAGTCGAGCATCCCGCCCGTCGAGAGCATGTGCACGCCCGCGGACGAGATGTCGCCGGAGGCGACGTACTCCATGACGCTCGTCGAGCAGCCGCACTCCGGGTGGATGAGGAAGTCGGCGTCGGGATGCTGCGCGCGCATCCCTTCGATGTCCGCGGGGCGGATGCCGGCGTGCACGTGGCACTCCCCGTCCCACACGTGCATCCGCCGTCCGAGCTCCTTCTCGACGTACGCGCCGAGCCACATGTCGGGTCCGAAGAGGATCTCGGTGTCCTCGCCGTGCGTCGCATAGATGTGGCGCACGACGTCGACGGCGTTGGCCGACGTGCAGCAATAGTCGGTCAGCGCCTTGACCTCCGCGGTCGTGTTCACGTACATCACGACGACGGCGCCGGGGTGCTCGGCCTTCCACGCCGCAAGCTGCTGCGCGTCAATCGACGCCGCGAGCGAGCAGCCGGCTTCGAGGTCGGGGATCAGCACCCTCTTGTCGGGGCACAGGATCGACGCGGTCTCGGCCATGAAGTGGACACCGCAGAACACGATCGTCTCCGCCCCCGCGCTCGCGGCGCTGCGCGAGAGCCCGAGCGAGTCGCCGACGTAGTCGGCGACGTCCTGCACCTCGGGCACCTGATAGTTGTGCGCGAGGATCACCGCGTTGCGTGCGCGCGCGAGCTCCCGCACCTCGCGCTTGAGCCCCGCGATCTCCTCGGCGCTCAGCGCCTCGGGGTGCGGGTGGGTCCCGGCCATCGGCAGGGTAGAGGCCATCGGCAGGTTCACGGCAACGTAGTCCGGAGTAGCGGGTGATGACTCGGAGCCGAAAGGACTCCGGGCCTCCATTTCCCCTCATGTTATCCGTCCTTTGGTCGGCCGCTCGCGCCCGCGCGGAGCGGCCGGATGGCGCCTCTGCCGCCGCGCGGGTCAGCTCACGAGCTCGAGCGTGAGCGAGACATCGAGCGCCGGCGCGGAGTGCGTGAGCGCGCCCATCGAGATGAACTGCACGCCCGTGCATGCGCGCTCGGAAAGCGTCGCGAGCGTCACGCCCCCGCTCGCCTCGAGCCGCGCTCTGCCCGCCACCTGCGCGACCGCCGCGCGCAGCTGCTCGTCATCCATGTTGTCGAGCAGCAGACGCGGCGCGCGGGCGGCGAGCGCCTCGTCGATCTCCGCCGGAGTGCGCACCTCGACCTCCATCGTCTCGGCGAGCTCCGGCGCGGCGGCCCGCGCCAGCTCGATCGCTCGCGCGATCCCGCCCGCGGCCGCTATGTGGTTCTCCTTGATGAGGATCGCGTCGTAGAGGCCCGCACGATGGTTGCCGGCGCCTCCCGCGACGACCGCCGCCTTCTCGAGCGCGCGCAGACCCGGCAGCGTCTTGCGCGTGTCGAGCACCTGCGCACCGCTGCCCTGCGCGGCTTTGGCGGCGCGCGCGGCGAGCGTAGCGACGCCCGAGAGGTGGCCGAGGAAGTTGAGCGCGGTCCGCTCGCCGCCCAACAGCGCGCGCGCGGAGCCGTTTACGGACATCACCGGACCGCCGTCCTCGCGCCAGCTTCCCTCCGCCACCAGTCGCTCACAGCCGGCGTCGCCGTCGAGCGCTCTGAACGTGGCCTCGGCGGCATCCAGGCCGAAGATCACACCGGGCGCCTTCTGCGCGACCAGCGCGCGCGCACGCGCCCCCTCGGAGACCGTCGCGAGCGTCGTCACGTCGCCGCTGCCGATGTCCTCGGCGAGCGCGCGCCGCACGAGCGCGTCGAGCTCGGCGTGCGTCATGTGCGGCTCGCGCCGGCGGCGGACGCGAGCAGGTACGCGCGCACGAACCCGTCGAGGTCCCCGTCGAGGACCCGCTCGACGTCCCCCATCTCGTATCCGGTGCGCGTGTCCTTGACCAGCGTGTACGGGTGCAGCACGTAGGAGCGGATCTGCGAGCCGAAGTTCACGTCCTGCGCCTCGCCCTTCTCGCGCGCGATCTCTTCCTGGCGTTCTCGCTCCTGGCGTTCGATCAACTTCGCGCGCAGCATCGCCAGCGCCGTCGCGCGGTTCGACGACTGCGAGCGCTCGTTCTGGCACTGCACGACGATTCCGCTCGGCCGGTGGGTGATGCGCACGGCCGAGTCGGTCTTGTTGACGTGCTGGCCCCCGGCTCCGGACGCGCGGTAGGTGTCGATCTGAAGGTCGTCCTCGTTGATCGGGACGCCCTCGCTGTCGGGCACGGCCGGCGCCACCTCAACGCCGGCGAAGCTCGTGTGACGGCGGTGGGCGGAGTCGAACGGCGACAAGCGCACGAGCCGGTGGACGCCGCGCTCGGCCGCGAACAGCCCATACGCGTTCTCGCCCGAGACGCGGAACGTCGCCGACTTGATCCCCGCTTCGTCGCCCGCGCTGGCCTCGAGCAGCTCGACGCCGAAGCCGCGGCTCTCCGCCCAGCGCATCTCCATGCGCAGCACCATCTCGGCCCAGTCCTGCGCGTCCGTGCCCCCCGCTCCCGCGTTCACGGTCACTAGCGCATCACCGGAGTCGTAGCTGCCCGAGAACAGGCGCTGCTCCTCGAGCTCCTCGAGGCGCCGCTCGACGGAGCTGATCTGCTCCTGCACCTCATCCTCGAGCGCCGGGTCCTCGGCGGCCATCTCGACGAGGCCGTCGAGGTCCGCGACGTCGGCCTCCAGCGCGCGGAAACCCTCGAGGCGTCGCGACGCGCGCGCGTGCTCGCCCGAGGTCGCGGCGGCACGCTCGGAGTCCTCCCAGAAGTCCGGGCTTCCCATCTCGAACTCGAGCGCGCGCACGCGCTCGGCGAGGCCGTCGGGGTCAAAGATAATCCGCGAGCAGCTTCATCTGCTCGCGGATCGCCGCGAGGCGCTGCGGCGTTGACTCAGCGGTCGTGTCGGCCACGGCTTCACGCTATCAGCGCCCATGCGCCTGCGCGGGCTTGGCGCGCTGGCAACGCTCGACGCAGCCCGCGGCGCCGGCAGAGGCGCGCCAGCCAACTACGCGCCGTGGCAGCGCTTGAACTTCTTGCCCGACCCGCACCAGCAGGGGTCGTTGCGCCCGAGCTGGTGCTCGTCGTCGACGACGCGCTGCTCGACGACGGGCGCGGCTTCAAGAGGGCCGTCTTCACCGAAGCCTTCCGCGCCGGCACCTCCGGCGGCGGCGGCCGCCGCGAGCGCGCCCGCTCCGACGGCGCTGTGGCCGCCCGAGTAGGACACGCGCCCAGCGCGGGTCGCGGTGCCCGACGGGCTGAACGAGGTCGGCGGCGTTCCGCCGTTCTCGCCCTCGACACTCACCTGCACGTTGAAGATCATGCGCGCGAAGTCCGTCCACACGCTGTTCATGAGGTCGCCGAAGAGCGTGAAGGCCTCGTTCTTGTACGCGACCAGCGGGTCCACCTGCGCGAACCCGCGCAGGCCGATGCCTTCGCGCAGGTAGTCCATGTCGAACAGGTGCTCGCGCCAGCGCTCGTCGATGATCTGCAGCAGCAGAAAGCGCTCGAGCGCACCGATCAGCTCCTCCCCGAGCGCCTGCGCGCGCGCCTCATAGCGGTCGAGCGCGAGCTCGGAGATCTTGTCGGTGAGCGAGTTGCGGTCGGTGGTCTCGGCATCGAGATCCTCGGCCCCGAGGTCCAGCGGGAAGAACTGAGACAGCGCCGTGAACATGCCGTCGAGGTCCCAGTCCTCGACGTAGTCGCTCGGCGTGTACTCGGCGATCGTGCGCTCGATCACGGCGACGACTTCGCGGCGCGCCTCCTCGCCGATGTCGCGACCTTCGAGAACCTCGTCGCGGTACGCATAGATCACGCGCCGCTGCTCGTTCATCACGTCGTCGTACTCGAGCACGTGTTTGCGCGCGAGGAAGTGCTGTTCCTCGACCTTCTTCTGCGCTTTCTCGATCTGCTTCGAGAGCATGCTCGCCTCGATCGGTTCCTCGTTGCCCTCCTCGTCGACGCCGCCGAGGCGGTCGAGGATGCGGTAGATGCGGTCGCCCGCGAACAAACGTACGAGGTCGTCTTCGGCGGACAGGAAGAAGCGACTCTCGCCGGGGTCCCCCTGGCGGCCCGAGCGCCCACGCAGCTGATTGTCGATGCGGCGCGACTCGTGGCGCTCGGTCCCGCAGATGAAGAGGCCACCCGCCGCCATTACGCGCTCGCGGTTTTCCTCGACCGCCTTTTCAACGCCCGGGAGGACCGCGCGCATCTCGCGCTCGTGCTCCTCGCGCTGCTCCGGGTCGACGCCGCGGCGCGCCAGCTCGAGGCGTGCGAGGTGTTCGGGGTTGCCGCCGAGCTTGATGTCCACGCCGCGACCCGCCATGTTGGTCGCGATCGTGACGGCCTCCGGCTGGCCGGCCTCGGCGACGATCTCCGCCTCGCGCGCGGCGTGCTCGGGTTTGGCGTTCAGGACCGTGTGCTTGACGCCGAGCGCGGTCAGGCGCCGCGAGACGAGCTCTGAGACCTCGACCGAGATCGTGCCGACGAGGACCGGCTGGCCATTCTCGTGGCGCGCGGCGATCTCTTTGACGACCGCCGTCCACTTGCCCTCCTTGGTCTTGTAGACCTGGTCGTTGCGATCATCGCGGACCATCGGCTCGTTGGTCGGAACCTGGACGACCGGCAGCTTGTAGATCTTCATGAACTCCGTCGCCTCGGTGAGCGCCGTGCCGGTCATGCCGGCGAGCTTCGAGTAGAGGCGGAAGTAGTTCTGGTAGGTGATCGTCGCGAGCGTCTGGTTCTCCTCCTGGATCGGCACCCGCTCCTTGGCCTCGACCGCCTGGTGCAGGCCTTCCGACCAGCGCCTGCCCTCGAGGATGCGGCCGGTGAACTCGTCGATGATCTTCACCTCGCCGTCGATCACCGCGTAGTCGACTTCGTTCTTGTACAGCGCCTCGGCGCGCAGCGACTGGATCAGGTGGTTGACGAGGTGGCCGTTCTCTGCGCGGTAGAGGTGGTCGATGCCGAGGAAGCGCTCCGCCTTCGCGACGCCCTGCTCGGTGATCGAGACGGTCTTGTGCTTCTCGTCGACCTCGTAGTCGAAGTCCGCGACGAACTGCTTCTTGGTGCGCGGATCCATGCCTTCGGGCGTCTTGCCGAGGTTCATCTGCGGCGCGAGCCGCGCGAAGCGGACGTACAGGTCGGCCGCCTGTTCGGGCGCGCCGGAGATGATCAGCGGCGTGCGCGCCTCGTCGATGAGGATGTTGTCGACCTCGTCCACGATCGCGAAGTGGTGCCCGCGCTGGACCTTTTCGGAGAGGTCCTTGGCCATGTTGTCGCGCAGGTAGTCGAAGCCGAACTCGGAGTTCGTCCCGTACACGACATCGCTCGCGTACGCCTTGTGCTTGTCCTCGTACGGCTGCATGTTCTCGAGCACGCCGACGCTCACGCCGAGCGACTCGTAGATCGGGCTCATCCATTCCGCGTCGCGCCGCGCGAGGTAGTCGTTGACGGTCACCACGTGCACGCCCTTGCGCTCGCCCGAAGAGTCGTCGCGCACGGCGAGCGAGTTCAGCACCACGGCGAGCGTCGCCGTCAACGTCTTGCCCTCGCCGGTCTTCATCTCGGCGATGTTCCCGTCGTGCAGCGCCATTCCGCCGACCAGCTGCACGTCGAAGTGGCGCATGCCGAGCTTGCGCTTGCCCGTCTCGCGCACGATCGCGAAGCACTCCGGCAGCAGCTCGTCCAGCGAGGCGCCTTCGCCGGCGCGCTCGCGCAGGTCGTCCATGCGCTCGCGCAGCTCGTCGTCGGTGTCCTCTTCGAGCTCGGGCTCGAACGCGCCGATCAGCGCAACGCGCTTCTGGTACTCCTTGAACTTCTTCGCCTCGCCGACGTTCAGCGCGCGGTCGATCAGGGAGGGCATTGGCCTAGGATAGCTCCCGCCGAATGCCCGCCTTCCCACCGCGCGAGCTCGCGCGCGCGGTGAGCGAGGCGGTGTTTTCAGGTCATTCGACGGTGTGCGTGACGGTCGTGCCCGTGGCGCCGGGGCAGTCCGCGAGCGTGACCGTGAGCGGCCCGTCCGTCGTGACGTTCAGCGTCGCCGCGCACGTGACCTTCGCGCGTTTCGCGTCGATCGTCACCGCGCCGACATTCGCGGCGGTGATGTCGAGCGCGTTGTGCTTCGGTGCGCTCGGCGCCGGTCCCCAGGTTTTCGTTTCGCTCGTGAACGGGATCGCGGGGATCTGCCCGCCTGTCAGCGTGCCGGCGCCGGTTTCCGTCGCGTTGACCGGCGGGTCGCCGAGGCCGAAGCCCTGCGAGCGCACGTCGACGGTGCCGAGCGGCGCTTCTCCGCCGCCTTCCCGCAGCGCGATGCCATAGACCCAGTACGCGTGCCCGGCGCTGGTGCCGTCCGCCGGGAAGTCCATCGTCGGGTTGTACGTGTAGGTCACGTGCACCGGGTTGCGGTTGATCGTTTCCGTGCCCAGGAACGCGGCCGCGGGCGCGAATTCGTCGTTGATCGCGAGCGTCAGATGGTCGCCCGCCTGGAATTCGTCGAATTCGTAGCGGTAGCCGAGTTCGTCGAAGCGTTTGACCTGTTCCTTAACGCCCGCGATCGGCACGAGCTCGTCGGTCTTCTCGTCCCAGATGAGGAACGGGATGTTGCGCACGGAGCCGAGCATGCGCTCGGTCAGCGTCGATTCGCCGCCCGTCGGTGGAGACGGCGGCACCCAGATGCCGAGGCCCGGCGGGCCGACGGTCGGCTGCGCGCGCACGAACAGGTCCGGAAACTGCGTCGTGAACTTGTACGTGCCGTAGCCGCCCATCGAGTAGCCCGCGATGTCGGTCCAGGCCCCGTTGAGCGGGAAATGCGCCGCGACGTCCGCCCACACCTCGAACGTGTCCTGCCCACCGCGGTCGTAGTACCAGGCGTCGGGCCCGCGCCCCGGGGGGGTGATCACGATCGACCCAGCGCCGCGTTTGGCGAACTCGGACTGGTTCTTCGAGCCCTCGAACTGGTTGTAGTTCGCCGACAGCGAGTGCAGCAGAAGCGTCAGGCCGTAGCCGCCGGCCGGAGTGGTCGCGCTGGGCACGTAGATCGCATACGGGAGCAGCTGGCCGCGCATCTCGCCGATGCATTCTTTGTCGTTGCCGCAGCCGCCCGTTTCGTAGTCGGCACCCTGCCCGTCTTGGAAGTGCGAGGCGAGGATACGGTCCATCGTGCCGGACTGAGGCACGCCGGTAGGACTGCCGGGCATGTCGTCGTTTGCTTTCGCGAGCAGCTTCGCGAAGTCGACTTCGGCGTGGAAGGAGCTGATTTCGCCCTTCGCGAGCTCCTGCGCCTGAGCGGCCTCGCGCCACCAGCGCGGGTTGGCGGTGGTTTCAGATTCCGGCGTGCCCGGAACCGGCTCCTGCGAGTTCCAGCGGAACGCGACGTCGAAGAACGCGGGCGGGTTCGAGGTTTCGCCACCGCCACCAGGCGTCGTTTCGGTGCGTTCGGCTTTCGGCAGCAGGTAGCTGTTCGCCGTCGAGTCCCATAGCCCGACGCCGGCTGCGAGCCGCACGACCGAGGTCCCAGGGTTCCACTCGCTGTGGGGCACCGACACGGTGATCTGCCGGCGCTGCTTGTCGACGCTCACCGCCGGTGCCGGCCCGGACACCGCGGTGCCGGTTTCTGCGTTCGTCAGCACGGCGGTTTCGCCGTGGATCGTGAGGAAGAACTGCGCGGGCGCGCTCACGTTCGCGCCAAAGGGGAACGGATGGTTGACGCCTTCGGTGCCGCCGATCGCGATCGCGGTCGCGACGAGGTCCGGGTTTTCGAGCGTGTTCAGCGAGATGCGGAAGAGCGTCGCTTTGCCGCTCGGCTTGACGCGCAGTTCGGTCAGGTTGGCGGCGTTTTCGTCGTAGCCGGGGCCTGACGGATAGTCGTAGGTCCCGTCGGGGGCCGAGAAGAGGTCCCCGCCGGAGGGATTGCCGCCAGGGGACATCATCGGGTTCTTCGGGTCGTTGACCTCCTTGGCGCCGTGGTCGTCATAGAGGTAGCCCTGGTAGACGAACTCGCCCTTGCGGTAGGCGCTCGCCCCGGAGATCAGGATCGGCTTCGCGTGCCACGGGCTCTGCGGCGCGTTTTCGAGCTGCGGAGAGCTCGCGAGCGGCTCGTACAGCACTTCTGGGCCGGGGCGCGGCCCGGTTCCTTCTTTCTTTGGCAGCGAGCTCGAGCCCGCTGCCGCGACGCCGGGTAGCAGCGGCAACGCCAAGCATCCGAGCGCGAGAGCACAGACAGCCTTGATCCGAAGTTCCCTCATCCCCACGAGCGACCCCCATCCAGGTTCGGTGACCGCGCGAGATTATCAGAACAAAAGGCCCTGATGTTTCATAAAACGCGGATTATGTGGCGGCGCCGCGGCCACTGGCGCGCGGATCGCTTCATCCGCGCCGACGTGCTGGGCGAGGCGCGACGCCGCCTCGCGGCGCGCGGCTGACCGCTACGAGCCGGACTACGGCTGCGAGGGCGCGGGGGCGAACCCGCCCGAGGCCGTGCCGGGCGAGCGACGATCGCTCGCCGCCGCGTGCGCCTCGCGCCGCTTGCGGCGCTTGTCGCGGTGGCGCTTCACCTGCCGCGCGAGCTCGTCGACGACCAGGTTGAGCGAATGCAGCATGTCCGGCGAGGCGTCGCGCGCGCGCAGCGTGACGCCCTTCAGGTAGAGCGTCGCCTCCGCGACGTGGCAGTCGGCGACCCGCGGGTTGGGCTCCTTGAAGATCTCGATCTCGAGCCGCGCGAGATCGGAGACCTGTCGCGAGACCTTGGCGAGGCGCTTCTCCGCGTGCTCGCGGATCTCATCGCTGACCGGAACGTTTCGACCCTTGATGTCGATCTGCATCAGGAGCTCCCTTCGGTCGTTTCCTGCCGCAGCAGAAATGCTACGCGCGCGGGCGGCGATTGTCCATCATCTGTCCAGGGGCGGCGGCCCCGGCCGGGGACCGGCCGGGCCGCGGCGCGAGCTCGGCGGCGCTGGGAGAATTGCCCGGTGAGCGCGAGGCTCTCGTGGGCGCTCGACCCCGTGCCGATCATCGCCGCGACGGCGTTCGGCGGCGCGTACCTGGCGCGCTGGCGGACAGTGCGCGCGGCGCCGCGCCGCGAGAGGGACGCGCCCGTCTGGCGCCTGTGCTGCTTTGCGGGCTCGCTCGTGCTGCTCCTCGCGGCGCTGATCTCGCCCCTGGACTCGCTCGCCGACCAGCTCTTCTTCATGCACATGGGCCAGCACGTGCTGCTGCTCGACGTCGTACCTATCCTCGCGATCCTCGGCCTCACGCGGGTGCTGCTGCGGCCGCTGACCCGCTCGGTCGGCGAGCTCGAGCGGCGCGCGCGCCTGCTCGCGCATCCGGTCTTCGCGGTCGTGCTGTACGTCGCCGTGATCTGGGTCTGGCACATCCCCGCCGCCTACGACGCGGCCCTGCGCCACGGGGCCGTGCACCTGCTCGAGCACACCACCTTCCTGCTCGCGGGCTCGCTCTACTGGTGGCACCTGCTCTCGCCGATCCGCGCACGCATGCGCCTCAGCGGGATGGGACCCGTCGTGTACATGGCCTCGACGAAGGTGCTCGTCGGCGCGCTCGGCATGGGACTCGCGTTCGCGCCCAGCGCGCTCTACGCCTACTACGCCCACCAGCCGCGCGTGTGGGGCTTCTCGGCGCTGTCCGACCAATCGCTCGCGGGCATCCTGATGGCGCTCGAGCAGTCGATCGTGATGGGGATCGCGCTCGTCGTCCTGTTCGTGCGCGCGCTCGCGGAGTCCGAGCGCGAGCAGCAGCGCCGCGAGCGCTACGAAGGAATCTGAGCGCCGGCGCTAGCGCTCGCTACGGGCGCGCACGCGCGGGCGCCGGCGCAGGCTCTCGAGGATCCCGCCGTGGGCGGCGATCGCGCCGATGAGGATCGAGTCCGAGGCGAGCTCCGTCCCGGGGAAGAGGATGCTGTCCCGCACCTGCGCACGCGCTCCGACGCGAGCGCCGTCGCCGAGCACGACCGGGCCCATCAGGCGCACGCGGGCGCCGATGCGCACGCCCTCGCCGATCCACACCGGTCCCTCGATCTCCGCGCCGCCGAGGTCCACGTCCTTGTCCGCGGCGACGATCCCTGGGCTCACCTCCTCGCCGTGGACATGCAGGCGCAGCTTTCCGCACAACGCGTCGAAGGTGCCCGAGCGCAGCTCGTGCAGCGAGCCGATGTCGTTCCAGTAGGAGTCGATCTCGTGGATGTGGAAGGCGACGTCGTTATCGAGCAGCACGGGGAAGACGTCGGTGGCCCAGTCGACGAATTCCCGCTTGGGGAAGTAGTCGAAGATCGCCGGGTCGAACACGTAGATGCCGCAGTTGCCGAGATCGGAGAGCGCCTCGTCGCGCGCGGGCTTCTCCTGAAAGCCGGTCACGCGCCCATCGCGGTCGTGCAGCACGACGCCGTACTCCTCGGTGTGCTCGACGCGCTTGACCGCGAGCGTGGCGATGCCGCCGCGCTCGCGGTGAGCGTCACGCAGCGCGCCCAGGTCGATGTCCGTGAGCGCGTCGCCGGAGATCACGAGGAACGGCTCGCCGCCGAAGAACTCGCTGCACGCGCGCACGCCCCCAGCCGTGCCGAGCAGCTCGGGCTCGTAGCGATAGGAGAGCCGATCGCCGAAATGCTCGCGGATCGAGTCGGGAAAGTAGTGCAGGTTCGCGATCACCTGCTCGAATCGGTGCTCGTCCAGCAGGTCGAGGATGTGCTCCATGACCGGCCGGTCGAGCACCGGGACCATCGGCTTGGTGATCTCGTAGGTGAGCGGGCGCAGCCGCGTGCCGAGGCCCGCGGCGAGAACCATCGCTCGCATCGCGCGGTCAGCTCTTGGCTAGTAGCGGTAGTGGTCGGGCTTGTACGGCCCCTCGACGGGCACGCCGATGTATGCGGCCTGCTCGTCGCTGAGGCGCGTGAGCTTGACGCCGAGCGCGTCGAGGTGCAGGCGCGCGACCTTCTCGTCGAGGTGCTTGGGGAGCACGTACACGCGCCGCTCGTACTCGTCGTTCTTGGTGAACAGCTCGACCTGCGCAATCACCTGGTTGGAGAACGAGTTGCTCATCACGAAGCTCGGATGCCCGGTCGCGTTGCCGAGGTTCAAGAGGCGCCCCTCGGAGAGCATGATCACCGCGTGGCCGTCGGGGAAGACCCACTTGTCGACCTGCGGCTTGACGTTCACTCGCTCGATACCGGGCACCTGCGCGAGGCCGGCGATGTCGATCTCGTTATCGAAGTGGCCGATGTTGCCGACGATCGCCTGGTGCTTCATCCGCGCCATCTGCTCGGCGCCGATGATGTCGCGATTGCCCGTCGCGGTGATGAAGATGTCGGCCTCGCCGATCACTTCGTCGAGCGTCCGCACCTCGTAGCCCTGCATCGCGGCCTGTAGCGCGCAGATCGGGTCGATCTCGGTGATGACGACGCGGGCGCCCTGGCCGCGCAGCGACTCGGCGCAGCCCTTGCCGACGTCGCCGAACCCGCACACGACCGCGACCTTGCCGCCGATCATCACGTCGGTCGCACGGTTGATGCCGTCGATCAGCGAGTGCCGGCAGCCGTATAGGTTGTCGAACTTGGACTTCGTGACCGAGTCGTTGACGTTGATCGCGGGGAACAGCAGCTCGCCGTTCTCGACCATCTGGTAGAGCCGGTGCACGCCGGTCGTCGTCTCCTCGGTGACGCCTTTGATCTCGGCGGCGATGTTCGTGAAACGCTTCGGCTCTTCGCCGAGCGAGCGCCCGAGCAGCGCGAGCACGACAGCGAACTCCTCCGACGCGGAGGTCGATGGATCGGGAACCGCGCCGGCGCGCTCGAACTCGGCGCCCTTGTGCACGAGCAGCGTCGCGTCGCCGCCGTCGTCGAGGATCATGTTCGGCCCGAGCGTTCCGTCCTCACCATCGCCCCAGGAGAGAGCGCGCTCGGTGCACCACCAGTACTCCTCGAGCGTCTCGCCCTTCCACGCGAACACGGGCACCCCCGCGGGCGCCTCCGGTGTGCCACCGGGCCCCACGGCGACGGCCGCGGCGGCGTGGTCCTGCGTCGAGAAGATGTTGCAGCTGCACCAGCGCACCTGCGCGCCGAGTGCGGTGAGCGTCTCGATCAGCACGGCAGTCTGCACCGTCATGTGCAGCGAGCCCGTGATGCGCGCTCCGCGCAGCGGCTGCGCGGCCGCGTGCTCGCTGCGCAGCGCCATCAGGCCGGGCATCTCGTGCTCGGCGAGCGTGATCTCCTCGCGGCCGAACTCGGCGAGCGAGAGGTCGGCGACCCTGAAGTCGCTGGTGAGCGTCGCGGCGGGGGTCATTGCTGACATGACTGGGCCTCCTGTCGGTCAGGTGAGCGCCCTTGCTGCGTAGAGGGAAACCGAGCGTGGCGGGCTTTAAAACCCCGTCGCAGCGCTCCTCGGCCGCCAAAAACGCTACCACACCGACCCTACCCCGGCGGCTGTTTTTCAGCGCTTGGAGAGCTCCTCCTTGAGCTCGTCGATCAGTGCCACCGGACGGGGGTCGACGCCGCGCAGCGTCGCGAGGTAGATCGAGACGAGGTCGCCCAGCAGCACGAGCGAGATGACGCGCTCGATCGAGGTCTGCCCGCGCGTCTCCAGGCGGAAGCTCGCGGCGGCGTTGCCCGAGATGAGCTGCTCGGTGAGGTCCATGCGCGCCTTCACGCGCGGGTGGGCGTCGGAGTCGTCGAGGAACACCGCGGCGAAGCGCCCGACGTCCTGCGCGCCCTCCCAGCCGACGATCTCGTTGTGGTCGAGCTCGGGCAGTTCGTGGTTGAACGCAGGCTGCTTGGCGTTCTCGTTGATCTGCGTCTTCCAGCGGTAGCCGATCGGCGCCGTGAGGCCTGCTCCGGCAATCACCGGCGTGGTGCCGTGCAGGCCGCGCGCGATGACCTTGGCGAGGCTGTCCGGCGCGGAGTCCGGGCCCCACTCGGCGACGAGCTGCTCGGTGTGGGAGGCGGCGACGTCGATCTCGGAGGTCAGGCGCGGGCCCGCGCCGGAGATCGCGGCGACCTCGAGCGCGGCGACGGTCATGTAGGCGACGGCGGCGCGCGGCTGGAAGCCGCCGGGTAGCGGGATCACGGGCACGCCGTCGGCGCGCGCCATCTCGGCGAGCTTGCCGCCGGTCGTCACGACGGTGCGCCTCGCGCCGAGCGCTCCCGCGGACTCGTAGCAGGCGAGTGTCTCCTCGGTGTTGCCCGAGTAGCTCGCGCACAGCACCATCGTGTCGGGAGTCGTCCACGACGGGAGGCCGTACGCGCGCGTGACGAAGATCGGGCGCGTGGCGTGGTCGCCGAGGGCCGCGCGCGCGAGCGCCCCGCCGATCGCCGATCCGCCCATGCCCGCGACGACGAGGCCCGCGCTGGTGTCCTGCTCCTCCATGATCGCCGACTCGACGCGGAAGGCGGCGTCGCGCAGGTGCTCGGGGATCGCGAGCACATCGCTCAGCTGATCGCTCGGGTCCACGGCGGCGATCGCCGCGCGCGATAGGACGTCTGTGCTCGCGGTCGTGCCCGCGGCGCCTTCGCTCATTGGTTTCGCTCCCGGAGTGTCGCTCGTCTGTGCAAAGCGTTCGATGTGCCTGTCGTTGGTCCTCTAAAGATGTGGGTAGCCGCGCCCATCTCGCTAGAAGCGAATCGCGCCATCTCCAAGCGCGACAGAAGGGAAGATACGCGCCCCGTGGTCGATCACGTTGTGCGCCCCGATCACGACGCCCTCGCCGACCACCGATCCGCCCGCGACGGTGGTCTCCTCGCCGATGCTCGCGCCGCCCGCGATGATGCAGTCGCGCACTGTGCAGCGCTCGCCTATGCGCGCGCCCTGGAGGATCACCGAACGCTCGACCGTCGCGCCCGCGCCGACCGACACGTCTTCGCCGAGCACGACGAGGCTGCCGACGTGCGCGCCCGCGGCGACCTTGGCGCCGCGCTCGATCAGCGCCGGCGGGATCACGCGCCCCTCGATCAGCGCGTGCTCGTCGATTGCCAGCCAGCTGTCGGACAGGCGCGCGCGGACGGGCGTGCGCACGTTGCCCTCGAGGATGTCGAACGTCGCCTGCAGATAGCGCGCGGGAGAACCGATGTCGAGCCAGTAGCCATCGGCCGCGAACCCGTACAGACCCGCGCCGACGAGAAGCGGCCACACCTCGCGCTCGATCGAGACGTTGCGCTCGGGCGGGATCAGCTCGAGGATCGAGCGCTCGAGCACGTATGCGCCGGCGCTGATCAGGTTCGTGTCGATCGAGTCCGCGCTCGGCTTCTCTATGAAAGCCTCGACCGCGCCGTCGGCGGCGAGGCGCACGAGACCGTAGGCGGCGGGGTCGGGGACGGGGACGAGCGCGAGCGTCGCGATCGCGCCGGTGCGCTCGTGCTGGGCGATTTGCCCGTCGAGCGCGATGTCGGTGAGGACGTCGCCGTTGAGCATCAGAAAGCGCTCGTCGAGCATCGGCTCGGCGAACTTGAGCGCGCCGGCCGTGCCGCGCGGGTTGGGCTCCTCGACGAAGCGCAGGCGGACGCCCAAGCCGGCGCCGTCGCCGAGCACGTTGCGCACGCCCGTGGCGAGAAACCCGCAGGACATGATCACGTCGTCGACGCCCTGCTCGCGCAGCCAGTCGATCATGTACGCGATGAACGGCCTGTCGACGAGCGGGACGACGGGCTTGGGGACGGTCGAGGTCAGCGGACGCAGCCGCGTGCCCTCGCCGCCGACGAGGATCACCGCCTGCACGCGCTGGCCTCCCACGTCCTGTCGTTCGGCGCGCTGAACGCGCCGCGCGTCGCTCCCGACGCCGTGTTCACCGCCGGCCGATCCCCTCGTAGACGAGGCTCGCGGCACGGACGCGGTCGGGGTCGAGCGCGTTGCGCCCGTCGATGATCAGCTCGCCGCGCATGCGTCGTGCGACCGCATCCCAATCGAGCTCCACGAGCTCTTTCCACTCGGTCACGAGCACGGCCGCGTCGGCGTCCTGCAGCGCGTCGAGGGCCGAGTCGGCGAAGGCGATGCCGGTCACGAGGCGGCGCGCCTGATCCTCGGCGACGGGGTCGTAGGCCGTCACCACCGCGCCGTCGGCCTGCAAGCGCGCCGAGAGAACGAGCGAGGAGGCCTCGCGCATGTCGTCGGTGTTGGGCTTGAAGGCCAGCCCGAGCAGCGTGACGCGGCGGCCCACCAGCGATCCGAGATGCTTGTGCAGCTTGCCGATCACGCGTCGCTTCTGAAGCTCGTTGACCTCGATCACGGCGGTGAGCAGCTGGAAGTGGTAGCCGGAGTTCCCCGCGAGCTGCTTCAGCGCGTCGACGTCCTTTGGGAAGCAAGACCCACCGAAGCCGATCCCCGCCTGCAGGAACTTTCCGCCGATGCGATCGTCTAGGCCCATGCCGCGCGCGACTTCGACGACGTCGGCTCCGGTCTCCTCACACACGTTCGCGATCTCGTTGATGAACGAGATCTTCGTCGCGAGGAAGGCGTTCGAGGCGAGCTTGACCATCTCCGCGCTCGCGACATCGGTGCGCACGAGCGGCGCGCCCAACGGCGCGTACAGCTCCGCGACTGCATCGCCCGCCCAGTCGCCCTCGTCGCCGATGACGACGCGATTGGGATGCAAAAAGTCGTTGACGGCCGACCCCTCTTTGAGAAACTCCGGACAAGACACGTACGAGAAGCCGGCCTTGCCCCGCTCCTCGAAGCCGCGTTTGATCGCCGCCCCCGTCCCCGCCGGCACCGTCGACTTCATCACCAGCGCGTGACCGTCCGAGGGCGGCATCGCATCGACGACCGCGTGAACCGCCGACAGGTCGGCGTCACCGGAGTACGTCGGCGGCGTGCCGACCGCGACGAACAGCAGCCTCGCGTGCTCGAGCGCGCCGGCGAGCTCGGTCGAGAAGTGCAGCCGCGCGCGGTTTCGCGCGACGAGCTCCTCGAGGCCCGGCTCGAAGATCGGGACCTCGCCGCGCCGCAGGCGCTCGATCTTCTCGGCGTCGATGTCGACGCACCACACCTCGCTGCGCAGCTCCGCGAAGCCGGCAGCCGTGACCAGGCCGACGTAGCCGGTGCCGATCACTGCGATGGGCTCGCGGTCGCTGGCGGTCACTTCATCGGGAAAGGCTATCGGCGGGCGGCGTGGCGGCCTGATGCGGGGCGCGCGGCGATCAGCTCGCGCGGGCGCTGATGCGGAACACGGGGTGCTTCGGAGCTATGCGCTGCAGCTCCTCGTCGGAGGATCTCGCGCCGACGCCTTCGAAGAAGACGCCCACCTCGACCGCCCAGCGCTTGAGGTACGCGCGCAGGATCGGCACCTTCTCGCGCTCGTCGAGCACCTCGGTCGCGCCGAAGCTCTCCGCGCGCGGGCCGATCAGCAGGCGGCCCTCCCCGCTCGCGCGCAGGTTGCGCACCCACTGCGTGTGCCCGCGCGGGGAGACGAGATACTCCTCGCCCTCCAGGCGCAGCAGGTTGACGGGCGTGCGCCGCGGCTCGCCGCTCGTGCGCCCGCGCACCTCCAGCACGCGCGAGCCGTACACGCTGATGCCCATCCGCGTGAGCGCAGCGACGAAGCGGTTGAAGACGTGCTTGGTGAACCAGCCCGGTCGCCTGAAGTGGGTGTCAGCCGATGCCTCCACGGTCCCGCCAAGCTACGACTCGACGGACAGGAACGCCTCGTAGCGCAGCACGTCGCGCTGCGCGCGCGCGAGCGCCTCGCTGCCCTCCTCCGCGCGCTCGGCGGCCGCGCGCGCCTCGGTCAACTTCGTCTCGAGCGTCGCGCGGTCGAGCTGCTCCGGCGGGATCGCCTCCTCGACGAGCAGCAGCGCGCGGTTGTCCGCGAACTGCAGGTAGCCCTCCGCCTGCGCGTAGCGCACGATCTCGGACTCCGAGCGGTACAGGCGCAGCTCCGCCGGCTCGAGCGTCGCGAGCACCGGCTCGTGCCGCGCGAGGATCCCGATCGAGCCGATCGTCGTGACCGTCGAGAGCATTTCGACCTCGCCGTCGAAAACCTTGCCCTCGGGCGTCAGCACTTCGACCGGGAACGGCGTGTGCGCCATCAGGCTTCTCTCGTTTTCTCAAGCCAGCGACGCATGCGTCGCTGGCCGGACCGGCGCATGCGCCGGTCCGCGATGGCGCACATGTGCGCCATCGAACTGCTCACTTTTTCTCCGCCGAGACGACTTCGTCGATCGTGCCCTTGAGGAAGAACGCGCTCTCCGGGACGTCGTCGTGCTTGCCGTCGATGATCTCCTGAAAGCCCCTAATCGTCTCCGCGATCGGAACGTACGCGCCGGGCGTGCCGGTGAACTCTTCGGCGACGAAGAACGGCTGCGAGAGGAAGCGCTCGATCTTGCGCGCGCGCTGCACCGTCAGCTTGTCCTCGTCCGAGAGCTCGTCGATGCCGAGGATCGCGATGATGTCCTGGAGCTCCTTGTAGCGCTGGAGGATCTCCTTGACGCGGTTGGCGACGCGGAAGTGGTCCTCGCCTAGGATCTCCGCCTTGAGGATCGTCGAGGTCGAGTCGAGCGGGTCGACCGCCGGGTAGATCCCTTTCTCGGAGATCGCGCGCGAGAGCACCGTCGTGGCGTTCAGGTGTGTGAACACCGACGCCGGCGCCGGATCGGTGAGGTCGTCGGCGGGCACGTAGATCGCCTGCACCGACGTCACCGAGCCCTCGCGCGTCGAGGTGATGCGCTCCTGCAGCTGTCCCATCTCCGTCTCGAGCGTCGGCTGATAGCCGACCTGCGAGGGCATCCGCCCGAGCAGCGCCGAGACCTCGGACCCGGCCTGGACGAAGCGGAAGATGTTGTCGATGAACAGCAGCACGTCCTGGCCCTGGTCGCGGAAGTATTCAGCCATCGTCAGCCCCGAGAGCGCGACGCGCATGCGCGCGCCGGGAGGCTCGTTCATCTGGCCGAAGACGAGCATCGTCTTCTCGAGCACGCCCGACTCCTTCATCTCGAGCCACAGGTCGTTGCCCTCGCGCGAGCGCTCGCCGACGCCGCAAAACGCCGACAGGCCACCGTGCTCCTTGGCGAGGTTGTGGATCAGCTCCTGAATCAGCACCGTCTTGCTCACGCCCGCACCGCCGAACAGGCCGACCTTGCCGCCCTTCGCGTAGGGCGCGAGCAGGTCGATTACCTTGATCCCCGTCTCGAACATCTCCGTCGACGGCGTCAGGTCCTCCACGCGCGGGGCCTCCTGATGGATGCCGCGCCGCTCGACGCCCTCCGGCAGCTCCTCGCCCTGGTCGATCGGCTCGCCGAGCAGGTTGAAGATGCGCCCCAGCGTCACCTCGCCGACGGGCACCGTGATCGGCGCGCCGGTATCGATCACCTCGAGCCCGCGCGAGAGGCCGTCCGTCGTGTCCATCGCGACCGCGCGCACGCGGTCGTCGCCTAGGTGCTGCTGGACCTCGCACACGAGCACTCCCTCGCCTGTGATCGTGCTCACTCCGGGCTGCTCCTCCTCCGCCGCGGCGGCCGGCCGCTGGACCGTGATCGCGTGGTTGATTTCGGGCAGCCGCTCGGGGAACGTCGCCTCGATGACGACGCCCTGAATCTCCTCGATGCGCCCGACGTTCAGTGACGAGGTTCCGGTGCTGCCGTTCTGCGCTGTGGTTGGGCTCACGGCCATCTGTCTACTCGATTCTCCTGTCTTATCCGCTTTGAAGTTTCCTAGCGCGTATCAGGTCAGGCCCTCCGCGCCCGCGACTACCTCCATGATCTCCTGCGTGATCTCCGCCTGGCGCGCGCGGTTCATCTGCAGCGTGTACTGCGTGATGATTTCGCCCGCGTTGTCCGACGCGCTGCGCATCGCCGTCATCTGCGCGCCGAAGAACCCCGCCGCCGACTCGACGAGCGCGCGGTAGATCGAGATCTCGACGTAGTCGGGCACGAGGCGCGCGAGGATCGTCTCCGCGTCCGGCTCGTACTCCACCGCGGCGCGTCCCGCGTGCGCGTCGCCGTCCCCACCGCGCTGCTCGCCGGCTTCCTCGCCGCCGTCCTCGTCTGCGGCGAAGATCGCCTGCGAGAGCGGCAGCAGCACCTCGCGCGTGACCGTCTGCGTGAGCGGCGAGACGTACCTGTTGAAGATCACCTCGACGCGGTCGAGCTCGCCGTCGACGTATGCCGTCGTCAGATCGCCAGCGACGCCGCGCGCGTCCGCGTACGCGGGCCGGTCGGAGAATCCGGTGTAGCTGCCGTTGAGCTCGTTGCCGCGGAAGCTCACCGAGGAGACGCCGCGACGCCCCGTCGCATACCACGAGGTCGTGCGGCCCTCGCCGGAGAGCTCGCCGGCGCGGCGCACGCCCGCGCGGATGATCTGCGAGTTGAACGCGCCCGCGAGGCCGCGGTCGCCCGTCACGAGCAGCAGCCCGACGCTGTTTTCGGACTCGTGCTGGCGCAGCAGCGGGAAGCGCGTCGCCTCCTGGCCCGCCGCGGCGGCCGCCTGCGCGGTCATGCGCCTGATCGCGTCCGCGTACGGGCGCAGCGCCTCGATGCGCTGCTCCGCGCGGCGCAGGCGCGCGGCCGCGACCATCTCCATCGCGCGCGTGATCTTCTGGATGTTCTTCACCGACGAAATCTTGTTGCGGACGTCGCGCTGTGAGGCCATGGCAGTTCCCGCGCTGATCGGCGACTAAGCCGCGCGCGCCTCCTCGAGCGGTTCGCCCTCCTCGTCGAGGTCGTAGCCGAAGTCCGCCGCGAACGTCGAGACCGCGTCGTCGACCGCCTTCTGCGTCTCCTCCGACCAATCGCCGCCGGCGATCTTCTCGCGCACGTCGCCGTGCTGCGCGTGCATGCGTTCAGTGAGCTCCATGAGGAACTCGGTGACGCGCTCGACGTTGATGCGGT
>Ga0209577_10001448_pt1 | contig 23478 bp, 16 predicted proteins | sample GraSoiAngelo_109_FD_185874 | JGI IMG/M metagenome (GOLD analysis project Ga0209577, IMG submission 185874) | Grasslands soil microbial communities from the Angelo Coastal Reserve, California, USA - 14_0903_12_20cm (SPAdes) (version 2) | ecosystem: Environmental > Terrestrial > Soil > Grasslands...
CGCCGCCTGGGCCATGTCATGGGTCACGATAATGCATGTCAAGCGGCTGCCTTTGATGATTCCTTGAATCAGCGACTCCACTCCGAGTTTCGATTCATCGTCGAGGGCGGACGTCGGCTCATCCATCAGCAAGACCACAGGCGAGTTGGCCAAAGCGCGAGCCAGGCAAACGCGTTGCGCTTCTCCGCCCGAAAGGTTGGCCACGCCACGCGGTGTATACCCGGGCAGTCCAACTTGTCTCAGAAGCAGTTCAATGGCGTTGTCGGATAAGGTTTCACTGCGCTCGAGAGGGCCGAAGCGCAAATTTGCCGCAACCGTCCCTGGAAAAAGGAACGGCCGTTGCGTGACCATTCCTATTTTGCGGCGTAACTCGCGAGGCGGGATCTGGCGATAATCGATTCCCTCAAGAACGACTGTTCCACTTGTGGGTTCGTCCAGACGATTCAGCAATCGAAGAAACGAGCTTTTGCCAGACCCGCTGGGCCCAACGATGGCGAGTACCTCGCCCGCGTGAACCTGTACCGAAATCTCGTGAACAATCGCGATGCCACTGACCGCCCGGCTGAGGCGTTCCGCCTCCAAGATGATTGGGTTTAATGAGCTGCGTCGAGAGCTCTCCGGAGGAGTCATTCCGAACACATTATCATCGTCCCCCGCCCTGTAGATCACTATCGATCCCCGAGAACGTTTCCCTTCTCAGACCAAGAACTGCTTCGCTTTCTCGGACGCCGAGAAACGAGAGGATCTATTTGATGTCTGCGGCGCGAAAGGCGCTGGAACCTACCCGAGGTTCACTGCCGAGCATTGTACGCGGGCTTCCATCGGCGTCAGTCCTGCGTCCCTCTCGTAACAGTCCATGCCGCTGCGCTGGTCGAGATCTCCCTCGTTGAAGTAGCCCGCTGTTTGGCAAGGAAACCATTCCCGTCCGCCTTCGATGGCTAAGCTTTGAGTCTGCTTACTTCAAGCCATCGACTCCCCAGTGCGCACCTCCCATCGCAATCCCAATTTCAAAGGTGCTCCGGCTGCTAAGGGCCCGGGCACGAATCGAGCAAAGAACGCCATACCGATTCGTGATGTGGTCATGCCCGGGCCGTCACCTACAAGGCCCCGCCAGTGGGTTCAGGGCAGGCGAACTCTGTCCCACCCTCTGGGTCCACATGTGGAGCAGGGGGGTAGGTGTCATTCCACGAGCCCAGCGGCAGACTGGGCCAACGCTCTGCCGCGATCGCTAACCTCCGGGCACTATAATGTAGCGCCTGACTTCAGCGGCGCATTTTTTACGCTGCGCCAGTAGTTATCGACGGCTCTTTCGCTTCGACCAAAGGAACGTTGACCAGGTGTTCGCTCAGGAACCAGGCCTGAAGCTCATTGGTGCGGAGCACCTCACTCACAATCAGGTCATTCGTGCCATCATCGCCAAGTTCGGAAGCACGGCGTGCCAGAGTTCGGACTTGGCGAATGATGATTTGGTGAGCGTCGAGCAATCGCGATAACTGAACCGGGACCTCTTCCCGGCCACGAGGGGGCCGCTCGATTTGCGTAGTCTCAGCCACATCGGCGGCCAAGGCCAGGCTGACTCCGCCAAGCAGTTGAATCCGTTCGGCAATCGAGTCAACCAGCTCAACCTGCTCGTCATGATGCTTGTCATAGAGCAGATGCAACTGATAAAAGGTCGGGCCAGCAACCTGCCAATGAGACTTTTTGTATAGATCGCGAAGCGTCATTGTGTCCGCAAGCAGTTGGTTCAACTGTTCCGTCATCTCCAGTCGCACGGGTTCTTCGAGTTCGAGCGGTAGCATGTGGCTGACCGTTCCATAGGACTGGATTTCGCGGGCACGTTGATGAAGACGGGGTTGGGCGCTGATGTTCTCGGTGGTGTTGGAAACAATCTGCTTTCTTACCATTAGGCTTCTCCTTTTTCGTGACAGACCATTTGCTGACGCGGCCTCGTGCAGGGTGGGGTACTCGCCGACCAATCCGAGCGGAGAGGTCTCCCCAGAAGAAATACATTGGATCTAAGCGATGCATAGGATGATTTCTCGATTTCTAACATTACCCTCACTTCCAATCCGGCGCTAACATCCATAGGTGACCGCCAGTTTATCCGTCGCTTCTCCTCCAAGGTATTTTTGATGGCAGCGCGACTTTTTGAGAGAAAATGCTGTCCGGCTCACTGCCGGCTTTCGAACGATTGATTCTTTATCGATCCCTTCCGGCCCGTTAGGCTGGAATCCTCGGAGTCCATCTAAGAGACCTGCGCATGAGGTGCCAACATTCTCTGGCAATCGCCCATTCTTCCTGCGCGCGGATGGTCAGAACCCGAACCGCGGAATCCGACGCTGCAATGTCTGCATCAGGAGCGCGCTGCACATTGGCTGTCGCATTGAGTTTGAGGCCAAGAAAATCCAGCTTTTGACAAACCGCGTCGCGCACCTCGGCCGAGTTTTCTCCCACCCCGGCGGTGAATACCAGCGCATCCATGCCTCCTAGCCCAGCTACCATGGCACCGATCGCGGCCCGCAGACGGTGCACGTAAATGTCAAATGCCAGCTTTGCTCGTGCATGGCCTTGCTTCATGGACGCCAGAATCTCGCGCATATCTCCGGAAATACCCGAAATCCCCAGCAGGCCTGATTCTTGGTTCAGAACATCGTCCATCTCCTGGGGCCGGAGATGACCCTGGCGTATCAAGTAGGTGAGAATTCCCGGGTCAATTGAACCGGAGCGGGTACCCATCATCAAGCCTTCGAGGGGAGTGAACCCCATGGTGGTATCAATGCTGTGGCTCTCGTGAATTGCGGCCAGCGAGCAGCCGTTCCCGAGATGGCAAGTAACTACTTTGAGCGAGTCGAGATCTCGGCGCAGAAGCTGCGCGGCACGCGCCGCGCAATATTGATGACTGACACCGTGGAACCCGTAGCGATGAATGCCGCTTTCGAACCATCGATACGGACCCGGATAAACGGTTGCCGCCTGCGGCATTTTGCGATGAAATGCGGTGTCGAACACCGCCACCTGGGGAACGGGGCCTAACAGCTTTTCAACGAGCTCCATGCCGTCAAGTTCAGCGCGATTGTGGAGGGGAGCGAAATGGGCAGCCTTGGCAATTTCCGCTTTCACCTCGGGAGTAACCAGGACAGGTGCGTCGTAGTTCGGCCCGCCGTGCACTACGCGGTGTCCGACGACATCAATTTCAGCTGCCGAAGCAACAGCGCGTGTCTTATCCTGCCACAAGGTGCTGAGTAAATGCTCAACCGCTTCGGCGCGTGACAAAACTTGGACACTACTGCGTTGCACAGTCCCGCGCGAATTCTTTACCTCGGCCTCTGCGATATCGCCGTGCCACTCGATCTTGCCTTCCCAGAGAAACGCGGGCGGATCGTCAGCAACCGTCTCGCCAATCTCGTATAGCGAGCTTTTCTGACTACTGGAGCCGGAATTGAGCACGAGGACCTTCATGGGTCAGTACGGCCATGTCCAGTTCTTGACGTCCGGCATATCGTCGCCGTGTTCGCGCGTGTATTGCTTGTGCTCCACTAGCTTGTTTCTGAGAAGCTGCCGGAAGTGGGCGCTGGTGCCCTGCAATTTCGGCACCCGGTCCACGACATCACCGGCGAGGTGAAAGCGATCCAGGTCATTGATGACGGTCATGTCAAAAGGCGTGGTGGTCGTACCCTCTTCTTTATAGCCGCGCACGTGGAAATGGTCGTGACCATGGCGGCGGTAGCACAGCCGATGAATGAGCCACGGATAGCCGTGATAGGCGAAAATCACCGGTTTATCGGTAGTGAAGATGGAATCAAATTCGCGATCCGAAAGGCCATGCGGATGTTCACTCTGCGGCTGCAGGGTCATCAGGTCCACGACGTTAACGACTCGAATTTTCAGATCGGGGAAGTGCTGCCGCAGCAGATCTACTGCGGCCAAGGTTTCAAGGGTCGGGATATCACCTGCGCACGCCATCACCACATCTGGTTCGGTCCACTGATCGTTACTGGCCCATGACCAGATGCCTATGCCGGTGGTACAGTGGGCGATGGCGGCATCCATGTCGAGCCATTGCAGCTCCGGTTGCTTACCGGCCACAATCACGTTCACATAGTGGCGGCTGCGCAAACAGTGATCCGCCACGGAAAGCAAGGTGTTGGCATCAGGCGGCAAATACACGCGAATAATATCCGCCTTCTTGTTCATCACGAAATCGATGAAGCCGGGGTCCTGGTGGGTGAAGCCGTTGTGATCCTGGCGCCAGACATGCGAAGTCAGAAGGTAATTCAGCGAAGCGAGCGGACGCCGCCATGGAATCCCACGCGTGGTCTTGAGCCACTTGGCATGCTGATTGAACATCGAATCCACGATGTGGACAAAGCCTTCGTAACAGGAGAAGAACCCATGACGGCCGGTGAGCAAATAACCCTCCAGCCAGCCCTGACACATGTGCTCGCTCAAGACCTCCATGACACGCCCGTCTGGTGACAGGTGCTCGTCCACCGCGAGAATCGGCTCCATCCACACCTTGTCTGTGGCCTGATACACGGCATCGAGGCGGTTAGAGGCGGTTTCATCCGGGCCGAATACCCGGAAGTTGGCGTGCTCCAGATTCTGCTTCATCACATCGCGCAGGAAAGCACCCAGAACTTTGGTGGATTCTGCCGTCTGCTTGCCAGGCTGGGGAACCGAAACCGCGTATGCGCGGAATTGCGGCATCAGCAGGTCTTTCAGGAGCAGCCCGCCGTTGGCATGCGGGTTCGCACCCATGCGGCGCTCACCCTTGGGAGCGAGTTCGGAAAGTTCGTCAATTAGCTTGCCCTCATCATCGAACAACTCCCGCGGGCGATAACTCTTCAGCCAATCTTCCAGAATCGCCAAGTGCCCCGGCTTGCTATCCAGATCGGCTACCGGCACCTGATGCGCGCGCCAGGTGCCCTCGACGGGCTTGCCGTCCACAACTTTCGGTCCGGTCCAACCTTTCGGAGTACGCAGGACGATCATGGGCCAGACTGGAACCGCGGACGATCCTTTACTGCGGGCTTCATGCTGGATGGCGTGAATTTCTTCGATTGCCGCGTCGAGCGTGGCCGCCATGAGCTGATGCATCGGTTGCGGGTCGTCCCCTTCCACAAAGTAAGGCTTGTATCCGTAGCCGGTGAACAGCTGCGTTAGCTCTTCGTCGCCGAGGCGGCCAAGGATAGTCGGGTTTGCGATCTTGTAGCCATTCAGGTGCAGAATGGGCAGCACCGCTCCGTCACGTACCGGATTGAGAAATTTATTGGAATGCCAACTGGCGGCCAGCGGTCCCGTTTCGGCCTCCCCGTCGCCCACCACGCAGCAAGCTATGAGATCGGGATTGTCAAAGACCGCTCCGTAGGCATGCACCAAGGCGTAACCCAGTTCTCCCCCTTCATGGATCGAGCCGGGTGTCTCAGGTGCGTCGTGGCTAGGAATGCCTCCAGGAAAGGAGAATTGCTTGAACAGCCTTCTCAGGCCTTCCTCGCTCTGTTGAATGCTGGAATAAAGCTCCGTGTAGGTGCCTTCAAGATAGGTGTTCGCCACCATGCCGGGGCCGCCGTGCCCCGGACCGCAAATGTAAATCACGTTGAGATCGTACTTCTGGATCAGACGGTTGAAGTGCACGTAGATAAAGTTCAGCCCGGGCGTTGTACCCCAGTGGCCAAGCAACCGAGGCTTCACGTGCTCGAGTTTCAGAGGTTCACGCAGCAGCGGGTTGGCTAACAGATAGATTTGCCCAACAGAAAGATAATTGGCGGCGCGCCAATAGGCGTTCATTTTGCGCAATTCTTCCGGGGAAAGTGGCTGCTTGGTGACAGAGAGCTTGACGGGATCTGCGGATGCAACGGCACTCATAAAGATTCCTCTCAGTGTTTATTAACGGTTCGAGTTTGGAGTTTCGAGCGGCTGGTCATTAGCTGACCCCAACTGAGCCGACATAAGGTCAACCGCGAGGACTTCCTGTGCTCGCAATCCTGCCGGCTCTACCATAACCTGGAAATCCGTGCCTTCCCACTTGTTCTCTTCGCGCCAGTGAAAGGTAAAGCAAACGCGGGCGCCGGCGGGTAGCTCCTTGGTCGGGAGGTCCACAATGTACGCACCAAGTCCAGTATCTCGGGTACTCGTATCACGAGAAGTCCGCCAGGCATCAAAACTCCAGTGCACCAAGGCGGGCGTGAGCAGGGTTAGCCTCAGGATCTTACCTTCAGACATGGAAGAGATTTTATTGTTGAAACGCCAGTCAACGTGGGTCGCGATCTGCTTCAGGACCTGATACCGTTCGACTGGTTGAGGTGGCCGGTCAAAGATTTCACCTTCCAGGAGCGAGCGGCGTAGTTTGATGTATTCGGCGTGGGCCCAGACCAGCGGACAAGCGGATCCGGAGACCTCCCCTCGAAACAGTTCTCGGTCAGGAAGATCGGTTGAGTCCCAGACCTGCTCCGGGATCAAGCGGCTGCCGTTTGTGAAATGTTCTAGGGCGGCAAGCAAGGACTCGGCTGATTCCCGGTTGCCGGCCGCTAGCTCGTAGTGTGCCCGCTCGCCGGTAAGCAATGGCCAAGGCCGGCCGATGCCTGTCCCATCGAAGGGCGACCCGTCCTCATGCTCGCCATAACCATCGCCGTTGTAGCGATACCAGCAAGGGCCCTGGGGCAAGTCCACCCTCAGCAAGGCGTCAATGACTTTTACTGTATTTAATATCCGCGGATCGTCAGGCGCGCGTAAGCCAAAGCGCACCAGGGCGAGCGAATCCGGGCTGACAAGGTCCACAGCTGACTCGATACTCTGCGAGGCGATTCGATTCTTGATGAGAACTGACCCCTGCACCGGCTCGGCGGCAGATCCTGTCTCCGGTGGTGCGATCCGCACGTAATAGCCGCCCACGCCGAGTTTGCGGGCCAAATCGCTGTCCTCGGCATAGCACCAGCGCTCGATGTTGTCGTTCCAGCTATCCGCGGTTTCCCGGAGAAACTGGGCTGTATCGGCCTTGCCTGCCAGCTCAGCGATGTCTGCGGCGGCGAGCAATGCGGCAATCTCTGTGGCCAGCGTAAAGGGGGAATATCCCGCGTCCTCCTCCCATCGATCCTGCTGCGTTACCGGACCGTTACGTACGAGATAGCCGGCGGCCTTGCCGACCATGGGCCACCAGCGCTCCATTGCTTCCATCTTCCCGGGGGCTTTACGCCGCAGCAGGTCGAGCAGCAGGATAGGAAGAGCAGTCTCATCCATTTGGACACCATGCCAATAGGGCTGGCCATTCAGCCAAAGGTTCTGTGCCCAGTTACCTTCTGCTTCCTGCGTCGCCTCCAGATACCGGAGCACGCGCAGTGCATCAATGATTGCCCCTGCGGCGACAAATCCGCCGGCGACCTCGACCAAGTCGCGTGGCCACACCAAGTGGTACCCACCCAGATCGTCATCCCCCTTATTAAAACCCCAGGGGACGGAAAGGCTGGCGATGGCGGCACCTAAAAAATCCTTTGATTCGTGCGCACGCAAAACCGTCGCGCTGGCCCTGTACAAATCGTGTTCCCGTTTTTCAGCATCGAGGGGGAAGAGCGTGCCATGCCAGTTCTTCCAAGAGGCGACATAGTGTTCGCGCACCAGTTCGTATTTTTCCAGAAGGGCGGAGACAGTCAACTGCCCAGCCTCGTAGGGGTCTGAGCCAAACCCAATCGCCAGCACGAACTCCCCGCCACAAGCTGCCAGATCAATCTCACCGGTCAAGGCAACATTTCCGTTCTCCGCCCGAGCGTATTCCCACTGCATTTCATAGTGTTGCGAGAGGTCCTGCCATCCGTCGGAAACACCAACAAATCCAACCGACATCTTCCGCCAGGGAACCGAGCACGCCGCCGCCAGGCAGGTGCCGGCTCGTTCGGCGAACAGCATGGGGGAACCTTTATATTCCCCGCTCCACGCGGTGTTGCCATAGCCATAGTTGGCCAAATGCGGAGCAAGAAGAGAATAGAGGTGATAGTCCTCGAGCTGACCTTGCAAAGGCAGGAACCGAACTTTTTGCAAAACAACATTGCGATAAGGGTCAGTGAGCACTTCTTTCTGGATTTGGTAGCGCCCCTCGACAGATGTATTCGTCAGGCAGTACAGCGGAATTCCAGGCTCCCAAGGACGGATTTGGAAGCTGCAATCCCTCTTCTCTTCAGAAAAGAACTGCTTCCCATCGGTAATAAGGAATTCCTGATCACGTGTGCAGGCTTGGTCCACTCGCGGGAAGTAAATCTCATTCAAAATGCCGTGGCTCAGTGTGAACCAGACACGGCTCTGCGGCGCCAAAGAGGTACCCACTCCGCTCTTGGCGCTCGAAGTCCAACGCGGCGGGATTCCGGGCCAACCCGGAGCAGATCCTTCCAACCTGTCGCTCATGTAGATTTGCCTTTCCGTTGTGACTCTTTTCCCATGGCTCCCTGAACAGTGTTCCAAGGCGCCTCTTCCCGTGCTAGAGCACGAAGGCTAAGCCACGAGGTGCGGCCCGCCGCTGACGGCCATAACGATGGAACTGCGACCTGGGACCGCAGCCCTGGCCTCCTCAGCCGCGAGCGCAGCGCCTTCTCGGGCGATCAGCATCGGCCCTTTAATTTTCATCGTACGCTTCCCCCATCCTGACTTGTCACCTCCCAAGCCGTTCCGTCCGGCGAAAACCCGACCTTTGTCGAGAGCGGACCCAATTCCTGCTTACGCGGCCTGGCTTGCGACCGCAAACGGTTCCTGGCCCACGCTGGGCTTTTGCCAGCCCCGGGCGGGGTCACGCGCTCGACTTCCTCAGGACCCGAGGTATCGGGCGCGTAGGGATAGATCGGCGTGTTCTTTTTCAACCCAGGAGCCACGCTGCGCCACGCTTCTTCCACGTAATCCTCCCGGGCACAGCGTGCTCTCTCCTGTCATCGCCGCTCTCAGGGCCACGTTCGTAAGCGTCCATCTCATCGGCGCGCCGATAGCGGCTGGCCACCATTTCACCGGTTTGAAGCGAGACTCCTTCGCCCGGAGACAGCGACATCATCCCCATGGCGATCGTTACCTCGGGACTGAGGCGAAGTGTGGCGTCAGGCCGGGCTGCGCCGCGCTTTTGCTATGCGGTCACGTGCTCGGAGCAGGCTTGCTGCTCCTTTGACGCTAGTACATGACCAGTATCGTTCCAAAGTTGAATCGCGGGTTGATCGGCCTTGCTTTCATAGCTCAAGGCGCTCAGGCTGGCCGTGCTTAGCATGAACGATCGGCCAAAAATTGCTTCCAGCCCAATCCAACGCGCGGCCAATACTCTAAGAAAGTGGGCGCTTGAGAAAAGCAGAACGTCCCCGGTGACCCTGCGTACTCGCTGCACCACCCGGTCCGCCCGCGTAGCGACTTGTTCTGGCGATTCACCCCCCGGGCAGCCGTCGCGGAACAGCTGCCAGTCCGGACGTTCTCGAAGGATGTCAACCGTGCGGCGACCCTCGTATTCGCCATAATCCCATTCGACCAAGTCAACGTCGGTCTCAGCGACCGGTCCGAAGCCGGCCAGTTCGCACGTCCGCATAGCCCGCCGCAAAGGACTGGTGAATACTTTTGCAAATGTCGCGCCGTTCAGCCGCTCACCCAGCTTTCGCGCATTCGACTCTCCGCGCTCGGTGAGCGGCAGGTCGGTGAGGCCGGTGTGCTGGCCGGTAATTGTCCAAGCCGTTTCGCCGTGTCTGGCCAGGTAAATGATGGGAAACGTTGCGCTCATTTCCTACTCCTTGTGATCTTTCAGGCTCTCCAGCCCATAAATCGCAGCTCCAAGCAACGCCGCGCGTGTGGTGATGACGTGAATGGGAATGCGCCCCATCAGGTCCTGGAAGCGGCCCTTTTTGGTAAACGCCTGCAGGAAGGCCGGCTTCTCGAGCGCATCCAACAGGTGCAGGGAGATACCGCCGGCCAGGTAGATTCCGCCGGTCGCGAAAACCTTCAGCGCGAGATTGCCCGCTTCGCTAGCAAGAATCGAAACCAACATATCAATGGTGGCCCGGCACAATTCGCTTGGATGGTCCGGGTCCAAGGCGGCATCTACGATTGCTTTCGTGGGATCGTTGGCGGAGGCGATCAATTGAGCAACTTCGGGCGTTTCCGGTATTCCCTCTTCGTGCTGAAGATAGTCATAAATATTGGGGACGCCGATTCCGGAACAGACCCGTTCGACCCCGACGTGACCGAAACGGGGCAGCAGGTATTCAAGCAGATGAATTTGCCGCACGTCCGCCGGGGCGAAATCCGAGTGGCCACCCTCAGAGCTGTGTGCCAGGTACTTGGAGCCATTCCAGGTGAGAAATGATTCGCCCAAACCCGTCCCCGGCGCGATGATCGCGATCGGGCCGTTCAGGACCGGTTCCCCTTCGTTGAGCGTAAGCAGGTCGAGCATCCGCAAGACGGGCACTGCCCGTGCGACCGCCTCCAGGTCGTTCATGAGATGGACAGACTTGAGATTCAAGTCCTTGGCAAGCGAGCTTTCATCCATTACCCAGGGCAAGTTCGTCGTTTTCACATGCCCATCGATGACTGGCCCAGCGACGTCAAAAGAAGCCGCGTCCACGGACACCTTCACCTGAGCGAGAAACTCGGCGACCATGGCCTGCAGGCTGGGATAGTCCCGACTATGAACTTCAGTCTGAGCCAGTGGCGCGTGCGGTCCGGATTCGATCGAGTAGATCGCCAGGTCGGTTTTTGTACCGCCGATGTCGCCTGCAATCAGCATTGCCAACTCCGCAGTCAGTTTTTCTGATGCGTACGTGCCCTTCGTTTTGCTTCGACGCGTTCGGTCAAGAAAGAGGGGTACGCATACCAGATCCGGGCACATCTTGCTGCCCGAGCAGCTCCCGATGCCCAACCCTCATTAACCCGATCGGGCTGGAGAGCTCATTCCCATCCGCCACCCAGGGCACTGTAAAGTCCCACGAATGCTCGCAGTTCGTTCAACTCCGCCTGTGCCAGATTGAGCTGAGCCGCGAAATATCTGGTGTCGCTGTCGAGTACCTCCAGGTAACTCGTCGCGCCGCCCTTGTACCTCATATTCGACAATTTGGTCGCTTCTTCGGCCGCATGTGTCAGCTGTTCTTGCTGGATACGGAACTCCTGGCTCTTGCGGTATCCAACCAGCGCATCGGAAACATCTCGAAACGCCTGCTGCACGGTACGCTGGTAGAGCAACGTGGCTTCTTCAGCGCGGGCCCGGGCGAACCGCACCCGATTCCGGATTCTGCCACCTTCAAACACCGGCTGGACCGCGCTGCCGCCAAATGTCCAAAGCCCTGCCGGGCCCGCGAACAGGCCAGTCAGGGCGGAGCTCTGATATCCGCCGGAGGCGGTCAATGAGATCTGGGGAAAGTAGCCGGCTTTGGCGACACCGATCTGGGCCTTAGCAGCGATCAATTGCTGCTCCGCTTGGCGGATGTCGGGGCGACGCTCCAGCAGAGATGACGCAAGTCCCGCGGGAACTTCCAGCGCATGGGGCTGATCGACGAGCTTCCTTCCGCGAGCGATAGCTTGAGGATTCTTGCCGAGAAGAATGCTGATGAAGTTCTCCTGCTGCTCGATCCGCCGCTCAAGGTCCGGGATGGAGGCCGCCGCGGTATACACCAACTGCTCGGCCTGTCGCACATCGAGCATGGAGGTGGCACCACCATTAGCCAGGAGCTCGGTCAGTCGCAACGAGTCCTTGCGAGAGGCAAGCGTCTGGCGTGAGATCTCTAGTTCGAGGTCCAATTCGCGCAACTGAAAATAGGTGCTGGCAACATCGCCCACCAGCGAACTGATGACTTGACGCTGCGCCCATTCCTGCGAGAGCAGATTGGCCCGGGCAGACTCTGTCGCTCGCCGGAATTTTCCCCAAAAATCCAGCTCCCATGCGAGCGCCAGACTTATCTGGTTCGCGCTGGTCTCGACACTGGGAGCCGCGACGGTCCGGGGGAAGCGTTCATTGGTTGCGGATGCGCCTGCCGCGACCGATGGCAGCTGGTCTGCTCGCGAAATGCCGAGCGCCGCCCGCGCCTCAAGGATCCTGGCTGCTGCGATCCCCACATCATAGTTCTGCTTCAGAGCCGTCCGGATGAGGTCGCTCAAAGTCTCGTCCTGGAATGCATCCCACCATTTCTGATCGCCGAACGAAGCCACTTCGCTCTTGCCCGCCTGGTCCGGTGATAGCCCCCTGTATTCGGGAGGCACGGGCACCGCTGGCTTCTTGTAATTGGGCCCTACCGCACACCCCACGGACAAAAGGGCGAAAAAAACAACGCCGAATGTGGCTTTTCTTGCGTTCATTTCAATCATCTCCCCGCGCCGGTAGGGGGGATACCGCAGGCGCAACTGTCATGGCTGGTTTCCTCTGCGAAAGTTTTTCTACAACCACGAACAGCACGGGAATAATGAACACGGCGATCAAGGTAGCTGCCAACATTCCTCCGATCACCGTCGTACCCATGATCTGCCGCGCGACCGATCCAGCTCCGCTTGCGGTCCAAAGCGGCACGCACCCTAGCACAAACGCGAAGGAGGTCATCAGGATGGGCCGCAACCGCAATCTTGCCGCCGCAAGCGCAGCCTCTCTGAGAGGCTGCCCTTTCTCGTTGGCCTCTTTTGCGAACTCAACGATCAGAATAGCGTTTTTTGCTGCCAGTCCGATCAGCATGACCAGCCCGATCTGTGAGTACACATCGTTCTCGATCTGGACCATGTAGGGAGGCAAGAAGAAACCGAGCAGGACGCGACGTAGCCAAAGAACGGTAAAGGCGCCGAAGACAGCAACCGGGGTGCTCAACAGAACGCTGAATGGCAATGACCAACTCTCGTAGAGTGCCGCGAGGATGAGAAACACCACCAGGAGTGAAAACCCAAAGATCGCTGATGGAGGTACGCCTTCCTGGGCCTTCTTCTCCTGGAACGACATGCCCATGTAGTCAAAACCCATTTCCGGGGGCATGCTCTGCGCGAACACATCTTCCAGCGCTGCCATAGCCTGCGCTGAGCTGTAGCCGGGCGCGGCACCCGCAAAGATCTGCGCCGCCCGGTAGAGGTTATAGCGCATTGTGAATTCAGGACCGGAACGCGATTCGAACCTTGTCAGCGCCGACAGAGGAACCATATCTCCTGTACGATTCCTGACGTAGAACTGTCCGACGTTTTCCGCGCGGCCGCGATAGGCGCCTTCAGCTTCGACATACACCTGCCACTGGCGGCCGAAACGGTTGAAATAGTTGATGAACGATCCTCCCATGAACGCCTGGATCGTCCGATAAACGTCCTTGATGTCAACGCCCTGCTTGAGTACTTTGTCCCGGTCAACAGTGATGAATTGCTGCGGCACTCTGGGGAGGAAGGTGGTATTGACAGAGGCGAGTTCCGGACGCTTGCGGGCTGCCGCAAGGAACCTGTTCACATGGTCGGCAAGAAATCCCACGTCCTTTCCTGAGCGGTCCTCGAGAACGAAGGTAACGCCCCCGGAAGTTCCCACGCCAGGAATCGCCGGAGGAGAGAACGAAAACGCAATACCCTGCCGAAGACCGGCAAGTTTCTGGTTCACGCTCTGCCGGATAAACTGATACTGCTCCTCCCTTTTCTGGCGGTCCTTCCATTCCTTCAAGGTAACGAAGAAGAAGGCGCTGTAACTCGACCGGGTAAGACTCAGCAGGCTGAATCCGGCAACACTGACCGTCGATTCGATACCGGGGGTGCTGGCGAGTACTTCCTCGATCTCACGTGCGGTGGCCTCGGTCCTTTGCAGCGATGAGGCGCTAGGCAGCTGGAGGTTCATGTACATGTAGCCTTGGTCCTCGTCCGGAAGAAAGCTCGAGGGCAGCTTGGCGGCGAAGAAGCCCGCAAAGACTCCGCACGCAACAAGCAACACGAAGGCTATAGCGCTCTTGCGGATGAGCGCGCCGGCGATTCGTACATAGTTATCGGTCGCCCGCGTGAAGAGCCGGTTGAACCAATCAAAAAATTTACGCAGCAGACCGCCACGGTTCTCACGCGGCCGCAGCAGCAGCGCCGAGAGAGCAGGGCTTAATGTCAGAGCATTGAAGGCAGAAAGAATGACGGAGATGGCGATCGTCACGGCGAACTGCTGATAAAGGCGCCCGGTGATTCCCGGGATGAATGCTGTAGGGACGAAGACCGCGGAAAGCACCAGAGCGATGCCCACCACCGGCCCCGAGATCTCCTCCATTGCCTTGAATGTCGCATCTTTCGGCAACATACCCTCTTCGATGTGATGCTCAACCGCCTCCACCACCACAATGGCATCGTCTACAACCAGTCCTATGGCCAGCACGAGACCGAACAGCGAAAGAGTGTTGATGGAAAAGCCAAACAGAGGAAAAAGGACGAAGGTCCCCACCAGCGAAACTGGTACAGCCAGGAGCGGGATGAGCGTTGCGCGCCATCCCTGCAGGAAGATGTACACCACGATGATCACCAGGACAATGGCGATCAACAAGGTCTGGACGATCTCCTTAATCCCTTCTGTCACTGCGCGCGTCGTGTCGAGCGCGATGGTGTAATTGACGCCTTGAGGAAGTCTCTGCCTTTGCTCAGCGAGAAGTTTTTTGACCCCGTCTGCCGCCTGCACGGCATTCGAACCCGGCAATTGGTACACCGCGATGATCGCACTCGGTTTGCCATTCAATTGGCTGATGACCGTGTAGTCCTGCGCCCCCATCTCCACGCGGGCGACGTCCTTGATCCGTACGATCCCACCATCGGGCGCGGCGCGGACAACGATCTGTTCGAACTCCTCGGGCGTAGTCAGTCGACCCTGTGCCCGGACCGAGTAGGTGAATTCCTGACCTTGGGGTGCCGGCTCGCCGCCGATCTGACCGGCTGGATTCACCGTATTCTGCGCCTGGATCGCTGCCACGATCTCGGGCACGGTGATCGCGAGCCTGGCCAGTTGGTCCGGCTTGACCCACAATCGCATCGCATACCTGCCGGCCCCAAACACCTGAACGCTGCCAATTCCGGGAACACGGCTCAATTGATCGTACAGGTTGATGTACGCGTAGTTCGCCAGGAACTTCGAGTCATAGATACCGCTGGGCGAATAGAGACTGATCAACATCAACGGCGCAGTGACTGTCTTTTGCACCGTCACCCCAAAGTTCGTGACGTCGGCCGGAAGCTGCGAGGCGGCTTGCGTCTCCCGAATCTGGGTGAGGATCAGGTCCGTATTAGTATCGGTTCTTACGTCGTAATCGACGATCAGCCTCACCTCGCCGGTCGACGAGTTCACCGAGTACATGTAGTTCATGTTGTCCACGCCGCTCATCTGCTGCTCGATCGGGGTGGCGACGGACTCTTCCACTGTTTGTGCATCGGCGCCGACATAGGTCGTCTGCACCTGCACTTCTGGGGGAGCGATTGCCGGGAACTGCGAGATGGGAAGGCTGGCGATCGTGATGGCGCCGACCAGTACCGTCAGCATCGAGATCACGATGGCTACGATGGGGCGGTTGATGAAGAACTTTGACATCGCGCTAGCCTCCTGCCTTGGCAAAGGCGACGGAGACCACTTTCACAGGCGTGCCGTCTCGAACCTTCATCAGGCCCTCGACCACGACGCGTTCACCGGCCTTCAGCCCTTCGGTGACGATCCACAAGTTGCCGATTCGTTCTCCCACCGTGACCGGGCGGATGCTGATCTTGTCGTCGCTGCCCACGACGGCGACTTGCCGACTTCCCTGCAGCTCAATCACGGCTCTCTGCGGAACCAGCAAGGCGCCATTCTGCGTCTTCGCCGATGCGCGGACGCGCCCGTAACCGCCCGGACGAAGGAGATTGCTGGGATTCGGAAAGACGCCCGCAATCCGTATGGCCCCGGTAGCCGGATTTACCTCGCGGTCGGCAAAGTAGATCGTGCCAGGCCGCTCATAGACGCTGCCGTCGGCCAGCAGCAGTTCGAGAGGCATGTGCCGGCGCTGTTCCTCGACGCTCGCCTGGGTAGGAAATCTGCGGTGGAAATCCGTGAACTGCTGCTCACTCACCGTGAAATAGGCTTTGATCGGGTCGACTTGCGATACCGAAGTGAGGACTGAATTCGGTCCGACAAGGTTTCCGATCTGCACTTGCGCCATGCCCGCAATCCCGCTGACGAGGGACGTTACTTTGGTCCACTCTAGATTGAGTTGAGCCTGCTCGACATTCGCGTTCGCGGCCTCGACCAAAGCCTGCGTGCCGAGCTTCGCCTGGATCTCGGTATCGAGTTGGCTTCGGGCGATGGCGCGCGCTTCGGCTAACGGCGTGTCTCGCTCGACATCGAGACTGGCTTTGCCAAGCTGTGCCTCGGCCTGTGCGAGCTGGGCCTTGGCTTGGTCGAGAGCGGCCTTGAACGGACGAGGATCGATCTCAAAGAGGACATCGCCCTTTCTCACCACCGATCCTTCTTTGTAGTTTTGTTCGATGATGTATCCGGCAACGTGAGGCTGGATCTGCGCGTTCACGTATCCGTCCAGAATTGCCACCCATTCGCTGTAAATCGGCGTGTCTTGCTGCACCACGGTGGCCACTTCTACGACCGGCAGGGGAGGAGCTGGCGCCGCTTTGCTGCCGCCGCAGCCAGCGAGAAACAGGAGAAAACCGCCAAGGAGCAGTAGCTTAATGGCGTTATGGTGTGCCGACGCTATGAGTGACATTGCAATCACCTCCGATCACCAAACGGACTTTCCTGACGCTGGCGAAGCTGCGAGATCTGTCGCTTGTCGATTATTCCCAGATCGGTTATTCCTACAATGGATGCAGCAGATCTCGGGAACGACTCGAAAGGGGCAGGAATTTACCTCGGGCGAATTGGGCCGATGTCCGCACCGCTCCCATAACCGGGCTCGATTCTTCCTCCCTTTCACGAGTTCGAGTTGTGGGTGACGGCCAAAGCATGAGCCAACGCCAGAGGGATCGCCGGAGCGCCAGTTCCCTACTTCGGCCACTCGGTTTTCAGCCGAGCGGGTGCGCAGGCGCGATGCGAGCAGTGGCCACAGCGAAGCCTCCAACTCGAACAGGGCGGCTTAGAAATTCGGAACTCTCAAACCAAATGGGAGACCCGTTCTTCCCCTGGCGGCTGCCGTGAGCACTACCTCTATCTTCAAATCCAGAGTCACGCTGTCGCTCTCAGGCAGTTGGAAGCTCCGACCACTTCGCTGGAAACAACTCGGTGAAGCAACCGGAGTTCATCCCGGGCGTGCGTTCTCGCCTGGATGACAGTCTCCATAGCACAATCCGGCCAGAGAGAGCACTCTTTGGTGGAATAACCTTCCCGAACCTACATCACAAACACGAACCGATCCACCGGGGCAAGTTGGGTTATGGCATCGATTGTGGCACCTGCCCCTGTTTCACTTGGTTCCTCCCACCACGGATCGGACGTTTCCTGGTCCCCGCAGGATCTTGGAAGACGCTAGGAATTGCGGTCTTGATCACACTGCGCCGGGTCCAGGACCGAACCCATTCCCCGAAACCAGTCTGGGTTTCGAGGGGATTCCTCCAGCGCCCTCACAAAACACTGCTCAGCTTCTTGGTGGTGGGTTGTCAACAAACACCCGCTCTTCTATCCGTCGATCCTTTACCCGTCGATCGTTGATCCCTCGATCCTTGGCCGTCGAGAAGCAACCTGCTATGCCGCCGCCTCCTGGCTTCGTCCGAGAAACGCAAACAACTCTGCGTTGACCTGATCTTTCAGAGTCGAACACATGCCGTGCGGCGCACCTGGGTAGACCTTCAGCGTCGCCCCTTTGACCAGCTTCGATGACAGCATGGCCGACGCGCCGATCGGGACGATTTGGTCGTCGTCGCCGTGAAGGATGAGAGTTGGAACATCGAACTTCTTGAGATCCTCGGTGAAATCGGTTTCCGAGAATGCCTTGATGCAATCGTAGGCCGCTTTGTGTCCGCACAGCATCGACTGCAACCAGAACGAGTCCCGCAGTCCTTGTGAGACTTTGGCGCCAGCCCGGTTGGCGCCGTAAAACGGCGCGCTCAGGTCCTTGAAGAATTGCGAGCGGTCCGCGAGGACTCCTGCCCGAATTTGGTCGAATGCTTCCATGGGTAAGCCGCCAGGATTGGCCGCCGTCTTCAGCATCAGTGGCGGGACCGCCCCTATGAGGACGGCTTTGGCAACGCGTTTCGTGCCGTGACGAGCGATATAGCGGGCGACCTCACCTCCACCGGTGGAATGGCCGACATGGATCGCATTCTTCAGATCGAGCTTCTCAACTAGGGTCGCCAGATCGTCGGCATAGGTGTTCATGTCGTTGCCTTCCCAAGGCTGGCTTGACCGGCCGTGTCCCCGTCGGTCATGGGCGATGGAGCGATAGCCGCGGTCAGCCAGAAATATCATCTGGTCCTCCCAGGCGTCCCCGCTGAGCGGCCAGCCGTGGCTGAAGACTATGGGCTGTCCCCTGCCCCAATCCTTGTAGTAAATCTGGGTGCCGTCTTTGGTGGTAATGGTGGGCATGAACTTTTTCTCCTTAGCTTAACCATTCTGAGTTTTAAAATGCCTTGCCAGCAAAGTCTCCCGATCAAGCCGTACGAACTCGCTCGGGGTGAAATCTAACGGTTGCGAAAACGGTGAGCGTGGCGAAAACCAGCAAGGCCACGAGCTGGGCAACTACGAAAGGCGGCTCTTTCTGCGTCGGAGCCAGTGTTTTCAGGAGCGGAACCTTCTGAAACGCCTGCACGATCAAAACCAAGACGTTGAAATACAGAGCAACGGCAGAGCCGACTACATAGATCCAACGCCAGGCGCCGGCGAGATGAAACACGTAGCGCGCCGGAATCGCGAGTGCCAGTATCAGGAGCGATAAGATCCCGACAATGTGGGACGGCAGAAGATGATCGAATGGGAAACCAAACCCGGTCATGCTGGTCAATGCCGCGGTCGTTAGGAAGACCGCGGTCCAGCGGTCCAGCCGTTTCCCATTAAGAAGCCCGAACATTACGACCAATCCCGAGCCGATCCCGGCCAGACTGATTAGCACGTGCAGGAAGGTGTAGGTCGCGGTGCTCATGCCCAAAATCATGATGCGTCTCCTTTCAGATCAACTGCTTCAGTTTGGTCGCTTGCGATCACCAGAAGCAGGTCCGCACAGCGCTCTGGTCGGCAGAGAAAGTATCGGCGGCCTATCCGGCGCAATCGAAGCTACGATGGAGTGCTGAGGCTCTGCGGTTTACCCCGCGCTCGGTAAACCTTGCGTGATACTGTGCCATATGGCAGAGAGAAACGCATCACGAAAAGCGGGTTTTTTTTGCTACCACGGAAGGGAGGGCAAGAAATACCCCTTTCGAGGTAGCCGAAAGCATTCTTTGGCGGAGAACGTCGGCTGGTGCGGGACCCGGAGCGTCGAGCGCGCCATCTTCAGTCTCCCAGATAATGTCGATCATCTTTACACTTGCTCGCTCCTGTTCGCGCCACATCATCAGGGCCTGCCGGCCCCGCCCCCCTCAGTTCCCCTCGCGTGCCATCCACTCCCCTGTTGAAAATCGGATATTTCCGGAGCTTGATGCCCTCGTCTTCACCGGCGCGCAGGCAGCGGACCCCATCTAAATCGACTCCTCAGATCCAACACCATCCCGGCCCCACTGGCTTGAACCTGTGCCTGGAATTCATCGAGAGACTCCGAACCACCTGTTGCGCTGCCTGAAGTCGTGCTCTGAACCGGTCTCGCGCTGTACGATCTCAAGAACAATCGTAATCCGAGGGTATAATCGCCAAGGTCTATGGCACTCGTCCCTGGCACAAGGTTCGGGCCGTACGAGATCCAGTCGCTCCTCGGGGCTGGCGGCATGGGCGAAGTGTATCGCGCCCGAGACACAAGGCTACAACGTACGGTCGCGATTAAAGTTCTGCCCGCACCTCTGTCCTCGAACTCAGATCTGCATACCCGCTTCGAGCAAGAAGCTAAATCCATCTCGGGGCTGCAACATCCCAACATCTGCGTGGTTCATGACATCGGTTCCGAGGATGGCGTTGACTTCATGGTTATGGAGTATGTCGACGGGCAAACGCTGGACAAATTGATTCCTCCGGGTGGTATGGCAACGGATCAAGCGATCAGGTACGCCGCACAGATCGCCGATGCTCTCGCGCGCGCACACGCCGCAGGCATCGTACACCGCGACCTGAAGCCCGCGAACATCATGGTGGACGAAAACGGACTGGTCAAAGTGCTGGACTTTGGGCTCGCCAAACTTGCTCCCCCGGCGTCTGCGATGAGCGGCGAAGATGCCACCATGGCAACGACGCCAGGGATGATCGTGGGCACAGTGGCCTACATGTCGCCGGAGCAGGCGGAAGGAAAGCCGATCGACGCGCGCAGCGATGTCTTTTCATTCGGTTCGGTGCTCTATGAAATGTTGACTGCTCGGAGATCTTTCGAGGGCCAATCCAGCGCCGCGTTGCTCTCGGCCGTCATGCGGGACGATCCGAAGCCTTTGCAGGAAGTCAAACGAGAGGTCCCGCCGGAAGTACGCCGCATCGTTACCCGCTGCCTGAAAAAAGACCCCGCTGCGCGTTACGCCGGTGGCGCCGAACTCGCACAGGAACTCAAGAGCTGTCGCGACCTTTTGTTCCCCGAGTCGGGCTCGATATTAAGCCCTGCAAGGATTGTCAGAGAGGTACACCGCCCGCGAGTGCTGGTTCCGCTCCTGCTGACGGTTATTGTTCTTGGCACAGGAGCGGCTTGGCAGGTAAAGCGCTACCGTGATGCTCGCTGGGCGCGAGAGGTGGCCTTGCCGGAGATGTCGAAACTGTCGGACCAGGGGAAATTTGGCGCCGCTTACGCGCTCGCTGTGAAAGCTGAGAAATCGATTTCTGGCGATACCGCGCTGGCCAAGCTGTGGCCAGCAATTTCCTACCAGCTTTCGCTCGAGACAACGCCGCCCGGCGTAGACGTCTACCGCCAGGATTACGGTAACGTCAATGCGCCCTGGGAATTCGTCGGGAGAACTCCGCTGAGGAATATCCGCCAGCCCCGCGGGATGTTCGTCTGGAAGTTCGAGAAACCGGGTTTCGGTACCGCTTTGCGGACGACACTCGCCTTGATTCCACGGTATTCGGTGCCTCCCGGCGATCCCGTAGAGGGAAGCGTTACGCTCGACGAGGTGGCAACCATTCCTCCGGGAATGGTGAGGGTCTCGCCGGCAAAATACTTCAAAACACTATTTATTCCGGGCTATGAAGGAATGCCGGAGTTGGCCCTCAAAGATTATTGGATCGATCAATATGAGGTGACGAACCGCCAGTTCAAGGCCTTTCTGGACCAGGGTGGATATCAAAAACGCCAGTATTGGAAAGTCGATTTCCTGCGAGACGGAAAGCGTCTCTCGTGGGAAGAGGCAATGGCGCTATTCCGAGATAGTGCCGGGCGGCCCGGACCGAAAGAGTGGATCCAGGGCGAATATCCCAAGGGACAAGACGGCTTCCCTGTTACTGGGATTAGCTGGTACGAAGCGGCGGCTTATGCGGAGTTTGCGGGCAAGAATTTGCCCACGATCTATCACTGGAACCGGGCTGCAGGACCGTTTTCCGCAGCGTTCATCGTGCCGGCAAGCAACTTCGGCGGCCCGGGTATTCTGCCGGTCGGCAGTGAGCCGGACATGAGCCCGTGGGGAAACTACGATATGGCGGGCAACGTGAAGGAGTGGATCTGGACCGAAGCAGAGTCCGGCAAGCGCTACGTCCTCGGTGGAGCCTGGGACGAACCCAACTATATGTTCATCGACCCGGACGCGCAGTCGCCCTTTCTCCGTGCATCGAATATTGGGTTCCGTTGTGTGAAGTATATTGAACCTGAATCGCTGCCCCAAGTCGCGACCGATCCGATGCCCTCGCCCCGGCGCGATTTAACTAAGGAGAAACCGGCCTCCGACCAACTGTTCCAGGCCTACCGCGGCGTTTATTCCTATGACAGGACACCCCTGAACGCATCGGTTGAGCCTTTTGGCCAGGACGAAGAGGATTGGAAAGCCGAGAAGATCACTTACACGGCGGCTTACGGAAACGAGCGGGCCATCGCCTACTTATTCCTTCCAAAGAAAGTCAAGCCGCCATTCCAGACGGTCCTCTTCTTCCCCGGATCGAATGCACTCCTGCTACGGAAGTTCTCGCTCTACACGACATCGGCTCTGGACGCCGTTCTCAGGAGCGGCCGCGCCGTGCTGTACCCCGTTTACAAGAGCACTTATGAACGAGGCGACGGCATGGAAACAGATGTAGCGAGCATAACCAGCGACTGGCGAGATCACGTCGTCATGTGGGTGAAGGATGCTTCGCGGGCCATCGACTACGCTGAGACGCGTCCTGAACTGGATCGGAGTAAGCTGGCCTACTACGGCTACAGTTGGGGCGCGGAAATGGGAGCCATTGTGCCCGCCGTCGAACCACGCATTAAGGTTTGTATCCTCGCGCTGGGTGGACTCGACTTCCATCGATCGCTTCCTGAAGCCGATACCATCAACTTCATTTCAAGAGTTAAGCAGCCGGTCTTGATGCTGAATGGACACTACGATTTCTTTTTCCCCGTGGAATCCACTCAGGAGCCTTTCTATCGGCTGCTGGGTTCGAGGAAAGACCAGAAGAAACACCTGCTCTACGAAACCGGTCACAACATCCCACGCAACGAACTGATCAAGGAAACACTGAACTGGCTGGACCGGTATCTGGGGCCAGTGAACTAAATTCCGTGTCCATCGCTCGTCCACGAACCTGCTTGGAACCGATCTCGTTGCCGCGAAGTTATATCGCCGCGGACCTTGCATCTGAACACTGATAGTCTGTTCAACGTGGGTAGTGTGCAGGTTGCGGCCGCCTCCCGTCATCCGCCCACAACAGATCGTGTGTGTCGGGAGCTTCATTTTGCCAGAGCCGTCTGGAATCGGGGGAGATTTTGGTGCTATCCAGCCAGGTCGTTTCCTGCTGATAAGCGGGACAGATCGGCAGCCAGGAGGCTACGCGTGAATCGCTTTCAGGCAGGAGTGTGCAGCCTGGTTCTGGTCCTTACCCTTCCAGGAGCAGCGGTCGCGCAGCAGCCTGCTGTCCATGGTGTGCCCGGTGATCTCGCCTGGCGAAACGCTCCTCTCAGCTGGCACGTCCAACATGGCGAACTCACGATTCGTTCGGAAGCAGACCGATTGGTTCGTTGATCCATTTGATGGCACAGTTCACAACACAGCGCCCATGCTCCTGTTTGGGCCGGCAGATGACTATGTCCTCAGCGCAAGGGTGAAAGTCGGATTCAAAGCGAAATGGGACGCGGGAGCTCTCGTGGTCTGGGCGGACGACCATCATTGGGCGAAGCTCTCGTTCGAACTTTCACCAGCCGGACAGCCAACCATGGTAACCGTGGTCACGCGGGGGCTATCGGACGATTGCAACTCCATACCGATCTCCGGGAACACGGTCCATCTGCAGATTGCCAAGAGCGGTTCCGCGTACGTTTTCTATTCGTCGTCTGACGGGAAGAACTG
>Ga0209577_10001449_pt1 | contig 23465 bp, 17 predicted proteins | sample GraSoiAngelo_109_FD_185874 | JGI IMG/M metagenome (GOLD analysis project Ga0209577, IMG submission 185874) | Grasslands soil microbial communities from the Angelo Coastal Reserve, California, USA - 14_0903_12_20cm (SPAdes) (version 2) | ecosystem: Environmental > Terrestrial > Soil > Grasslands...
GCTCGTCATGTTCATGCAGGCGGGCTTCGCATTTCTCGAAGCGGGACTCACGCGGATGAAGAACGCGGCTCACATCGCCGGCAAGAACGTCCTCATCTTCGGCATCTGCTCGATCGTCTACTGGGCGGTCGGTTTCGCGCTCGCCTTCGGAGACGGTAACGGCGTGATCGGGATGCACGGCTTCTTCCCGTCGGTCGGCGCGATGCTCGCTGTCGGCAAGGCGCCGTTCACGTTCTTCACCTCGATTCCCGGCGCGGGCGCGTATCTCTTCGAGGTCGTGTTCGCCGGTGTGTCGCTCGCGATCGTATGGGGGGCGATGGCGGAGCGCGCGAAGCTGTGGGTCTACTTCGCGTTCGGCGTCTGCTTCACGCTGATCTACTCCGTCACGTCGCACTGGATCTGGCACGCGGGGGGCTGGCTGTTCGGACTCGGAATGCAGGACTTCGCGGGCTCGACGGTCGTGCACTACCAAGGCGCGCTCGCCGCGTTGGCCGGCGCAATCCTGCTCGGGCCGCGCATCGGCAAGTTCGGGCAGGACGGACGCGCAAATCCGATTCCCGGTCACAACATGCCGTACGCCGTGCTCGGGACGATCATCCTCTGGTTCGGCTGGTTCGGATTCAATCCCGGCTCGACCCTTGCCGTCGTCACCGGTCGTCACCTCGGGTACTTCGGTTACGTCGCGTTGACGACGAATCTCGCCGCCGCGGCGGGTGCTCTCGGTGGGATCGGCACCGCGTGGCTCGTTCTGCGCAAGCCCGACGTGTCGATGATGCTGAACGGCGTCATCGCCGCGCTCGTAGCAATCACCGCGGCGTCCGGATTCGTCGCGCCGTGGGCCGCCGTCGTGATCGGGTTCTTTGCGGCGGCGATCGCCGTCGTCGCCGTTCCGCTCGTCGAGCGCATCGGCATCGACGATCCGATCGGTGCGGTCGCGGTGCACGGCCTCGCCGGTGTGTGGGGGACGCTTGCGACGGGCGTCTTCGCCGTTCCGCTCGTCGAGCGCATCGGCATCGACGATCCGATCGGTGCGGTCGCGGTGCACGGCCTCGCCGGTGTGTGGGGGACGCTTGCGACGGGGATCTTCGCCGTTCCCACTCTTGCAGAGAATCTCGCGACTGGGCGCGGAGGACTCGTCTACACGGGTTCGTTCCACCAGGTCGGAGTGCAGGCACTCGGCCTCGTCGCCGTCGGCGCGTTCACGTTCACGGCGTCGTTCACGTGTCTGTGGACGATGAAGCGGCTCTGGGGAATCCGCGTGGAGGAGCACGTCGAAACGGCTGGACTGGACGTCTCCGAGCACGGCATGTGGGGCTATCCCGAGTTCTACATTCCCGTCCCCGGCGGTTACGGGACGGAGTCGCACGGCCACTTGCTCGGACACGTGCATCGGCATCCCGCCGCTCCAGCAGCCGACGCGGCCTAACGGTTTCCAAAGAGGGTCAGACCCTTTACGGGGTCTGACCCTTGTTCGGAATGCACGGCGACCGTAGGGTGCAAGCGACTCGCGTGTCCAAGGAGCGCATGCCAATTGGGATACGCCTGGCCGTTCTCGGGTGGCCGTTTGTGCTGCGGCTCGTGTGTGCCGGTTACGCGCTTGGTGGTCTGCTATTGGGTTTTCTCTTTCTTGTGGTTCCGGCTCTCGGCCTTCCTCTCCTTGCGGCCTCTGTGCTTGTTGCGCTGGGCGTTGTGCTCGATCGGCGAAGACCGCTCCGAACCGGGTTGTTCTTGATCGTGGGCGGCTTCGTTCAGGGCGCGTGCCTCGGCGTCTTCGGCGCCGGGGACTCGGAAGTTGGTTGGGCAAGCGCGATCCTTGTCGGGGGTTTCGTGTTCGGCGCACCGCCGATCGTCGCAGGCGGACTGTTCGTATGGCCAAGCCTTGCAGCCTTAACCAGGAGGCTTTTGCGCGGCTGGTTGCAGACGCGTGAGGACCGTTAGCGCCTAGGGATTTTCAGTAAGGGTCAGACCCTTTACCGGGTCTGACCCTTTTTCGGAATGCACGGCGGTGCGCGACGTGACGCGCCAGAAAACATGACGTGCGCTCGACCACTCGGCGAGGACGGCAGCGGCGCGCGGCGAGCCTGTGTGACGAACGTGCCGCTCGAGCAGCTCGCGTAGCTCGTCGTTGGCGCCCCGCTCGGCGCGGACGAGCTCCGCGTTGAGGCGCAGGGGCAGCGTGCCGGCGGGATCGAAGACGTACGCGACTCCGCCGCTCATGCCCGCAGCGAAGTTGAGGCCGACCTCTCCGATCACGACGACGCGTCCTGCGGTCATGTACTCGCACGCGTGGTCGCCGGTGCCTTCGACGACGGTCGTCGCGCCCGAGTTCCGAACGGCGAAGCGCTCGCCGGCACGGCCTGCGCAGAAGAGCTCGCCGCCTGTCGCGCCGTAGAGCACCGTGTTGCCGAGCAGGACCGGATCACCGGCATCGTCGGCCGGCGGAACGACGACGATCCGCCCGCCGCCCATTCCCTTGCCGACATAGTCGTTCGCCTCGCCGACGAGCTGGAGCTCCACACCGGCGGCGAGAAACCCGCCGAAGCTCTGACCGGCCGACCCTTCGAACCGGGCGCGCAGGCGACCGGGCGGCGCGCCGCGCCCGAACCGGCGTGCGATCTCGACGCCGAGGCGTGCACCGACCCCGCGATCCCGGTTCGCGATCGCGTAGCGCAACTCGAGGATCCGGCTCTCGGAGAGGATCGGTTGCGCGTCCGCCGTAAGGCGCAGGCCGAGCTCGCCGCCTTCGGGCTCCAGTTGCGCATCCGATCGAAAACGTCCGTGTGGAGCGCGAAGAATCGAAGAGAGATCGAGCGACGCCGCGCGCCGCTCTTCGCTTTGCCGACGTTGCAAGAGATCGGTGCGGCCGACCGCGTCGGCGAACGAACGCAGGCCGAGCGATGCGAGCAGCTCGCGGACCTCGTCCGCGACGAAGCGCACGTACGTCTCGATCGCCTCGGGCGTCGCGGCGTACTTCGCACGAAGCTCCGGACGTTGTGTCGCAATCCCGACCGGGCATGTGTCGAGGTGGCAGGACCGAACCATCAGGCATCCCTGGGCGAGCAGCACGGTTGTCCCGAACGAGACCTCGTCCGCGCCGAGCAACGCCGCAAGCACGACGTCACGTCCCGTCTTCACCCCGCCGTCGACACGAAGACGCACGCGGCTGCGTAGTCCGCTCTCGACGAGCACTCGTTGTGTCTCGGCCAAGCCCAGCTCCCACGGAGACCCGGCGTGCTTGATCGACGACAACGGGCTCGCACCCGTCCCGCCGTCGGCTCCGGCGATGTGGATCACGTCGGCGAGCGCCTTCGCGACGCCGGCTGCGACGAGACCGATCCCTGATTCGCTGACGAGCTTCACCGAGACGTCTGCATTCGGATTCGCCTGCTTCAGGTCGAAGACGAGTTGCGCGAGATCTTCGATCGAGTAGATGTCGTGATGTGGCGGAGGAGAGATGAGCGGCACGCCCGGCTCGGTGTGCCGCAGCTGCGCGATCTCCGCCGTGACCTTGTGACCGGGAAGCTGGCCGCCTTCGCCCGGTTTGGAGCCCTGCGCGATCTTGATCTGCAGCTCGTCCGCGAACGCGAGGTACTCCGGGGTGACGCCGAAGCGCGCCGATGCGATCTGCTTGATCGCCGAGTTGCGCTCGGTTCGGAAGCGAGAGGCGTCCTCGCCTCCCTCGCCGGAGTTCGAGCGTGCGCCGAGCCGGTTGAAGGCGATCGCGACCGTCTCGTGAGCTTCGGCCGAAAGCGAACCGTGTGACATCGCTCCGCTCGAGAATCGTCGGATGATCGACGAGGCCTGCTCGACCTCGTCGAGCGGGATGGGCGAGCCGGGGGCGAAGTCCACCAGATCGCGGAGCTCGAGCGCGGCGCGATCGTTTACGAGCGCGGCGAAGCGTGTGTAGGCCTCGCGGTCGTCCTCTTTGACAGCCTGTTGAAGCGCCTCGACGACGTCCGGGTTCGTCGCGTGTGGCTCTCCGCCCTTTCGGTATTTGACGAAGCCCGGATTCTCGAGCTCCGTTGCGCGCGCGCGGGTCAGCGCCTCGCGCTCGAGCTCCGCGAAGCCGACGCCTCCGATCTGCGAAGGAGTACCGCTGAGGCAGGTTTCGACGACGTCACGTGCAAGGCCGAGCGCTTCGAAGAGCTGCGCGCCGCGATACGACGCCACATCGGCGATGCCCATCTTGGACATGATCTTCAGCACGCCGTCCTCAGTCGCTTCGCGGAACCGCAGCTGCGCTTCCGCGGGAGCTGGACGGTCACCCCCGAGCTTGTCGGCCGCTGCGAGCGCCGCGACGGTCTCCAAGGCGAGGCGGGGGCAGATCGCATCCGCGCCGTACCCCAGCAGGCAAGCGAAGTCGTGCGCCTCGCGCACGTCATCGGCGACGATGACGATCGAGGTCGACGCGCGTCGACCGGCCGCGACGAGCCGCTGGTGGATGGCACCAACCGCGAGCACCGACGGAACCGAGGCCTTGTCTATCGCTACGTCCTCGAGCAGGAGGATCGCCGCGTCCGCCGCGAGTGCTTGGTCGCCGAGCCGTGCGCATGCGTTCCGTAGGCCTTCGACCTCGGTGAATGTGGCGTCGAGGCGACGTGCGCCGAGTGCCGCGAGGACCGACGGAAACAGGAAGAAGCTCTCCAGCTCGAGCAACGAGGCTCCGCGCGGATGTTCGCCTTGCAGCGGCGCGCGGGGTCCGAGCAACGTTCGGAGCGACATCACGGAGCGTTCGCGCAAGTGGTCGATCGCCGGATTCGTAACCTGCGCAAACCGCTGGCGGAGATACGACGTGACGGGACGGGCGCGGCCTGCAAGGGGTGGCAGTGCTGTGTCGTCGCCCATCGACGACGTCGGCTCGTGCCCCTGGCCCGCGGCGGCGCGGAGCAGGAGGTTCAGATCCTCCTTCGTGTAGCCCGCAGCCGCCTGCCGCGCGAGCAGTGGCTCGACCGGCGGATCGACCGGCGTACCGGCCGGAAGCGTCCGCACGGTCGCGCGCAACCAGCGTGTGTACGGGCGGCGTCGTGAGAGTCGGCGCTTGACCGTCGCGTCTTCTTCGAGCCCGGGGCCCGAGGGATCGACGACGAGTAGCTCGCCGGGGCCGAGCTTTCCGCGTCGCACTCGGGTGCCGACGGGCAGAGGAACGGCGCCCGCCTCGGAACTGCATGCGACGAGCCCGTCGTCGGTGACGGCGTAGCGAAGCGGCCGCAATCCATTGCGGTCGAGAGCGGCTCCGACGACACGTCCATCCGTGAAGACGACCGCTGCGGGCCCGTCCCACGGTTCCATCAGCGTTGCGTGGTAGCGGTAGAACGCACGGACATCCTCGTCGAGCTCCGCGTTCGCGTCGCACGCTTCCGGGATCAGCATCGCCATCGCCTGGCGCACGTCGCGTCCGTCTCGCACGAGGAGCTCGAGTGTGTTGTCGAGCAGTGCGGAGTCGGAACCCGCCGGGTCGAGTGCATCTGCGAGCCCGCGTGCTCGCATCCAGTTGACGTTGCCCTCGATCGTGTTCACCTCACCGTTGTGGCAGAGCAGACGAAACGGCTGCGCGCGCTCCCACGAGGGTGCGGTGTTCGTCGAGAAGCGCTGATGAAAGATTCCGAAAGGCGCAGTGACATCCGGATCACGAAGGTCGGAATAAAACGCGGCGAGCTGATCGGCTGCGCAGAGCGCCTTGTAGGTCACGGTCCGAAACGACAACGAGGCGACGTACAGGCCATGTGCGCGGTCGAGCCTGCGCCGCGCACGGCAGGCACGGGCCTCGGCCTCGTCGGGTGTCGTTCCGAGCGGTTGTCGTAGCACGAGCTGCGCGATGTGTGGTGCCGACGCGCGCGCCTCGTCTCCGAGCGCCGTCACGTCGACCGGGACGTCGCGCCAACCGAGGTTGACGATGCCCTCTGCAGCGCACGCGGCCTCGACTGCGATGCGGGCCGCCTCGTCGCGGAGGAAGATCATCGCGAGACCGCACCAAGGCCCCGGGACGAGTGCGCGCGGAAGGGGCAGCAGAACGCCTGCGCCGTCGCCGGTTCGCCGGTCGGCCGCCACGGCTCCGCGATGGCGGACGCGCGCGAGTCCCTCGAGGACGCCGTCGACGACCGCCCGTGACGCACGTCCGTGTACATCGGCCAGGAAGCCGATCCCACACGCATCTCGCTCGCGCAACACGTTCACTCCCCCAGTGTGAAAGGCGCGAGGGACAGACCCCAGGGTGGGTCTATCCCTTTCGGGTAGGAAGCAGGAGTGCGCTACCAATTCGTCGATTGCCGCTGGGAGCTCGGTGACCCCGAGACCGGCCGCCGTCTGTACCTGGACGGCCATGTCCCCGGCGCGAGCTTCCTGGACGTCGACGGCGATCTGAGCGGAGCGCCGGGTATTCGCGGGCGGCATCCACTTCCCGAGCCGGGCGACTTCGCGCGCGCTGCTGGCCGGGCGGGAATCGAGGGCCACGTCTTCGTCGTGGCGTACGGATCGATGGGCGGAGCCGAACGGCTCTGGTGGCTCCTCCGTCACTTCGGCCACGATGGGTGCGCCGTCATCGATTTCGAGGCCTGGCGTGGGCCGCTGACCCGCGGCGAGGAGACGATCGAGCCGGCGGAGTTCACAGCGCGTCCGCGGCCGGGCGACACGATCGAGGCCGACGACCTCGCGCGGCGTCTCGACGATCTGGTGATCGTCGACGCGAGAGTGCCTGCGCGCTGGCGCGGCGAGCCGAATCCGATCGACCGAAACCCCGGTCGCATTCCGGGGGCACGCAATGCGCCGTGGAACGAGCCGCTGCCCGAGCTTCCCGAAGGCGGGCTCGTCGCCTACTGCGGCTCAGGCGTCACAGCTTGCATCGTGCTTCACCGTCTCCACCTCGCTGGCCGCGAGGGGAAGCTCTATCCGGGAAGTTGGAGCGAGTGGGAGCAGCGCGACGACCTGCCGCGCGAACGCGGCTAGGCCGCAGCAGTCGACGTCGCCGTTTCGAGATCCCGCAGGTACGGCTTCCAGCCGTGGGGGATCTTCGGCGCGGCGAGCCGGATGAACAACACAGGGGCCGGCGGTCTCGGCTTCGTGCGGAGCTGCAGTCCGCTCTCCTCGAGCGTGCGATTGCCCTTGCGCAGGTTGCACGGAGCGCACGACGTGACGACGTTCTCCCACACCGAGTCGCCTCCGCGTGATCGCGGGACGACGTGGTCGAGCGTCAGGCGTCCACCGGCGGAGCCGCAGTACACGCAGCGCCAGCCGTCACGGGCGAAGAGGGCGCGACGCGAGATCTTCCGTTGGACGGCACGTGGTACGCGAACGTATGTGACGAGGCGAATCACGTGCGGCCATGGAAACGTGGAGCTGGCCGAATGAAGCGGCTGGTTGAGCTCCTCGATCACCTCCGCCTTCCCCTTGAACACGAGCACGTGGGCACGCCGAACGGTCGTCACGTTCAGTGGCTCGTAGCTCGCGTTAAGGACGAGAACGTGCTGCATCTGGCGGAAATGTAGCGGCAGCAGGCCGCGCCTAGCGGGCCATCGCTCGCTCGACGGCCTCCTGCTCCTCCGGGGAGAGGGCGATCGAAGGGCGGCCGCGGTCGAGTTCCTTCACGTAGATCCGTGCGTAGTCGCGCCCCTGGATGGCGCTCACGACGACGCCGGTCCGGGCTGCGTCGAGCAGCGCGATCGACGCCGACTGGTGGCCGCCGGCGCCCTCGTACGCGTCATAGCGCACGAGCGAGGTCTTCGTGACAGCGGTGTCGACACGGCGGTCGACGCGGGAGAGCCCGGCTGCGATCTCGTCGACGGCTCGGTGCAGGTCGTCCATGCGCGCCTGCAGCGAGACCGCGAAGTCCACGAGATCGTGCTTGCCTCCGCCGAGGAGGACGAGCTGAGCCGAGCGGACTGCGTGCAGCTTCCACCACGCGGCTACAGCGACGAGCGCCGAGAGCACGGCGGCTGCCGCGGCGCCGATCGCGATCCACTCCGCGGTGCTCATGTGCATTCCCGGCTACCCGCCGAGGGAGAAGATGACCTTGTACTCGGCCGAATTGTTGGTGGTCGTCCGTTCGCCCGGCACCGCTTGGATGTCCACCTTGACCGTCGTCGGGACGCCGAAAGGCGGCGACGGGAGATTGGCGAACGTCACGTTCTTCGTTTCGCCTGCGTTGATGAGGTCGATCGTCCTTGTCTCCGTGATCGGCTTCGGAGTCTTGGCGATCGTGAGCGTCACCTTCACGAACGATTCCTGGAAGTCGCCTGAGTCCTGGACAGCGGCCTGGAAGGCGAGATCGGTCGACGCGGTCACCGTATTGACGACGCCGCCGGTCTGGAGTTTCTTTCCGTCCGGAAGTGCTGTCACCGATGTGAGTGCGCTGCCGTGATTGCCGCCCGGGTTTCCACCTGTCGCGGCGCCGTGAATGCGAGTCCATACGTCTGCCATGGTCGGTGTCGACGCGAGGTCGGGCAGCGCGATGATGTGTGAGTCCGGAACATCGACTCCCGTGACGTGCTGACTCTGCAGGATGCCCTTGGCCGCGTCGCGGAAGTAGAAGTCCCAGTTCACGTCGCTCGCGACGAGCAGGCGAGCCTGGGTCGCGAGTACCGCGCCTGATTGCGTTGCGTCATGCGCGGTTGCGGTTTGCCCGAACGCATCGGCGAGCCGACTCAGGCCCGCCTGCCGGAGCTGGAGCACCTCGATCAGGTGATCGTGAACGCTGTGCAGCGGTCCCGGCGGACCGATCGCGCGCGCCTGGTCGGCGAGCTGACCCTCCTGTGCGGCCAGGCCCCGGATCCGCGACTCGAGAGCGGTCTCCTTGATCCCCGTGGCGGTGAGCGCACTGTTCAGCCGTCTGCCGATCTGCGTCGAGTTCGTCGCCAGCGTTCGGACCTTGTTCATGTAGTCCGCGTACGCGGAGTGCTTGCTCGTCGAAGCGCAGCCGCGAAGCAGGAAGACCAGCACGATCACGGCGAGGATGAGGAAGGCGATCAGCCCGGCGAGTCGGAGCATCGGCACGAAGCCGGCGGGCGTGCGGAGCCTTGGTGGCCCCCCGCGCGAGCCGCCTCCGCCGCTCGGACGCCGGGGAAGCCGCTGGCTGTCGGCGGCCTCTTCGGTCTCCGGCTCGTCGAAGAAGTCGAAGTCGATGTCTGCTTCGCGCTCGCTCATCGGGCGAAATCGAGGGGAGGTTCCAGCCGAGGCCGCAGTCACTCTAACCCGTAACCCGGCCGGAAAAGGAGTCTCACGCCCTCCGGCCAACCCATTCCGAGCCGTGTCGAACGCCGCTTCAGCCGTCCTTCAGAGCGAGCTCGTCCTCGGACGGTACCGGCCGCTGAAGCCGCTCGGCAGCGGCGGCTCCGGCTCCGTGTGGCTCTCACGCGACGAGACAACGGGTCTGGACGTCGCGCTCAAGATCGTCCCGCGTGAGGGCAAAGCGGGTTCGCGGGCCGAGCGCGAGGCCGAAGCTGCCGCACGGCTGCGGCATCCGAGCTGTCAGCGCGCGTATGGATTCGGCCGCGATTCGCGGCATGTCTATATCGCCTACGAATACACGCCCGGCCGAACGTTTCGTGAGCTCCTGCGCGCGGGGGAGCTCGACGACGCGACCGCCGTCGAGGCGGCTGCCCAGATGCTCGAAGGTCTGGCGCACGCTCACGGACGCGGGATCGTCCACCGCGATGTCAAGCCCTCGAACGTCCTGATGGCGGACGGAGAGCGCATCTCGGTCCGGCTGCTCGACTTCGGACTGGCTCGGCTTCCGCAGGCCGAGACGCTGACCGCTGCGGGCGACGTCCCGGGAACGCTCGCGTACATCTCGCCCGAACGGCTCGGCGGCGAGCCCGCCACACCAGCGGCGGACGTCTGGGCCGTCGGCGTGCTTCTGTGGGAAGCGCTCGCGGGCCGCCATCCGTTTTGGCAGTCCTCGTTGCTCGAGACGGCGCGCGCGATCGAAGCGGGCGCCCAGCCGCTCGCATCGATGCGTCCCGATCTTCCTCGCCCGTTGCTGGCCGCCGTCGACCGTGCGCTCGATCTCGACCCGGCCCGCCGGCCGGATGCCGCGGTGCTTGCGCAGACCCTACGGCTCGTCCGCAGGAAGCGTCGCCGGACGCGCGGTCGCGACCTCACACCGCCGGCTGCACTCGCGCGCGCCCAGCCGGCTTTGCTCGCGGGGATCTTCGCCGGCTGGACCGCGTCGGAGATTCCGTTCTTCCCGTCCGGTTGGTTCGCCGGCCTGGCTGCGCTCGCCGGCGCGCTCGCGTTCGTTCGGCCGCGAGGGGGGCTCGCGTTCGCGCTCGCCGTTCCGATCCTGCCGCTCGGCAACTTCGCTCTCGGCGCCGCATTGGTCTACGCCGCGCTTGCGGTTGTGCTGTTGGCGGTGTTCTGGCGAGAGCCATCCGGTGGGCTCTTGCTCGCGCTCGGCCCGTTGCTTGCGCCCATCCTCGTGCTGGGATTCGTTCCCCTGCTGACTGCGAGCGTTCGTTCGTCGGGAAGGCGTGCGCTGCAGGCTGGCGCGGCGGTGCTCGTCGCCGGTGTCGTCGCCGGCATCCGTCACGCTCCACTTCCGTTCGACGGCCGCGCCGTCCCGCGCGAGCTCGGGCTCGCGGCGAGCACGAGTGCGACCGCAACGGCCTCGGTGCTGTGGCACGCACTCCTGGCCCGGCCGTCCCTGGTCGTCGAATCGATCGTGTTCGCCGCTGCCGCGGCGCTCATCCCACATGTGCGCGCGCGTGGCCTCTGGGCGATCGGCTTCCTCGGCTCCGCGATGCTGGCGGCCGCGCTCCTTCCCGTGCCACAGGTGACCGCGGTCCCGCTCGTCGTCAGCGTTTGGGTGACCTGCGCGTTCTTGGCTGTGGCACCCCAAGTGGCGCCGTAGGTTGAGTTAGCATCGAGCGGCGGGGAAGACCCCGCCCAATGGTTCTCCGCGCTATCGAGCACAAGATCGAGGCCCTTTTCGAGGGCATTTTCGGCCGGGCCTTTCGCACGAATGTGCAGCCCGTCGAACTTGCGCGCAAGCTCGCAAAGGAGATGGACGACCATCGCAACGTGTCCGTCTCGCGGGTGTACGCGCCGAACGAGTACGTGATCTATCTCTCGCCGGCGGACCGCGAGCAGTTCTCGGCGTACGAGGAGTCCTTGCTCAGCGAGCTGCAGGAGTATCTCGGCGAGCATGCCCGCCGCGAGGAGTACGCGCTTCTGTCCTCCCCGCGCGTATTGATGGAGACGGACGAGGATCTCGACGTCGGCGAGTTCGGGATCGCCACGCGGATGGTGCAACCCACCAAGCGCGGGAGCGCGGACGACGGGCCGATCGAGCAGCTCGAGCCGGGTGCGACGATGATCTACAAGCCGAAGTCGCCGCCCGCGACCGAGGCCGTCTCCGCCGCGGAGCTCGGCATGGAGCAAGAGCTCGCCGTGCTCGTGTTCGACGGAGCCCGTCACGAGGTGAGGCAACGCAACGTCGTGCTCGGACGCTCACGCGACTGCGACATCCAGCTCGCCGACTCGAACGTCTCGCGCCGCCACGCGGAGCTGCGGCAAGAAGGGGCGTCCTATTGGATCATCGACTTGGGATCGACGAACGGAACCGAGGTCAACGGCAAGCGCGTCAAGCGCGCGAAGCTGAGCGACGGAGACACCATCGTGCTCGGCTCGACCAGGATCACGTTCGACCGCGAGCGCCAGTGATCGCCTCCGTCGCCGTCGATACGGCCCTGCTGATCCTGAAGATCGCCTTCCTCGTCCTTCTCTATCTCTTCATCTGGCGGATCGTTCGCACCGCGAGTCGAGATCTCCGCCTGCCGCAGGAGAGCTTCATCCTGGCGCCGTCGCGCGAAGGCGGTATCGCAACGACCCCGCCACCCGTTCACGCGGGGAAGCTCGTCGTCGTGAAGAGCCCCGAGCTCGAGGAGGGGATGGACTTCCACCTCAACTCGTCCCAGCTGACGATCGGTCGTGGACGCCAGAACGACATCGCCCTGACCGCGGACGAATATGCCTCCGCCAGGCACGCGCGGCTCGAGCCGAGGCAGGACGGTGTCTGGGTCCAGGATCTCGGTTCGACCAACGGGACGTTCCTCAACGGGACGCGGCTCGAACGGCCGCGACGACTGACCCACGGCGACGTCGTCCGCGTCGGTGAGACGGACCTGAGGTACGACGCGTGATCGGCAGCGTTGCGGTTGTCACGGACACCGGCCGCAGGCGCCGGCGGAACGAGGACGCCTACGTGTGCGAGCCGCCGCTCTTCGCGATCGCAGACGGAATGGGGGGCGCGCAGGCAGGCGAGGTCGCGTCGCGGCTTGCCGCGGCGGCGTTGCGCGAAAGCGGCGCGGCCGACGGCGGCGGCGAGGACCGAATCCTCGACCTGATCCAAGAGGCGAACCGTCGCGTGTACGACCGCTCGAGCACGGATCCCAACACGTCCGGCATGGGAACGACGATCACGGTCGCGCTCGTCGAGGGAGAACGCGTTGCGTTCGGTCACGTCGGCGATTCGCGCGCGTATCTGATCCGCGACGGCCGCATCGAACAGCTCACGGAGGATCACTCGCTCGTCAACGAGCTGATGAAGAGCGGGAAGCTCTCGCCCGAGGAAGCGGAGGCGCATCCACAGCGCTCGGTGATCACGCGTGCACTCGGGACCGACCCCGACGTCGACGTCGATACGTTCAGCGTCCCGGTGCAGACCGCTGACGTCTTCCTTCTCTGCTCCGACGGCCTCACCGACATGGTCGCGCAGGAGGACATCCTCGAGGTCGTCGAGCGAAACCGTGACGACATCGACGGCGCGGTGCGCGCGCTCGTGAAAGCAGCGAACCGCGGCGGCGGAGAGGACAACATCACCGTTGTCGCCTTCGACATCACCGATGTGGCGGTCCACGACGGTCAGACGCAAGAGAACGTGCTGCCGGAAGAAGAGGACACGCTCGACGAGCTCGACGCGGTCCCCACGATCGACGAGCCCGCGGAGGAGAGCGGCGCGAAGCGCAGACACCTGCGGCGGCGTCTGCTCGCGTGGTTCGTGCTGCTCGCTTTTCTCGCGGCGCTGGCCGCGCTCATCGCCTGGAGGCTTCTGCGTTGACGCTGAGCCCGCGAAACCGCGAGCTCGCGTTCCTCTGCGTCGTCGGAATCCTGACGGCCATCGGTTTCGCGAGCGTCTACATCGCGCGGCAGTCGGTCGTCTCAACCGCGTCGCTCACGTACGCGGCGATCTTCTTCGCGCTCTACATCGCTGCGCACGTCGTGACGCGCATGACGGTGCCGTTCGCCGATTCCTACTTGCTCCCGATTGCAGGGCTTCTGACTGCGATCGGCCTAACGGAGATCTATCGCCTCAACCCAAGAGACGCCTTCAGGCAGGGTTTCTGGATCGTCGTCGCGGTCGGTCTTTTCTCAGCGACGCTTCTGTTCTTCCGCCACGACTACCGGCGGCTCGAGAGCTACAAATACCTCTTCGGCCTCGGCGCGATCGTGCTCCTGGTCCTTCCGCTCGCGCCGGGCATCGGCCGCACCGTGAACGGTGCGCGACTCTGGATCGGAGTCGGGTCGCTCGAATTTCAACCCGGCGAGCTCGCGAAGATCATGTTGATCGTTTTCCTCGCCGGCTACCTCCGCGAAAAACGCGAGGTGCTGGCGCAGGGACGTCTCAAGGACTTCGGGCCGCTGCTCGTGATCTGGGGAATGGCGATGCTCGTCCTGCTGGAGACGCGCGACCTCGGCGGCGGGCTCCTCTACTTCGGGATCTTCCTCGGCATCCTGTACGCGGCCACGGGACGAGTGGCCTATGTCGCCGTGGGCCTCGCCCTCTTCGTGGTGGGGTCGATCGGCGTCTGGAAGGTGACGCCGCACGTGCAGGAGCGCGTGACCATCTGGCGCCATCCGTGGACGTCGCATCCTGTGTATTGCCCCTCGGCTTTGCACCACCTTGCGCTCCGCCAGGACTGCCAGGGCTACCAGGAGGTGCAGGGGCTCTACTCCCTCGCACACGGCAACTACGGCGGCACCGGCCTGGGGCGCGGAATCGTGACCACGATCTCGTCCACGAATGGAAATCCCCACACGCTGATCCCGTACGCGAACACCGACTTCATCTTCGCCGTGATCGGCCAGGAGCTTGGGCTGATCGGCACGTCCGCGCTGCTTCTCGTCTACATGGTTTTCGTCTTACGAGGAGTGCGCATCGCCTTACTCGCCGAGGACGGGTTCTCGAAGCTGCTCGCGGCGGGGTTGACGTTCGGGTTCGCGCTGCAGACGTTCATCATCGTCGGCGGCATCGAAAGGATCATCCCGTTGACGGGAATCACGCTGCCGTTCGTTTCCTACGGCGGCTCGAGCGTCGTCGCGAACTTCGTGCTGCTCGCGGGCCTCCTGCTCGTCTCCAACCGCGCCAACCGGGATGTGCTGCGTTGAACAAGCAGATCTCCCAACTCGGCATCGTCGCGGTCGTCTTGCTCGCTACGCTGATCGTCGGCGCGACCTACTGGCAGACATGGGCGAACGCCGGGCTCGCAGAGCGTCAGGACAACGAGATCCGCCTCGTCGCGCAATTCTCGATCAAGCGCGGAACGATCTACGCGTCCGACGGGAAGACGGTGCTGGCGCGCAACGTCGTCAGGCACGTCTCGGGACAGACCCTGTACTTCCGCCGCTACCCGACCGGGCCGCTGTTCGCGCACGTCGTCGGCTACTCGACCCAAACGAGGAATCAGACCGGGCTCGAGGAGTCCTACAACGATTACCTGACCGCGTCGAACGCGAATCTCGACACAGTCTTCCACGCGACGCTCGATCGGCTGAAGGGCTCGACGATCAAAGGGAACAACCTGATTCTTTCGATCCGCCCCGGCGCGCAGGCGCTCGCGTTGCGACTGTTACAGGGTAAGTGCGGCGCGGTCGTCGCATTGAATCCAACGACGGGTGCTGTGCTGACGATGGTCTCGAGCCCGTCATACAACCCGAACTCGATCGAGCATCACTTCAGTCGGATTCGTCCCCTTGGAACGTGCGGACCACTCCTCAACCGCGCGACCGCAGGAGGCTACGTGCCAGGATCCTCGTTCAAGGTCGTTACTGCGACCGCGGCGCTGGACACCGGGAAGTTCACTCCGAACTCGCAGTTCTACGACCCGGGCTACTGCATCGAGTACGGAAAGGAAGTTCGCAACGCCGGCAACCCCGAAGCGCCCGAGACGTTCGGGAACGTGACGCTCTTCCAGGGACTCCAGCACTCGATCAACTCCGTGTTCTGCAACGTCGGCAAGGCGATCGGCGCCGGCACCATCCTCGACTACATGAAGCGGTTCGGCTTCTACAAGCTACCGTCGATCGAGCTGCCCGACAGCGAGATGATCGCGAGTGGTCTCTACAACCACGGGCGTCTGTTCTGGCCGAAGCACCCCGAGTTTCAGGTCGACCCAGGGCGACTCGCGTTCGGCCAGGAGCGACTCAAGGTGACGCCGCTGCAGATGGCGATGGTCGCCGCAACGGTCGCGAACCATGGCGTCGAGATGAAGCCCTACCTCGTGCAGCGTGTCGTCTCACCGGCGGGCAAGACGGTTACGACCGCCCACCCGCATGCGATCGCGACGGTGATGAAGCCGCAGACCGCCTCGGAGCTGAACGCGATGATGCAGGCGGTCGTCACGGGCGGCACGGGCACGGCCGCGCAGATCCCGGGGATCCCCGTGGCCGGCAAGACCGGCACCGCCGAGACTGCGGCGGGCAGCAACGTCTACACGGCGTGGTTCATCGCGTTCGCCCCGGCCGACCATCCCAAGATCGCAGTGGCGGTTGTCCTCGAGCACCAAGTCGGCGGCTTCGGCGGCGTGGTCTCCGCCCCGATCGCGAAGCAGGTGATGGAGGCGCTGCTCAAGTAGGCGCGAATGCCTACCTGAGTCTGCACTCATGGCCGTTTCCGACACGCTGATCAACACGCTCTTCGACGGGCGCTACCGCATCATGCGGAAGCTCGGCACCGGCGGAATGGCGAACGTCTATCTCGCGGAGGATCAGGAACTCGGGCGCCGCGTCGCGATCAAGATCCTGGACGACCGGCACGCCGGCGACGACCAGTTCGTGGAGCGGTTCCGCCGCGAGGCGAAGAACGCCGCGGGCCTCTCGCATCCGAACATCGTCTCCATCTACGACCGCGGCGAAGCGGAGGGCACGTACTACATCGCGATGGAATATCTCGACGGCCGGTCGCTGAAGGAGCTGATTGTCTCGCGCGGCCCCGCTCCGGTGAACATCGCGATCGACTACGCACAGCAGATCCTCGCTGCGCTGCGGTTTGCACACCGTCACGGCATCGTCCACCGCGACATCAAGCCGCACAACGTTCTCGTCGACGCCGAAGGAAGATTGAAGGTGACGGACTTCGGGATCGCTCGCGCCGGCGCGTCGCAAATGACCGAGGCGGGATCGATCATCGGCACCGCGCAGTACCTCTCACCGGAACAGGCGAAAGGCGCGCCCGTCGACCAGACTTCAGATTTGTATTCCGTCGGCGTCGTCCTTTACGAGCTGCTGACGGGGACGGTCCCGTTCAGCGGTGACACGCCCGTGGAGATCGCCATGAAGCACCTCTCGACGGTGCCGGAACCACCGTCCGCGCACCGCGCGGAGATCCCACGCGATCTTGACTTCGCCGTCATGCGCGCGCTGGCGAAAGATCCGGCCGAGCGCTACCAGTCGGCCGAGGAGATGTCGGCGGATCTCGCCCGGGTCGCGCGCGGATCCCACGTGTCTCCTGCGACCGAGGAGGCAGCGACGGCGATCATCTCGCGACCGCCGCCGGAGGTCTCACCCGCGGTTGCGACCGCCGTCACGCGGCAGCAGACCCCGGTCCCCTACGCGCCGCCGCCGGCGTACTACGACTACGACGAGCCACGCCGCCGAGCCGTTTGGCCGTGGTTGCTCGCGTTGCTGTTCGTCGCAGGCGCGGTCGTCGCCGGCTACTTCCTCTACCACCAGATCCAGCACCAGCTCAACGCCAGCACCGTGCATGTCGAGAACTACCTCGGCGTCCGGGAGATCGACGCGGACATCAAGATCCGGAGCATCGGTCTCGTCCCGAATCCGATCCGCGAGCCGAACGCGACCGTGGCGAAGTCGTTCGTCTTCCGCCAAGACCCCAAGCCGGGAACGAAGACCAACAAGGGCAACCAGGTGACGATCTACGTGTCGTCCGGGAAACCGCAGGTGACGGTCCCGGATGTTCGGGGGTTGTCGTCGACCGACGCCGTGTCGCAGCTGACGAACGTCCATTTGAAGTCCAAGGTCGTCGACGTCAACTCCGACAAGCAGACGGGCCAGGTGCTCGACCAGACCCCGAAGGGCGGTGCGTCGGTCGACCAGGGGTCGACCGTGACCTTGAAGGTGTCGAAGGGGCCGCAGCCGATCGCGGTTCCGGACGTCCGCGGACAGAGCGTCCAGAGTGCGAGCTCAGCGCTGCAAGGGGCAGGGTTCGCAGTCGCGACGAAGGTCGTTCCGTCGAATCAGCCGAAGGACACGGTCATCGCACAAACGCCCAGCGCCGGCGCGTCGGAGCCGCCGGGGACGACCATCACGCTGAGCGTGTCCAAGGGGCCGAAGACTTCCACCGTCCCCGATGTCACGAGCCAGGACCAAAACACGGCGCAGAGCGAGCTACAAGCGTCCGGTTTCAAGGTGCGCGTCGAGACACAGCAGACGATCGATCCCTCGCAGGATGGCATCGTGCTCACGCAAAACCCGCTGGGGAATACACAGGCGCCGCAGGGCTCGACGGTGACGATCGTGGTCGGCAAGCTCACACCCTGATGGCGCCCAGGATCCGCGTCGCGGTGCTCGCGGGCGGCCGCTCGAGCGAGCGCGCTCCGCGCCCAGTTTCGCCGGGCGGACGTTCACGCTTGCGGGCACGTGCGCCGCGCAAGCTGCATGAGGCCGCCCGGTGAATCGACGAGTCCGTGTGGCGGTTCTGGCGGGCGGCCGCTCGAGCGAGCATGACATCTCCCTTGCGTCTGCGCGCTCCGTGCTCGAAGGGCTCGATCCGGAGCAATACGAGATCGCAACCGTCGCGATCGGCCGCGACGGGCAGTGGGAGCTCGGCTCGGGCGCCGACGGCTCCGTGGCAGAAACCCTGCCCGTACCCGCGGCGAACGCGCCCGCGACCCTCGGCAACGTGGACGTCGTGCTGCCGATCCTGCACGGCCCGTTCGGGGAAGACGGCACCGTCCAGGGACTACTGGAGCTCGCAGGCGTCGCATATGTCGGGGCCGGCGTGACCGCCTCGGCGCTCTGTATGGACAAGGATCTCTTCAAGAAGGTCTTGCGGGAAAGCGGCATTCGCGTCGCGCGCAGCGTCACGCTGCGCACCGGCGACGAGGCGGCCAATCCGTTCGGGTATCCCGTGTTCGTCAAGCCAGCACGGCTCGGGTCCTCCGTCGGAATCACGAAGGCTCACGACGAGGAGGAGCTACGCGCCGGGATCGAGCTCGCGTTCTCCCACGACGAGAAGATCCTGATCGAGGAGTTTCTCGACGGCACCGAAGTGGAGGTGGGCGTGCTCGGCAACCTCGAGCCGGTCGCTTCGCTCCCTGGAGAGATCGTCCCACTCGGACACGAGTGGTACGACTACGCGTCGAAGTATGACGAGGGCGGCATGGACCTCGTCATCCCGCCCGCTGATCTTTCGGAGCAGACGATCGAGCGCATCCAGAAGATCGCCGTCGACGCGTTCCGCGTGACGGATTGCGAAGGCATGGCTCGCGTGGACTGCTTCGTGCTTTCCGACGGAGAGGTCGTCGTCAACGAGCTGAACACGATTCCGGGCTTTACGTCCACGAGCGTGTACGCGAAGTTGTTCGACGCATCAGGAATCCCCTATTCCGAGCTTCTGCGCCGCTTGATCGATCTGGCGCTCGAACGGCACGAGCGCCGCGCGAAGCTGAAGTTCTAAGTCGCGGTGACCTCGTTGATGTCCACGGACGCAACGCCGGGCGGGAGCTGAGTGATCCACACGACGAAGTACTGCGCGTTTGCGTTCGGATAGAGCTCGATCGTCGTCGTCCCGTTGATCGTGTGCAGGCCCGAGACCGGGTGAAAGGGGCCGTCCGACGACGCGCCGGCTTTGATCTCCGCCGTGAATCCGGGAGTGGCGGTAACGATCTCGATGCCGTGCGGGGAGACCGCGCGTCCCGCGTCGAGCACCAAGCCGACCCCCGGTTTTGTGAAGGAGTTGTAGTGCTCCGTGTACCAGGCTGTGCTCGCGTTGTGATCGGTCGCTCTCGGTGCATACGAGTCGTGCTCGGAATGGTCCCCGTACGGGTCGTAGGCGCTCACGCCGCGGAAGTGAATCGCGGCAGCCGCCGCGGGTCTCGGATGCTTGTGTCCGCGCAGGGCGAGGAACCCGATGACAACCGCGGCGATTGCCGCGAGCCCGAGCAGCGCGATGCCGACCGCCCAGGGCGACACCGGTTTGCGCGGGCGGGCACCGGGATACGCACTGGCGACCGGGATCCGTTCCTGCGTGTCGCCGTCGCCGGGCCCGTGCTCGAGCTCCGCGAGGCATGACTCGAGCTCCGCTGCGAATGCGTCCATCGACGGAAACCGGCGCTCCGGATCCTTCTCGAGCGCTCGGTCGATCGCGTTGGCCACGCGCCGTGGAACGTCCGCGCGAACTTCGAGCAGGCTCGGCGCGACTTCGTTGACGTGCTTCATCGCAACCGCGACGAAGTTGTCGCCCGCGAACGGTACGTCGCCGGAGAGCAGCTCGTACAGCACGACGCCGAGCGAGTAGACGTCCGTCTGTGCGTCCACCGGCTGTCCGCTCGCTTGCTCCGGCGCGATGTAGTCGGAGGTTCCGAGCACCGTGCCCGCCTGCGTCACGCCTTCCACGTCGAGCGAGCGCGCGATGCCGAAGTCCGTGACCTTCGCACGACCGTCTCCGTTCAGGAGCACGTTCTGGGGCTTCACGTCGCGGTGGACGAGTCCCTGCCCGTGCGCGAACGCGAGCGCACGGGCGATCTGCAATCCAAGCTCGACTGCCTCGGTGACCGACAGGCGGCCGCGGCGCACGACTAATTCCTTCAGGTTCTCGCCGTCGATGTACTCGAAGACGATGAACTGCCGCCCCGCGTCCTCGCCCCGGTCGATGACGGTCACGATGTTCGGGTGCGACAGTTGCGCAACCGAGCGCGCTTCACGCTTGAACCGTTCCACGAACTCGTCGTCGCCCGTGTACTGGGCGTGGAGGATCTTCAGGGCGACATGGCGCTCGAGTAGCCGGTCGTGCGCTCGGTAGACGCTCGACATGCCGCCGTGTCCGACGAGCTCCTCGACGTCATAGCGTCCGGCGATGGTCTCCCCGACCACGACCAGAAACTACCCGCTTAGTGCAGCGCCGACTCCAATGCTTGTTCCCAGACGTCGAGTGCCTCGTCGAGCTCGGCGTTCGAGATCACGAGTGGAACGAGCACGCGGATGCAGTTCGAGTAGATCCCGGACTTGAGCAGGAGAAGCCCGCGTTCAGCGGCAGCCTCGACGACCCGTGACGCCAGCTCCGGAGCCGGTTTCTTCGTCGTGCGGTCCGCGACGAGCTCGATCGCGAGCATGGCGCCGAGCCCGCGGACGTCGCCGACAGACGGCCAGCGCTCTTGCCAGGCCTGCATCCTCGTTCGGATTGCGTCGCCGATAGTTCCGGCCCGCTCGACGAGGCCTTCTTCCTCGAAGACGTCGAGCACCGCGAGTGCCGCCGCCTGCGCAACCGGATTGCCGACGTACGTGCCGCCGATGCCCGAGTCTCCGACAGAGTCCATGATCTGCGCCTTGCCCACGACGGCCGACAGCGGCAGCCCTCCCGCGATCGACTTCGCGATGAGGACGAGGTCGGGCTCGACGCCGTAGTGCTCGATCGCGAACATCTTCCCGGTTCGACCGAAGCCCGTCTGTACTTCGTCCACGACCATGACGATGCCGTGCTCATCGCAGACCCGCCGGACACCCGTCAGAAATTCCTGTGGTGCGACGACGAAGCCGCCCTCGCCCTGCACAGGCTCGATCACGATCGCGGCGACTGTTTCGGCCGCGACCGTGGTGACGAGCGCGCGCTCGAGTGCGTCCAGCGCTTCGCGTGCCGACGGACCGCGGTAGTCCTGCGCGAACGGCAGCCGGTAGACCTCGGGCGCGAACGGCCCAAAGCCTGCTTTGTACGGATGCGTCTTCGACGTGAGCGACAGCGAGAGCAGCGTGCGGCCGTGGAAGCCGCCCTCGAAGGCGATCACCGCCGGGCGCTTCGTGTACGCACGCGCGAACTTGATCGCGTTCTCGACCGCCTCCGTGCCGGCATTGAAGAACGCCGCCTTTGCCGGACCGGAGATCGGCGTCAAGGCGACGAGCCGCTCGGCAAGCGTGACGTACGTCTCGTAGGGGACGATCGTGAAGTCGGTGTGCATGAAGCGCGCAGCCTGTTCCTGTACCGCCTCGATGACGTGCGGATTCGCGTGACCGACGTTGAGGCAGCCGACGCCGCCCGTGAAGTCGATGAACCTGTTTCCGTCGACGTCGGTGAGCGTCGCGCCTTCGCCGTGGTCGATCACGACCGGCAGGAAGACCGAGAGCGCGTCCGCGACCACACGCTCCTTCCGTTCGAGGATCTCCTGCGACCGCGGGCCGGGGATCCCCGTCTTCAACTCGATCGTCTTCGTCGCCGCCACTGGAACGGACGATAGCTCAGCGCCCGGCGCTAGTGAATAGGTGAATGGCGAGCTTGCAGCGCTAGTGGAACGCGGGCGTGGAGAGCGCTGCGACGGTATAGACGCCCACTGGATTCCACAGCATGAAGCCCTTTGAGTGTTCCAGCCGCGCCGACTGGATCTCGTCCTGCACGTCCGCCAGGGAGTAGCTGCGACCAAGGGTGAAGTCCTGCAGCCATGGGATGATCTGCGTCCTTCGGCCGTGGAGCTTCGTCCGGAAATCGCGTAGCGAATACGCCACCGTGACGCCGGGCCGCGAATTCGGATCGACGATTCCGTACTCCCCGGCGACGTAGTGCGACGGGTAGACCATTGGATAGACGGTGTCGAGGAAGCGAGCAAGCCGTCGCGGGAACTGCCCAATGCCGAGATCGCGCGTCGCCGACAGTCCGAAGACGTCCGCTGACACGCGAACGCCGAGCGGGTGCAGCCGTTCGGCCGCGTACTTCGCGAACACGGGGACTGTCCAGTCCAGCGGCTGCGGGTGCGCCCCGGGGTAGCGGATCTGCGACAGGTCGCCGTCGCTCGGGAAGCGCAGGTAGTCGAACTGGATCTCGTCGAAGCCGGCCTTCGCCGCCGCGGCGGCAACGCCGACGTCGTAGCGCCAGACACGCTTGTCGTACGGGTTCGTCCAGCCGAGTCCACTGTTGTTCAGCCATCGCGATCCGTCGGCGCGGCGAATCGCAAGCGCCGAATCGCCCGCCGAAAGCAGGGGATCCTCGAACGTGACGACGCGCCCGATCAGATAGAGGCCGGCAGCGTGGATCTTCGCCGCCACCTGCTCCGGGTTGTAGTAGTGGTGGGCGGCGCCGATCCTCCGTGCCAGCGGCACGCCGGCCGGATCGAAGGCGACGTTGCCATTCTCGTCCTTGACGTCGAGCTCGATCGCGTTCAAGCCGGAACGCTTCATCGCGATGTACTCGTCCAGCTTCCCGGGGATGCTCGCCAGGGCCATGGTCACGTGGACGCCGCGGACCTCCCGCGGATACGGGCGCGGCTCGAGCGTGACCCGTTTCGGCGCCGGGGCGGAGGCGCGCTGAGGCGTCGCGTGACGATGGATATGGGTCGCGACGACCGCCCCGACGATCCCGCCTGCGACGAGAGCGAGGAGGACGGCTGCGGCCGTCGACCGGCGTTTTCGAACCTGTTTGCGGCGGCGCTGGCGGCGAAGACGGTACTGCTCGTTGGGGTCGACCGGCTGGAGGATCGAAGACACGGGCTCGAGACCGTAACAGGTTCCCTCCAGCCGTAGAATCGCCCGGAATGGTCCTCTCCGACCGCACGATCGCGCGGCTGCTCGACGAGGGGCGGATCGAGATCGACCCCTACGACGACTCCCTGCTTCAACCGTCCTCGGTCGACGTTCGAGTCGATCGCTTCTTCCGCGTCTTCCACAACAACCGCTATCCGTTCATCGACGTTCGGGAGGAGCAGGAGGATCTGACGGAGCTCGTCGAGGTGAGCGAACGGCCGTTCATCTTGCATCCGGGCGAGTTCGTGCTCGGGTCGACGCTCGAGCGGATCAAGCTCGCGGACGACCTCGTCGCCAGGCTGGACGGAAAGAGCAGCCTCGGTCGACTCGGGCTCCTCATCCACTCCACGGCCGGCTTCATCGATCCGGGCTGGGACGGACACGTGACGCTCGAGCTCTCGAACGTCGCGAATCTGCCGGTGACGATCTATCCGGGCATGAAGATCGGCCAGATCTCGTTCGTGCAGCTCACCGAGCCGGCGGCGACGCCCTACGGAAGCGGTGACCTCGGTTCG
>Ga0209577_10001450_pt1 | contig 23465 bp, 28 predicted proteins | sample GraSoiAngelo_109_FD_185874 | JGI IMG/M metagenome (GOLD analysis project Ga0209577, IMG submission 185874) | Grasslands soil microbial communities from the Angelo Coastal Reserve, California, USA - 14_0903_12_20cm (SPAdes) (version 2) | ecosystem: Environmental > Terrestrial > Soil > Grasslands...
CATGCCGTACTGGCAGCGCTTCTTCGTCGAGCTACCGCACCCAGGTATCACGCGCGAGAGACTGGTGGAGGTCCTGGAGCCGCGCCCGAGGGAGCGGCTGCTCGAGGTCGGTCCAGGCACCGGCTACTACGCGCTGACGGTCGCCGAGCGGCTCGACGGCGGACGGCTCGAGGTCTACGACCTACAGAAGGAGATGGTGGACCACGTGATGAGGCGGACGGCGGAGCGCGGACTGACCAACGTGACCGGCTGGACGGGCGACGCACAGCAGATGCTGTTCGAGGACAACCGCTTCGACGGCGCGTACCTGACCGTCGTGCTGGGAGAGATCCCGAACCAGGACCTCGCCCTCGAGGAGCTGGCGCGTGTCGTGAAGCCCGGCGGGCGCGTGGTGGTCGGGGAGATCGCGCTGGATCCCCACTTCGTGAGCTTCGGCTCGCTGCGCGAGCGGGCGGAGCGCGCCGGGCTCGAGTTCGAGCGCCGCCTGGGCGGCGGCTTCGCCTACTTCGCGCGTTTCCGCGTGCGCGCCGCGGCCTGAACCACCGGCGCCTCGACGGGCCGAAGCCCCTGGGTCTCGACCTCCGAGAGCGCCTCCGCGATCGGACGCGGCTGGCCCACCTTGTGGCCCTGCGCGTAGCCGACCCCGAGCTGCCGCAGCATCTCCAGTGTCTCGTCGTCGGACGCGAACACCGCGATCGTCTCGGCTCCGGTCCCGCGCGCGACGTCCACGAGGGCCTTCACGACCAGCTGCGCGGTGCGGCTCTCCGACAGAGACACGATCAGGTCGCCGTCGATCTTCAGGTAGTCCACCGGCATGTCCTTCAGGAAGCGGAAGGAGCCGAAGCTCGTGCCGAAGTCGTCGAGTGCGAAACCGCACCCGATGGCGCGCACGTGCTTCGCGAGGGAGCGGGCGCCCTCGGGATCCGCGATCGCGATGTCCTCGGTCACCTCGAGGACCAGGCGTCCGGGATCGATCCGCGTGGTCGCCAGCTCGCGCTCGACGGTGGGCATGAGCGACACGTCGTGAAGCGCCTCGTTGGAGAGGTTCACCTCCAGGCAGACCTCGCGTCCGATCTGCGCCTGCTCGCCGATGGTCCGGATCGCGTGTCGCAGGACCCACTGGTCGATGGCGCTTATCAACCCGGCGCGGCGCGCCATGCCGAGGAAGGCCTGCGGCAGCGCCAGCTCACCGTCAGGCCCCACCATCCGCAGCAGTAGCTCGTGCTGCGCGATCTCGCCGGAGCGAAGGTCGAGGACCGGCTGGCAGTGCAACGTGAAGCCGTCCTCGCGCAGGGCGTGCTTGATGTGGTCGGCGGTGATGCTGGGGTCGCCCGCCCCCAGCCCCCGGCGCCTGCGCGCCCCGCCCCGACTCCGCGCGTCCTCGAGCTCCTCGCGCAGGTCCTCGACCTCGCGCTCGAGATCCCGAAGCTGCATTCGCAGCTCGTGGTTCTCATCGCGGAGCCGCTCGGGCTCACCCGGAGTAGTCGCCGACGGCACGCTCGCCTGCGACGCGAGACTGGCCGAGCTGTCCTTCATGACGTGGGAGACGCTCGAGCCGTCGAAGATCACCAGCGCCCCCGCGGGGAGCCAGCGCTCCTCCACCCGGTGGCCGCCCGGCTTCCAGCCGTCGTCGCCGAGCGGATCCGGCATCTCGCCGCCGTCGAGCGCCGTCACGATCAGCCGCAGCACGTCCGCGTGCCGCTTCTTCATGCGCGTGATCTCGATCGGATTGCCCCGGTGGGTGATGATGTCGCCGAGGACCTTGTTCAGGCGGTAGCCGTCCCCAACCCGGATCGGCACCGCGGCGATCTCCGTGCGCACGAGCGACAGGTCGCGGCGCTGGGTTTCCAGCTCGAGTGCGAGCCCCGCCGGCCCATCCTCCGCGGTTCCGGTCACGTAGGGGGTGAGCTCGGCGCGCGCCGCGTCCCTGCCGGCCGGCGATGCGACGTACTCGAAGAAGTCCTCCCCCACCACCTCCACCGCGGACCAGCCGAAGCGGGCCTCCGCCTGGCGGTTCCAGTCGGCGACCTTCCCCTCCTCGTCGAGCGAGAAGTACTCGCCGCGCAGAAAGCGGACGATCACCTCCTCGTACTGGGCGAGCTGCTCGGGCGTGAGGCCGATCGCCGCCTGGGCCAGGTCGGCGGGCTGCTCCTGCTCCAGCTCGGGGTGGTTGGGCTCGTCGTGCAGTGTCATCGGAAGCGGGCGCGGGCCCGCGGTGGGTCGGACGCGCGCGCCTAGACGGATCGTCGGCAGTCCTGGAGCCCCTGCAAACCGGCGAGACGGTGGGTCGAACACTCGTCTATCGGGCCGCTGCAACCGGAGTTGCGGCGCTAGCGGATCAGCCGGCTGGGCGAGTTGGCTAGGCCGATTCCTCGGCCAGCTCGTCGGCCGGTTCGTCGCCCACGGCCTCGGTCACCAGCGTGGGCTTCAGGCCCTTGTCGATCGTCTCCTTCGTGACGACGCACTTCTTCACATCACGCCGGGAGGGAAGCTCGAACTGCACGTCGAGCAGGGTGTCCTCGAGGATCGAGCGGAGACCGCGTGCACCGGTCTCGCGAGCGAGGGCCCGATCGGCCACGGACGCGAGCGACTCGTCGGCGAACACGAGCTCGATCCCGTCGAACTCGAAGAAGCGGGCGAACTGCTTGACCAGCGCGTTGCGCGGCTCGGTGAGGATCGAGACGAGGTCGTCCTTAGAGAGCTGGTGGATCACCGAGATCACGGGCAGGCGGCCGATGAACTCCGGGATCAGGCCGTATTCCACCAGGTCCTCCGGGAGCACCTGCTCGAAGAGCTCGCCGGTGTCCTTGTTCGACTTGGAGCGGACGGCGGCTCCGAACCCCACGCCCTTGTGCCCTATGCGCCGCTCGATCACCTTGTCGAGATCCGCGAAGGCGCCGCCGCAGATGAAGAGGATGTTCGTGGTGTCGATCGTGAGGAACTCCTGGTGCGGGTGCTTGCGCCCGCCCTGCGGGGGCACCGAGGCGATCGTGCCCTCCAGGATCTTGAGGAGCGCCTGCTGGACGCCCTCGCCCGACACGTCGCGCGTGATCGACGGGTTGTCGGCCTTGCGCGCGATCTTGTCGACCTCGTCGATGTAAATGATCCCGGTCTCCGCCTTCTTCACATCGAAGTCGGCGGCCTGGATCAGCTTCAGCAGGATGTTCTCGACGTCCTCGCCGACATAGCCGGCCTCGGTCAGCGCCGTGGCGTCCGCGATGGCGAACGGCACGTTGAGGATCCTGGCCAGCGTCTGGGCCAGCAGGGTCTTGCCGCAGCCGGTCGGCCCGAGCAGCAGGATGTTGGACTTCTGAAGCTCGAGGTCCTGCTCGTCCGACTGCATCATCTGGACGCGCTTGTAGTGGTTGTAGACGGCGACCGAGAGCGTGCGCTTGGCGGGCTCCTGGCCAACCACGTACTCCTGGAGGACCGAGTTGATCTCCTTCGGCTTCGGCAGGTTCTCGAGGTCGAACGAAGCCGGGCCGGTCAGCTCCTCGTCGATGATCTCGTTGCAGAGATCGATGCACTCGTCGCAGATGTACACGCCGGGACCGGCGATCAGCTTCTTGACCTGCCGCTGTGACTTGCCGCAGAAGCTGCAGAGAAGCTGTTCGTTCGAGTCAGTCGGCCGTGCCACGCCGCTCCTCTCGAGGCGCGCTGCAGTCGGGCGCCACTAGGGTCCCAATAAGGTAGCGCCGAAGCCGTGAGCTGGCACCCGTTCTGGACGAGCGTCGCATGCCAGCCTCTTTTTCGCCCGCTGGGCGTGATTCCTTCAGCGCGCTAGGACTGGTCAGTCTGTGTGCAGGGCGAACCGGTCGCCCAGACCGAGGATCTCGAGGAGCCGCGAGATCGAGCCGCGCACGCAGATGACCGAGAACCCGCGATCCATCCCACGCAGGCGCTTGGACGCGTCGAGCAGCGCGTGCGCACCACTCGAGTCCATGAACGTGACGTCGCAGAGGTCGACCACGACCTTGCCCTCGCCCTCGCGGATCGCACGGTCGAGCTCGGTGACCAGCGCGGGCGCAGTCAGGAAGTCGATCTCGCGCTTGGCGACGACCACTCTGATGTCTCCGAGCCGATGCTGGGAGACCAAAAGTTCCTCGGGCTGCTGGGGCACTGGCGAGTCCTGACTGTCGACCTTCGGAGTCGGCATGGCGAGCTCGCGAACGGGCAGCGTCATCTCTCTCCGACTGCGTGGCGAGCCTACCATCTGGACCGGACCCCGCGCCACAATTCTTTGGCGCAATTTCCGGTGAGCAGGTCAGCCGGCTAACCCGTCGACGAACCGGGGGTCCAGATCTGCTCGGAGCGCTCCTGACCCTCCTTTTCGGGGGTCCACAGCTTCTCTCGCGCCTGCGCCTGCTCCACCGGGATCGGCTTCGCGTGCTCCACCAGGAGGTCGACTGCGCGCCGCATCGCGATGTCCTCGCGCAGGGCGTCGTCGCGGCCCTGTGAACGTGCCCTGTCGAGGGCCTTGGTGAGCTCCTCGTCGGACGGCGGCTTCACTCCGCCGGCGGCAGTGGCCTGCCGCAGCGACTCCAGCAGGTCGTCGTCGGTCACCTCGATGCCCTCGGCCTCGATGATCGCGGCGAGGACGCTCTCCCGCCGCAGGGCGCGCTCCGCGTCCGGCTCCGCCTCCTTCACGAGCTCCTCCTCGGTCTTGCCGGAGATCTCGAGGTAGCGCTCGGGCGGGATCCCCTGCTGCTCGAGCCGGCGGCGGGTGCCCGCCCACATCTCGTGCGCCTTGGCGTGCACGAGGTCGTGGCCGATCTCGATCTTCGCCGCCTCCGCGGCGGCGTCGACCACGGCCTCGCGGAACTCGGCCTCGATCTCGCGCTCGCGCTCGGCGCGCAGCTTCTCCTCGATGTCCGCGCGCAGCTCGTCGAGCGTGTCGAAGCCCGCGGCCTCGGTCGCGAAGTCGTCGTCGAGCTCGGGGAGCCGCTTCTCCTTGACCTCCTTGATGCTCACCTCGAAGACGGCCTCCTTGCCGGCCAGCGCCTCCGCCCGGTAGTCCTCGGGGAAGGCCACGCGGACCTCCCGGTCCTCGCCGGCCGACGCGCCCTCGAGCTGCTCCTCGAATCCCTCGACCAGGCGGCCGGACCCCAGCTCGAGCAGGTAGCCGCGCGCCTCGCCGCCCTCGAACGGCTCGCCGTCGACCGTTCCCGTGAAGTCGATCACTGCGAAATCGCCCTTTTGGGCAGCCCGGTCCACGTTCTCGAGCGACGCGACGGAGTCGCGCAGACCCTCCAGCTCGCGGTCGATCTCCTCGGGACTCCCGGCCGGCTCCCGGCGGCCCACCTCGAGGCCCTTGTACGTCCCGAGCTTCGCCTCCGGACGAACCGCCACCTCGATCGTGAACTGGAGCGGTGCGCCCTTCTGCGGAAGCTCCGCGAGGTCCAGGTGCGGGTCGCCGACCGCGGCGATGCCAGCGTCGGAGACGGCCTGCTCGTACCAGCCGGGGAGGGCGCGGCGCACGGCCTCGTCGAGCACGGCGTCGCGGCCGACGCGCTGGAGGACGACCTCCGGCGGGACCTTCCCCTTCCGGAAGCCCGGGATCTTCAAGTCCCGGCCGATGGAGCGAGCGGCGGACCCGAGCTCGTGCTCGAGCGCCTCGGACGCGACCTCGACCTCGACGCGTACACGCGAGTCACTGAGCTCGCGCGTGGCGGTCGTGACACCTCCGGGCATGGGCGGGCCACGATAGCGTGGCGGGATGGGCGCGATGGTCCCGGAACCGCCGCCGCTTCGCCGCTTTGCGGCATGGCTCTACACGGGGCCGCTCGGGCATTTCTGGTCCACTTCGGTGGACATCGTTTTGGCGTGGGTTAGGTGGGGGGTCGGGCGGTTCCGGGGCGCGAAGCGTTTGAACAGCGGGCAATGAGGGAGGCGCGGGAGGTGAGGGGGATTTTTGGGGCCCCTATAGGGCCCTCAAACGCCTCCTCATCGTTCGCAGCGCGAAGGGCGGGTTGACTACTCGAAGCGGTAGATCACGCCCGGCGGCCGGAGCTCGGCCTCGGCCAGCCACGGCAAGGCGTGCGCGAGCACCGAGTTGAAGACCTCCCCGCTTGCACCGATGAGGCGCAGGAGCTCCTCCACGGGCGTCGCCTCCTCCTTCACCCCGTTCGCGTAGTCGGTCGCGTAGCCGAGCAGGCCGTACGGGATCTCGGCCTCGCCGGCCAGCACCGTCTCGGGCCCCGCGGTCTGGCTGACCGCGGTCACGCCGGCGGCTGCCAGCGAGCGGATCTCCGCACGCGTGTTGAAGCGGGGGCCGTCGACGTGTCCGTAGCAGCCGCCGTCGCGCGCCGGCACGCCGGCCTCGCGCGCGCCCGCGAGTAGTGCGGCGCGCACGCCGTCCGCGAACGGGCGCTCGTAGATCCAGTGGCCGCGCAGCGGGTCGCCCGGCTCGTCGTAAAGCGTGCACACCGTGCCGTCCGCGAGGCGGTTGACGAGGAAATGGAGGTCGTCGAAGACGATCAGCGATCCGAGGGACACGCTCGGGTCAACGGCCCCGCACACGGTGACCGCCGCGATCGCGTCCACCCCCAGCTGCTGAAGCGCCAGGATGTTCGCCCGGTGGGCCACGTGGTTCGACAGGCGCGTGTGCCCCTCGCCGTGGCGCGAGATGTGCAGGATCTCGACGCCGCCCAGCTCGAGGCGCGTCACGGGAACGTCACCGTGAACCGTAATGACCTTCTCGAGGCTCCCCTCCCCGGCGCCAGGCAGCGTGTAGGTGCCGGTGCCGGTGAGCACCCCGACCCTCATGCGGCCGGACTCTAGATAAGGGAGCTGCTACGGGCGCAGCGCAGCCTGGCGGGCCGTACGGTCGTCGCCGCCGGCGAGGAGGTACTGCGTGCAGCGAAAGAGCGCCAGGTCCCTTCCGTCCGACTCGCGCGTGACCACGGCATCCCAGACCTGCGTGGACCGGCCGGGGTGCACCAGCGATGCCCGGCAGCGGAGCCCATCGCCGGCCCGCGCCGAGCGCAGAAAGTTCGATTTGAGCTCGACCGTGGTGAAGCCCACCGCGCCCTCCGGCAACGAGGCGATGCACCCCATCCCGCAGGCGCTGTCCGCGAGCGTGACCACCGCCCCCGCGTGGAGGAAGTCGTTCGGGGCGAGGAACTCCGGTCTGATTTCCATCCGGAGGTCGACCGCGCCGCTCTCGATCGTGATCAGCTCGAGTCCGAACAGACCAGGGAGGCGACCCTCCATCGCGGCCTGGAAACGTTCGCGTACGGCGGCCGCGTCAGCCGATGTGCTCGACCGCCTCGATCGCGTGATCGAGCCCCGAGACCTGGCCGGTGTGCCCGAGCGAGTCGAGGAAGTCCTGGAGGCGCTGGAAGTGGTCGTACAGGCACAGACGCCGCACGTGGATCACAGGGATCTCGTCGTGCGGCACGGACCGCGCCTCGGTCTCGCCAAACCGCCCGGGCGCGACGAACAGGTGGGTGATCTGGCTCTCGGCGTTGCCGTGGCCGAGGTAGGTGCTGTCGAGCCAGATACCGCGGTCGCGCAGCGTCGTGGACAGCACCAGGGCGTTCGGCCCGGCCTCGGTCAGGATCGTCTCGCTGCGGACCGGGAGTCCGTCGAGCCGGATCCGGCAGGCAATCGGTCGCCGCATGTGTCCACGGTAAGCCAGCGGGATGCCCCGCGCAAGAGGCGCGTTGAGTCCTTGCAGCCGAACCTCGACGGATGTTCGAGGCCGAACGCTGGACGTTCAGCCGCCGGGCATGGCCGGACGGGCCGGAAGGTCCCGCCGCTCGCGCGCCGGCTTCCGGAAGCGTCGGCCCGGGCGACGCCGCTCGGGCTTGAGCGGGCTGCCGCAGATCTCGCACGTCATGGACGAGCGCTCACCCGGCTTCGCGCGTATCGACCAGCGCAATGCGCCACACCCATCGCAGCGGACGAGGCCTCCCATACGGAGGGACCATACCCCATCCGGGCAGAATGCGTCATCTGCAACGAACTGGGGCCGGTTACGCTCCGGACCGCGATGGATCTCGGACTCGAGGGCAGGGTCGCGCTTGTCACCGGCGCGTCCAAGGGGCTCGGCAGGGCGACAGCCGCGGCTCTCGCCGGCGAGGGAGCACGCGTCGTGATCAGCTCTCGCTCGCGCGAACGGATCGACGCCGCCGCGTCCGAGATCGGTGCGGTCGGCCGCGTCCACGACAGCGCGGACCTCGCCGCGGTGCCCGAGCTGGTCGAGTCAGTGGAGTCCGAGCTCGGCCCGATCGACCTGCTCATCACGAACACCGGAGGGCCGCCGCCCGGACCGGAGCCGCTCGGCTTCACGCGCGAGCAGTGGGAGACCGCCTACCGGGAGCTCGTGCTCGCGCCCATGGCCCTGATCGAGCGCGTCGTCCCCGGGATGCGCGAGCGCGGGTTCGGGCGGATCGTGAGCGTCGGCTCGAGCGCCATCCGCGAGCCCATCCCCGGACTGATGCTCTCGAACGCGCACCGCGCGGCCCTGCTCGGCGCACTCAAGACGCTCTCGCGCGAGGTGGCGCGCGACGGGGTGACCGTGAACACCCTGCTGCCCGGTCGGATCGCAACGGACCGCATCGTGCAAATGTCGGGCTCCCGGGAAGCCGCCGAGGAGGCCGCCCGCTCGGAGGTCCCTGCGGGGCGCCTCGGGACCGTCGAGGAATTCGCGGCCGTGGCGGCCTTCCTCTGCTCGGCGCAGGCCTCGTACGTGACCGGCACGACGGTGCTGGTCGACGGCGGGCTCACCCGGGCTGTCTAGCTCCGCAGCTCCTCGGGCACCAGCCGCAGCTCGAGCTCACGGCCGTCGCGGACCACCGTCACGGGGACCTCGACGCCGATCAGCTCGGCCACCATCAGCCGCTGGAGGTCGTAGACGGACCCCGTCTCCGTGCCGTTCACGGACACGATGAGGTCCTCCGGTCGGAGCCCGGCCCGCTCGGCGGGGCTGTCGGGTACCACCTCGACCACCTCCACGCAGCTCGCCATGTCGAGTTTCGCGCGCGCGCGAGGCGGGAGCGGCCGCGGACCGCCCGCGATCCCGAGGTAGGCGCGGCGCACGCGGCCCTCGGTCATCAGGGCGCCGATCACCTTGCGCGTGGCCGCGTTGATCGGGACGGCGAGGCCGAGCCCCACGCCTGCCACGGCGGTGTTGATGCCCACCACCTCGCCCCGGGCGTTCACAAGCGCTCCTCCGGAGCTCCCGGGGTTGAGCGCGGCGTCGGTCTGGATCACGTTGTCGATCACCCGGCGGCTGGTGCGCGAGCTGGCCGGGAGCGACCGCCCGAGCGCCGACACGACGCCCGCGGTGACCGACCCGGCGAACCCGTTCGGGTTGCCGATCGCCACGACGAGCTGCCCGACACGCAACCGTTCGGCGTCGCCGAGCGTGGAGGGCGTCAGGTCCGCGGAGTCCGCGCGCAGGATCGCGAGATCGGAGAACGGGTCCCGTCCGACCACGGAGAAGCGGACCTCGCGGCCGTCGACGAACGAGGCGCGACCGCCGCTGTCGCGGCGGGCCACCACGTGCGCCGAGGTGAGCATGTAGCCATCGGGGGTCAGTACCACCGAGCTCCCGCCACCCGCCGGCATCTGCCCGCGCCGCGTGCGGCGGGTCACCCGCAGGTTCGCCACCGACGGCGCGAGGCGCTCGGCCACGCCCGTCACCACGCGCGAGTACGCGTCGAGCGCGCCGCCCTCGTCGTCCCCGGCCTCGGTCACCGGATCGGCCTCGGTAGGAGCTGAGGTCATGCCTCCTCCCCTCCGCCGAGCCTGGCCACCACCTCGCGCTCGTCCACCCCGCGCACAGCCGTGAGCCGCAGCTCGCCGCCGGCCGCCACCGCGTCGAGTGCCTCGTGCAGGTCATCGAGCCGCAGCAGGTCCCGATCGCCGGCCCGGACGAGCAGGTCGCCCTTCTCGACGCCGGCTCGCGCGGCAGGTCCGTCGCGCTCCACGCCGTGCACGAGCAGGCCGTCTCGCTCGGGGAGTCCCACCGCCCGGCGCAGCCGCCGCGCCACTCGCGCCGGCGCTATCGCCAGGCCAAGACGCGGTCGTGGGAGCGCCTCGCCGCGGGCGAGCGTCTCCACTCGCTCGGCGAAGCCCTGGTCCGCCGCGATCGCCACGATCAGGCCGCCGTCGAGCCGAACGGTGTTGATACCGAGCAGCCGGCCCGCCTCGTCGACCAGCGGTCCGCCCGAGGAGCCGCGCGGCAACGGCGCGGTGTGCTCGATCGCCCCCCGGAAGCGGCGTCCGCGCGGTCCGCGGAAGCTCCGCTCGGTTGTCGAGACTAGCCCGAGCGTGGCCCGCAGCCCGCGGCCGCCGGGGTTCGCCAGCGCGAACACCACCGACCCGGTTGCGAGGCTTGCGTCACCGGCGATCTCGACCGGCTCGGCATCGCCGGTCTCGACCGCGATCACGGCCAGATCGCCGTCGCTGTCGACGCCGACCACCTCGCCGGTCTCCACCCGGCCGTCCGCGAACGTGACCGAGACGTCGTCCCCGCGCAGGTTGTGGGCGTTGGTGACCACGCGTCCGGGCGCGACCACCACGCCCGAGCCGCGGCCCCAGCCGCGACCGAGCCCCACCACGGCGGGCCCGACCCGGTCAACCACCGCCCTCACTGAGCCTGTTACCTCTTCCAGTACAGCCATTCCAGCCTCCAGCTTCTATAGTCACTATCGAATTGCAAGTCACTATACACAGCCGCAAACGCCGTTACGCTCGCGGTATGGACGAGGGCCCGGACCGGCCCAACGCGTCGGCCCTCAGCGAGGCCCTCGATCGCGTCGGCGATCGTTGGACGCTGCTTCTCGTCGAGGCGCTGCTCGATGGTCCGCGCCGGTTTGGCGACCTTCAGCAGGCCGTGCCCGGGATTGCCCCGAACGTGCTCACGCAGCGCCTGCGCCACCTGGAGCGGGAGGCGCTCGCGGTCGCCCGCCCGTACTCTCGGCGCCCGCCCCGCTTCACGTACGAGCTGACCGAGGGCGGCAGCGAGCTCGCCGGGGCGCTGCGGCTGCTCGCCGACTGGGGGGCCCGCCAGTCGGAGCACGTGGAGCTCCTGCGTCACCAGGCATGCGGAACGGCGCTCGAGGCGCGATGGTGGTGCCCCTCGTGCGAGCTGGCCGTCGACGAGGACGACGCCACCGACGCCGAGCTGGTCTGACCGTCTACCGGAGAGCGCTCTGGCGCAGCCGGGTGACCACCGTCACCAGTGCGGCCACCATCCCAGCGCCGCGTGCGATCGCCACCACGTAGGTGATGCCGTCGGGCGACCGGCCCAGCACGTCCTGAACCGAGAGGCCGGGATGGGCCAGAGCCCCGAGCGCGAACGCCGTGGCCACCGCAAGGTGGATCCGCCCCCACACGGGCGCCCGCCGCCACTCGGCGAAGGCGAACGCCGCGAAGAGGAGCGCGGATATGAGCAGCGGTACGTGGAGCACGCGAGTCCTATCGGCTGCCAACCACCCTCTCCTGAAGAGCGCGCCGCGTCAAGGCCGGGGATGAGGTACGAATCGCGAGGCGAATGCGCGAGCGCCTCGAGCCAGAGATCTTCCGGTTGCCGGTGGACCGCCTGCGCGAGGGCTACTACAGCGACGCGTACTTCAACTTCACCAAGCAGCTGCTCGAGGAGCGCGACCTCCATCCGCACGTCCTGATGCAGGTGTTCCAGAAGGAGCGCTCGGTCCTCGGCGGGATCGACGAGGCCATCGCCCTGCTCAAGCTCTGCTCGGGCCGCCCGGTCGAGGGCGACTGGGAGGGCGGCTGGGAGCAGCTCGACGTGCGGGCCCTATACGAGGGTGATGAGATCGCTCCATGGGAGCCCGTGCTCACGATCGAGGGGGACTACTCGCTCTTCGCCCACCTCGAGACGGTGTACCTGGGGTGCATGGCGCGGCGCACGCTCGTGATGCGCAACGTGCGCGAGGTGAAGGACGCCGCGGGCGACAAGCAGATCCTGTTCTTCCCCGCGCGGCACGACCACTGGCTGGTGCAGACCGGTGACGGCTGGGCCGCCCACGTGGCCGGCGCGATCGGTGTGTCGACCGACGCGCAGGCTTCCTGGTGGGGCGGACGCGGCGTCGGGACCGTGCCGCACGCGCTGATCGCGGCGTTCGGCGGCGACACCGTCGCTGCGGCGCGCGACTTCGCCAACCGCTTCGCCGGCGAGATGAACGTGACCGTCCTCGTCGACTTCGAGAACGACTCCATCCGCACCTCGCTCGAGGTGGCCGAGGCCCTGGGAGAGAAGCTGTGGGGCGTCAGGCTGGACACCTCGGAGAACCTCGTGGACCGCGGGATCCTCGACCAGATGGGCAGCTTCAAGCCCACCGGGGTGAACCCGGTCCTGGTGGGGCGTGTGAGGGAGGCCCTCGACGCCGCCGGCCACCAGCACGTCCGGATCGTGGTGTCGGGCGGGTTCGACGCGGCCAAGATCCGGCGCTTCGAGGAGCTCGGCGCGCCGGTCGACGCGTACGGCGTCGGATCGTCGCTGTTGCGCGGGTCGAACGACTTCACCGCCGACGTCGTGGAGGTCTCTGGGCGGCCGTGCGCAAAGGTCGGCCGCGCGCGTGCGCGAAGCGACCGGCTCGAGCGGGTGACCTGAGCCGCGGAGGCTCTCGACTGACGCTCCCAACCCGCGAGTGATCTATTCTTTGCGGCGCCATGGTGGGGGCTGCTGAGGTGCTGCAGCGGAGGCGTGAGCGGACGCTTCAGGACGCCGTCGACCGGCTGCCGCACGAGAGCCGTCGAGCGATGCTGGAGGGTCTCGGCGAAGGCCCGATCATCGCGGGCGCATACAAGGTGGGGCCGGCCAAGTGCCCCGGCCTGGCCGCCTACCGCCACGGCGCCCGCACCGGCTATACGGAGTTCGCCAAGGCGTGGGACCGCTACGTGCGCGGCCGCGGCGTGAGAAGGGCCCGGCAGGACGACATCGCGACCCTGGTGGCAATGCTGCGGGCGGACCTACCGGTCGAGCCGCAGCCGGTCGGGAACCGGAACGGAAACGGGGCCGGCCCGTACACGAACGGGTCCGGGCCGGGCGGCGTGGCGACGAACGGCCACGCGGCGACGAACGGGCACGCCCCGACCAATGGCCACGCTGCGACCAACGGCCACGCGGCCGGCACGAACGGCTCCTCGGCAGCGGAGACGCCGGCTCCCGGCGAGCCGACGGCCCCCTAGGACCCCTAGAACGCGCTCGAGATCTGCGCCGTCTGGGTGAGCAGCAGCACGCCCAGCAGGTAGAACGTTGCTCCCCAGATCTCGTAGGCCCGCCTGATCGTCGGCGCGAGCGCCCACCGGCTGTAGGCGCTCCGCTCGATCGAGACGACCACCGGCACGAAGCACAGCACGCCGGCACTGACGAGCATCCAGGGGCCCCATCCGGAGAGCAGGTAGTTGAACTCGACCCGGAACCTGGTGGACGCGTCCTGGAGCGTCGACTGGAACACCACGAAGGGCGCGGCGCAGAATAACGCCAGCGCCATGCTCGCCCCGATGCGCCGCTTGAAGGCGCGTGCCCCCGTCACAACGTGCTGCTCCATCGTGCCCACGCGAGAGGTTACGCCTACCGTCCGCCCGGGGCGCAGGTGAGTCAGCTCACAAACGCGCGTGGTGCGTTCTCACGTACGGCCGCCGGAATCCGAGCCGGGCGAAGTAGTCGTAAGCCGGTGTGTCCATGGCCGGCGACGGAGCCTCGATGTCCGCGATGAACGAGCGGGCGCCCAGGCGCAGGCCGTCCTCGACTATGTACGCGCACAGCGCCGCGTCCGGCTCGTAGTCGTCCGTCATCACGCCCGGCACCGGCCCGTCCATCCCGAGCCACGCGATGCCGCGGCGGCCGACGTGCATCCCGCGGGCGCTGACCACCTGGCCCCCCTCGCGCACCACGTACTGGTGCCAGCCGGGGCGGCCGATCAGCTTCCCGAGCCACGGCCCGGTGTCCAGGCGGTAAACGCGCTGGAGGAACGCGGACCACTCGTCCTGCGTCTCCGGCCCGACGCGCTCCACCGTCAGAGCGCGTGCAATCGGCACGCCGCCCGCGAAGGGCTCGCCCCCACGGACCACCCGGTCCTGCGCGTCAAAGGGCTCGAGTCCACGGGCCCGCAGCCAGCCCTCGTACTCCGCCGGCCGGCAGTGCGGAAGCGACTGCAGCAGGAACATGTCTATGCCGGCCTGCTCGTAGATCCGGAGGATCCGATCGATGGCCCCTTCCGTGGCGGGCCGGGTCACCCCGAGCCCGACCGCGCGGCTGAAGTAGCGCCGGCCGGTGGCGGCCCATCGCAGGACGACCGCGCCGCCGACCTCGCTCGAGCCCAACCCTGCGCTCTCCGCGAACTCGGCGGGCGCGGCCGCGTAGAGGTCCGCCCACGTCTGCCCCTCCGCCGACTCGATCTCGGCTGCGGTCGCCTGATCGACAGGGGAGGTATCGATCGTGATGACGGCCTCGGAGCCCATCGTCAGTTCGCCGCCACGGCTGCGAGGTTCTTCGCCAGCACCTCCATCGTCCGGCCGTACTCCTCGGTGGGGCTGAACTCGATGACCTCGGTGCCAGCCGTGACCACAGGGATGTGTCCGGGCGGTGCGTAGTACGCGTCGCCGGCCTCGTAGGTCTCCTCCCGGTCGGAGTACCGGAACACGACGCTCCCGCTCACCACGTAGCCCCAGTGCGGGCTCTGGCAGCGATCGTCGGGAAGGCCCTTGAACAGCGGAGTGGCGTCGGCGTCCTCGCGAAACGACTCGAAGCCAACCGTGTAGCCGCCGAGCTCCTCGTAGTGCCCGACCATCACCCCCATGTCCTCCATCTGTGAGGCGGTTTCCCTGGAAGCCTTCGGCATGTCCTTCTCCTTTGTAGACAGTACGTCTAGACACTGCGTCCGCACCGATGGTACAGGTTTATGGACAGCGTGTCTAGACTGTCTGTCCAATGGCAACCCGCGCCTACCGGGCCCAGCGCCGTAGCACCCGATCCGACGCCACCCGCGAGCGGATCATGTCGGCCGTCCGTGAGCTCCTCGCCGAAGGCTCCTTCCACGAATCGACGGTCGAGGAGGTGGCGGACCGCGCGGGCATTGCGCGGGCCACCCTCTACCAGCACTTCGGATCGCGACTGGACCTCGTCGACGGGATCTGCGACACGTTCGCGGTGAACCCCGCCCTGCTCGCGATCAGGGAGACGGTCGAGCTACCGGATCCCGAGGAAGCGCTGGCTGACACCGTCTCGAACTGCGTGCGCTTCTGGTCCTCGGAGGACGCGATCCTCAGTCAGCTCTACGGCGTCTCCGCAATCGACCCGGCGGCGAAGGACCTGGTGGACCGCCAGCGCGCGGACCGCCGCGGAGAGATGCAGCGTCTCGTGCGGCATCTGCACACGACCGGCAGGCTGCGGTCCGGCGTGAGCGAGCGCAAGGCTCTCGCCCTGCTCCTGGTCCTGACGAGCTACGAGACGTTCCGAGAGCTCCGCGCGGCGGGGCTCTCCGACCGCGAGCTCACGAAGTCGCTCGGTGAGACCGGGCGGACCCTGCTCCTCAGCGGCTCGAGGAGCTCCGCCGGCGCCACCGGCGGCACGCGCCCCGCGTAGTCCGGCACCACGCGCATCGCCATCTCGCCCGCGGGGCGGTCGCGGATCGGCGGGACGAGGTCCTCGAGACAGAGCAAGAGCCGGACGCTCGTGCCGATCTGATAGTCCGCGGCGTTCGGTTCCGGGCCGCCGATCACTCCGGCGTCGATCCAGGCGTCGATCCTGTCGAGCATGTCGGGCAGGGCTGCGAGGTCGGCGCGCGCGGACTCGTCGCTCGCGCGGTTGATGCGAGCCGACGTCCAGATGATCGGCGCGGCGGTGCGCACGGCGAGGCCGTGCGGGATCCCGATCCGGGTACCCTCGAGGAAGGTCCCGATCGTCGACCTGTCGCGGCGGAGCATCCACCAGGACAGCCGGCGCGCCGCCGGCTGAAGGACCTCATCGCCCCACCGCTCGGCCTCCTCCACCGCCGTGCGCTGTGAAGGGTCGGCAGGAAAGAGCCGCGGCTCGGGCTGCCTCTCGTCTAGCTTCCTGGAGATCGCGCGCGAGCCCTGGACGCGCTCGCCGTCGAGCTTCAGCGCCGGGACGGTCGCCCCGCTGAAGCCGAGCGCGCGGAGGATCGGCTTGTGAAGCGCCGGCAGCAGGTCCACCCGGCGGTAGTCGATGCCCTTGCGCTCGAGCATCAGCCGGGCCGTGACCGATGGGTGCGACGCCGGGATTACGTAGAGCGTTGTGCGTGCGATGGCGCGGGCGATCGTATCGCGGACTTGGCGGCGTTCTTGCGCAGGATCACCGCGAACTCGAGCTCCGTCACCTGGGCGGCCTCCACGTCGACCGGGAGGCCCAACTCGAAGAGGAGGTCGAGGAACGTCTCGAGCTCCCACACGTGGTAGTGGTGGCGCGCGCGATCGGCGGCGATCTCGTCCGCACGCGCGGCCACCTGCTCCTCCGGGACGCAGTCGATGATCCGCGCGATGTCCTCGTAGTGCTCGCGCCGCGAGACCTGCGGTCCCTCTTGATGGTCGCGCAGCAGGTGCTCGAGCGTCGTGCGCGTACGGCGGCCGTCGAATGTGTGGCGCGCGTCCGGCAGCGTCAGGAAGAGGATGCCGCCCGGCCGCAGGACGCGCAGGAAGTTCTCCATCGCCTCGATCGGATCCTCGACGTGCTCGAGCATGTGGTTCGCGATCACGAAGTCGAGCGACTCGTCGGCGAACTTCTCGAGCCGTTCCCCTTCGTCGATCACGTCGGGGGCCTGCACCCAGTCGTGCTCGGAGTAGATCTCGCGCAGCTCGTCGAGCCCCGCGTGGTCGACGTACGTGACCCGTGCCTCGGGTGGCACGCGCAGCGGGTTGAAGAGCGCCCCGATCTCGATCCCGTCCCCGCGCAGGTAGCGGAAGGAGAGGTCGTCGCGGGTCGCCTGCCATCGCGGCGGCCCCGACCGCGCGACCCAGTCGCGCAGCTTGAGGCGGGCGCGTCGCAGGAACCCCCAGCGCCCGGTCCAGTCGCGCAGCCTTTCGAGGGCTCGGCGCTGCAGCTCAGGCGTGCGCCACGACCTCCCGGACCTCGGTGCCCTCGAGGTCCACGCTGTCGGGCACTCCGTCGCGAATCCGCTCGCTGGCCGACCGAGCCGCGTCCTCGGACTCGAACACGATCATCGAGAGGCCGCCGTCGTCCTTGCGCGTCCAGTAACCGGCCACGAAGCCGGGCGCCTGCGACACGGCGGGCACGACCTGCTCCTGCAGGGCGCGGGTGGCCTCCTCCCCGTCCTTGATGCTGACCCTCACGACCACTGCATGCATGGCGCCTCCTTTGGCGGTGGGATACGGCGCGTGAGGCTATCCCAGCATCGACCGGGCCGAAGCGCGGCCGGCTCCGGCGGCGCCCGACCGGCCGGGCGCCGCCGATGCCGCTTATGGTGTCCGCGGGCTCAGCCGGCCTGAGCGGCTGCCTCGGGAGTGAGGCCGAGCTGTGTCATGAACCCGGCGTTGTCCCACTGGTCCCAGGTCTCGACGAGCTTGCCGTCCGCGTCGAAGCGGTCGATCGAGTTCCCGGTGATCTCGACCCTCTTGCCGGTCGGCGGCATGCCCATGAGCTCGCCGTCGTTGGTACCCCGGGCGGTCCAGCGCGTGCAGACCCTGTCACCGCTGCCGAAGGCGTCCTCCACCACCACCTCCAGGTCAGGCATCGCCGTGCGGTACATCTGGCAGCGGTTCTTCTGCGCCTCGATGCCCCGCACGTCCTCCTGCTCCGCGGGGTCGTGGGTCACGACGTCCGGCGAGCAGACCTCGTCGAACACCTCGAGCCGGCCCTGGTTGAACCCCTCGTCGAGCACTCGCGTTGCGGCCCCGACGTTCCCCTCTGCTGACATGACGCCCCTTTCTGTCGGCGGCGCCTCCGGCAGGCGCGATCCTACGCAATAGGCTCGCGCTGCGCATGGAAGAGCTCGATCGCCGCCAGTTCCTGCGCCGCGCCGGCGGCGCGGCGCTCGCAGCGAGCTTGGCTCCCACCGGCTTCGAGCTGGTTCGCGCAAGCAATGCCTCGAAGCGCTCCGATCCGCGCCTGCGCGCGCTCGCCCGCGAACTGCGCGGACCGGTCTACGCCCCCGGCTCGCGCGGATACGAGCGCACCCACCGGATCGTGAACCTCCGGTACGCCGGGGTCGATCCCCTGGGCGTGGCCCAGCCGGAGACGGTGGCAGACGTCAAGGCGTGCGTGCGGTGGGGACACCGCTACGGCGTGCGGCTCGTGCCGCGCTCGGGCGGCCACTCATACGCGGGCTACTCCACCGGGCGCGGCGCCCTGCAGGTGGACATGCGGCGGATGGCCGCTGTGCGGCTCGATGGCGCCTCGGGCACGGCGGCCGTTGGCCCCGGCGCCCAGCTCATGAAGGTCTACCTCGATCTCGCGGCGCACGGGGTCACGATCCCCGCCGGGAGCTGCCCGACGGTGGGGATAGGCGGGCTCGCGCTCGGCGGCGGGTACGGCCTCGCGTCGCGCCGGTTCGGCCTGACCACGGACAACGTGCGCAGGGTCGGCATCGTCCTTGCCGACGGCCGCCACGTGACCGCCAGCCGCGGCAAGCACCCGGATCTCTTCTGGGCCTGTCGCGGCGGCGGGGGCGGCAACTTCGGAATCGTCACGGGCTTTCGCTTTCGCGTCCACAGCGTGCGCGATGCGACCCGCTTCTCGATCTCGTGGCCCTGGGACGAGGCCGAGGCGGTCGTGCGGGCGTGGCAGAAGTGGGCCCCGCACGCGCCGGACGAGCTCGACTCAATCCTGAACCTGCACACGGACACGGGCAGCCCGCATGTGCACTGCGTCGGCCAGTACTTCGGCAGCACGCGCCACCTGCAGCCGCTCCTGCACCCGGTCACCCGGGTCGGGACGCCGTCGGTCTCGATGCGCACACAGCCGTACGGCGACGTGCAGAAGTGGCTCGCCGGCTGCTCCGGGGAGACCCCGAGCCAGTGCCTCGCCTACTCACCCGAGCGCTTCGCGGCCAAGTCGCACTACTTCCGGAGGCCGTTGTCGTCGAGCGGCCGCACGGCGATCGTCCACGCGATCTCCCGCGCCCAGGACCTGCACCGGTCCGGAGCGGTGATCCTCGACGCATACGGCGGCGCCATCAACCGCGTCCATCCGCATGACACGGCGTTCGTCCACCGGAAGGAGCTGTTCTCCGCCCAGCTGTACGTGTCGTGGGGCTCCCACCACGCCGAGCACTCGACGCTGAAGTGGCTGCGCGACCTGCACGCGCGGCTCGCCCCGCACGCGTCGGGGTTCGCGTACCAGAACTACATCGACCCCGAGCTAGCCAGCTGGCAGCACGCCTACTACGGGTCGAACTGGACGCGCCTCGTGGACGTCAAGCGCCGCTACGACCCCGACGACTTCTTCCACTTCCGTCAGAGCATCCCGCCGGGCTAGCGCGATCGGCGCTTCTGGCCGACCGCGCGTATCAGCTGGGCCTTGCCCATCTTCGAGCGGCCGTCGATACCCAGCCGCGCGGCCTCGCGCTGCAGCTCGGTGACGGTCATCGCGCCGGCGCCGGTGCCCGTCCCCTTCGAGGCGCCGCGCTTGCGCGCCGCCGCCTTCGCTCCCTCGCGGCCGAGCGCCGTGCGGGTCCTCTTCGACAGCTTCGTGATCGTCTTCTTCCGACGTGCTCCGGCCTGCGCCTTCTTCACGTTGCGGCGCGCGGCCTGGCGCTGCTTCTGCGTAGCCATCTGACCTCCCGTGCTCGGGTCAAAGGGCCTTTACCCGGGTTCAACCGCCACGAGCATCCGCGAGCTCGGACTCCCGCCGCTCGAGTCGCTCGCGCGCGGAGACGAGCGCGGCACGGGCCTTGTCCACGTCGCGCTCGGCCGCATGCAGCTCACGCTCGGCCGTGCGCAGCTCGCGCTCGCGGTCGCGAACCTCGGCCTGCGCGGCACGCAGGGCCTCCCGGGCTTTGGTCAAGCGGCGCTCCTCGCGGGCGCGCTCGTCGTGCCGCCGCTTCTCCCGTCGGCCCCCGGGCGTGACTCCAAATCCCACCGCCTGCATGGGTTCCACGACACGACCAGCGGCGACGAGCTCCCGAGCCCTCTCGTCGATGGCGGCGGCGTGCATGGTCTCCCGGATGTCGTCGATCGTGGACGAGCTCGGTTCGCGCCCCGCCTCATGGAGGATTCGCGCCGCCTGGTCCACCAGATCGCTCACCGCCTCGCGCTCCTCGCGAGTGGCGTTGCGGAGCGCCCCCGACCTGGCCTGCCTGAGCGCGGCGCCCGCGGCCATCAGTCCCTCGATCGCGCCCGGATCCTTCCGGCGGACCTGGTTCACGGCCCATCCGGCAACGCTCGGCTTGCGCAATCGCTTCACGGCGTCCGCCTCGTCCCGCCGGCCGGCGGCGCGCAGCTCCTTCGCGCGCGCGTCGCGCAGCGCCACGAACTCGTCGAGGGGCGCGCCGTAGAGCTCCTCGAGTACGTCGTGCGGTGCTTCGGGCAACGCTAGCTACGCGGCCGGTACATCCGCTCGATCACTCGCAGCTTGATCGGAAGCGGCGCCGGCGCATTGATGCGCATGTACCAGCGGATCACGAACCCCGGGACGATCGAGCGGCGGCCGCGCTTGAAAGCCCGCAGCGATTCCCTCACCACCTGCTCGGCCGGGATCTTCCCCGGCACTGGCGGGAGGTAGCCGGGCTCGTACCCCGCCGCCTCCTGCCACTCGGTCGGGACCGGGCCAGGGTTCACGCAGAGCGCCTTCACACCGGTGCCGCGGAGCTCCATGCTCAGAGCGTCGCTGAACGTGCGGGCGAAGGCCTTCGACGCGCTGTAGGTGGTCTCGTAGGCGATCGGCTGCATTCCTGCGGTCGAGGCCACGGTGATCACCCCGCCGCGACCCCGCTCGAGCATCCCGGGAAGGAACGCGTGGGTGAGGGTGACCACCGCCTCGCAGTTCAGGCGCACCAGCTCGGCGTCGCGCTCCGAATCGATCTCCGTGAAGCGCCCGTGCGTGCCGAAGCCGGCGTTGTTCACGAGCAGATCGACGTCGAGGCCGCGCTCGGCGATATTGCCGGGCAGGGAGGCCGCGTCGCTGGCCAGGTCGCAGGGGATCACGTGCGCCTGCCCGGACAGCTCGGACGCGAGCTGCTCGAGCCGCTCGGTCCGGCGCGCGACGAGGATCACCTCGTAGCCCTCCGCCGAGAGCTGCTTCGCGAACTCGGCGCCGATCCCCGACGACGCACCCGTCACCAGCGCCCGTTCGCTCATCGCAGGCACCCTAGCCGAGAGCTCCTTGCCGGGTACGATCCGCCGACCGACGAACCGGGAGGTGTCATGGACTCGCAGACGATCGACGCCGGCGCGTTCCGCGACCGGCAGCGGGATCAGTGGAACAGCGCCGCTACGGGCTGGCGCAAGTGGAACGAGCTGCTCGACCGGGCCACCGCCGCGATCAACGAGCGCCTGGTGGAGCTCGCCGGGGTGGAGCCCGGGAGCCGCGTGCTCGACGTCGCGGCCGGGTACGGCGAGCCGTCTTTGACGGCTGCCCGGGTAGCTGGGCCGGAGGGCCGCGTCGTGGCCACGGACATCTCGCCCGAGATGCTCGCGTTCGGCCGCGAGCGCGGCCGCAGCAGGTCTCGAGAACGTCGAGTTTTCCTGGAGTCCGATGCCGCGTCCCTGGACTTCCAGGACGACAGCTTCGATGCCGCAGTGTCGCGCTGGGGGATCATCTTCGAGCCCGACGGCGAGGCGGCCGCGGCGCGGGTTCGCGGCTTTCTCAAGCCCGGCGCCCGGATGGCGATCAGCTCGTGGGGTCCACCGGATCGCGTGCCGTTCCTGGCGATCCCGATGGGCACGGCGATGCGCCGGCTCGAGGTGCCGCCGCCACCGCCCGGCACGCCCGGGCCGCTCTCGCGCCCCACGCCCGAGACGCTCGGCGGGCTGCTCGAGGGGGGCGGCTTCTCGGATGTCGAGGTCCACGAGGCGGAGGTCAGCTTCGAATGGGAGTCGCCGGAGGACTTCACGACCTTCATGAAGGAGATCGCTCCGCCCATCACCGCGCTAATCGAACCGCACCCGCCGGAGGTGCAGGAGGAGACGTGGGCCGCGATTACGGACGCGGTGCGCGAGCGCGCAGCGGACGATGGGACCGTGCGGCTGAGCAACCTGGTGCTGCTGGCGGCCGGACGCGCATAGCGGGCTGTAGCAAAACGCCGGCCGTTTGACCGCGCCCCTGCGCGCGCTTACGATCGTCGCGAGGTCGAATGGACTCGCGTCGGCTCCGGTGGAGCTTCGTTGCCGTTCTAGCTGCTCTGGTTTTCCCGGGCGTTGCGGCCGCGTCATTCGTGGTGTTGACGGTGATCGTGGTGGCCGCCAGCGCAGATGGCGCAGCGAGAAGAAACGCGACGCCGGCGAAGACGCCCCGGCAGGCGATCGACAAGGCGGCCGTCGGCGACACCGTCGCCGTGCCGGCGAACGCGAATCCCTACGCGGTCACGCTCGGCGAGATCGCGTTCAGCACCGACAACCTCACGATCCAGGGCGCCGGCGCCCGCCAGACGATCGTCCAGGGCAACGGCAACTCGCGCATCTTCAATATCGGCGGCACGACCGAGAAGATCGCCGGGGTGACGATCAGGGGCGGCGGCGGCGGCGACCCCGGCGCCGGGATCGAGACGAGCGCGGGCACGCTCACGCTGGACGCGGTCACGGTTCGCGACAACGCGGCGACCGGCGTAAACGGGACGGGCGGTGGCATCTTCGCCACCGGCAACCTGACGATCACGAACAGCACGATCGGACCGAACAACACCGCCACCGGGACGGGCTCCTCCCCGCACCAGGCAGGAGGCGGCCTCGTTCAGCCAGGCCTTCGGCGGCGGCATCTACAGCGCGCCTAAAACCACGCTCACGCTTCAGAGCGACACGATCGCCTCGAACCTCGTCACCGGCAAGGACGGTTCGGCCGGGGCCAACATCTACAACCAGGACACCGACAGCACCGGCTCGGCGACGAACACGATCGTGGCCTACGGGCTGGCCAACGGCGCGGGCTCGAACTGCGCCGGCCTGGGCGCGCTCAGCTCGAGCGGCCACAACCTCGAGGACGGCACCAGCTGCGGCTTCACGCAGCTGACCGACAAGAACGCCGACCCGCAGCTCGGCTCGCTCGCCAACAACGGCGGGGCGACCGACACGCGCGCGCTCCCCGCGGTGAGCCCCGCAACCGACGCCGGCGCCACCAGCGGCTGCGGCCCGGCGGATCAGCGCGGCTTCGCGCGTCCCGACAACGGCGAGCTCGCCTGCGACATCGGCGCCTACGAGTTCCAGGACAGCTCGCCGCCCCCTCCCAAACGACCCACCTCGACGACTGTCTCCTGCACACCGAATCCGGACGAGGTCGGGACCGCCACGAGGTGCCTCGCGACGGTGACGGACATCGGCACGGGCACCAAATCACCCCCAAGCGGGCAGGTCGGCTTTCACAC
>Ga0209577_10001451_pt1 | contig 23455 bp, 25 predicted proteins | sample GraSoiAngelo_109_FD_185874 | JGI IMG/M metagenome (GOLD analysis project Ga0209577, IMG submission 185874) | Grasslands soil microbial communities from the Angelo Coastal Reserve, California, USA - 14_0903_12_20cm (SPAdes) (version 2) | ecosystem: Environmental > Terrestrial > Soil > Grasslands...
GGGCGGGCCGAGCACGAGATCCACAAGGTTCACAGTCCCAGGGAGACGGGCCGCGCCACCTGCATGCTCAACGTCACCGTGGACGACGTGGATGCCCACTACCGGCGGGCCGTGGCCGAGGGAGCGCTGATCACCATGGAGCTCAACGACGCCTTCTACGGTGAGCGCCGCTACGAGGCGGAGGACCCCGAAGGCAACCGCTGGCACTTCGGCGAGCCTCTGGCCCACGTGCGACGCAGGCTGGGTCAGACCTGAGGGTGGAGCCCCTCGCTCTGGCGGCCCTGCCGGTCGGGATCGCCGGCGCCGCTAGGCCGTGGGGCCACCCAACCAGCCCCGGCGCCGGAACATGACCAGGAGCCCGACCACCGCGACCGCCTCCAGGCCCAGGCCGAAGACCCAGAAGGCCCAGTTCTTGTTGAGGAAGTGGTTGAGAAGCCAGGAGAAGTTCTGGCCGAAGAAGCCGGTCAGGAAGCTGAGGGGAAGGAACAGGGTGGCGATGATGGCCAGCTGCTTCATCACCACGTTCAGGCGGTTGGACACCGTCGAGACATGGGTGTCCATGGCGCCGGTCAGCAGGTCACGGTAGGAGTCGACCAGGTCGCTGATGCGGATGAGATGGTCGTAGAGATCACGGAAGTAGCGCTCGTCCTCCGGCGTCATCCCCGGCAGCCCCCGCGCACCCGACAGAACGCCGGCGAACATGTCGCGCTGAGGCGTGACGACCTTTCGCAGCGTCACCAGCGTGCGCTTCATGTCGAAGAGCTCGGCCAGCTGGCCCTCGGTGGGCGTCTTGAGGATGTCGTCCTCGAGCTCGTCGATGCGGTCGTCGAACCTGGCCAGCACGGGGAAGAAGCTGTCCACCACGCTGTCCACGACCAGATAGAGAACCGAGATCTGCGGGGGAGTCAGCTCCGTCGTCCGGTGCCGCCCGATGCGGTCCCGCACCTGGTCGAGGGGCGCGCACTCGCCCCGGTGCACGGTCACGACCTGCTTGCCGGAGTAGAAGAGGTGGAGCTCCACCGTCTTGGACGGCTCGTCCGCGTCGGCGCCGTGCACCACGAAGTAGGTGAAGCCGTCGTACTCCTCGATCTTGGGGCGCTGGCCGAAGTGCTCGGCGTCCTCGACGGCAAGAGGGTGAAAGCCGAAGCCGTCGCGCAGCAGCTCGATCACCTCCGCGTCGCAGCCGTCGAGATCCAGCCAGAAGAACTCGCCCGCGCTCAGGTGCTGACGAACGGCGTCGAGAGTGGCGTCGACGGTCGTGCCGTCTCTCTGGGTCAGCTTCCCTTCCATCCCCAGATTCTGAGACGGCTCCGCCCGTCGGGGAGGGATCCCCGTCCTCGGCCCCACGTCCGGGCCCCCCCGCCGCTGGGCTCGGCGTTGACAAGGTGGCGGCCAGGGTCGACGGCGGGGAAGTCCCATGGCGCCATGGACGGTGCCGTCCGCTCCGGCGAGCGGGCCGCGGCCGAGGTCCTACAGCAGGCCGTGGACCCAGCGTCCGATCCGGCCGATGGCCGATGGCCGATGAGTTCATGGCGCTCTGCTCGTCCGACTGTCGATGGCCACTGTCGTGGCGTGGGGATGGGTCGTGCTCATGGGACCGCGCCGGGCCGAGGTGACTGCCTGGTGGATAGGTGGCCAGGGCCGCCCCGACCTGGCGACGGTGGACGGCTTGGCGCGCTCGCAGTTGTTCGCCCACCGCCTCGGAGGCTCCCTCGTCCTGCGTTACGCCTGCGAGGAGCTGGAGGCGCTCCTCGACCTCGTCGGCTTACGCCGGGAGGTGGGTGGGCAGACCGAAGGCGGGGAACAGGTGCTCGGTGTCGAGGAAGGCGTGGAACCCGGAGATCCGGTCGCCTGAGAGCTCGAGCACCTGCAGGGCCCAGGGCTTGTGCCCACCTTCGGGGTCGACGCGGTACTGCCCGAAGGCGGGGCATCCGTTGGCCGCGGTGGGGAGCAGCCGAGAGCCCCGGCACCCGGCCCCCGGGCCCAGCAGCCAGTGCCCGATGTCGGCCGCGCCCCGGATCCACATGGCGTAGGGCGGCATGGACTGCACGGCGTCCTCTTGCAGGAGGGTGACCAGGCTGGACACGTCGTAGCGCTCGAAGGCGTCCACGTAGCGGGCCAGCAGCTCGCGCTGGTCGGGGTCCACGGAGGCGCGGTGAGGGGGCTCGCTCTGAACGGTGGCCAGCGTGGCCCGGGCCCGCTGGAGGGCGCTGTTGACCGCGGCCACGCTCGTGTCGAGAAGCTCGGCCGTCTCGGTGGCCTGCCACCTCAGCACCTCGCACAGGATGAGGACGGCCCTCTGCCGCGCCGGTAGGTGCTGCAAGGCGGTGACGAAGGCCAGGCGGATCGACTCCCGCGCCGTCGCGATCTCGGCCGGGTCACCGTCCTCGGGTAGCACCCGCCCGTCGGCGACGGGCGAGACCCAGGAGTGCTCGGGCAGCAGGGGGCCGAGGAACTGCTCCTCGGGGGGTGAGGAAGGGCCTAGCTCCATGGGCCGGGCCCGCCGCTGGCGGCCCCGGAGGGCATCGAGGCACACGTTGGTGGCGATGCGGTACAGCCACGACCGCACGCTCGAGCGACCCTCGAACCCCTGGGCGGCCCGCCAGGCTCGCAGCATCGTCTCCTGCACGGCGTCCTCGGCCTCGAAGCCGGATCCCAGCATGCGGTAGCAGTAGGCGGTCAACTCCCGGCGGTGCTTCTCCAGGTCCGCCAGTTCCAGAGTGTCGGGGCTCAGGGTCACGGCTGGGCATGGTACGGCAGCAGCGTCCACCACCGGAGCCGACACGAAGGTTGGACGCCGGTGGCCCGGGAAACTCATCGGGGGCGTGAAATGCCCGGTTCAGGCGCCGGGGTCCGAGTCGCCGCTGCGGCCGTGCTTCCAGTAGCCCCGGACCGAGGCCTGGCCCCGGGGTAGCCCCAGGTTCTCGAACAGGTGGCGGCGGATGCGCTGCACGGCCGCCGCTTCGCCCGCGGCCCACACGCGGGTGCCCGGGACGAGCTCGGCGTCGCCCACGGCGGCCACGAGCGAGTCGCCCGGCGTCGCCCCCGGCGGCAGGTCGCACCACTGAAGCGACGTGCGGGGACGGTCGGTGAGCTCGAGGCGGGCGTCGGGCCGGCCCACCTCGACCAGAACCCGCACCTGGGCCTGGGCGGGGATGGCCTCGAGCAGCTGGCCCATGGCGGGGATGGCGGTCTCGTCACCGGCCAGGAGGAAAGCGGCTGCGTCGCCGTCGACCACGTAGCCGCGGCCGGGCCCGGATACGGCGGCGGGCTGGCCCGGCTCGGCGGCGCCCGCCCATTGCGAGGCCGCGCCGGTGCCGTGCAGGACCACATGGATGTCGAGCTCGAGGGCCTCCGGGTCGCAGCGGCAGGGAGTGAAGGTGCGGATGGGCGGTCTTGTCCCGTCGGGCAGGAGGAACTCGTTGCCGTTCCAGCTGGGCACGACCAGCTCCCGCTCTCCCGGGGAAGGCAACAGGACGCGCACGCTGGCCGCGGGCTGCTCCACCGTCAGTCCCCGCAGCTCGGGGCCGGCCAGGGTGACGCGCGCCATGCGGGGGCTGAGGCGCTCCACCCCGCGCACCGTCACCGGTCGGAAGCGGGGCGGCTCGCGCCGGGTCCGCCCTGCGATGGAGCCTGGCCCCGGGGGGACCACTACGCCCTCGGGTGCGGCCTCAGCCCGCCGACTGCTGGATCATCTCCTCGGGACGCACGTCCCGGACGTGCTGGGCGAAGTTCCACTGGTGCCCTTCCGGATCGGCCACGAGGTAGGTGCGGTCGCCGTAGCCCTGGTCGGCCGGCTCCTGCAGGACGGTCGCCCCCGCCCCCTTGGCCCGGGCGAAGTGGCCGTCCACGTCGTCGACGTAGATGTACACGAGGACGTGGACGTGGCCGTGCTTCTTCGGCCCCTGGTAGTCGGGGCCGGGGTGGCCCATCATCACCACGCTGTCTCGCTCCACCTCCACCTCGGCGTGGTTGACCTTGCCGTCCGGCCCCGGCATGCGGAAGCGCTCCTTGAAGCCGAAGGCCTCCACCAGCCAGTCGACGGCCGCTCCGGGTTCCTCGTAGAAGAGATACGGCGTGACGCGCGGGAAGCCGGCAGGCGGGTTGTTGGCCATGGAGGGGTTCCTCCTTCTCGATGGTGTCGGCCGGTCAGAGTAACGGGGCGGCCGGCCTCAGGGCGCGGCGGCCCGGGCCACGCCGCCGCCCCGGCTCTGCGGACCTGAGGTGCTCCGGGTCAGGCGCTGTTGCTAGCTTGGCGGCGCCGCCCGGTGGGGGTGGTGGTGCGCCGGGAAGGCTGGTCGGCACGGGTCCTTGGGAGGGAACGTGCTCGACACCGCGGGGCCCGGATCCTCGGCCGCCAACCTGCGCGCCGGCCTCCGGGTCTCGGCCGCCTCGATCGTCTCCACGCTGGCGACCAGCTCCGGCGCCGTCGTCCTGGGTGTGGGGGCCGGCAGCCTGGTGCTGGTGGCCTTCGGGGTCATCGGTGTCCTCGACGCCGTGGGCTCGGCCACCCTCGTCGCTCACTTCCGCCATGCGCTGAGGCACCAGTCATTCTCGGAGCGCCACGAGCGGCTCGCGCTGCGGGTGATCACCTTGGGAATGGTCGGCTTGGGAGCGGCCACCGGAGCCGAGAGCGCACATCGCCTCGTGGCGGGGGCGGGCGCCGCGCCCACCCCCGGGGGCGTCGCCCTGGCCGCGTCGTCTGCCCTGGTGCTGGGGCTGCTGTCGCTCCGCAAGCGGGTCGTCGCCCGGGCCATCCCCAGCCGGGCCCTGCTGGCCGACTCGTTCCTGTCGGCCGCCGGGGCGCTCCTCGCCGTCGTCACCGTGGCGGGGACGGCGCTGGGCACGGGGTTGCGATGGCGGTGGGTCGACCCCCTGGCGGCCGCCGTGGTCGGCGGCACCGCCGTCGTCGTGGGGCTGGCCTTGGCCAGGAGCTGATGGCACATCGCGTCTGCCCGCCCCGGGGCTCTGGCCCGGGCTCAGGGAGGCGGTGGTCTGTCCGCGCGCTCCTTGGGCACGCGGGCGTGGCTCTCGCCGACCTCGCGGGTGCCGTTGCCGGAGGGGGTGGCCGGCTTGGCGCGGCGGTGCAGCAGCGCGTTCATGCGCTCGACGGCGCGCCGGCCCCGGGGCAGCGGCCCGGCGGCTTCGACCGGGCCCTGGGATCTGAGGTGGAGGGCCAGGGCGGGGCAGTTGGCGACCGCCCACTTGGCGTGCACCAGCAGCTCGGGCGGTATCGCCTCGGAGTTGATGATGGGGTAGCCCCAGGTGTCGAGGCGGATCCACTCCGGGAAGAGGTCGGCGCATATCCCGTGCCCGACGCACGCGATGGAGTCGACGATGATGGTGTGGTTGGCCATGGTCATCTCCAGACGGGCGGAGGGACGGGGACCCGAATGGTCGGCGGCGCCGACTGCCCCCGGCAGCGCTCGCCTCGAGCGTGACGGTCCCAGTCCTCGGCGAAGACGGTGGCCGCGCTGCGCAGGAGGCGAACGGCGCCGTCGGGGTGCTTGCAGGCGCCCCGGCCCTCGATCTCGTGCGCCCAGAGGAACAAGTTGGCCAGATCCGACGGCGCGGAGGTGGCCTCCGACAGCCCGGCCGCGCCCCGGGCCAGGTCGGCCAGCCCGTAGAGGCAGGGGCCGCACTGACCCGCGCTCTCCGCCGCGAACCAGGCCAGGATCCTGGCCGTCTCGGCCAGCCCGCACGCGTCTTCGGACAGGACGCACATGATGCCGGCGCCCGGACTGGCGTTCAGCGGGCTCAGCCCGGCCCGGCTGAAGGGCGCGGCCAGCGCGGCATCGCCTCGCACCCAAGTTCCGAAGAAACCGCCCAGGAGCATGGCGCCGACGCGTGCGGTGGACCCGCCCGCGCTCTCCACGATCTTCCCGATCGGTGTGCCTATGGCGGCCTCGACCACGGAGGCTCGGTTCACGGCCCCGCTGACCGTGGCCAGCGCCGTGCCGGGCTCCTCGGCGGTGCCGACCTCCCGGAACCAGTCCGGCCCATGGGCGACGATCTGGGTGATGTGGGCCAGGCTCTCGACGTTCTGGACCAGGGTGGGGCGTCCGTCGACGCCCTTCTCGAAGGGACGGGGCGGCACGAAGGTGGGCATGGCCGGCCCGTTGTTGAACCAGTGGACGAGCCCGGTCTCTTCGCCCCCGACGTAGCGGGGAGGGGTCCCCGCCACCCGGAAGGAGATGGGCAGGGGCTCGTGCTCGGCCCGCTCGGCCAGGGCGTCGCGCATCGCCTTGACGGCCTCGGTGTTGTTCCGCTCGACGCCGATGCCGATGCGGTCTGCTCCCACGGCGGCGGCGGCCAGGAGGGCGCCGTCGATGACGAGGTGGGGCAGGCGCGACATGAGCAGGCGATCCTTGGCGCTGGCCGGCTCTCCTTCGGTGCCGTTTCCGATCACGATCCGAGGGGCGCGCCCCTGGCTGACGGTTCGGAGCTTGCGGCCGGTGGGGAAGCCCGCTCCTCCGCGTCCGCGCAGCCCGGCCTCGTCGACCAGGTCGATGATCCTGTCGTCGGGCTCGCGCTTGGGCGCGGGTGGCGGGGAGTATCGGGAGCGGTGCTCGGCCAGGGTGGTCCATGTCCCATCTGCGTGGACGTCGGCCAGCAGCCGGGCCGGCCCCCCCGCAGGGGGAGACCTGCGGCCGCCCAGCGCGTCGGATGCGGGCTGGCTGGGGGCGTCGGAGAGCATCAGGTCTCCTTCGTGAGCTGGGCCTGGTGCCGGCCGCGACGTGATGGCTGCGGGCGGTCGAGCGTCCGCGTCGCCGTTTCTCCCTGCGGTGGAGCGGCCCTTCCGCCGTAGCTCATCTGGCCCCCTTCGATGAAGAGGACGACGTTCAGTCCACCGAACGGTTCCTCTCGAATCGCGACCAGGATACGCCCCGCCTCACCCCACCCCTCAATGGCCTCTTCGCGTCAACAGCGCGCCGCGCCCACGACGATTCGCGGCTTTGCTTGCTGTCGGAGATCTGTCGTCGCAAACGCGCCGCGAGGGCCGCTGGACCAGGGCGGCCCAGCCCTGGACAGCGAAGCGGTCGCGGGCGATGCTGCATTCGTCGCCTTCACGGGGGGTGGAGCGTGGCTTTGCGCGGTGATCGGGGGGGTCCGTCCCTTGTCGCGCCGGACGGGTCGAACGCGGCGAGCGACGCCGTCGCCGTGGACCTGGTCGCGGGCCTCGGTGCGCAGGCGGGTGAGAAGCCCACCGGGTCGGGGGGCCTCTCCGACGCCGCGGTCCGCCAGCGCGTGGAGGCGGGCCAGGTCAACCTGGCACCCAAAGGAAGCGGGCGCAGCGCGGCCGACATCGTCCGCGCCAATGTCCTGACCCGCTTCAACGCCATTCTGGGAACGCTGCTGGTGGTCATCGTGGTCATCGGCCCCTGGCAGGACATGCTCTTCGGCGTCGTGCTGGTGGCCAACACGGCCATCGGCGTGATGCAGGAGCTGCGGGCCAAGCTGGTGCTCGACCGCCTGACCGTGCTCACCACCCCGCGCGTCCGCGTGTGGCGCAACGGCTCGCCCCTGGACATGAACCCCGACTCACTGGTCATCGACGACGTGTTCGAGCTCGGTCCCGGGGACCAGGTGCCAGTGGACGGCATCGTCGTCGATGGTGAGCTCGAGCTCGACGAGTCGATGCTCACGGGCGAGTCGAACGCGGTGGCCAAGCCCGCGGGCGAGATCGCCCTGTCGGGCAGCCTGGTCACGGGCGGAGAGGCCCGCGTGCGGGCCCTCGCCGTGGGCGAGGCCGCCTACGCCCACCGCCTGGCCGCCCAGGCCCGCCAGTTCCGCCTGGCCCGCTCCGAGCTGCGGGCGGGGACGGACCGGATCCTGCGCCTGGTGACGTGGGCCATGGTGCCGGCCGGGGTGCTGCTGGTGTCGAGCCAGCTGGCACGCACCGACCTGAGGGACGCCCTGCGCGGCTCTGTCGCCGGGGTGGGCAGCATGGTCCCCGAAGGTCTGGTGCTGCTCACCAGCATGGCCTTCGCCGTGGCCGTCATCCGCCTGGCCCGCCGCCGGGCCCTGGTCCGGGAGCTCGGCGCGGTCGAGGTGCTGGCCAGGGTGGACGTGATCTGCCTGGACAAGACGGGCACACTCACCGACGGGGAGGCCGAGGTCACCGCCGTGGTCCCGGCCTCCGGGACAGGCGCCGTCGAGCCCGCGGTGGCGGAAGCCCTGGGTGCGCTGGCGACCGCCGATCCCCGTCCCAACTCGACCATGCGCGCCGTGGCCCGGGCCTTCCCCCCACCCCAGGGTTGGACCGTCGCCGGCCGCATCCCGTTCGCCTCGTCCCGCAAGTGGTCGGCCACCGATTTCGGCGACCGGGGAACGTGGCTGCTGGGCGCCCCCGAGGTGCTCCTCGCCGCCTCGTCCTCGGGCGCCGACGCCCGTCTGGACCAGACGCTGACGGCAGAGGTGGGGCGGGGCAGCCGGGTGTTGCTCCTGGCCCGCTACGTGGGCGCGGGCCCGCTCACGCCCGAGGTGGTCGCCCGGACAACCCCCCAGGCCCTGATCGTGCTCGAGGAGAAGCTCCGCCCCGACGTGGCCGAGACGCTCGCCTACTTCCTCGATCAAGGGGTGGCGGCCAAGGTCATCTCCGGCGACAACCCCCGCACCGTTGCCGCCGTCGCCCAGCGGGCCGGGCTCGCCGTCGTGGGGGAGCCGGTGGACGCCCAGGACCTGCCCGAAGACCAGGCCGCGCTGGGCGCGGCGCTGGAGAGCCACAACGTCTTCGGTCGTGTGGTCCCTGATCAGAAGCGGGCCATGGTGCGGGCCCTCCAGGGGGCGGGCCACGTCGTGGCCATGACGGGAGACGGGGTCAACGACGTCCTCGCCCTCAAGGACGCCGACCTGGGAGTGGCCATGGGCTCGGGCACGGGCGCGACGCGAGCCGTGGCCAAGGTGCTGCTGCTCGACGACGAACTCGGCGCCCTGCCCGGGGTCGTGGCCGAGGGGCGTCGGGTCATCGCCAACATCGAGCGGGTGGGCAATCTGTTCGTGACCAAGACCGTCTACGCCCTGTGTCTGGCCGTGGCCGTCAGCCTGGCCCGCCTCCCCTTCCCGTTCCTGCCCCGGCACCTGACCGTCGTGAGCAGCCTCACCATCGGCATCCCCGGGTTCTTCCTGGCTCTGGCGCCCGACCGCAGCAGGGCCCGGCCCGGCTACGTCGGGCGGGTGCTGCGCTTCGCCGCCCCCACCGGGGTGGTGGCGGCCGGGGCCACCCTCGCGGCCTACGCCCTGGCCCGGGACCAGCCCGGGCTCCCGCTGGCCCAGGCCCGGACCACGGCCACCATCGTCCTCTTCGGTGTGGCCTTCTGGGTGCTGGCCATGCTGGCCCGGCCCATCACCGGCCCCCGGCTCGGGCTCATGGTCGGGCTGGCCCTGGCCTTCGTGGTGGTTATGGCGCTGCCCGCCATGCGCAGCTTCTACGCCCTCAACCTGCCGCCCCTCCTGGTCTCGCTGGCGGCCGTCGGCATAATCGCCATGGCCGTGGGCGTGCTGGAGAGCGGCTGGCGCACGGTGAACTGGATCAGGGAGCGCCGTGCGTCGACCCCGCTCGCCTAGGCGGGGCGGAGCGACGTCCGCTACGACCAGAGTCGGCCGCGGGCGCCGTGGGCGGCTTCCACGGCTGAGCCCCGTCGCCCTACCGGCGCCGGGGGTAGAGGATGAGCTGGGTGCAGCGGTAGGCGGCCATGCGCCGTCCGGTGGTCTCGTTGGTCACGGTGGCGTCCCAAACCTGCGTCGTGCTTCCCAGGTGCAAAGGCTCCGAGATACCCGCGACCACCTCGCCCTCGCGCGCGCTGGAGAGGAAGTTCGCCTTGGACTCCACGGTCGTGAAGCTCTCCGCTCCGTCGGGCCAGTGCCGCCCCACCCCGAAGGCGCACAGGGCGTCGGCCAGGGTGATCACCACCGGGGCCCACAGGTACCCGGTCCCCGCGATCAAGTCGTGGGTCACGGTGAAGCGGCCGGCCAGGCGGTCGTGGTCCTCCTCGTCGATGTCGATGCCGAGGAGGCGCAGGAGGTTGTGGACGTCGTAAGGGGGCGGCACGCCCCCAGCCTCCCGCGCCTGGGGACACGGAACCTCATGCCGCGCCTGGACCTGTGCGGAGCCGGCGGAGTCTCGGCGCTCACCCCGCCGCGGATCCGGCCACGGGAGAAGTGAGGTCGTAGAGCGTGACCCCCGCCACGGTCTGGGCGCTGAATCTGGACTGCACCCACGCCGAGATCTCGCTCGAGGTGCCGCCGCCACCGCCGGGACCTCCCGGACCCCGACCGAGCCCGCTGGTGATGAAGTAGTGGATCTTCCCCTCCCTCACGTAGCTCTGGAACTGGGCCAGGGTGGGGGACGGGTCGGTTCCGTTGAAGCCGCCGAGGGCCATGACCGGTTTCCCGGTGGCCAGCTGGTACCCCGCGGCCTGATTGGCCGAGACGGTTGCCGCCGTCCACGTGTAGTTGCCGCTGCCCGCCTCGAGGACCCGGGCTAGTTGGGCCGAGGGCCGGCTGCCGTCGAGGATGCCGTCGATCCCGCCCCCCCCGGTCCCTCCGGTGCCGGCCCCGGGGACCGCCTGACCCGCGGCCATGTTGGGGGGCGGTGCCTGCGCGCCCGCCAACCCGCCGGGGCCGAAACCTCCGAAGCGTCCCCGCCCCTGGGCCGCGCCGGGAGGAGGGCCGGCGCCGAGCCGGGGGGCTCCCGCGACACCGGGGCCCCGGCCCAGACCGCCCGGGCCCCGGGCGCCCGCCGGGCCGGAGGAGGGGATGGCCCCGGAGTGCGGCGTCGCCGCCGTGGCCCAGGTGTAGGCGGCCGGGCCGGCCAGGGTGGCGGCCAGGGCCGTGCCCGCCACCATCACCGCCCGGTGTCGCGGCTCGGTCCACCTGGTGGCGAGGACGGCCGCGCTGGCCCACCCCGCCACCAGGACGAAGCTGCGCAGGCCGGGATGCCAGGAGGGTGTGCGCCCGAGGAGCTCGTAGGACCACCAAGCCGTGGCCGCCACGGCCGCGGACAGGACGAAGCGGGCCGCGCCGTGGCGGCGGCGCCACAGCTCGGTTGCCCCGATCCCGGCGATGGCCCCTATGGGGGGAGCCAGGGCCACCGTGTAGTAGGGGTGGATGATCCCCTTCCCCAGGCTGATGGCCGCGCCCGTCACGACCAGCCAGCCGCCCCACAGGATCATCGACGCGCGCGTGCGGTCGGCGCGGTCGGACTTGAGGGTGAGGACGAGACAGCCGGCCAGCAGTATGAGGGCTCCGGGTAGGAGCCAGGACGCCTCGCCGCCGAACTGGGAGTTGAAGAGCCGGGTCCATCCCGTGGGTCCCCACCGGCCCGCCCCCGGCCCGCCGCCCACGCTGCCCGACTCGTTGCCCGACAGACGGCCCAGGCCGTTGTAGCCGAAGACCAGGTTCCAGAGGCTGTTGTTCTGGGAGCCGCCGATGTAGGGCCGGGCCGTAGCGGGCGTGAGCACGACGATCGCCACCCACCAGCCGGCAGAGAGAACCATGGCCGCGGCTCCGAGCAGGAGCTGGCGCACCCGGCGGGCCAGGGGGGTGGGGGCAGCCACCAGGTAGACGAGCCCCAGGGCGGGCACGACGAGCAGGGCCTGGAGCATCTTGGCCAGGAAGGCGAGACCGGCCAAGGAGCCCGTGGCCACGACCCAGCGCGTGCTCGCCCCCTCCAGGGCCCGCACCATGGCGTAGGCGCCCAGGGCCGTGAGCAGGGTCAGGAGGGCGTCGGGGTTGTTGAAGCGGAACATGAGGGCGGCCACCGGGGTCAGGGCCAGCACCAGCCCGGAAAGGAGGGCGGCGGCGGGCGAGAACCACCTCCGCACCGCGGCGTAGAGGACGGCGACCGCGGCCACGCCCTCCACGGCCTGGGGGACGAGGATGCTCCAGCTGCTGACGCCGAAGGCGCGGGCCGCCAGGTCCATGGGCCACAGGAAGGCGGGCGACTTGTCCACGGTGATGGAGCTGGCCGAGTCCAGGGACCCGAACAGGAAGGCCTTCCAGCTCTTGCTGGCGGCCTGGACGGCGGCCGAGTAGTAGGTGTTGGCCCAGCCCGACGCGCCCAGTCCCCACAGGTAGAGCAGGCCGGTGAGGACGAGGAGTCCGACGAGCAGGGGCCTGGCCCAGACCGGGTCGTCCTCGGGTCCCCGCAGCAGCCTGTGGAGCCGGCCCGGGGGCGCGGGCCGCGTGCCGGCGGCCCCGGGGCGCGGCCGCGCCGGGGGGTCCGCGACGTAGGGGAGGGTCGTGGTGGTCACGCCCGTGACCATCGTCGCCCACGCTTGGAGAAGCCTCAGTCCCTGCGCCGAATCCCCTGGGTCGGCCCGGGCCCGGCTCCTCGCCCGCCCCCGCTTTCCCAGAGAGCTCCCAGGGTGGACGGAGGCCGTGTTGAGGCCGGGGGCCGATGCTCGTGGGGTGACAGTCCAATCGTCCCCCACCGCTCGAGAGATCCTGGTCGACGGCCGCGGCACCGCAGTGATGGCGACGTGGCACGGGGACCGGGACCTCGTCGTGTTGAGCGTCTGGCACGGCAACGTCTGCGCGGGAACCGTACGCCTTCATCCTGCTCAGGCCGCCACCCTCGCCTCGGTGCTCGCCCTTCGGAGCGAACTCCCAGTTTCGCCAGAGGGTGCCCTGAGAGCCGGCCCCCATCCTGAAGTCCGTGACGACCTCTGCCCTCCTGGCTGAAGTGCGGCCGGCGCTCTCGCTCCCACGGTCACCCCAGAGCCGGGCCGCCCGGCTCAGGAGCCTGGCGCCAAGGCTCCTCCGCTACGCCGCCGTGTCGGGCGTGGCCACGGCGACGAGCCTCACCGTGCTGGGGTTTCTGGTGGCCACCGGCGTCCTGGGCGCCTCCTGGGCCAACGTCGTGGCCGTGGCGGTCGGAACCGTGCCTTCCTTCGAGCTCAACCGGCGCTGGGTATGGGGGAAGAGGGGCGAGCGCTCGATCGTGGCCGAGGTGATCCCCTTCTGCGTCCTCTCCCTCGCCGGGCTGTGCCTGAGCACGCTCGCCGTGGGGGGAGCCGCGGCGTGGGCGGCCCGCGCCGGCGCCCACGGCGGGGCCCGCACCCTGGCCGTCGAGGGTGCTCACGTAGCCGCCTTCGGCTCTCTGTGGGTCGTGCAGTACCTGGTACTGGACCGCGTCCTGTTCCGGCGCGGTCACCTTCTCGATATCAAACCGGCCCCGGTGGGGCTGCTGGCCCAGAGGTGACCCGATGAGCAGCAAGCTCCTGTGGTACGCGGCCCGGTCGAACGGCCTGGTGGCCTGGGTGCTGTTGGCCGCGGCCGTGCTCTGGGGCCTGGCCCTGAGCACCAAGCTGCTGGGCCGGCGCCCCCGGCCCGCCTGGGTCCTGGACATGCACCGGTTCCTGGGGGCGGGGGCGCTGGTGTTCACCGCCGTCCATGTCGTCAGCATCCTCCTCGACACCTACGTCCACTTCGGTCTGGTCGAGGTCCTGGTGCCCCTGGCCGGGAGCTGGCACCCCGTGGCGGTGGCGTGGGGCATCGCCGGGCTCTACCTGCTGGTCGCCCTGGAGGTCACCTCCTTGCTGAGGGCGAGGATCCCGGCCCGGCTGTGGCGCTCGACCCATTACCTGAGCTTCCCGCTCTTCGCCCTGACGTCGGCCCATGCCCTGTCCGCGGGCACCGACCGCCACACCGCGCTCGTCCGCGGCGCCGTCTTCGGCGTGTGCGCCTTGGTGGCCGTGCTCACGGCCGTGCGCTTCGCCGGCTCGGGCCGCCCCGGCCCCGCGAACCTGGCCCCGGCGGGCAGCCCCCGCAGCGTGTAGGCAGCCCCGCAGCGTGTAGATGGACTAGGTCTCGCCCCAGAACGAGGTGGAGGTGACCGACTTCATCACCGTGCGGCTGAAGTGGTCCCGCCTGCCCTCGTAGTCGGCGAACTTGTAGAGCTCGTCCACCAGGTCACGGAAGGGGCCCGGCTCGTTCATGGCCGCGGCGAAGGCGTCCTGGGCCGCATAGTTGTCCATCCCCCAGTGGATGCGTACCTCGCCCGAACCCTTCTCGGTCGTCTGCACCACGGCGTAGGTGCCCAGGTACTCGACCTCATCCGGGCACGACGCCCGGAGCTTCTCCTCGTTGTTGACCACCCACTGCTGCAGCTCGTGCGCCTTGCCGAGCTTGATGTCGAAGCCGTCCTCGTGGATGAAGCGCATGTTGGCCCCCCTTTCGCCGCCGCCAATGGTAGAGCGGTGCGGGCGCGGTTCCCAGGGGTCAGGGCAGGCGCGGCGACCAGCTGAGAGACCCGGCCGCGGTTAAGGCCAGCAGGACCAGCCCGGCGCCGATGAACCAGCTGCTGAGGTCGTGCTTGCGGATGCGGTGGGACACGGACGCGCGGATGGTGTTGTAGGCCTCGCCCAATTGGGCCGCCGACGCGGCCTCGAAGAAGCGGCCCCCCGTCCCGTTCGAGATCTGCTGGAGGGCGGCCTTGTCGACGGGCACTTCCAGTAGGCGGCCCGCCAGCGTGACCTCGCCCTTGTCGCTGCCGTAGGCGATGGTGGTGACGGGCACGTGAGCGGCCGCGGCGACCCGGGTCGCCTCCGCGTCCGACCGACCGGCGTTGGTTGCACCGTCGGACATGAGGACTATGCGGGCGGGGACGGGCGGTGCCGTGGTGGGCTCGTCGGCCACCCCCATGCTGTGGAGGGCGGCGAAGATGGCCTCGCCGATGGCCGTGCCCCCCCTGGTCTGCAGCTGGGCGATGGCCGTCTTGACCTGGGCGTGATCGGTCGTCGGGGCCGCCAGCACCGAGGCGGTGTCGTCGAAGGCCACCAGGCCCACGTCGAATCCGGGCGGAAGGCGATCGACGAAGGCCGTGGCCGCCGCCTGGGCCGCTCTCAGCCTGTCGGGGACGACATCGGTGGCGCCCATGGAGCCGGACACGTCGACGGCGATGACCACCGTCGAGGTCCGCACGGGGACGGCCGTGGCCCGCGCCGGGCGGGCGAAGGCGGCCAGCAGGCTGGCCAGCGCCAGCAACAGGGCCCCGGCCGGCACGTGGCGGCGCCATCCCGGCCGGCGGGGTGCGACCGCGTCGAGCAGGGCCAGGTTGGTGAAGCGCACCGCATAGCGCTGGCGCTGGAACTGGCGCTGGACGTAGACGAGTACGAGGACGATCAAGGCCAAGAAGAGCCACAGCCGGGCCCCGGCCAGGAAGGTCATGCCCGCATGCGGCGGGGCCGGCTGCGGGGGGCGCGGGTGCGCCGGGCCCGAGCCACGAACTCGACCACGTCGAGGATCCAGTCGCGGTCGGTGCGCAGAACGAGATGGCCGGCCCCGGCCCTGCGCATGGCGGCCGCGTTGGCGGCCCGCTGGGCCGCGGCGGCCGCCCCGTAGCGGGCCCGGAGCCCGGCGCTCGAGGTCTGCACGTCCCGCTGGCGGCCGGTCTCGAGGTCGACCAGAGTCAGGTAGCCCACGCTGGGCAGCTCCAGCTCGCGAGGATCGATGATCTCAACGGCCAGGACCTGGTGGCGGGCGGCCAGGAGGCGCAGGGCCCGGGGCCATGGCGAGGGGCACAGGAAGTCGGAGACGACCACGGCCAGGCCCCGGCGCCGGGGGGGACGCAACAGGCCCCTGATGCCCGCGGCCAGATCCACGCGGTCACCTTCGGGGGCAGGGGGGCGCCGGGACACGGCGTGCAGGAGGGCGAGCAGGGCGGCGCGGCCGGGGCGGGCCGGGATGACCCGGGGCCGCTCGCCGCCCAGCAGGACGACGCCGGTGCGGTTGCCCGACCGGATGGTCAGAAACCCCACGGCCGCGACCGCGGCCAGGGCCAGATCGCGCTTGCGGCAGGAGGCGGTGCCGAACTCCATGGAGGCGGAGCCGTCGACCAGGACCCAGGTCTCCAGCTCCCTGTCGGCGATGGTGTCGCGGACGTGGACGGCGCCGCTGCGGGCGGTGAGGGGCCAGTCGATGCGCCGCACGTCGTCGCCTGACTCGTAGGGCCGGGCATCTCCCGGCTCGCTCCCTGCCCCGGGGGCGAAGCCCAGGTGGTCGCCCTGCAGGAGGCCGTCCAGCCGGCGGGTCACGGCCAGCTCCAGGGAGCGCAGCGCCCGATCGGGCCTGCCCCGGCCGGGCACGATCCCTATCTCAGGACTCACGCGGTCCGTCCCGCGGACCGGGGCCGGCCCGACCGCGACGGCTCGGCCCCGTCCCCGTCGAGATGGGGTTGGGCGGCCTCGAGGGGCTGGGGATGGGGTTCGACCTCGCCCCGTCCCGGCACGGCGTCCTGCCTAGGCACCACCCGGGGCGGATGCACCCGCTCCAGCACATGGGCGAGCAGGGCGTCGGGCGTGACGTCGTCGGCCAGGGCTTCGTAGGAGAGCACCAGCCGGTGCCGGCACACGTCGAGATAGCAGTCGCTCACGTCCTGGGGCAGGGCGTAGGTCCGGCCCCGGAGCAGGGCCAGGCCCCGGGCCGCGGCGACCAGGGCCAGGCTGGCCCTGGGGCTGGCCCCGTAGGCGATCTGGCCGGTCAGCAGGGTCAGGCCGGCCCGCATCGGATCGCGAGTGGCCTGCACCAGCTGCACGGCGTAGTCGATGATCGCGGGGTCGACGAAGACGTCGTCGGCTGCGGCCTGGAGGCGGATCAGCCCCGCGGGCGTGAGCACCTTGTCCGCGTGGGGCGGGCGCACACCCATGCGCTCGACGATCGTCATCTCCTCCCGGTGGCTGGGATAGCCGACGCTGACCTTCATGAGGAAGCGGTCGCGCTGGGCCTCGGGCAGGGGATACACGCCTTCGGCCTCTATCGGGTTCTGGGTGGCCATGACGACGAACGGCTCGGGCAGGCGGTGGGTCACTCCGCCCACCGACACCTGGCGCTCGGCCATCACCTCGAGCAGGGCGGACTGGACCTTGGCCGGGGCCCGGTTGATCTCGTCGGCCAGCACGAAGTTGGCGAAGATCGGCCCCAGGGCCACGTCGAACGACTCCGTCGAGGCCCGCCAGATCCTGGTGCCCACGATGTCGGCCGGGACCAGGTCGGGCGTGAACTGCAGGCGCACGAAGCTCCCCCCCGAGACCTCGGCCAGGGTGGCGACGGCCAGGGTCTTGGCCAGCCCCGGCGGCCCCTCCACCAGGCAGTGGCCTCGGGACAGCAGGCACGTGAGCAGGCGCTCGATGACAACGTCGTGGCCGACGATGACCTTCTTGACCTCTACCAGGGCCCGTTCCAGGAGGGTGGCGTCATCCACGCGCCTGGCTCCGGCGCTCTTGGCTGTCGTCGACCGGGCGGGCATCGCTAGGCCCCGCTTCCCCCCACGCCGCGCATGATTGGTGTGTACCAGGTCAGAGGCCCTGGCGGTGACCGTTGCCGGGTTTGCCCGAGCTCAGGCTCGATCTCGCCTCGTGCATGGCCCAAGATACGGAGGTGGAGAAGGTCCGGCATCCGGCCGGCATCGCCGTGACCGCCCTCTGGGCCGCCTTGGCCGTGGCCGCCCCTGTCGTGATCGCCGAGCGCCAGGCCCGGGGCAGTGGCGCTCCCCCCGCCGGTCGCAACACGGTCGTCATGGCGCAAATCACGTTCAGACCGTCAACCTTGGTCGTGGACAAGGGCTCGCACGTCCTGTTCGTGAACAAGGACGTGGCGCCGCACACGGTCACCGCCGCGTCGCTCGGTATCGACTCGGGCGTGATCAACCCCGGCAAAGGGTTCAGGCTGGTCGTGAACCAGGCCGTGGACTATGTGTGCACCATCCACCCGAGCATGAAGGCCAAGCTCCTCCTGCGGGCCTAGGAAGGCGTACCGATGGTCCGGTTGCTGAACGGCATAACCGGAAACAACCTCCTGCTCTACAAGGTCATCCTCACCTCGATCGTCTTCGCCCTCGCCGGCGTCCAGGTCTTCTTCGCCGCTCGCCTCTGGGACGTGTCGAGCTTTCCCCCCATCTCGGCTGCGTCGGCGGCGCGCGTGCACCGGGTGAGCGGCCGGCTGGCGGTGACGCTGGGAGCGGTGGTCGCCCTCACCTGCCTGGCGGGGCCGGCCGGACCCCTGTCGCCCACCCGGGTCCTGCTGCACTCCATCTTCGGCACCGCCGTCTTCGTCATCCTGACGGTGAAGTTCGCGGTGTTGAAGGTCCTGCGCTCGGGCGGCAACGCCCTGCCCTACATAGGGACGGCCCTGTTCCTGGGCTTCGCCGGCATCTGGGCCACGACCGTGGCCGACTACGTCACCTCGAGGTAGCCGATGACGACGTCGAGGAAGCTCATGCTCTTGGCCGAGTCCCTGGTGCTGGGCGCGGCCTTGGTGCTGACGGGTGTGCCCGCGGGTGCCGCCGGTGGCCAGACCACGATCGTCAACTTCGACTACGAGCCGAACGCCCAGAGCGTTGCCGTCGGCACCACGATCACGTGGACCAACAGCGCCGACCGCCCTCACACGGTGACCGATCGGGGCGGGACGTTCGACACCAACCCCGTCGGCCCGCACCAGTCGGCGTCGGTCACCTTCACCGTCCCCGGCACCTACCACTACTTCTGCCGTATCAACCCGTCGAGGATGAACGGGGTGATCACGGTCACCGGCGACAGCACCGGGGCCGCGGTGAACCGGGTCGAGGCCATCGACCCCGCCCTCCCAGGCGAGCGCCTGCGCTTCAACCCCGACACCCTCACCGTCAAGGCCGGCTCAACCGTGCTGGTGGCCAACGTCGGGGGCAAGCCCCACACCCTCGCCGCCGACGACGGGTCCTTCGACAGCGGGGTGGTGGCGCCCGGAGCCGAAGGTGGAAGGTTCGCGGGGACCAACGCCAGCGTGGTCCTGACCAAGCCCGGCACCTACCGGTTCCACTGCGACGTCCATCCCCAGGCCATGACGGGGGTGATCACGGTGACCGGCCCGACCCAGCCCGGACCGGCGCCACCTTCTGACGCGGCGCGCCAGACCAGCGTCTCGGTGGTCGACTTCGCCTTCCAGCCTGGGCAGGCGTCGGTCGCGCCGGGCGGCAAGGTCACGTGGAGGAACGGGGGAGACGCCCCCCACACGGCCACCTTCGACGACGTCGCCCTGGACACGGGGACGGTCCTTCCTGGCAGCAGCGCCTCGCTCCCGGCTCCCCAAAAGCCCGGCAGCTACAGCTACAGGTGCGCCATCCACCCCGGCCGGATGCGGGGCGTGCTGGTGGTGCTGGGCCAGAACGTGGCCGACCCCACCCAACCGGTGGCGGCCCGGGCCCAGACCGCGGCCGCGGTGACAGGGAGACGGGGTCCGGGCGGCGCCCTGTCGGGCCTGGTCCTGGGCACGGCGGTCGTCGCTGCCTTCCTCGCCGGCTTCGGCATCGCCATGTTCTTGAGGCCGCGCCGGCGGCGGGGCGGCTGAGCCGAGGTCCTCAGAAGGGGAGGCCCAGCGGCTGAGATGCCGCGGTGCCGTCCACCTCGTTCAGCCCGTCCAGCGCGTCAAGGGCGGCCAGGGCCTCGGGGACGGTGGCGGCCAGAGAGGCGAAGCGCTCGAAGCCTGCGGCCTCGAGGGCCCGGGCCACCGAAGGCCTGGGCGAGCACACCACCACCGGCCTGTCCTGGTCACGGCACCTGCGGATGGTGCCAACCAGTGCGCCCAGGCCGGCGCCGTCGATGAAGCCGACCCCGGAGAGGTCGATGACCAAAGCGGAGGAGCTTCCCGCGAGCGAGGCCGTCACCTCCCGGTAGCGGGAGACGCCGAAGGCGTCAAGGTCCCCGTCGACCCGGCACACGGCGGCCTGCGCCCTCCTGGACATGGTCATGGCGATCACGGTCTGACCTTGGGCCCCGGACCTGAGATCCCGCTCTGGGAGGCTGAGGAATCTCCTGGGATGTGGAGGAGGTCCTGACCGGCCGGCTCCAGCGCGGCGGGAAGGGGAGAGCCGCCGAGGAGAGCCTCCAGGCCCCAGGTGCTCATGACCCGGCCCGAGTCGTCCACGGCCAGGCCCTCCACCCCGGCGCCCTCCAGGACGTCGAGGACGGGCCCGGAACCGGCCAGCAAGCCCGCCTTGGCCAGGACCTCCGCCGTCCAAGCCTGCGCCGCGGCGACGGTCACCAGGTTGACGTCGGTGCCCGAGGAGAGTCCGGACCGGGGGTCGATGAGATGGTGACGGGTCTCCTCTCCCGCCCGCCACCGCCGGCGCAGCGTCGTAGACGTCGCCACCGCCCCCTCGGCCAGGCCGAGGCGGGCGATCGGGGCGGGCGACCACGGATGCTCGACGGCCACCGTCCATCCGTCGCCCGACGGCCCCGTTCCGCTCACCCGCACGTCTCCCCCCAGGTTGACGCACACCCCGTCGGCCCCCGCGGCCATGACCTCGGCCGTGACCAGATCGGCGGCCAGGCCCTTGCCGATTCCCCCGGGGTCGAAGCCGGTGCCGGCGGGGAGGCGGACGGTGTCCCCATCGATCTCGACGCCCGCCGCTCCCGGGCCGAGGGAGCTGGCGGCGGGCGGCGGCCCCGCTCCCAGCTGGTCGAAGCTGCGGTCGTAGCCGGCGCGGATTACGGCCCCGAGGACCGTCGGGTCGAAGGCGCCGGCGGTGAGGCGCCACGCCTGCAGGGCCCGCTCCACCAGCAGAGCCGTGTCGGGCGAGACCGGCACGGGAGAGCCCGCGGCCCGGTTGAGCCCGCTGACCTCGCTGTCCTCCAGGAACCGGCTCCACAGCCGCTCGAGGTACGCGACGCGGCGGGCCGCGGATGCGGCCAGGCCCGGGTCTCCACCCACCACGATGAGGTGGGCGTCGCTACCCATGGCCCGGAAGCGGAGCTCAGCTGCCATGGCTCGAGGTGTGGGCGGTGCGGGCCGGCGTGGCTGCGGCGGCGGGCGCCACCGCCGTGGCCGCGGCCGGCGTCACCGTCGTGGCCGCGGCGGCGCTCGACGACGACACCGCGCTGGCCGAGGTGCCCGCCGCGCTCGAACCCGTCGCCGACGTGGCTGCCGACGTGGCCGAGGCGGCTGCGGTCGTGGCGCCGGCCGCAGGGCTGACCGAGGCCAGGCCGTAGGCCGCGCTCATGTACCCGGTGAGGCCGAGAACGCTCAGCGCGCTCAGGGCCCCGGCGACGGCGCGGGACCGGCGGGCGCCGCTGTGGGATCGAGGCCGGACCCGGTCCGCTGTGGCCCCGGGTCCGGACGCCCCGACCGGGGGGCGGGCGACCGTGGGATTCATGCTGACTCCTTGTGCCGGCCGCCCCTCGGCGGCCTGGTTGACGCCATGATCGGCGTCGTTCCTCAGAGCGGGCTTGGAGCCCGCTCTGACCCTCCACCGAGGCCCGAGTCGGCGGGGCTTCCCAGGCGGCGCTCAGCGGACCGACAGCCGAGGCTGGTCCCATGGCATCGTGACCCGGACACCTGGACCCGACCGCGGCGCCGCGCTTGCCGGCGGGTCGCAGCCATCGTCCCGTCGAGAGGGGAGGCCCGCCGCCGCGATGACGAACGGGAAGGGCCGGCCCCGGGTGCTCGTGGTCGACGACGAGGAGCACATCACCGAGCTGGTCTCCATGGGCCTCACCTACAACGGCTTCGAGGTCGAGCGGGTCGCTTCCGGGCGTTCCGCCCTGGAGGCGGTCGAGCGCAGGAGGCCCGACCTCATCGTGCTCGACGTGATGCTTCCCGACCTGGACGGCTTCGAGGTCGCCCGCCGGCTGCGCCAGACGGAGGGGGCGGGCACCCGGGTCCCGGTGATCTTCCTCACCGCCCGCGACACGACCCAGGACAAGATCGCCGGGCTGCGCCTGGGGAGCGACGACTACGTCACCAAGCCCTTCAGCATCGAGGAGCTGATCGAACGGGTGAAGGCTGTCCTCAGGCGCTCGGCCGGAACCGGCCCCGGGGAGCACCGCCTCACCTACGCCGACCTGGAGCTGGACGAGGACACCCGCGACGTTTGGAGGGCGGGCAAGCTCGTCGAGCTCACCCCCACCGAGTACAAGCTGCTTCGCTACCTGCTGGCCAACGCCCGCCGGGTCCTGACCCGTGACCAGATCCTGGAGCACGTCTGGGACTACACCTTCGCCGGAAACGCCAGCGTCCTCGAGACCTACGTCAGCTACCTGCGCCACAAGATCGACTGCGTCGACCCGCCCCTCATCCACACCGTCCGGGGCGTCGGCTACAGCCTGCGCCTCCCGCCCGAGTCGTAGGGGCGACGGGCTCGGGCCCGGGCTCGGGGAGCGGAGCGAACTCCAAGGAAAGCCTGCGGATGGGCTGAGGTTGAGGGCCGACGCTTGCGGTCATGAAGGCCACCGCAGCCCTGGCCATCCAGGTCCTGCCCGACCGGCGGGCGGTCGAGGTCGAGATCGTGGTGCCCGTCTACAACGAGGAGGCTCAGCTGGAGGCGTCGGTGCTCCGGCTCCACGCCTACCTCTCGACAGGCTTCCCGGTGTCCTGGGTCCTGACCATCGTCGACAATGCCAGCCGGGACCGGACCTGGGGCGTGGCCTGCCGGCTGGCCCGCGAGCTCGACGGCGTGCAGGCCCTCCACCTGGACGGCAAGGGACGAGGGCGGGCGCTGCGGGCGGCCTGGTCGGCCAGCCGGGCCACGGTCGTGGCCTACATGGACGTCGATCTGTCCACCCGTCTCGACGCCCTCCTGCCCCTGGTGGCCCCTCTCCTGTCGGGCCACAGCGACGTCGCCATCGGCTCCCGTCTCGCCCGCGGTGCCAGGGTGGTGCGGGGCCCCAAGCGCGAGGTGATCTCCCGCGTCTACAACCTGCTCCTGAGGGTGACCCTGCGCAATCGCTTCTCCGACGCCCAGTGCGGGTTCAAGGCCCTTCGCGCCGACGTGGCCGGCACCCTGCTTCCCATGGTGGAGGACGAGGGCTGGTTCTTCGACACCGAGCTGCTGGTTCTGGCCGAGCACAACGGGCTGCGCATCCACGAGGTCCCGGTGGACTGGGTCGACGATCCCGACTCGCGTGTGGACTTGGTGGGCACGGCCGTGGACGACCTGCGGGGCATCTGGCGCCTGTCCCGCCGGCTGGCCGGCGGCGGCGGCGTGGTGTCCACTCTTCGCCCATGACCCTGCGGCTGCGGCTCGTCCTCGCCCTGGTCGTGCTGGTCACCGCCGGACTCTCACTGTTCGGGGTGGCGACCTACTCCCTGTACGCCCGCAGCCAGTACCAGCGCCTGGACGATCAGGTTCGCTCGTCGACGCCCTTCCTGACCCGCCAGCTCGACGAGGCCGCGGGACTTGTCCCCGGTCCGTCCCGGGGCTCGGGGCCTGGCGCCGGGCTCGCGCCTCCGGGCGGCGGAGGCCTGGAGGGCTCGCCTTTCCCGGGCGACGGTGGTGGGCGGGGACGGGGGGGTGGGCCCCCTTCGGCCCCCCTGGCGACCTACGGGGAGCTGCGCGATCGCTCGGACAAGGTCCTCAGCCACGTGCAGCTGGCCACCTCCACGGCCCAGCCCCGGCTGGCGGTCCATCTGAAGGCCGGCTCGGCCACCAGGTCCCGGTTCTTCACCACCGGGTCGGCCAGCGGCTCTGGAAGCTGGCGGG
>Ga0209577_10001452_pt1 | contig 23445 bp, 18 predicted proteins | sample GraSoiAngelo_109_FD_185874 | JGI IMG/M metagenome (GOLD analysis project Ga0209577, IMG submission 185874) | Grasslands soil microbial communities from the Angelo Coastal Reserve, California, USA - 14_0903_12_20cm (SPAdes) (version 2) | ecosystem: Environmental > Terrestrial > Soil > Grasslands...
GGTGAAGGACATGCGCGTGAACATCGACCAGTTTCTGGCGCTGTCCCTGAGCGACTCGCACAAGAAGGCCATTCTCGAGACCAATGCGCTGGCTTTGTTCCCTGCTGCTCGCTAGTCCGGCGCTCGCTGCCGCGCAAGGCTCCGGTTCTCCATCGCTCCATTTCGATTTCGCCGCCATCCCGGCGACGCGGGATTCCTTCGTGTTTCACTTCCGCGGCCAGGAGCGCGGCTGGGCCGTGTGGCAGTTCGAGATCCGGCCGCTCGAGACGACCCAGCAGCTCGTGTACACCGCGCGCTCGGAGTTCCGGCCCGTCGAAGAGGAGCAGGAGCGGGTGGTGCTCGACCGGCTCACCGGGGCTCCCCTCTCGACGTTCCACCGCATCGACCTGTTCTCGCCGACGAGCGATACCGTGATGATGGAGCACGACCTCGAAGTGCGGCACGGCGAGATCTCCGGGCGCCGCCGCATCGGCACGAAGAGCGGCGAGGTGAAGATCATTCCCGTGAGCCGGCCGTTCGCGCCGGGCATGGTGCTCGGCGACTACGTGTTCATCGCCGGCGCGGTGACGAACGTCGCGCCCGGCGACTCGGTCGGCATGCCGGCGTACAAGGAGTTCGCCGATTCGGTCACGACCCTGAGCTTCGTGGCCGAGCCGCCGATCACCATCCGCGTGCCCGCGGGCCGGTTCGACGTGCAACCCCTGAAGAGCGGCAACTTTCGCATCTTCGCCACACGGACGGCGCCGCGGCGCGTCGTGAAAGGCGAGACGCTGGATGGCGTGTTCGCGTTCGAGCTGGTGCACTCGGGCCCGGTGGTTCCCGCGCCCGAGTCCGAGTGAGGGGATTCATCGATGCGTAACGGCCGAAGAGTTGGTGTGGGCGTCCTGGGCGCATGGCTGGTGTGCAGCGGTTGGCTCGCTCCCCCGCTGGCGGCCCAGGCCGGCCGGATCTCCTACGAGGCATTCACCCTGCCCAACGGCTTGCACGTGCTGTACTCCGAGGATCACTCCACGCCGATCGTGTCGGTGGACGTGTGGTACAACGCCGGCTCGCGCAACGAGCGGCCCGGCCGCTCGGGGTTCGCGCACCTGTTCGAGCACATGATGTTCGAGGGCTCCGCCCACGTGAAGAAAGGCGAGCACTTCCAGCTGATTTCGCGCGCCGGCGGCACGGAGAACGGCAGCACCGCGGAAGACCGCACGAACTACTATGAAACGATTCCCTCCAACCGCCTGAATCTGGCGCTGTGGCTCGAGGCGGACCGCATGCGCTCGCTCGCCATCACGGACGAGAACTTCCACAACCAGCGCGAGACCGTGAAGGAGGAGCGCCGGCTGCGGGTCGACAACCAGCCGTACGCGCCGGCGTTCATCGACGGCATGACCTGGCCGTTCGACAGCGCCGCGTGCTTCGCCTACGCCCACACGGTCATCGGATCGATCGACGACCTGAACGCCGCGCAGCTGCCGGACGTCCGGGCGTTCTTCGACACCTACTACGCCCCCAACAATGCCACGCTCGTCGTGGTGGGCGACTTCCGGCCGCTCGAGCTGCGCCGCTTCGTCAACCAGTACTTCAGCGAGATTCCGCGCCACCCGGACCCGCCCCCGGTGAGCTGCGCCAGCCGGGTCGCGCCGGGCGCGGCGCGGCGCGAGGTCACCGACGCACACGCCAATCTGCCGGCCGTGATTCACATCTACCGCGTGCCGCCGCACGCCGATCCCGACACGCCGGCGCTCGAGCTGCTCAACGTGATCCTCGGGGAGGGCGAGAGTTCGCGCCTCAACGTGGCCGTCGTGCGGCGCGAGAAGGCGGCGCTCGGCACGCAGGTGGCCATGAACCCGTTCGATTCGCGCCGCGGGCCGGGTGTGCTGCTGGCGCTGGCCATCGCCAACCAGGGCGTGGATCCGCTCAAGCTCGATACGCTGCTCACGGCCCAGCTCGACAGCGTGCGGGCGACCGGCGTCACCAGCGAGGAGCTCACCAAGGCGAAGAACACGTTCCGCGCGGGGTTCATTCACGCACGCGAGACGACGCTCGGCAAAGCGGAGGAGCTGCAGCACTACGACATGTTCCACGCGTCCCTGGCCGAGATCAACAGCGACCTGGACCGCTTCCTCGCCGTCACCGCCGACGACATCCGGCGGGTGGCGGGCAAATATCTCGATCCGGCGAACGCGCTCGTGATCATCGTGACGCCCGCGACGAGCGGAGTCGCGCAGTGAGGCGCGCGGCCTGTCTCGGCTTGGCTTGGGCCTGTCTGTCCGCCGGTCCGGCGGTCCGCCTGTCCGCCCAGGGTTTTCCCACCACGCCCCCCAAGCCCACGCGGCTCGCCCCCGTTCGGTTCCCGCCGTTCAAAGAGACGATGCTTCCCAACGGGCTCGCGCTCGTCGTGATCGAGCAGCACGAGCAGCCCGTCGTGTCCGTCAGCCTCGCGTTCCGCGGGGGGGGCGCCATCTCCGACCCGGCCGGCAAGGAGGGACTGTCCGAGCTCACCGCCGAGCTCCTCTCCAAGGGCACCGCGACCCGCACGGCGGAGCAGATCGCCTCGACCATCGAGGGGGTGGGGGGGCACCTGTCGGCGAGCTCGGCGGAGGACTTCCTCACGATATCGGCCGACGCCCTGAGTGACCAGCTCGAGCTCGTGTTCGACCTGCTGGGGGACGTGACCCTGCGCTCGACCTTCCCGACGAGCGAGCTCGAGCTGGCCCGCACGCGCGCGCTCTCGGCGCTCGCGCTGCAGCTGTCGCAGCCCGGCGCGGTGGCGCAGCAGGTCTTCGAGCGCGAGATCTACGGCCGCAACCCCTATGGCCGCAGTCCCACACGCGACAGCTACGGCGCCGTCACGCCCGACGACGTCACGCACTTCGCTCGCGAGCGGCTGCGGCCGGGCGGTGCGCTGCTCGTGGTCGCCGGGGATGTGACGGACACGCAGGTACGGGACCTGGTCGACAAGGCGTTCGCGGACTGGCGGGGAGCGCCGCCTCCGGTCCCCGCCCTGCCCGCTCCCGTCACGCGTCTCGCGCCCGACATCCTGCTGGTGCACCGGCCGGGCTCGGCGCAGGCCAACATCGTGGCCGGCAACCCGACGATCCTGCCGACCGACCCGGTCTATTACGCGGGGCGCGTCGCCGCGCAGGTGCTCGGCGGCGGAGTGGACTCACGGCTGTTCCTCATCCTGCGCGAGCAGAAGAGCTGGACGTACGGCGCCTACGCCTCGCTGCGCCGGCACCGCGGGCTGGGCTACTGGCAGGCGACCGCCGAGGTCCGCACCGACGTCGCGGACAGCGCGCTGGTCGAGCTGCTGCATCAGATCGACCGGGTACGGACCGAGCTGATTCCCGATTCGGAGCTCACGGCGGCGAAGGGCTTTCTGGTCGGGTCGTTCCCACTCACCATCGAGACGCCGAGCCAGATCGCGAGCCAGGTGGCGAACGCGAAGCTCCTCGGGTTAGGGGATGACTACCTGCGCTTGTACCGGGAGCGTCTGAGCGCCGTCACGGCCCTCCAGGCCCGAGCTGCGGCGGCGCGGCTGTTCCGGCGCAATGCGCTGACGATCGTCGTCGTGGGGGACGGTGCCAAGCTGTACGACCGGCTCAAGGCGATCGGCCCCGTCCGCGTCACGGACGTCGACGGCAAGGCGCTCACGCCCGACGATCTCAATCCACCGGCGGCGAACGTCACACTCGACCCACGCCAGCTGGAGTCCCGCACCGACAGCTCGCAGGTGGTGGTCCAGGGGAAGGCGCTGGGGTTCGCGGTCGCGGACATCACGCGCGCCGGCGACTCGGTGGTGTACTCGGAGCACGCGGCGATGGGGAACGGACTGTTCGAGCAGCGGACGACCGTGGTGTTTTCCGCGGCGGATGCCGCCGCGCGTCGGCTCGACCAGGTCATGATTCGCCAGGGGACGAAGGTCGAAGCCCACCTGGTGTATGCCGGCGGGCGCGTGAAGGGCAACAACCTCGTGCCCCAGCCCGACGGGAGCGTGCAGCAATTCCCGGTGGACACGGCGGTGCCTGCGGGGATCGTGGATGAGAACGTCGCGCCGCTCGTCGGATCGTCGCTGGTGCGCGCCCCGGGCCAGACGCTCCGCCTCGCCGTGTTCACGCCCAGCGAAGTCGCGACGAAGGTCCTCACGTTCAAGGTGGGGCCGGCGGAAACGGTCGTGGTACCCGCCGGCACGTTCCAGGCGTACCGGGTCGACGTCACCGGGCCGAAGGTGCCGCTCGTGCTCTACGTCAGTGTCGACTCGCCTCACAGGGTCGTGAAGCAGGAATTCGTCGGGCAACCGGCGGTCATCGAGCTCGTGAAGTAACGCCATGGAGAGGACATCCCGCATGCGACCATCGTTGCTTCTGCTCTTCGCCCTCGCGGGCGGGTGCGCGACCGGAGCGGCCCGTCCCACCCGCGAGGCGGGCGCGGCTCCCGCGCCCGCCCAGGCACCCGCCCCGGCCAAGCAGGCAGCGGGCGAGTCGAGCAGCGTCGATCGGCAGCAGTACCCGTCGACCTACCGGCGTCATCCGAATCCGCCGGTCGTGATCCGCAATGCGACGATCATGACCGCGGCCGGCCAGGAGATTGCGAATGGGTCGATCGTCCTCAAAGACGGGCGCATCGTCGCGGTGGGCGCGAAGGTGGACGCACCTGCCGACGCGGTCGTGGTGGACGGCGCGGGGAAATACGTGACGCCCGGGCTGATCGACGAGCATTCGCACCTGGGGGTGTACGCCGCGCCCGGCACCGACGCCGAGTCCGACGGCAACGAGGCGACGAATCCGGTAACGGCCGAAGTGTGGGCCGAGCACTCGTTCTGGCCGCAGGATCCGCAGATCCCGCTGGCGATCGCGGGCGGCATCACCACCATTCAGGCGCTCCCCGGCTCGGCCAATCTGATCGGCGGCCGGAGCGCAATCCTGAAGCTCATCCCGGCGCGCACGGTGCAGGAGATGAAGTTCCCCGGAGCCCGCTACGGGTTGAAGATGGCATGCGGTGAAAACCCCAAGCGCGTGTACGGGCAGAAGGGCGGGCCGTCGACGCGCATGGGCAACATGGCGGGCTACCGCAACGCGTTCGCCCAGGCCGAGGGATATCGGCGCAAGTGGGACAAGTGGAACAAGGATCATCAGGGCGATCCCCCCGATCGCAACCTCAAGCTCGAAACGCTGGCCGAGGTGCTGCGCGGCGACATCTACGTGCAGAACCATTGCTACCGGGCGGACGAGATGGCTCACATGCTCGACCTGGGCCGCGAGTTCGGCTTTCCGTTCCGTTCCTTCCACCACGCCGTGGAGGCCTACAAGATCCGCGACCTGCTGGCGGCGGCCGGTACGGGCGCGGCGGTATGGGCGGACTGGTGGGGCTTCAAAGAAGAGGCGATGGACGGGATCAAGGAGAACGCCGCATTGCTTCAGCAGGCGGGCGTGCGCGTCAACATCCACTCGGACAGCCCGAGCGGCATTCAGCGCCTCAACCAGGAGGCGGCCAAGGCGATGTACGCCGGCATTCGCGCCGGCATCCCGGTCACGCGCGACCAGGCGATCCGCTGGGTGACGGCGAATCCCGCCTGGGCCATCGGGCTCGATTCGCTCATCGGGACGCTCGAGTCGGGCAAGGTCGCCGACGTGGTCGTGTGGTCGGGCGACCCGTTCTCGGTCTACTCGAGGGCCGTGCAGGTCTACAACGATGGCTGGCTCGTGTACGACCGCAACGATCCCGCCCACCAGCCGCGGACCGATTTCCAGCTCGGCCAGACGCCGGGTCCCGGGAGTGATCGATGATCGCGTTTCTGCTCGCCCAAACCATCGCCATCACCGGGGGGACGGTGTACCCGGTGTCCGGTCCCAAGCTCGCCAACGCGACCGTGTTGATCCGGGACGGGAAGATCGTGGCGGTTGGCGCGGGGGTGACGACGCCGTCGGGCGCCACGCGCATCGACGCCACCGGCAAGTGGGTGACGCCCGGCTTGATCGACGGCGCCGGCCAGCTGGGGCTGGTCGAGATCGGGGCCGTCCCGGGCACGCGCGAAGGCTTCCTGCGCGGCGACACGATCGCCGCGGCGTTCAACGTGTCCGAGGGCCTGAATCCGGCGTCGATGCTGATTCCGGTCACGCGCATCGAGGGAGTGACGACGGCGCTCGCGACCCCGCTCGGGAATCTGGTCGCCGGGCAGGCGGTGTTGATCGATCTGGCGGGCAACACGATCGAGGAGATGCTCGTCAAGTCTCCCGTCGGCATCGTCGCCGACCTGTCGGAGAGCGGGAAGAACGAGGCCGGTGGCTCGCGCGCGGGGGTGGCGGACAGGCTGCGGCGCGCCTTCCGCGACGCGCTGCTCTACGAGCGTCGCCGGGCGGACTTCAATCGGGCGCAAATGCCGCCGCTCCCGGAGTCGCCGCCGGACCTGGAGGCGCTGCTGCCGATGCTCCACGGGCAGGAGGCGTTGATCGCGAGCGCCAACCGGCGGAGCGATATCGAGACCGCGCTGCGGCTGGCGCGGGAGTTCAAGCTGAAGCTGGTGGTCGCAGGCGCGCAGGAGGCGTGGCAGATCGCCGGCGAGCTTGCCCGCGCCGACGTGCCTGTTCTGGTCGAGCCGCTCGACAACATCCCGTCGTACGACGCGCTCGGCGTGCGGTACGAGAACGCCGGACTCCTCGCCAAGGCGGGCGTGAAAATCGCCCTGCTGGAGACCGACACGCACAACTCCCGCAACCTCCGCCAGGAGGCCGGGAACGCGGTGGCGTACGGCATGAATTGGGAGCAGGCGTTGCGCGCGGTCACGCTCTCCCCGGCGGAGATCTTCGGCGTGGCCGATCGCTACGGCTCACTCGAGGCCGGCAAGGTCGCCAACGTCGTGGTGTGGTCGGGGGATCCGTTCGAGTTCACGACCGGCGTCGAGCACGTCCTGATCCGCGGGAAGGAAATTCCGCTGAAGAGCCGCCAGACGGAGCTGTTGGAGCGGTACCGGAAACTGCCACCTAGCTACTAGGGCGGCACAGGGGGCAAGGGCGGCAAAGGGCGGCAAAGGGCGGCAAAGGGCGGCAGGACATCACTGGTCCTGTCGGACACCTCGAATTGATCGATACAGCCGCCAACTCTCTTTGCGGATCCCTCGGCGATGTTTGCCACGACCGAGAACGCGGCGCGGCGAGTCTGCGATGTGAGTCCATAGAGTTCGTTTTTTGGGAAGGCATCAGTCGCGTCGTAGACGGCCAGGACGAACTCATACGACCGTCGCCAGGCTGCGAACCGTTCGTAGGAAGGCACAGCACCAACATGTAATCGAAGAAGAAGGGACTTCGGTACCAATCCGTTGCAGGGTGTGACAAAAAAGGCGGCCGAGTCGACGCTTGCCGCCCTCTGCCGCCCGTTGCCGCCCTCTGCCGCCCTTTTCTGCCGCCCTAGTTTTTCCCCACCGGATAGACGCTCACCTGGTAGCGCTTCTTGTTCTTGTGCTCGAAGCGCACCTGGCCGTCGACCACGGTGAACAGCGTGTCATCGGAGGCCCGGCGCACGTTCAGCCCGGGATGGAACTTGGTGCCCCGCTGCCTGACGAGGATCGTCCCGGCCGTGACGTGCTCCCCGGCGAAGCGCTTGACGCCGAGATACTTCGGGCCGGAGTCGCGGCCGTTGCGGGAGGAGCCGACACCTTTCTTGTGAGCCATCTACGCCTCAGTCGCCCTTGAGCTTCACGTCGGCGATCTTGATTTCGGTGAACTGCTGGCGATGCCCGCCGTGGCGCCGGTAGCCGGTGCGGCGCGCGAAACGGTAGATCTTGATCTTCTCGCCCTTGCCGTGCCGCACGATCTCGGCCGTCACCTTCGCGCCCTTGAGCACCGGCTTCCCCGCCTGCACGTGCTTGCCGTCGCTCGTGAGCAGCACCTGGTCGAACGTCACCTTGCTCCCAGGCTCGGCCGCGAGCAGGGGGACCTTGATCGTGACCCCGGGCTCGGCGCGGAACTGCGCCCCACCGGTCGAGAAAATGGCGTAGGTCATGAGGGCGGAACTCTACTCGTGGCTTGGAGTTCGGTCAAGGGGGTGCGCGGTGCGCGGGAGCAACCGCGCACCGCGTACTGCGTACCCTCAAGCCACCGCATACTGTTCGGTCACGTCGCGCCCCGCCGGCTTCGCCATCATGCGGAACTCGTCCAGCCGCATCATCGGGTCGTCGCGCACCTCGAGCTCGAGGCCGGTTTGCTTTTCGAGCTGGCGCAGGAAGTTGGGCTCCTGCTCGACCAGGTACAGCGCCACATCGGGATGCAGTCGCACGGCGAGCTGGCGCTCCTTGTGCTCCGCCCCGGCGCGCTTGAGCGAGCGCTCCATGCGGCGCACCACGACTTCGGGCCGGAATACGCGTCCGGTGCCGTTGCAGGTGGGGCATTCCGCCGTCATGGAGTGCCACAGCGAGGGCCGCACCCGTTGGCGGGTCATCTCGATCAGCCCCAGCTCGGAGACGGCGAACGCCTTGGTGCGCGCCCGGTCGCGACTCAGGTGGGTGCGCAGCTCCTGCAGCACCTTGTCGCGATTGCCGCGCGACTCCATGTCGATGAAGTCAACGACGATGATGCCGCCGATGTCGCGCAGCCGCAGCTGGCGCGCCACCTCGTGGGCGGCCTCGAGGTTGGTCTTCACGATGGTGCTTTCGGGATTCTTCTTGCCCGTGTAGCGCCCCGTGTTCACATCGATCGACACGAGCGCCTCGGTCGGCTGAATGATCAGGTAGCCGCCCGTGGGCAGCTCGACGCGCGCCTTGAAGAGGGCCCGGATCTCGGCCTCGACGTCGTATTCGTCGAACAGCGGTGTTTCGGCCTCGTACAACTTGACCCGCTCGATCAAGTCGGGGTCGACTTGCTTCAGGTACTGGACGACTTCGTTGTGCAGCATCTTGGAGTCGACGAGCAGCGAGTCGACCTTGTCGGAAAACAGATCGCGGATGATGCCCCTGGTGAGCGATGTCTCGCGCTGCAGCAGCGCCGGGGCGCGTACCGACCCCGACTTGCGCTTGATCTTCTTCCAGAGCCCGTACAGGTGATCGATCTCGCGCTTGCAGCTCTGCTCGGTCAGGTCCTCGGCGACGGTGCGGATGATCCACCCGCCCGAATCCTTCGGGACGAGCTTCGAGACGAGGTCGCGCAGCTTGGCGCGCTGATCACGATTCTCGATCTTGCGGGAGACGCCAACCTTGGATGCGAACGGCATGTAGACCAGGACGCGCCCGGCGAGCGAGACCTGCGCGGTGACGCGCGGTCCCTTGGTGCCGATCGGCTCTTTGATGACCTGAACGAGCTTCGCTTCGCCGCGCTTCAGCTCGTCGCTGACGTTGGGCAGGCGGCGTCGCGAGGAGCGCCCCCCTCCACCCCCGCCTCCCCCCCCACCCCCGTTGCCGTTGCCGTCGTCCTCGTCGTCGTGATCGGAGGGCTCGTCGTCCTCCTCCGCCTCGATCAGGTCGGAGGCGTGGAGAAAGGCGCTCTTTTCGGCTCCGATGTTGACGAAGGCGGCTTGGATTCCCGGGAGCACGGCCTCGACCGTGCCCAGGTAGATATCGCCCACCATGCGGCGGGCGTCCGGACGATCCACCAAGAGCTCAACAAGGCGGTCGTCCTCCAGGATCGCCACGCGAGTCTCGCGCGCGGTCCCGCTGATGAGTATTTCTCGTTTCAAAGCAAGTGCCCTCGACCCCGGTCGGCCAACAGCCGGTCGGGATCCTGCGATTGGTCCAGCAGAAACTCATGCCGCTGAGATCAGTCTCGGATGAGTCGAACCGATTGGACGAGCGTCGCCCCGGCGACGTTGGGACGGCGCCAGAGAGCGACAGCAACGCACGAGTCCAATGCATAGCCTAAATATAAGCGGCCTTGCAACTTACGTCAACCGGGGTGAGATTATCGATATGCGGCCACAGTTCGCTTCTTTCCTCAGGGGGGTGCTCCTGACCGTCCTCGCCAGCGGTTCCGCGACCACGCCAGCCGCCGCCCAGACCATCCCGTACCCGCCGGCCCCGCAGGGCGACGTGGTCGACGACTATCACGGGACCAAGGTCCCCGATCCCTACCGCGGGCTGGAGGATCCCGACGCGCCGGCGACGCGCGCGTGGATCGAGGCGGAGAACCGCCTGACGGAGGCGTATCTGGCGGGAATCCCCGCGCGCGAGCGGATCAAGGAGCGGCTGCGCCGGCTGTGGGACTATCCCAAGTACGGCGCGCCGTTCCACAAGGCCGGCCGCTACTTCTATTTCAAGAACGACGGCTTGCAGAACCAGTCGGTGCTCTACAAGCAGGCGGCGCTGACGGGGGACCCGGCGGTGCTGCTGGACCCGAATCTCCTGTCGGCGGACGGGACGGTCGCGCTCTCGACGCTGGCGGTGTCCGAAGACGGCGGGCTGGTCGCGTACGGGACGTCGGCGAGCGGCTCCGACTGGGAGGAGTTCCGGGTGCGCGACGTGGCCACCGGGCGCGACCTCCCGGATCATCTGCGCTGGATCAAGTTTTCCGGGGCGTCCTGGACCAAGGACGGCGCCGGTTTCTTCTACAGCCGCTACCCGCAGCCGGGCGACAAGGCGCTCAGCGACGTCAACCGGTTCCAGAAGGTCTACTACCATCGGCTCGGCACGGATCAGACGCAGGACGTGCTCGTCTATGAGCGACCCGACCAGCCCGATTGGGGCATGAACGCCGAGGTCACCGACGACGGTCGCTACGCGGTGTTGCACGTCTGGCTCGGCACCGACCGGCGCAACCGGGTCTACTATTTCGATCTCAAGGATCCGAAGCACCCGCGGGTCACGGGCGACGTGGTGCGGCTGCTCGACGACTTCGACGCGAGCTATTCCTTCGTGGGCAACGACGGTCCGGTGTTCTACTTCCTCACCGATCTGAGCGCGCCCCGGAAGCGGGTCATCGCGGTCGACACGCGCCATCCCGAGCGTGGCCGCTGGCGCGAGGTCATTCCTCAGGGCCCGGACGTGCTGGAGGAGGTGCATATCATCCACGACGTGTTCGTGACGAGCGCCATGCACGATGCGGCGTCCCGGCTCCGGCTGTACACGCTCGACGGCCGGCCGATGCCGGAGGTCGCGCTGCCCGGGCTGGGCACCGTGGGCTCGATCACTGGTGAGCGGCGCGACGCCGAGATGTTCTACGCCTTCACGTCGTTCCTGTACCCGACCACGATCTTCCGGTATGACTTCAAGACCGGGACGAGCAGCGTCTTCAAGGCGCCGCAGATCGACTTCGATCCGTCGGGCTACGAGACGAGGCAGGTGTTTTACACGAGCAAGGACGGCACCCGCGTGCCGATGTTCATCACGCATCGCAAGGGACTGAAGCTCGACGGCTCGAACCCGACGTACCTGTACGGCTACGGCGGGTTCAACATCAGCCTCACGCCGAGCTTCTCAGTGGCCACGCTCGTGTGGCTCGAAATGGGCGGTGTCTACGCCGTGCCGAACCTGCGGGGCGGCGGCGAGTACGGCGAGGAGTGGCATCAGGCGGGGATGCTCGACCGCAAGCAGAACGTGTTCGACGATTTCATCGCGGCCGCGGAGTACCTGATCGCGCAGGGGTACACGTCCACCCCCAAGCTGGCCATCGCGGGCGGGTCGAACGGTGGGCTGCTGGTGGGGGCGGCGATCACGCAACGCCCGGATCTCTTCGGCGCCGCGCTCCCCGCGGTGGGGGTGATGGACATGCTCCGCTTCCACAAGTTCACGATCGGCTGGGCCTGGGTGACCGACTACGGCTCCGCCGACAGCGCGGCGCAGTTCCCCTATCTCTACAAGTATTCGCCGCTCCACAACATCCGGCCGGGCACGAAGTACCCCGCGACGCTCGTCACGACGGCCGATCACGACGATCGCGTGGTGCCGGGCCACTCGTTCAAGTTCACGGCGACGCTCCAGGCCGCGCAGGCGGGACCGCAACCGGTGCTGATCGAGATCGAGACGAAGGCGGGACACGGCGCGGGCAAGCCGACGAGCAAGGTGATCGAGGAGCAGGCGGATCGGTTTGCCTTCCTCGTGCGCAATCTTGGAATGACGATTCCCTAGTGACGACTAGTCCACGAGGTCTCCGAGAAGCTGGCGAGCGATAACGATTCTCTGGATCTCGCTCGTCCCTTCCCCGATCTCGCAGATCTTCGCGTCCCGCATCATCCGTTCCACCGGGTAGTCCGTCGTGTAGCCGTAGCCCCCGTGTAGCTGGACGGCCTTGGTCGTGGCGCGCATCGCCAGCTCGGACGCGTACAGCTTCGCCATCGCCGCCTCGCGCTTGAACGGCTGGCCGTGCTGCTTGAGCCAGGCGGCGTGGTACACCAGGTGCTTCGCGGCCTCGATCTCCGTGGCCATGTCGGCGAGCGCGAAATGCACGCCCTGAAAGCTCGCGATCGGGCGGCCGAATTGCTTGCGGGTCCCGGTGTAGCGCAGGCACTCCTCGAGCGCTCCCTCGGCGATCCCGAGCGACAGCGCGCCCAGGCCGACGCGCCCCCCGTCCAGCGTGTGCAGGAACTGGCGGAAGCCGTTGTTCAGGGCGCCGAGCATGTTTTCCTTGGGGACGATGGCGTCCTGGAACACGAGCTCGCGCGTATCCGAGGCGCGCCAGCCGAGCTTGTCCTCCTTCTTCGCCGCCAGGACGCCGGGGCACTTGGGGAGCGACGCGTCGTGGCCCACGCCCACCCGCTTTGCCTGTTCCAGGTCGGTCGTGTCCTTGGTGACGATGAAGGCGCTGATGCCGTGCGTCTTCTTCGCGGCCGGATCGGTGCGCGCGGCGACGACGAAAATCTCGCCCACACCGGCGTGCGTGATGAAGATCTTGGAGCCGTTCAAGACGAAGTGGTCGCCCTTGTCCACCGCGACCGTCTGCATGCCCCCGGCATCGGACCCGGCGCCCGGCTCGGTCAGCCCGAATCCGGCCAACACCCTCCCCGCCGCGAGCAGGGGCACAAAGCGCTGTTTCTGCTCGTCCGTGCCGAAATCGACGATCGGCGACGTGCCGAGGGTCGTGTGGGCGCTGACGGTGATGGCGTGACTGGCGTCGACCTTGGCGAGCTCGTGGATGACGAGGATGTACGAGAGATAGTCCATGCCGGACCCGCCCAGCTCCTCCGGCCAGGGAATGCCGAACAATCCCAGGTCGGCCATGCGGCGCACGTTGTCCCAGGGAAACGCGCTGTCGCGGTCATACCGCGGCGCGCTGGGTTTCACGACCTGCTGCGCGAAGTCGCGCACCATGTCGCGCACCTGAAGGTGATGGTCGGTGAAGTAGAGGGAGTCGTGCATACCGTAATCTAGTTGCAGGTGGCACGACGCCAAGTTCCACGAACGGCGAGTGGGCTACGGATTCGCGCAGCGTGGCGTCGTGCCGTCGTGTAACGTCTCACCCCGTGGTCCCAAACCCCGCCGCGATGCAGTTGATCGACAGCAGCAGCGCGGGCCGCGCGTCCTCCTGCCCGGCGCGATAGCTCCGCAGCAGCTCGACCTGCTGCCGGCTCACCTGATTGAGCAGCCGTAGGCGGCTCTCGAGCCGCCGCCGGAACTGGGGGAAGCGTCCCGCGAGGTCGCCGGATCCGACGAGCCGCCGGATCACGTCGCTGGTGCGGTGATACTCGTCGGCCACGAGCGAGAACAGCTCGGCTCGCAACCAGTCGTCGGCCACCAGGGCGGCGTACTCGCGCGCGATGTCGAGGTCGACGTACGCCAGGGTCTTCTCCACTTCGTCCACGATCAGCCGGAACAGACGGCAGTCGTTGAACATCCGCGCGAGCAGCGCCGCGCCGCGGGGGCCGCGAACCTCGAGGAACGTCGCGAGCCCCGTGCCCACGCCAAACCAGCCCGGGATGAAGTGGCGGTTCTGGGTCCACGCGAACACCCAGGGAATGGCCCGGAGATCGGCCAGGGTTCGGGCGCCGAGGCGCCTGGCCGGGCGCGACCCGATGTTCAAGAGGGCGATCTCCTCGAGCGGACTGGCGGCCTGGAAGTACGCCACCAGGCCCGGGTGGTCCACGAAGCGACGGTAGGCGGCGTGCGCGGCGCCCGAGAGGGCCTCCATCGCCTCGTCGAACTCCGTCGTGGGCACGAGGGCCAGCTCGCGCTCCGACTTGAGGGAGTGCTCGAGCACGCTCGCCGCGAGCAGCTCGGCCTGATATGCGGCCGTGCCGCGGTTCGCGTACTTGAACGACACCACTTCGCCCTGCTCGGTGATCCGCAGGCGGCCGCGAATCGAGCCCGCCGGCTGCGCCGCGATCGCCCGCCCGGTCGGGGCGCCGCCCCGGCTCACCGAGCCGCCGCGGCCGTGGAAGAACGCGACGGGAACGCCGCACTCGCGGCCCAGCCGGGTGAGCTTGAGCTGCGTCTTGGCGAGCTCCCAGTTGGACGACAGAAACCCGCCGTCCTTATTCGAGTCGGAGTAGCCGATCATCACCTCCAGCACGCCCCCCTGCTCACGCACGCTGCGCCGCACCACCGGGATGTGGAGCAGCTCCCGCACGATATCCGGTGCGCGGCGCAGGTCGTCGATGGACTCGAACAGCGGAACGATCGGAAGCGTGCAGGTCTCGGTGCCGGCGGCGTCAGCGAAGAGGCCGGCTTGCTTGGCGAACAGGTATGCGCCGAGCACGTCGGAGACGCTGTGCGTCATACTCAGTACGAAGCTGCCGATCGCCTCGCGATCGAGCCGATCGCGCGCCTCGCGGATCAGCCGGAACATGCCCGCCGTTTCGGCCGCGGCTCCGTCCGCCGGGAGGTCGAGCGGCGCGCCGGGGCCGAGCGGTCGCGCCAGCTCCGCCTGCAGCCAGGCGCGCCATTGCGGCGACTCGAGCGCCGGCGGTTCCGCGGGGCCGCGGGTGTGCCACAGCGCGTGGAGCGCCTCGTTCAGGCGCGTGGAATTCTCGCGGATGTCCAATCGGAAGGTGCTGAACCGGAAGGCTTCCACCTCGCGCCGCACCGGCCGGACCAGCAGCCCGGCGGCCGCGCCGCACTGGGCGTCGGCGAGGCCCGCCTCCAGCGCGCGCAGGTCGGCGATGAGGTCGTCCGCCGTCAGGTAGCCCGCGGCTTCGGGGACGGTCTCTCCCCGCTCGGCGCACACCAGAGTGGCGTCGAGGCGGCGCAGCACGCACGTGAGGAACTGCCGGAACACCTCGCCCGGATTGCGGCGCGCGATGGCGTCGCCCTGGCCGGATCGCTCGAGCTGGCGCGCGAGCGCCTCGCGGAACCCCGGGGAGATCACCGCCGCCCCCTCGGTGATGCTCAGCGCTCCCAGCAGCTCGACCAGCCGCGCGCGGTAGCGGCGCAGGCTGGTGACGCGGGTCGCGCACAGGGTGCGCCGGGTCGCGTCGTTGGTGACGAAGGGATTGCCGTCCCGGTCTCCGCCGATCCAGCAGCCCAGCTGGAAGAAAGGCGGCACCTCGAAAGACGCGCCGGGGTAGGCGCGACCCAGCGCCTGCTCGAGCTTGTCCACGAGCTCGGGCACGATGCCGAACAGGTTCTCATTGACGAAGTACAAGCCCCAGGCGAGCTCCTGCTCGATCGTCGGCTTCTCGAGGCGCAGCTCACCGGAGAGCCACAACAGCTCGATCTCGGTCCGAATGGTGTCGATCAGCGCGCTGCGCTCCCGGGGCGTCCAGCGCGGCGTCTCCAGATCCACCAGGCGCCGGTAGATGCGGCGGTGCTTTTCCAGCACCGTCACGCGTTTGGCTTCGGTGGGGTGCGCCGTAATCACCGGCCGGACGCGCAGCCCCGCCACCAGGGCGCGGACTTCGTCCGCCGGCGCGCCGGCCGCGGCGGCCGCCGCGATCACCTGGGCGAAGGTGCCCCGCACTTTCTCGGGGCCGCGCTCCACCTCGCTCTGGCGCCGCTGGCGCATCGCGGCGTTCTGCTCGGCGATGGAAAGGAGCTGGAACCAGGTGCCCTGCGCCTGGATCGCGCGAGCCACCAGCTCGGCGGGAGCACCCGCCGGGAGCCGCTCGCCGCGGAGCACGAGCTCGATGTCGGGCTCGTGGGCCCGGATCACGTCGAGGAGGCAGTCGTACAGCAGGTCCGCCGTGCGCTGCAGGTAGTCGGGTTGGCTCACACCACGCGATCGCGCGGGGCGGCGCCTGAGAAGAACGCCTTGAGGTTCTCGAGTGCGCGCAGGCCCATCGCGAGGCGGGTCTCCTGCGTGGCGCTGCCCAGGTGCGGCAGCAGCACGACGTTTTCCATGGTCAGGAGTTCGGGCGAGACCTGGGGCTCGCGCTCGAACACGTCGAGCGCGGCGCCGGCGATCCGCGCGGCTTTGAGCGCGGCGACGAGGGCCGCCTCGTCCACGATGTCGCCTCGCGCCGTGTTGATCAGGAACGCGGTCGGTTTCATGAGCTCGAGGCGCGCCGCGTTGATCAGGTGGTGCGTCTCGGGTGTGGCCGGCGAGTGGAGCGAGACGAAATCGGCTTCGCGCAGCACGGCGTCGACGCCGCGTTTCGCCTCGGCGCCGAGCTCGGCGACGACGTCGGCGGGTGGCGGGTAGGGATCGTGAAAGATCACGCGCATCCCGAACCCGTGATGCGCCCGGCGTGCCACCGCCCGTCCGATCCGTCCCATCCCGATCAAGCCGAGCGTCTTGCCGCTGACCTTGGTGCCGAGCATCTGGGTCGGGCGCCACCCGGTCCAGGCGCCGGCGCGCACGTGCCGCTCCCCTTCCCCGGCGCGCCGGGCCACCATCAACATCAGCATGACCGCGTCGTCGGCCGTGTCGTCGGTGAGGACGTCGGGCGTGTTCGTGACGACCAGCCCGCGCGCCTTGGCGGCGGCGACGTCGATGTGATTGAATCCCACGCCGAAGTTCGCGAGGATCTTGGTCCGCAGCGGCTCCACCTGTAGCACCTGGGCGCTGAGGCGGTCGGTCACGGTGGGCAGCAGCGCGTCGGCGCTCGTGAGCGCGGCCTGCAGCTCGGCCGTGCTGAGGACGTGATCGTCGACATTCAAGCGGGCGTCGAATTCCTGCGCCAGCCGCTGCTCGACCGCGGACGGGAGGCGCCGCGTCACGACCAGCGTCGGCCGGCCGGTGCGCGGCGTGGTCACTGCTGGACCATCACGGGCTGCGACGCCCGGCGCCGCAACGCCTGCGCGGCCGCGGCGCCCAGCTCTGCGGGGCTGGGCGCCACGATGAGCCCCGCCGACCGCATGATCTCCGCCTTCTCGGCGGCCGTGTCGCCGAAGGCCGAGATGATCGCGCCGGCGTGGCCCATGCGGCGGCCCTTGGGCGCCGTCAGGCCGGCGACGTACCCTACCACCGGCTTGGTCATGTGCTCCTGCACGAACACGGCGGCGTCCGCTTCCTGCGGTCCGCCGATCTCGCCGATCATCATCACGGCCGCGGTCTCGGGGTCGGCTTCGAACAGCGCCAGGATGTCCACGAAGGAGCTGCCGTTGATCGGATCGCCGCCGATGCCGACGCTCGTGGTCACGCCGACGCCCAGGGCCTTCATTTGGGACGCCGCTTCGTAGCCGAGCGTCCCGGACCGAGTCACGACCCCCACGGCGCCGCGCGCGTAGATGTGGCCGGGCATGATGCCCATCATCGCCCTGCCGGCGCTGATCAGCCCGGCGCAGTTCGGTCCGATCAGGCGGGTGCGCCGCTCCTTCGGGTAGCGCCACAGGTAGCGCTTGACGGTCATCATGTCCTGGGCGGGCACGCCGTCGGTGATGGCGACGACGAGGCGGACACCGGCATCCGCGGCTTCCATGATCGCGTCGGCGCAGAACGGTGCGGGCACGAGGATGAGGCTCGCGGCCGCTCCCGTATTCGCCACCGCTTCCTTGACGGTGTTGAAGACGGGCCGGGCGAGGTGTGTGGTGCCGCCTTTGCCCGGCGTGACGCCGCCCACGACGCTGGTGCCGTAGGCGATCATCTCCTTCGCGTGGAACGTGCCCTTGTCGCCGGTGAAGCCCTGCACGATGACGCGCGTCTGTTCGTCGAGCAGGATGCTCATGCCGCGGCTCCGGCGTGACGCGCCGCCACGACCTGCTCAGCGGCCTCCGAGAGCGTGTCGGCCGTGAGAATCGGCAGGCCGCTGTTGCTGAGGATGCGGCGGCCTGCGTCCACGTTGGTGCCTGCGAGGCGGACCACCAGGGGCACCGCGACCCGCACCTCATGGACGGCCTGGACGACTCCCGCCGCCACCCAGTCGCAGCGGTTGATGCCGGCGAACACGTTCACCAGGATCGCTTTGACTTTGCGGTCGGAGAGCACCAACCGGAACGCCGCCGCCACGCGATCGGGACTCGCGCCGCCGCCGATATCGAGAAAATTGGCCGGCTCGCCGCCGGCATGCTGAATCATGTCCATGGTGGCCATGGCCAGGCCCGCCCCGTTGATGATGCACCCGATATCGCCGTCCAGGGCGACGTAGTTCAGGCCGTGCTCCGCGGCTTCCGCCTCGCGCGGGTCCTCCTGGGCGAAGTCGCGCAGCTCGGCCACGTTGGGCCGGCGGAACATCGCGTTGTCGTCGAAGCTCATCTTCAAGTCGAGCGCGAGAACCTGGCCGTCGCTGGTTACTACCAGCGGATTGAACTCCACCATCGTGGCGTCCAGGTCGCGGAACGCGCGATAGGCGCCCAGCACGGCGGCCATCGCCTGGTTCGCCTGTTGAGCGCCGAGGCCGAGACCGAACGCGAGCTCGCGCGCCTGGAACGACCGCATGCCCACCGCGGGCTCGGTGACCACGCGGAGGATCGCGGCGGGCTCCCGCTGCGCGATCTCCTCGATCTCCATGCCGCCGTGCGGATGGGCCACCACCACGATGCGCTCGTGCTTGCGGTCCAGCACGAGGCCGACGTACAGCTCGCGCTCGATCGGGAGCGCCTGCTCCACGAGCACGCGATGCACCGGCAGTCCTTCGGGACCGGTCTGCGAGGTCACGAGGACTTTGCCGAGCAGGTCCTTGGCGGCCTGGCGCACGTCGGCGTCGGTGGCGCACAGCCGCACGCCCCCCGCCTTGCCGCGAGCCCCCGAGTGGATCTGGGCCTTCACCACCCAGCGGCTGCCGCCGATTTCCGTGGTGCGGTACACCGCCTGCTCCGCGCTGTACGCGACGCCGCCCTTGGGCACCGGCACGCCGAAGCCCGCGAGCAGCTCTTTCGCCTGGTACTCGTGGATGTCCACGGGTCAGGCCCGGCTCCTCGGCGTCCTCACGCCTGTCCCCCTCTCCGGCGCGGAGAGGGGGTCAGGGGGGGAGGACCGGATCGCGGCCGCGATGTCGACGATGTTGCGTGCCATGCGGGCGGATGCGGCGTCGATCATCCGGCCGTCGAGCTGGGCGGCTCCACGGCCGGCCCGTGCCGCGTCGTCGAGGGCACTCAAGATGCGGCGCGCGCGCTCGACCTCGGCAGGCGGCGGCGTGAACACGTCGTTCGCGAGCGCGACCTGTGACGGATGAATCGCCCACTTCCCCTCGTAGCCGAGCGCCGCCGCCCGGCGGGCCGCCGCGCGGTATCCCTCGGGGTCTTTGAAATCGCCATACGGTCCGTCGATGGCGCGGAGCCCGTAGGCGCGGCACGCGGTCACCAGGCGCGCCAGGGCCGCATGCCACTGATCGCCCGGGTAATCGGGATTCAAGCCCCCGATGCTCACGGTGCGTGCCCGCAGGCTGGCGGCGAGATCCGCGACGCCGAAGTGCATGGCCTCGAGCCGGCGGCTGGCTTGCGCGATCGCCTCCACGTTCGCGAGGCCCAGCGCCGTCTCGATCAGGACCTCGATCCCGATACGGTGCGGGATGCTGCGAGCGGCCTCGATCTGCGTGAGCAGCGCGTCCACGAGGTACACGTCGGCGGGAACGCCCACCTTGGGAACGAGCACGACGTCGAGCCGGTGCCCGGCCTGCTCCACGACGTCTACCACGTCGCGATACATGTAGTGCGTGTCGATGCTGTTGACGCGCACCGCCACGGTCTTGCCCCGCCCCTTCCAGTCGTGCTCGAGCAGGCCCGCGGTCACATGCTTGCGGGCCTGCTCCTTGTCGGCCGGGGCGACCGCGTCCTCGAGGTCGAGAAACACGCCATCCGCGTCACTGTCGAGGGCCTTCCGGAACAGCGCGGGCTGCGTGCCGGGGACGGCGAGCTCGCTCCGCTGCAGCCGCGCCCTGGCCGGCTCGTACCGGGTGAAACTCATGCCCGGACGGCGGTCCGGGGCGACGACCTCCCTGCGGGCGTCTGGACGGCATCGGTAGCTTGCGGCGCGGGGGGGGGTCGCGGCGGCAACGGCGCCGCCGTGGTGCGGTAGTGCTCGGCCGCCGCTGCGACGCCCGAGCCGGGCGTCACCTGAATCCCGACGTCGCGCATGGCCATTTCGGCGCCGGCGATCGCGCCCAACAGCATCAGCTCGTTCAAGTCACCGAGGTGGCCGATGCGGAACAGCTTGCCCGCCAGGCGAGCGAGCCCCGCGCCCAGGGACAGATCGTAACGGCGGAACGCCACGTCGATCACGTCCCCGGCATTCTTGCCTTCGGGCACCATGATGGCGCTGACCGTGTTGGAGTACCACTTGGGCGCCCTGGCGCAGAGCTTCAAGCCCCAGGCGCGCGCCGCGGCGCGCACGCCCTCCGCGAGACGGGCATGGCGGGCGTAGATGGCTTCCAGGCCCTCTTCCATGATCATGGCGAGCGATTCGCGCAGGCCGTACAGCATCGGAATCGACGGCGTGTACGGGAAGTATCCCGTCGCGTTCGCCCGAATCATGTCGCCGAAGTCGAAGAACACGCGCGGGCACCTGGCCTGCTCTCGGGCGGCGAGCGCCTTGGGGCTGGCGCACACGATGCCCAGACCCGCCGGGAGCATTAGGCCTTTTTGCGAACCTGTGACGGCGAGGTCCACCTGCCACTCGTCCATCCGGAAATCGATCGATCCGATCGAGCTGACGCCGTCGACGTAGAGCAGCGCGGGGTGCTGGGCGGCGTCGATGGCGCGGCGCACCGCGCCGAGGTCGCTCGTCACGCCGGTGGCGGTTTCGTTGTGGACGATCAACACGCCCTTGATCTCGTGTTGACGGTCCTGGGACAGGATCGCCTCGATGCGGTCGACCGGCGCGCCCTCGCCCCACTCCACGTCGATGATATCCACCCGCATGCCGTGTCGCTGCGCCAGATCGATCCACAGATGGCTGAACTGTCCGTAGCGGGGCGCGAGCAGACGGTCGCCGGGCGACAGCGTATTGACGAGCGCCGCTTCCCAGCCGCCGGTCCCCGTCGCGGGAAAGACGAACGGCTGACCGGTGGTCGTCTGGAACACCTGCTTCAGGTCGCGGAACAGGCCGGTCGCCAGGTCGGGGAACGCGGACGAGCGGTGATCCTCCATGGCGCGGTGCATCGCGCGCAGGATCCGCTCGGGCACGTTGGTCGGTCCTGGGACGAAGAGGAAATTGCGGCCGGGCATAGGGTCGTCCTCGACGAGAGGAAAAACAAAGCGAGAACCGGCGGCTCTCGCTTGTCGATTGGGCTAAGCTACGCGGCCACCCCCGCACCGCAACCACACGGATGGGTAGGAGCGCACCGCCTAAGTTGAGGGGCCGTAACTTCCTACACCACAGACATCGCATCCGGAACAGGTCGGCGCGCGCTCTCCGAAATATGCGAGCAGCGTGCCGCGGCGGCAGGTGCGCGTAGCCACGTAGCGTCGCACGTCCGCTGTGGCGTCGCTCCACGCGCAGTCGGAGCCATGCCACACCAGCACACACTCGGAGCGGCGCCCGTCGCGACCGGCGCGCCCCGCTTCCTGATAGTAGCCCTCCAGCGTGCGGGGCGGCCCCCAATGCACCACGCGACGCACATCCGCCTTGTCGATGCCCATTCCGAACGCGCTCGTCGCGACGACGATCGGTGCCTGGCCGCTGAGAAAGGCGCGCAGCACCCGCCGGCGCATGCTCGGAGTGAGCCCGGCGTGATACGGGGCCGCACGGACTCCCATACGCAAGAGCGCCCGTGTCAGGAGTTCCGTGAGGCGGCGCGTCGGGGTGTACACGATGCTCGACCCCTCGGCGACGCACACCAGCTCGCGCACCCGGGCGAAGCGCTCGCGATCGTCTCGCACCTGCTCGACCCGGAACACGAGATTGGGCCGGTCGAACGACGTGAGCACGGTCTCCGCGTGCGGGATGCGCAGCACCTGGAGGATCTCCGACCGCGTCCCCGGTGTCGCGCTACCGGTGAGCGCGATGGTCACGGGGTCGCCAAGCAGGTAGCGGAACCGATCGAGCCGGCGGTACACCGGCCGGAACTCATTGCCCCATTCGACGATGCAGTGCGCCTCGTCGACCGCCAGCAGCGACACCCTGCGGCCGGCGCGCGACAGCGGTCGGACCAGCGCCGCGAGTCGCTCGGGCGCACAATAAAGGATGCGCAGGTCGCCGCGCACGGCCCCGTCCAGGATCAGACGGCGCTGCTCGGGCGTGAGCAGACTGTTCAAGTAGGCGGCCGCAATGCCGCGGCGGCGCAGCGCCCCGACCTGATCCTGCATCAGCGAGATAAGCGGCGAAACCACGAGCGTCAACCCAGCGGTCATCAGGGCGGGGAGCTGAAAGCACAGCGACTTTCCCGCCCCGGTGGGCAGGACGGCAAGCACGCTCCGCCCCGCGAGCAGCGGGCCGAGCACTTTCACCTGGTGGATCCGGAACGCCGGATGGCCGAACCGGTCCCGCAAGAGCTGCCGGGCCGTGGCCAGCCCGCCCCCAAACGGAGACGACCTCGCGAACATGGGCGACCAAATAACGCGGGCCCCGCGCGATGTGCGGGGCCCGAAGCATGCGAGCGGCGGCGAAACTATGCGGCGGCTGCGGCGCTCAGGCCTTGTCGCTCCAGTCCACGCCGTAGCTCCTGCCGCATTCCTGGCACGCCACGTCGCCGGGACGCCCTGTGACGTGCTGGCGCTTATGGCACCCGGGGCACACGAGATGGGGCTCGTGCACGACGCTCCACGCCTTGGGCCGGTCGCCCCGGATTTCCAGGGTATCCTTCGGCACGCGGATCTCGACCCGATTGACATCGAGCACGACCCAGGGCTGGCCGGGCTCTTCCACCACCCGATACCACGCCCCGCGCCGCAGGCCTTCTTTCTCGGCACGATCTCCCCGGCTGCGCGCCCACCCCTTGTCGGCCATGCGTATCACTCCGGTTCCTCGGTGGTCCGGTCCCGCACCAGCACGAGGATTGCCGCCTGCGGGACAACGAGATATTTGGATCCTTCGAACGTGATCTCCACCGCCGCCTTCCGGAAGAACAGCGCGTAGTCGCCCACCCCGGCCTGCATCGGCAGGTACTTGACGTCGGGTCCGTGAATCTTCCACGGCTCGTCGTCCATGCTCGCCGGCTCGGTCATGGGCGTGCCGGGTCCGGTGGCGATGATGCGGCCCCCCTGCACCTGGCGGGTCTCGACCGCCGTCGGCGGCAGGTACAGCCCGACGTTGGTGCGCTCCTCCCCCTCCTCGGGGGCGATCAGCA
>Ga0209577_10001454_pt1 | contig 23439 bp, 18 predicted proteins | sample GraSoiAngelo_109_FD_185874 | JGI IMG/M metagenome (GOLD analysis project Ga0209577, IMG submission 185874) | Grasslands soil microbial communities from the Angelo Coastal Reserve, California, USA - 14_0903_12_20cm (SPAdes) (version 2) | ecosystem: Environmental > Terrestrial > Soil > Grasslands...
TGGGAGCGCAGCTCTATTCCCAGCGTAAGTCCTGGAAATTTCCAGCGCTGGTTGTATGCATAGTCTTCGGATTCTGGGCCGCATCAAACGCTACGAGCGCAGTTTCTGTTTCCGTGCTCATTCCCGCTTCTTTGCTGTACGTAGGTGTCGCCGTCGTGTTCTGGCAGGAAAGCCGGCGCCAGGAAACTTTGGCTGACCGGCTCCTCGGTGTTTCCTTCGCTTGCTGGGGTGTTCTGTGGATCGCTCTGCACATCATGAATGCGACACCGGAACTCCAGGGTCCGGGGATGAACGTAGTTGCCGCAGCCCCCTGCGCGTTCGTCGCCATGCTCATGGTCATGGCGCTCTATGAAGAGGAAAAACGCCGCATCGAACGCAACATGCTGGCGCTCTCGAATCTCAATCTGGCGACTTCCAGTTTTGTGGGTGGCGAAATTCAGCGCATGCTGTCGCAAGCTCTGGACCGCGTTCTGGGAGTTGTGCGTCTGCCGGCTGGTGCGCTCTTTCTGCATCACGGTGATCCGCAGGGCCCGACATCGGTTGTGGCTGTGGGATTGAGTGATGATTTTTGCCGCGCCGCACAGAGCGAAGGTCTGGATGATTATCTCGTTGGCCTGGTGGCGCGCCTAGGCGGACTGCTTGGGTTCCGCGACCTCCGCGACGACTCCCTTTCGGCGCTCGAAAAAGAAAAGTCGATCCGCCGGTTTCGCGAGCTGGCGCTCGCGCAGGGCCTTCGCAGCGTCGTAGCCATTAGCCTGCAAGCTAAAGAACAAGCGTTCGGCGTGCTTCTTCTCGGAACACCGGACAGCCGGCGCTTTACGCCCGCCGAGCTCCGGCTTCTCCTTGCGCTCGGGCACCAGATTGGCATGGCGGTCGAAAACAGCTACTTGATTCAGCAAACTTCGCGGCGGTCGGAAGAGCTGCACGTGTTGAATGAAATCGGCCGGGCGCTCAGCTCGACGCTGAACAAAGAAGACCTCACTAGGAAAGTGTGGGAGGAGCTGCGCCGTCTCTTCGACGTGGAAAACTTCTACATCGCCGAGCTTGACCCGCTGCGCGATGAAATCCAATTCGATCTCGAGGTCGTGAATGGCGAGCGATTGCCGAAGCGCGCTCGCTCCGCCGGCAATCACCTCACCGAGTACATTATTAGGACGCGGCAGCCCGTGCTCATTCGCGAGAATTACGTGGGCGAGGCGAAAAAGCTGGGCGTCGAGCCTCTGCGCACAACGGGATGCTTCTGCGGCGTGCCACTCGTCGCCTACGACCACGCCATCGGTGCGATGGCCGTATATTCCGACCACGAGCGCGTTTTTGACGAAGGCCACCTGGAGCTTCTGCGCGTCCTGGCCAGCGAAGCCAGTATCGCAATCGAAAACGCCCGGCTGTTCAACGACGAGCGCACCAAGGCCCGGCACCTTTCGCTGCTCAACACCATTTCCCGGAACGCCATCGCCACGCTGAATCCAGACGAGATGCTCGCCAAAATCACCGAACAGCTTGAAGCAGGCCTCACCTACGATCACATCGGCATCGGTGTGCTGGATTATGCGACGCGCGAAGTAGTGATTCAGGCTGAAGCGGGCAAACGCCGCGGAACCCTCGGCCAGCGCATACCCCTCGGCTCAGGCTTAATTGGCAACGTGGCCCGCAATGGCCAAATGGCGGCGTACCGCCGCCCTTCGGCGCCAGCGGATGGGGCATCAAAACCGCTGTTGCCGGATTCCGTGGCGGCCATCGCATTGCCGGTTTTTTACGCCGAACAGCTCCACGGCATTCTGTTTATCGAGTCGTCCAGGCCAGTGGATTTCTCCGAGGAAGAAGTTCTCCTGCTGCGCACGCTGGCCGACCTGATTGCCGGCGCGCTTCACAACGCGCTTTCCTTCCAAAAAGCCCAGGAGCAGGCGATCACCGACGGACTCACGGGCGTCAAGACGCATCGCTTCTTCATGGAAGCGTTATCCGCGGAATGGAAACGGTCCACTCGCGCTGGCCGCGCGTTTGCGCTGGTGCTCATGGACCTCGACCGCTTCAAATTCGTTAACGATTTTTACGGGCACCTCGAAGGCGACCTTGTTCTGCAGCGCGTCGGGCAAATTCTCGAAACCAATTGCCGGCGCTCCGATGTGGTGGCTCGCTATGGAGGAGATGAGTTTGTCATTCTGATGCCGGAAACGAATATGGAGCACGCGCGGCAACTGGCCAGCAAACTCCGCGGCTGGGTGTCCGCCGATCCTTTGCTGCGCGAAAAAAACATCAGCGCCAGCTTTGGCATCGCGTGCTATCCGCTCCACGGCTCATCGCCGCAAGAACTGATCCAGGTGGCCGACGCTTCGATGTATCTTTCGAAGCACCAGGGCGGCAACGCCGTCTCTACCGCCGATCATTTCGATCCCAACGAAGCAAAAAAATGGAAGCGCGACGTCCTCGAAGCATACCTAGGAGTGACGCTCAAGCGTCTTTTCTCGACGGGGCCTGAGGCGTTTGAAGAAATCTACCAGCGTTTGCGTCAATTCACCGAATCTCTTGCAGCCACGGAACCAAACAGCGGCAAAACGGCTGTTGCTTCGTCGCAAGGTCCGCAAGCATTGCCGCAAGCCGTCCTGGACACGGTCACGTCGCTGGCGTTTGCGATCGACGCCAAGGATCACTACACGCAGGGCCACTCGCAGAAAGTCTCCGCATACGCCGCGTTGATCGCGGAAGCGATGGGGATGAAAGACTCCGAAGTGGACGAAATTCGTCTCGGCGCCTTGCTCCATGACATCGGCAAGGTTGGCATCCCGGAAAGCATTTTGAACAAAAACGGGCCGCTCAATCCCGAAGAGTGGGAGACGATGAAATCTCACGTCAGCTTTGGGGCGAAAATTCTCGATCCCCTGACACCCCTCGCTCACATCCGCGATATGGTCCTTCACCACCACGAGTTTTTCGACGGCTCCGGCTATCCCGAAGCATTGACTGGCGATAAAATTCCTCTAGGGGCCCGCATCATTGCGGTCGCCGATGCCTACGATACCATCACCAGTGACCGCACCTATAAAAAAGCCAGGAATGCCACAGACGCGCTCGCTGAATTGGAGCGTTGCGCGAATGCGCAGTTTGACGGGGCCATCGTAGAAGTTTTCGTCCGCACGTTGCGTGCGCTTCCTAACCCTATTGTTGAAGTTGCCGCCGCCACCAGCCCGGTTCGCGGTAGCTGACTCTGCCCCTCTCGAAGTAATCAGCGCGCGTCGAGATCCACGTCTTTAATCGGCAAATCCCAATGCGCTTCCAGAATCTCAAACCGGCGCCGTTCTTCTTTCTTGTAGCTCTCCTGGTCCGGAAAAAGCTGTTTGATCAAGGCGGCGCTGTCAAAATTGTCGTTGGCGATCGCTGCGTTCTTGAAGACGATTGTCACTCTATAGTCCCAGCGGCCATCTTCCGTGGTGTGATAGCGCGGAACGGCCATGCTGACCTTTAGCATCCGGCCCAGTTCGATCTCTTTTTTCAAAACCGGGTAATGGTTCTTCTTGAAGAGCGCTAGGAATTCCTCCGCATGTCCCCACTTCGTCTTGTAGTAGTACTCAATCACGTACGGTTGCTCTTTTCCTTCGGCCGCCATTGTGCTCTGCTGCGTTCCTGCTCCGATGCTCGACAAACAAAAAAACGCGGCCAGCCCCAGCAACACTATCGCAAGCCCGCGCCTTACCTTTGAGAATGGCATGTGCATAAGTTCTCCTCCCGATGGCCATTGAGACTAACGGGCTGGTCACTCAAATCAAAGTAAAAAACAAATCGAAACAAATTGGAATCACCGGCTCGTTTCAAGTTTCCCCTCCTGCTATGCTTTCTCGGGAGGCCACATGCAGACCGGATCCGTGAAGTGGATTGGCGACGAAAAATTCGTCGCTACGAGCCCCTCTGGACACGCGATGACCATCGATTCCGACCGCGCCTCAAATAAAGCACCCGGTCCGATGGAACTGGTGTTGTTGGCGCTGGGTGCTTGTACCGCGACCGACATGGTCAGTATCCTGAAGAAGAAACGGCAGAAACTCGAATCGCTCGAAGTCATTTGCTCCGGCGAACGCGCGGCCGAGCCGCCCGCCATCTGGACCAAGTTGGAAATACTCTATCGTCTCCGCGGCCAGCTCGACGACACAGCCGTAAAACACGCCATCCAGCTCAGCGAGGACAAGTACTGCTCGGTGGCGGCCATGCTCAAGAAGACCGCGGCGCTTTCCTGGCGCTATGAAATTCTTCCGCCAGCCTGAGTTACCTCCTGGAGTTCTGAAGAAATCCGGACTGCGCCTTGTACCTCGGAAGGCTATCGCATAAAATTCATCGTCTTTGTCCAGGTTGCCATTCGCAAGGAGCATCATGTCCCATCGCCTCGCGGCAAAAATTACGGGTGTAGCCGGTTACGTTCCGCCCAAGGTGATGACCAACGCGGATCTGGAGAAAATCGTCGCAACCAACGACGAATGGATCCGCACGCGCACCGGCATCCGGGAACGCCACGTCGCGGAGAATGGCACGGCCACTTCGCACATGGCTACGGAAGCCGCCAAGGTGTTATTGGTGGAAACCGGAACGGATCCCACGGAAATAGACTTAATCGTGCTCGCCAGCGTTACGCCGGACATGTTTTTCCCTGCCACCGCCTGCTTGGTGCAGGAGCGCCTGGGCGCAAAGAAGGCGTGGGGATTTGACCTGTCTGCGGCGTGCTCCGGTTTTGCCTACGCACTCACCGTCGGCGCACAGTTCGTCGGCGCGGGTACTCACAAAAAAGTCTTGGTCATCGGAAGTGACACGATGACCTCCGTTTTGGACTACAAGGATCGCTCCACCTGTGTATTGTTCGGCGATGGTGCGGGCGCCGTGCTGCTTGAGCCGGCGGGCCCGAACGAGGGCATCATCGATTTCGTCCACGATGTGGATGGCGCCGGTGGAGCATTTCTCTACATGCCGGGCGGCGGGTCGCTCCATCCTGCCAGCCAGGAAACCGTTGCGAAGCGCATGCACTACGTCCACCAGGAAGGGTCGCAGGTGTTTAAGTACGCGGTGCGGCGCATGTCGGAAATGGCGGCCCATCTCCTTGAGAAGAATGGCTTCAAGAACGAGGACCTGAAACTCCTAGTGCCTCACCAGGCCAATCTTCGTATTATTCGGGCCACGCAGGAGCGGCTGGGCGTCGACGATTCCAAGGTGATGGTGAACATCGACCGCTATGGAAATACCACGGGCGGCACCATCCCGCTTGGTCTCCGCGACGCTGTGGACGAAGGCCGTCTCCACAAGGGCGACCTCGTGCTGATCGTCACCGTTGGCGCCGGCTACACCACTGGTGGCGTTTTGCTGCGCTGGGCGTACTAAGAATGATCAAGAACGATTAGCGATTGAATTTAGCAGGACCGCAGAGAAGCTGCGAGATCGAGATTCGCCTGAAGGCGGCGGTCGACCTGAACAGCGGCGTAGCGCGCACAGATTACGCGTTCGCGTTCGCTCCACACGGCCAAAGAGGGAATCCTCTTGCCGAGGAAAGCGTCCAGGGCTTCGATAAACCGGTAATAAACGCGAACCGGGCCTAACCCGCTGCGATTTGGGTGCAGATCGGGAGTCAAATCATGCAGGCCTGCCAATGTCTGGAAATGCTGCGGCGTAAGACGCCCATTCTCTACCTGAGCCGCAACCAACACCCGGTCAGAGACAGGCTGAGCCGCGACGCCCGCCAGCACAGCCCGCCAGTAATAAAGCCCGAACTGTGACAGGGCTACGATGGAGATCGCAAGTAGCATGGCGCTAAACATTCCTCAGCCTCTAAAGGGATTGTGGCAGCCAGCAAAATAGATGCCAATAGTCCTGAAGTACCAGTGGAGTGGAACTAACAACTGTAAACCAATTGGGAACATTTCTGACTCGCCCTTGTGAAATGGATTTGGGAATGGAAGTTTGCATTGCCGCACATTTTTCAGTAACCGACCAGGAATCAATAACTTACAGAGGTATCCAGCCATGGGAAAATCCTTTCAATTCCTGCTGATCGCAGGCTCTTTTCTATGCCCCAGTGTGCTTCCGGCGCAGCGGCAACCATCGCTGCACGCGTCCGGCAAGCACGCAACGGACCGCGAAGCCATTGGCGCAGTCCTCCAGGCTCAGCAATCCGCGTGGAATCGGGCCGACGTTGACGCCTTCCTGCAAGGCTACTGGCATTCGCCGGAACTGACTTTTTCCGGGAGCCGCGGGGTCGCCCGCGGCTGGGATGGTGTGCTGGCGCGGTACAGGAAAAACTATCCAGATCGCGACGCGATGGGCCAGCTCGATTTTTCAAACTTGGAATTTCGCTTCTTGGGGCCGGATGCTGCTCTCGTCCTGGGAAAATGGCACTTGCAGCGCGAGAAAGATGAACTCGGCGGAGTGTTTACGCTCGTATGGCAGCGCTTCCCAAATGGCTGGAAGATTATTCACGACCACACCAGCGCGGTAGCCCTTTCAAAACCGAATCCGTAGACGAATCGGCTGAATGCAACAGTTACGATAGCTTCAAAGTGGCGGCAAATTCGGCCGGCTCATCGCTTATAGATAGTTTTCCCGTGCAGGATATGAAAGTCGGAGCCAAAGAACCAGCCGCAGAGCGCACCTATACTACCTATCAGAAAAGCTCCGCCACCGCGGGTGAGCGTTCCGTTCCCACTACTGGCGCCCAAGGCCGCGCCTGCGGCCGCTCCGATTGCCGCCCCGACTGCCGCGTTTGCATCGTCGCTGCGCTCAAGGCGTACCTCGCGGACACTTTGTCGATCGAATCTCCTCTCGACTGGCCCCAGCCACAAGAGGCGGGGCGGCTTACAAACCAATTGGTCTTCGGTTGCCCGCTTAAAGAAGCAACGCGTGCGGTGCCGAGCCTTCACCGTGATGCAAGTGCCCCGCCTGAGATTCATTACGGCTTGCCAGTCTCCGGTCTGTGCCTGCATACCCGACCCTAACGTCAGTAGCACTAGCAGCAAAGAAATGATCCTCAACTGTTGGCTGATGGTAACGCGTGCCATGTCAACCATACGAGATGTCAGGAAAACCTTGCGCAATTTGCTCAAACTCATGTTTCCCTCCCGCTTCCTCATCCTTGTGAGTGCAATTCGTAAACCAGATCGGCGAGGCGGGTAAGTGGAGGGGAGAAATAGAGGTCAGATAAACCTCGATACAAGCGCTGTCTGGAGTTGTAGAAGAAAAGCCCCAATTCGTCAGGCCGAAGCCCAGGACTACAGAATCTCGAGAATTTCTTCGTAGCGTTTGAACGGCGGGATCAGGTACGCGCCGGCGAGCTCAGTGCGCGACCACGCCAGCATGTCGCGGGCAACTTTGAATCCGCAATCGCGCGCGGACGCTCCTGCCGCTTCCATGGACTTCAGCAATCGTTCCGGAATGACGATCCCAGGAACTTCATTGTTCAAGCGCAGCGCCTGCTTGTAGCTGTTCAGCGGCCAGATGCCGATGCACACGGGGATGGATGGCTTGCTTCCGAGTTTTTTCAGGAAGGCGTGCCAGTGTTCGGGATCGAAGAGCGGCTGAGTCATGGCGAAGTGCGCGCCGGCTTCGACTTTGGCGTGGAACCGCTCGATTTCGTTGTCGAGATCGTCGGCCACGGGATTGAGCGCGACGCCGATCGTGAAATTCGTCGCGCCTCCGAGAGTTTTTCCCGCCCAATCCGTGCCCTGATTCAGCCGGTGCAGCACTTTTACGAGACCGACGGAGTCGACTTCATAAACGCCGCTGGTTTCCGGGTAATCGCCAACCGACGGCGGATCACCAGTGATCGCCAGAACATTGCGGACGCCGCCGACAGTCCACGCTCCAAGAAGAGCTGCCTGCAAGCCGATGATGTTCTGATCGCGAGTGGTGAGATGCGGAACGGTTTCGACGCCTCGCGCTTCCAGCGCGCCAGCCACAATCAGGGCGTCCATGCCGACGCGCGCCATTGCTCCACTATTGATGTCGATGGCGTCGACTTTCTTTGACGCCATGACTTTGTCCACCTGCTCGAAGATGCGGTCGAGAGAAAGGCCTTTCGGCGGATCGATCTCCACGCAGAGGGCGAACTGCTTCGCTTGAAGCTTTTTCCAGAACTTGCTTTCCGGTTCCCGCTCGGAGACAGGAGCGGGTTTTGCCATCGTTGCGACAGAATGCGCAACGGCGTGAGTTTTTGCGGGGCGAAGCGATTTCACCGCTTCCGCCATGGCGCGAATATGCGCGGGCGTCGTGCCGCAGCAGCCGCCAAGAATGCGCACGCCGAGCGCGGCTGCTTCGCGCGCAAAAAGCGCAAAATATTCCGGCGATGACTTTGGATAAACGATGCGGTCACCTTCGCGCTTCGGGAAACCGGCGTTGGGCATGCCGCTGACGCGCAGACCGTCAACGGCGGCGAGCTCTTGCAAAATCGGCAGAAGCGCCTGTGGGCCAAGCGTGCAATTCGCGCCGATTACCTGCACGTTCTTGTCCTTCAATTGCGCGGCAGCATCGGAGGGACGGAGGTCGCCGTAGATCGTGCCTTCTTCCGCATACGTGAGCTGAGCGACGATGGGCAAGCCGGAGAACGAGCGAATCGCGTCAATCGCGAGGAGCAATTCTTCGATATAGGAAAAAGTTTCGAGAACATAAAGATCCACGCCGCGCTCTTCCAGCGCCAGCGCCTGTTCGTGAAAAATATCCAGAATTTCGTCATCCGCCGGATGGCGAGACTGCACGCCAAGTCCCAGGGGACCAATCGAGCCGGCAATCAAAACTTCGCGAGAGGCCGATTCGCGCGCTTCGCGGGCGATTTTCACGCCGCGGCTGTTGAGCCGCTGGACTTCCTCGGCGAGGCCGAGAGGCGCGAGCTTGAAGCGATTTGCGCCGAAGGTGTTGGTCTCAATGATTTGCGCGCCCGCTTCGATATAAGCCTGGTGAACGCGGAACACCGCTTCCGGCTCGGTGCAGTTCAGCTCGTCGAAACAGCGCTGCGTGCCCACGGCTTCGTGCAGCATCGATCCCATCGCGCCATCGGCGATGAGAATCGAGTCTTTGAGCCGCTCATTGAAATCTTGAATCTTCAAGGATCATTTATCCCATTCCGTACGAAAATGCCGCCGGAGAAACCGTTCAGCGCTTTTGTTCCATGAGGCTGGCGACGGTGCTCATGAGATCGTACTTGGTGAGGATCTCGAAACGCGAGTCGCCCATTTCGACAAACACCGCGGGATTCTCGTGGCTGAGGATTTGTGTGACGCGCTCGACGGGCGCGGTCCGCGGCACCTGCGGCAACGGATTGCTCATCACTTCGCGAACGACGAGCTTGCGAAGATCCTTGCCCTGCAAGGCAAGGTTGAGGATTTGGTCTTCGTAAATCGTGCCGATGGGAAGATTTTCTTCGAAGACGGGAATCTGCGAAATATCCTGCTCCTGCATGGTCTTCAGCGCATGGAAAACCGTCTGGTACGGCCGCGCGATAATGAGTTCGCGCACCTTACCCGTGGCGTGCTTGGCGTTGACCACTTCCGCCGCGGTGAGCGCCGTAGCCGCGTCCACGTAGCCGCGCTCGTGCATCCACAGGTCGTTATAAACCTTGCTGAGATAGCGCGTGCCGGTGTCCGGCAACAACGCCACGACGAAATCATTCCGTCCTAAATCTTTCGCAAGCCGCAGCGTCCCGGAAATGCAGCCGCCGCCGGAGCCACCGGTGAAAAGGCCTTCCAGCTTCGCCAACCGCCGCGCGACGACGAAACATTCCTCATCGTTTACTTGAATAATGTCGTCGAGAATTTTCAAGTTCATGGTCCTTGGGAAGAAATCTTCGCCGATGCCTTCCACGACGTACGTCTTGGCCTTGATGGTTTGCCCGGTCTTGACGAAATCGTAGTAGAGCGAGCCGTAGGGATCGACACCGACAATTCTTACGTTGGGATTTTTTTCTTTCAGATACTTTCCCACTCCGCTGATGGTACCGCCGGTGCCCACTCCGCAGACAAAGTGCGTGATCTTCCCTTCGCAGTCCTCCCAAATTTCTGGGCCCGTGGTGCGATAGTGCGCCTCTGGATTCATCGGATTGTCGTACTGGTTCGGGTAGTAAGAATTGGGAATTTCGCGCGCGAGTTTTTTCGCAACGGAATAGTAGCTGCGCGGATCTTCCGGTTCGACGGCGGTAGGACAAACGATCACTTCGGCGCCGAGCGCTTTCAGGAGGTCGACTTTTTCCTTGGATTGCTTGTCCGTAGTCGTAAAAACGCATTTGTAACCGCGCACCGCCGCAACGAGGGCAAGCCCCATGCCGGTGTTACCGGAAGTGCCTTCAATGATGGTGCCGCCGGGCTTCAGCAGGCCCTTTTTCTCGGCATCGTCAATCATCGCGATCCCGATGCGGTCCTTCACCGAGCCGCCTGGATTGGTGAATTCCGCTTTGACGTAAATCTGCGGCTTCAGGCCGTGATTGATGCGGTTGAGGCGCACCAGAGGGGTGCGGCCAACCGCTTCGAGGATGTTACTGCACTTCATCAGTGATCTCGGTTTCTCCGCCGAATTGCATTCAGTTTAGCATTATCCCGAGGAGTTCCCCTACTGAGCCAGGCTGACGATTTTCTTACGGCCGAACAGGGAGAGAGTAGATTATTCTTTCTATGATTTCGCTGCATGGGAGACCAGGATGACGCGACAGAATGTTTCGAGTGGTACGCAGTGGGAGCCGATCGTGGGGTACTCGCGCGCCGTGAGGATCGGCAACGTGATTGCGGTTTCGGGAACGACCGCGACCGGACCGGACGGAAAGATTGTGGGCGTGGGCGATTTGCGCGCGCAAACGGTGCAGACGATCAAGAACATCGAGGCCGCGCTCGCGAAGGCCGGCGCGACGCTGAAAGACGTCGTGCGGACGCGCATCTTCGTCACGAACATCGCGGAATGGGAGAAAGCCGGGCGAGCGCATGGAGAATTTTTCGGCGACATCCGGCCCGCCACGAGCATGGTGGAAGTGAGCAAACTGATTTCGCCGGAAATGCTGGTGGAGATCGAGGCAGACGCCGTGGTCGAATGAGGTAAAGCAGATTAATGAAGTAAAAGAAGTAAAGGAGACAGAGAAGGTAGCGGCCTCGTCTCGCAGCCCCGTTGAGTTCCTTTCCCGCAAGGCCGGAACTTTCGGTCGCTTCGCTCAGCGGCCATGTTAGCTTCGTCCGCACCGTGCAACGTCCGTGAGGAAACAAATTCAGGGTAGAACGGTCCATGAGTGACTCTCTCTACGATTCTTTCATCGCGGATTATTACGACGAATCGCCGATTGTTAAGGGGCGGTTGCAGGACGTAGCGTTCTATCGCAACGCCGTGCGCGACTTTGGCGATCCCATCCTAGAGCTGGGTTGCGGGACAGGACGAATCACCATGGCGCTGGCGGAAGCAGGAAAGCGGATTACCGGGCTTGATCTTTCCGGGCGCATGTTGGAGCGCGCGGTGAAAAAACGGGCGGCGCTCCGCGTAGAAGCGCGGGAACGTGTTCACTTTGTGCAAGGGGACATGGCGCGGTTCGACCTCGGCGAAAAATTCCGGCTGGTTATCATTCCTTTTCGGCCATTCCAGCACCTGCTGGAAGTGCGGCAGCAGATGGGTTGCCTGGAGTGCGTGCGCAAGCATCTTGCGTCCGGCGGGCGGCTGATCCTGGACGTGTTCCAGACGGATGCCGAGCGCATGCACGATCCCATACACATGCGGGAGGTGCAGCTGACTGAATATGAAACCGCGGACGGACGTCACGTGCGCATCAGCGAGCGCGTGGCGGCGTTCCATCGCGCCGAGCAGCGGAATGACGTGGAGATGATTTTCTCCATCAGCCACCGGGACGGGCGCAAAGAGAGGCTGGTGTTCGCCTGGCCGCTACGGTATTTCTTCCGGTTTGAAGTGGAGCACCTGCTCGCCCGCTGCGGATTCAAGGTTGCGGCACTGTATGGAGATTTCGATCGGTCGCCGATCCGAGGCAACTCACCGGAGATGATTTTTGTGGCGGAGACCCGGTAGGGAAAAGAGGTAGGCTGCCCCCACCCCCCTGTTTTTTGTAAGTGTTGCATCTAAAAGACTTAAGTATTGCGAGTGCTACTACTTCGGTGAACTATCAGGCTACCACTTTGCCCGGATGCGGTACTTCAGGACGGAAGTGCCGTCCTTGGCGACCGGCACAATGAATTGCGCCGCGAAGGCCGCAGTCTTCGTGTACTTATAAGTGGAAGAAAGCATTTCCCAGTCGCCTCCGATGGGTTCGTTCACCTGGACGGTGACGGGCGCATCCTTGTGGTTGCGCACAGTGATTTCAAATTCCATTTCCCAGGTGTGGGTGTCAATGCGCTTGTAGTCGGTTTGTTTGTGTTCGGCGACGACGTCGAAGGCATTGCCGATGTGGATGTTTACAAATTCGTCTTTGGGAGTATGGTCGATGCGGTCTTCACCAGCGAAAAGAATGCCGCCCTTGGAGTCCTTCTGGTAGACGCGAACGTTACCCGCGGGGAGAGGAATTCCGAGCCCAGCTTTTTCTTCATTTTTGAATTTGTAGTAGACCATGACGGCATCTTTCAGCGGAGCGCCAGGATTCTGTTGGTTGCGGTAGTAGTAGCTCTGGCCATTGACCATGAATATTTTTTCGACGGGAACGCCGGAGCCCTGGAGAAGACTGATTTGTTTGGTTTCCTTGTCCTCGACGGAAGTTTTGCGGCCGAGGGAGTAGAGATGGTATTCGCTAAAGGCTTCCTGCTGGAACTGCTCCTTAGCCTTGGCAGGAGCGCTTATGGCCATGTCCATGGCGCGAATGCGGCTCTCCGTTGGAACGCGATTCAGTTCACCGGCGACGAGCTGAAGCCGCGCATTATGAAACGCCGTGCCGCTGTTGTTGACGACGGTAACCCAACCGTCGAGATCGGCGTTCTTGTCGTCGCGCGCGACGGTAAGAACATAATCAGCATTCCAGGAAAGATTGTTCGCGAGGTAGGAAGCTTCGACCTGCTGTTTTCTTACGCCGGAATTTTCGAGCGACATCAGCAGCGTGGGGCGTTCGTAAAGATTGGCAGGAACTTCAGGAAAGCGATAGCTCTCGGCATACACGCCGGTGACAATGTCGTTGCCGATTTTCCATACGGTGCCATTGTTATCGGAAAGCAGCGTGGCTTTGATTTCTTCGCGTTTCGTCGTGCCGCTCTCCTGGTACGAACGCACCAGTGTGACTTCCTTGCCGACATATTTGTGAAGGAGCTTCGCCGGCTCGAGCAGATCGTATTCATAGTTTTGTTCGATGACGCCGAGCTTATCCGGCTCGTTCAGCGAGCGGAAATGAACCGTCGCGGGATTCACCGTGGCGGCGATATCCATGAATTTCAGGCGGAAGGTGCCGCCAGGAAGCGTGAGATTGCGGACGTCGCGAATCAAGGCAGTATTGGAGTTGTAGACGGTCAGGTTCAGGTCGGTCTGATCGTTGAGGCTGGTGGTCTGGTCGGCGGTTGCGAGTGGGGCTTCCTTTTCCTGTGACGCGTAAACTTTGTTGTCGCGGGCCACGGGAAACAGAATGGCGACGGCAGCGAGAAGGACCACGATCGAAATCAGTCCGAACCATCGAAACTTTGCGGCATTCCCGGGGATTTTCATCACTTTCTCCTGGACCGAAATTTGCGTTCTCTCTTAGAACGATGCGGATGGAATTTCTTGCAAGGCGCGGAGTTGATGGGCGGCAGAGCTCAAGGGCTCGGAACGGAGAACCACGTTAGTCCCCCATCGTTGGTTTGAAAGCTCTTCGTGGCTCGAGCGTTCCAAATCGTGGCGTGGAGCGCATCGGAAACGCGGACTCCGCCGAGATCTTCAGCGAGGGGCGACTGCACTACTTTCCAATGCGCGCCGGCGTCGGTAGTCAGAAGAATGGCGCCTGAGCGGCCAACGATCCAGCACACTTGATCGGAGGGGGCGGAGCCGGTGAGCAGGTCGACAAGGACGCCGCTCGTCTGGTGCGACCAGGAGGAGCCACCATCCTTGGAGAATTCAATCAAGCCGGAGCGGCCCACGCGCCAAATGACTTTCGAGCCGGGCGGCGATATCAAACGCGGATTGGCAATTGCCCGAGCAACTTGCAGAGACGCGGAATCGTTATAGCTGGATGCAATTCCACCAGCTGCGCCCGCCTGTGGGGAAGGTACCGCAGGCGCTGCGGGTACAGCCTTCATTTTCTTTGCTTCCATCTGGCTGAGTGGAGCGGGGCCAGGCGTCTTTGGAGCATTGGCGTTGGCGCCGGATTGGTTTTGCAATTGAGCGTTGGAGGCTTGTGCCTGCAACTGGACTTCGGCGCTTTCCTGTCTTGCGTTGTCGGCGGCTTTGGAGTCGCGGTCCAATTGTTCCTGGGCACGAAGCAAATCAACGGAGCCGGCGCGACCGGCATCTTTTCGCAAATCGCGCTCTTTCTCTTTATCAACCAGTGATTTGGGAGGAGAAACCTGCGCCGGATATTCTTGCTTATTATCTGATTTCGCAGCTCCTTTAGAGGCTCGTGCTCTTGGACTAGCAAATTCATCTGCCGCCGATTGTGGCTTTACTCTGCCAGCGTCTGGCGACGGCGATGTTTCTTGAGCCAGCCCTGAAACTGACCGCGGAGGCGGAGGGGGCGCCTGCTTCGTGGCGATCTGGATTTCCTTCAGATTTGGGGGAGCAAGCGGCTGCTTCTCGTGCAACGCGATCCAGACGAGCAGACTGGCGGCGAGAGCTCCCGCTGGAGCGAGCCATTGCCAACGCGCGCCTCGCAAGATTCGTGCGCGGCGGGATTGTTTTGGAAGAGACGAAGGGTGGCGCTGGCTGGAGGCAGTCACCTGATGCACGGATTCTTCCCTAACTAAAATCTTAGTTTCATCCCAGGTTTGCAAGGGAATTGCGTCCGTCGCTTCCAAGTGGGAGAGAATCGTCTGGCAGTTGGCGCAGCCGACGATGTGCTCCTTCCAGGGATTCATTTCCTCCGGAAGCAAAGAACGCTCGTGGTAGGCCGCGAGGGTTTCCGGACCGGGACATTTGCCGGCGCGTCCAAAATCGCGGGGAGACGGACTTGCAGAGTCCTGCAAAAAACTATCGGCACGCAGATGGCGTGCGAGCGCTTTGTCAAAGCTCCGGTCGCGTTCGTCAGGCGCCATAGGCTTCTCCATGGTTAGAACGGCCCATTGCCGCTTTCTTGCAATTGGTTTCGCGTTTGGCGGTCACGGCGTCGGCTTTCCGGCCGCGGGGCCCGGGGATTTTGCGCGGGGCAGCAATTTGTCTAAATCGATGGGAGTTTCTCCGGCGCTGTATTCGAAACAGAGAGCGATTTCGGCATCGCTAAGACCAGGTTGAACCGCGGAACCATTCGCCGCGCCAATACCTTGGCGAAGAATGTCTTCGACGGCCTGGCGCAAATCGCGGCGCACGCGATCCAGACGCCGGGAAACGCTAGATTCGTGCTCTCCGAGTAGCCTTCCAATTTCCGCGAGCGTTTTTTCTTCGGCGTAATAAAGCCGGAGCCTTTGCTTCTCCTGTGGTTCGAGGCGTTCGAGCGCCATTTGCAAGGCGCTGGTGAATGAGGCTACGTAACGATCGCGATGCGGATCGACCGGCTGCAGCTGGGTTCCGAGTGGAGTTTTGGGCTGTCCGTCGCCGGATTCGTCTTCGCCAAGATCCTCAAAGCGGCGGCCCGCCCGGATGGTGTCAATGTGCCGCTGGGCAAGAACGGCGCGTAGCCAGGTTTTCAGCGTGCTGCGGCCATGGAAGTAGCGGAAGAGCGAACGCTCCGAGCCTTTGCCATCCGCTAAACCGTACAACTCCGAAAAAAGCGAATCCGCGAGATCGCAGGCTTCGGCGGAACCTGCGCTGCAACGAAGAATCGCGGCAGCGGCAGAGCGCAGGTAAGCGCGATAGGTGGCGAAAAAATGTTCCCAGGCGGACTCGTTGCCATCGGCGCACGCAGTGGTCAGGGCGAGATCTTCAAGATGCAAAGCGCTCAGGTATTCCTGGAGCTTTTGCGGCGTTACCGTTCCTGCGGACAACGCTTTCTTTGTGCTGCGCTCGAGCACGGCAGCGAATCGTTCGCGCAAGATTTCCCAGCGGCCAGCCTGTGATTGAGCGTACAACCACTCCAGTAGAGAGGTTTGGCCATCGAACGGGCGCGAGAGATCCACGCACTGATTCTCATTGCCGCGCTTTGGGAGATCCTCAATCATTGACCTGCCGGGCTAGACGGGTAAAGCCCTGATGGACGCGCACTGGCACGGGGGCTACCTTTCATCCTAGAGCATAAGCCCAGCGGCTGGAAAGTAGTGTTCAAAACTGAAACAACCCAGGTGGGAATTGCGGTATCCTATCAAGTGTTGCGTCCCCAGACTCGCAACTGAAAGTGCCTCGCCGGGTTGAAATAAGGTGCGCGATGATGCGCTCGCAGGAGCATTAGCGACTTCGCGACGCTAGTACGAAAGTCCTATTCGGACAGCCTCAGCCTCGTCGGTACTGTGGTACTGCTAAAGCGCATTCTCTACGCTGCAAATGGACTTGGGATCGCCTGAAAGCCCAAGACATTCCACTTTGCAGACCGGAAATTTCACGAGGCGGCACGCGAATGACAACCATGCTTGCAGATCCACCACGTAAGACGACGATGGGCGTCGGTTTTGAAGCAAACCGCGGCCGTTCCGGCGATCCCCAGGCGTGGAAAAAGGCCATCGGCACAAAACCGGTTGCGGCACGCCTTGCTCTGCTGCCTGATTCGAAACCGCGATGGGACCGCATCGGACTAAGCGCGGCGGGGCAGCTCGCGATTGTGGGATTCCTGCTCATGCTTCCTCTGCTCTTCCCGGACCAGATGAGAACGGTATTGAATCTTCGGCCAACGGAATTGATGCAGCCGGTTACGTTAATCCCGGTCGCTCCGGAGCCACCGCCACCACCGAAGGTGAAGGCCAAGGTTCCGGAACCAAAACCGGCTCCCGAGCCGGTGAAGCTGAACCCAAAGCAGACACACGTTTTTCTGACGCCAAAAGCGGAGCCCCCCAAGATAAGGACTCTCGAAGCGAAGCCCGTGGAACTCAACCCGGTTTTCGAGCAGGTGAAAATTGAAGGGCCCAAGAATCAGCCGAAGCGTCCGAAAGATGAAGTGAAAGTCGGCAATCTTAGTTCAGGCAGCGCAGCGACGCCAACGGTCGCGGCCCCGTTGAACAAAGTGCAGACCGGCGGTTTTGGCGATCCCAACGGAATCCCCGGCAAGGGTGATCCGAACAAAACAACGAACGTGAATCGTCTTGGCTCGCCGGCATTGCCAGGCGGACCGGGATATGGAAACGGAACAGGCGGCGACAAAGGAATCCGCGGCACGGTCGCAAGCACGGGATTCGGAAATGGCGTCGCGAATCCTCCTCCGAGTAGCCCCAAGCGCGGCGCGCTGCAAACCACCGGGTTCGCGGATCAGACGGTCGCAACCGAAGCGCCGAAGAAGAAGGCCGCAAACAGTGAAAGCCCTACGACGCCTGTTGACATCCTGGACAAACCACGTCCGGAGTACACCGCGGAAGGGCGTAGGCTAAGGATTGAAGGCGACGTCGTTCTCGATATGGTCTTTCTGGCAAACGGCAGTATTCAGGTGAACCGAGTGGTAAGCGGTCTGGGCCATGGTCTCGATGAAGCGGCGACTCGCGCAGCGCAGCAGATTAAATTCAAGCCGGCAAAACGTGAAGGCCAGCCAGTGGATTTTCCGGCGCGCGTGCGAATAGAATTCCGCCTGGCATACTGAGGGGAGAGAGAAAATGCGTAAGGTAGCGACATTTTTGTCCATTGTGGTTTTGTGCGAGCTAGGGGCCGTTTCCGCAAAGGCGTCCCCCAGGCCAGCCGATCAGCCGCGGACCATGGACGAAGTCATTGACCGCGTAATCACCAACGAAAACCGGGCCAACCAACAGATCAAGCAGTATTCGCCGCTTGTGGAAACGTACATTCAGAACCTGAAGCCGGACAAGGAACTCGGCTACACGCCCGCCGGCGACAAATATTTCCTGGGGCGCGCCGACTTCTCCAAGGGCGTCGCGCTGGTTTCCTTGACGGACAACAACAGCAAGGGAAAGAAGATTTTCGGCTCCGTCGGCAACTTCTTTTCCTTCGCGATGCAGTTCCTGCCGGACGGCTTCCTGCAGATGATCTTCATCGACACGAACGGCTTCGACAAGCAGCACTACCATTTCGATTACGTGCGCCGGGAATTTCTGGGCGAAGTGCGCTGCCTGGTGTTTGACGTCACGCCCGTGGATAAGACTGGTAAGGGCCGGTTCCTTGGGCGCATCTGGGTGGAAGATCAGGACTTCAACATTGTGCGGTTTAACGGCGCCTACGGTGGTGGCGGGCACTCCAGTTGGTATTTCCACTTCGACAGCTGGCGCACCAACGTGCAGCCGGGAATTTGGATGCCGTCGTTCGTGTATAGCGAAGAGAAGGATTTGCACTATTCGCTGGCGAAGAAATTAGACTTCAAAGCGCAGACAAGGCTGTGGGGCTACAACCTGGGCCATGCGAGCCAGGAACAGGAATTAAGCAAAATCCTGGTGGAAACGCCGGTACAGGACGACACCAAGACGGCGAATGACCTTTCTCCGATTCAGGCGCAACGCTCCTGGGACCGCCAAGCGGAAGATAACGTGATCGACCGGCTGGAGCGCATTGGCCTGATCGCGCCAAAGGGCGAAGTCGACAAGGCGCTCGAGACGGTAGTCAACAATCTCGAGGTCACCAACAACATCGACATAGAACCCGATGTGCGCTGCCGAGTGATGACGACGACGACATTGGAATCCTATACTGTCGGGCACACCGTCGTGCTGAGCCGCGGGTTGATCGACGTCCTTCCCGATGAAGCCAGTTTGGCCACCATCATTGCGCACGAACTTAGCCACGCCATTCTTGGCCATCGTCTCGATTCCAGCCTGGCTTTCTTCGATCAATTGCTGATTGAAGACAAGGAAACCTTCCGCCATTTTGGATTTCAGCGCACACCCGAGGAAGAAGCCGCAGCTAACAAGAAGGCGTCAGAGTTGTTAGCAAACGCGCTGAAGAACCCGCAATTGGCGAAGAGCTGGCAACTGGCGAATGCTTCGCTGTTTTTCCAGGCTCTGGAGGCGCGGCAGAAGGAAATCCCGAACCTAATCAGCGCGCACCTCGGCGATCGCGTGCCGGTCATCGGTGCCCTCAGGGCCTCGATGCCGAGCGGCGATCAGAAGCCAGACCCACAGATGATCACGGCGCTTCCGATTGGCGGACGCGTAAAGCTGGATCCGTGGAACGACAAGCTGGATCTGATCAAGAGCAAGCCGGTAGGGACGGTGGCGGAACGCGAGAAGATGCCGTTCGAAGTGACGCCGTTTATGCCGTACCTGATGCGCTACATGACCGAAGCTGCGAAGCCCATTGCGGCTAGCGCGGCGACGCCGACGGATCCGAAAACCGGGGAAGCGGCGCCCGGCAAACCATAGTTGAAATATTTCAAGTGTTGAAAATTCACGGCCCGGAGAAAATCGCTTCTCCGGGCCGCTTTGTTTTGCTTGGCACTGTTTAATTCTTGCGCGAATTTTTATTTCGATGAAGAGAGCGCTTTCATCAGCTTGTAATTGAAATTCACGCCGTCGTAAAAATCCTGGACGCCGACGCGCTCGTCTTTTCCGTGCTCGCGATTGTCGTTCTTATCAAAAAACATGCAGGAAATACCGTAGGTCGGGATGCCGGCAATGCGCGTGTATTTTCCGTCGGTGGCTCCGGTGGACATGGTCGCGACGAGCGGGACGCCCGGCCAGACAGCGCTCAAAACTTTCTCCATGGCTTGCGTCACTTCCGGGAGCAGCGGCGACGGAGGCACCGGCACGACGGGCACGGCTTTTCCCTCGGGAGTGAGTTGCGCGACGACGCTGATTTTCACCTTTGGGTCGTTTGAAACGCGCTCGAGCGCTTTGCGAACTTCTTCGGGGTCCTCACCGGGAAAAATCCGGCAATTGACGTTGGCGCGAGCGGTTTGCGGGAGAGCGTTTGGGGCATGTCCGCCGGAAAGCATGGTAGCAACGCACGTGGTGTGCAAGAGCGAGTTGTAATAAGGGGCCTCCGAGAGCCGTCGCACGGCGGCGGAATCTGGCGGCCGCTTGGCGATGGCTTTCATGTCCGAGGCGAGCTGGCCGTTCTCCATCGCAGCGTTCCGTTCGAAATAGCTGCGGGTGATTTCATTGACTTCCAAGGGGAACGAAAAGGATTGCAGGCGGGCCAACGCACCGGCTAAGTGATAGATGGCGTTGTCCGGGCTGGGGACCGAGCTATGGCCGCCGGGATTCAGTGATTCGAATTGGAAATCGACATAGACCTTTTCGCTGGCCTGGATTCCCGCGAGCAGCCGTTTATCTTTGTCCTTTTCGAATTCGCCGCCGTCCAGATTGATGCAGTATTCCGCGTCAATCCAGTCGCGATGCTCGCGGAGCAACCAATCCACACCGTTGGAAGAGCCTCCCTCTTCGTCGGCGGTCAGCGCGAGAATCAGATCGCGGTCCGGCAGATACCCTTCCTTTTTCAGGCGGATGAAATTGGTGACCAGGATGGCGTCGCCTTCCTTCATGTCTTCAGTACCGCGGCCGTAGAAGTAGCCGTCCTTCTCGATGAATTCGAAGGGATCGGAGGTCCAGTCCGAACGGAGCGCTTCCACGACGTCCAGGTGCCCGATGAAGAGAACGGGCTTGCGTTTTCCGGTGCCGCGAAAACGAGCGACGAGATTTTTCTTGCGTTCGTTGGGACCGGCTATTTTAATGTCGTCGTCGGCGAAACCTCCGTCGCGCAGGCGTTTGGCCATGGCCTCGGCAGCTGTCGTGACGTTGCCAACGGAATCGGTGGTGTTGATTTCAATAAGTTGCTTGAAAATATCGCGCGACAATTGCTTCGTTTGATCCGGAACCTGGGTTCGGCCGCGGGTCGCGTAAATTGCGAGCAGACAAAAAGACAAGATCCAGCGTGTCGCTGTTGGCATTTATTCTCCTGAGGATGAATCCGCCTTGGGAGGGTAACGGCCTTGACGCTCCTCCGTCAAACCGTTTGGGCGGAGGGTGTCAAGCCTCTTTAGAAATGTCCCCATCCTTACCTCATTAGAAGTGTCCCCTTTTTCTGATTTGTTGATGTCGTTGGGGCCTCCGCCGGAGCGAAGCCCTGCGCCGCGGTTTGTGCGGCGCGTTTAGGGCGAAGCGGAGGCGGAGGCCCCAACGAGTGCTGCCATTTGCGTTCGATCTAGTAACAGCTGCTTTCTTCTTTCCTCATGGCCTTCCCGCCACGGATGGTTCAGGGCGGGTTTGCTTCTTCGGTGCTCAGCAGGCTGGCGATGCGGCCTGGCCTTTGGTGCCGTGACCACGCTCGGCCGCAACACCAGGTCTTCGTACGCGATGCTTTCATTCCTATAGCGCACCTCAACTGCTCCATCCTCCCACTCACAGATCAATGCCTTGCTCCGTGTCGGTCCGTACCGCCGGTTCTGCGGCTTGAGCTGCAGAAAATGCCCGCGGTATTGCACCACCCAATCGTTGCTGATCCATCGTTCCGTCTCTAGTCGAAAAACCTCTCGCAATCTCCCCGCACTGGGCCTCCGCACGTGATAGTCCTCGGGTCGCGCCGCTTCCCGCGCAAATCGTCGGTTGTGCTCAGGAAGATATTCCGCTTCCAAATACGCATTCGCCGCTTCGTAATCTTGGATCCCCTTGCGCCGCAGCTTCTTTACCAGGCGATCTTGATGTACCCCGTTGTTTCGCTCCACGCGACCTTTCGCTTGCGGTGAATTGGCCGCGATTATGCGGATCTCCAGTCGCTCGCACATGCGTCCGAACTGCGTCGTGGGCGCCTTTCCTTGCAATCGCTCTCTTTCCGTGGGCTCCCGCTTATAGACGTTCTTCCAATCCGTGTACAACGCCCGGGGAATTCCATGCTTCTCAATCCACGATCGCAGTACCCCCGCCGCTGCCCAGATCGTCTCTTGTTCACCCAGCTGGCAGTTCGTATCTCCCGTGGCGTCATCCACCATGTTCATCAGGCAACCGCGCGGCCCTCGTTCTTCAAACCATGCATGGAAACTTCCATCCAACTGCACCAGGTCACCAAAGTGCTCCCGCCGCGCTCTCCGCTTCCGGTGCGTTTTCCGTCTCCGCATGCGGCTCCACAATCCCTCCGCTAGCATCCAGCGTCGCAATGTCTCTTCTCCCACTTCCAGCCCATCCTCATCCGCTAAGTGCTCCGCCGCCAGCGTCGGTCCAAATCGCTCCTGCTCCGTGCCCGAATACTTCTTCCGGATCAGCTGCAGAACCTTCCGCCGGAACTCTTCCGGCTTCGCCCGGTTCGAACCTTTCCCCGCACTGCGGTGCTGCAGACCCTTCGCTCCTTCCCCGCGATACCGCTTCCAGAGTCTCTTCGTCTGCCGGTAACTCAACTCCAGTATCTTTGCCGCATCGGTCAACCGAAGCGCCTTGCTCTTCACCCGCCCCAAGACCTCTGCGCGCCGAAGTTCCCCCGTGCTCATCGCTGTCCTCTTCAACCGGACCTCCTCTGGAGGTCACAGTGTAGGGGACATTTCTAACGAGGCCAGAAGGGGACATTATCAAAGAGGTGCAACATCTGTTGACATCTGATGACATCTGATGACATCTGATGCGTCTGATGCGTACTGATGCGTACGGTTGCTCTAGCTCGTGTTCTAGAGGCAGTGCCGCACCTGGGGTCGGACCTTTAGGTCCGACATAAGACACAAGAGGTGTTCTTATCTTCGCGGCTTTAGCCGCTGAGGAATTGAATTTGGGTTGTCATGCAACTCTTCAGGCCCGACGCTTTTCTTCAACCTCTTCGCGAATATGCTGCAGCACTCGCAGATGAATTTTGTGAATGATGTAGTCCGACCACAAATGCCAGTATGTCGCGGGCCACATGATGTGCTGATACCATGTCGTGCCTTCGAGCCGCGTGCGCCCGCCGGGCAGCGCCGTCAGCAAAAACTGTCCTTGTTTGGAAACAAAGTATCCGTGCAGATGCGGAGGCTGAATATTTCCGTAGGGACTAAGCTCGTTCAATGGAGCTGGATTTGCCGTCACGCCAAACTTCAGCAACCGCGGCTCGTCCCACACTTCGATGGGCTCCGCAAACGGTCCCGTCGAAAAAACGCAATGCCGCACAGCACCTACTCCATGCCCGGAAATCTCGGCGCGAATGGGATACGCAATTCCCGCTCGAAACAACAATTCTGTCGGCGGCGGTATCTCCGCGAACGCCACGACTTGGTTCCAAACTTTCTCCGGCGTCGCGTTCACCTCGATCGCCGTCCGCACTTCAAACGTCTCCGGTTGCAACTTCGCCCAATATTCCGCGCTCTGGAACGCTGGCGTGAACAGGAAAACGATGGACAGCATTGCAGGAGTTCCTTTATTC